>VFQP010000058.1_pt1 | contig 338406 bp, 291 predicted proteins | sample 3512351 | NCBI WGS metagenome assembly VFQP01 (sample SAMN10412372, study PRJNA504923) | tailings metagenome | isolation source: Relicate 1 Philex TSF1 revegetated site | place: Philippines: Tuba, Benguet | collected 2017-08-29
ACGGCCCGAAGATCGAGTACCACCTCAAGGACGCGATCGGCCGCACCTGGCAGCTCGGCACGATGCAGGTCGACTTCATGATGCCGGGCCGCCTCGGCGCGACCTACGTCGACGAGGAAAGCCAGCGCCGCACGCCGGTCATGCTGCATCGCGCGATCGTCGGTTCGATGGAGCGCTTCATCGGCATCCTCATCGAGAACCATGCCGGCCAGTTCCCGGCGTGGCTCGCGCCGGTGCAGGCGGTCGTGATGAACATCACCGACGCGCAGGCCGATTTCGTGCGCGAGGCGGCGCAAGCCCTTGTGGCGCAAGGCTTCCGCGTGGAGGCCGATTTGCGAAACGAGAAGATCGGCTATAAAATCCGCGAACACACGCTCAACAGGATCCCGTATCTGCTGGTCGCTGGCGACCGGGAGAAGGAATCGGGGACCCTCGCCGTGCGTGCGCGTTCGGGCGAAGACCTCGGTACATTCAAGGTCTTGGACTTCGCCGAGCGACTCAGATCCGAAGGTGCCACCGCCTGATCGGCGGCGCCTCGGGCATCCGTTAGACCCTTCAGGGAGATTGTCGTATCGCCACCGAAAAAGCCAACCGCCGCAATCTCGAGATCCGCGTCCCGCGGGTCCGTGTGATCGGCGCTGACGGAGAGCAGGTCGGTGTGCTCTCGCGTGACGAAGCCTTGAACATGGCCCAGGAGCTCGGCCTCGACCTCGTCGAGATCCAGCCCCAGGCCGATCCGCCGGTCTGCCGCATCATGGACTTCGGCAAGTTCAAGTTCGACATGCAGAAAAAGGCCCACGCGGCCAAGAAGAAGCAGAAGCAGGTCGAGATCAAGGAGCTCAAGTTCCGTCCCACGACCGATGTCGGGGACTACGCGATCAAGCTCCGCAACCTCAGGCGCTTCCTCGAGGAAGGCGACAAGGTCAAGATCACGATCCGCTTCAGGGGCCGCGAGATGGCGCACCAGGAGCTCGGCGACGCGATGGTCAAGAAGATCGCGGCCGACATCGTGGAAGAAGCCGTCATCGAGCAGTACCCGCGCATGGAAGGGCGCCTCATGGTCATGATGATCGCGCCGAAGAAGAAGCAGTAAGCAGGACGTCACCGTCCGGGTCTCCCGGCGGTGCCGAGGAGACGACCCGTCCGCGGGTCGAACAACAAGCCGGTTCGAGCAGGAAGGAAAGTACGGCAGCCGCCGTCGCTCGCGCCCGTCACGAAAACCACCAAAGGAGTTGGGCCCATGCCCAAGATGAAGACCAACCGGGCCGCTGCCAAGCGGTTCCGCAAGACCGCGTCAGGCAAGTTCAAGTGCGGCCACGCATTCAAGAGCCACATCCTGACCAAGAAGTCGACCAAGCGTAAGCGCAACCTGCGTGGCCAGAACCACGTGCGCGCCGAAGACGCCGGTCGCGTCGCCCGCATGCTGCCGTACCTGTAAGGAGGACTGACCCCATGGCACGAGTGAAACGTGGCGTCACCGCCCACCGCAGGCACCGCAAGCTGATTTCCCGCGCGAAGGGCTATTACAACGCCCGCCGCAAGGTCTACCGCGTCGCCAAGCAGGCCGTCATCAAGGCGCTCCAGTACGCCTACATCGGCCGCAAGCAGCGCAAGCGCCAGTTCCGTGCGCTGTGGATCGTGCGCATCAACGCCGGCGCGCGCATGTACGGCCTGAGCTACAGCCGTCTCATGAACGGCCTCAAGAAGGCGCAGATCAACGTCGACCGCAAGGTCCTCGCCGATATCGCCGTGCACGACATCCAGGCGTTCGGCGCGCTGGCCGAGAAGGCGAAGGCCGCCCTGGCTGCGTGATCCCGCGGCATCCCGGTCCGCCGGGATGCCCGCCTGTGCGATGAACGTGGGGAGCAGGCTTTCGCCTCGCTCCCCATTTCATTTTCCGAGAGGGGTTTTTTCGATGGATGCACTGGACAGCCGCATCGGGCCGGCGCTGCAGGCGATCGCCGCGGCCAGCACGCTCGAGGCGCTCGACGCCGAGCGCGTCGCCGCGATCGGCAAGTCGGGTTTCGTCACCGAGCAGCTCAAGCAGCTCGGCAAGCTCCCGGCCGAGGAGCGCAAGGCCGCCGGCGAGCGCATCAACGTCGCCAAGGACGAGGTGCTCGCGGCGATCGCTGCGCGCCGCAGCGTGCTCGAGGAAGCCGCGTTCGACGCGCGCCTCGCCGCCGACCGCGTCGACGTCACGCTGCCGGGCCGCCGCGCCGCGCGCGGCACGCTGCATCCGGTCACGCGCGCGATGGAGCGCATCTGCGACATCTTCGGCCGCCTCGGTTACGAGCTCGCCGACGGTCCCGAGATCGAGGACGACTGGCACAACTTCGAGGCGCTCAACTTCCCGCCGCACCATCCGGCGCGCGCGATGCACGACACGTTCTACTTCGGCGACGGCCGCCTGCTGCGCACGCACACCTCGGGCGTGCAGGTGCGCTACATGGGCCAGCACCAGCCACCGCTGCGCATGATCGCGGCCGGCAAGGTGTACCGCTCCGACAGCGACCAGACGCATTCGCCGATGTTCCACCAGATCGAAGGCCTGCTCGTCGACGAGCACGCCACGTTCGCCGACCTCAAGGGCACGCTGAGCGAGCTCGTGCGCGCGTTCTTCGAGCGCGATTTCGAGATGCGCTTCCGCCCGAGCTACTTCCCGTTCGTCGAGCCCGGCGCCGAGGTCGACATCGCCTGGCAGCAGGCCGACGGCAGCACGCGCTGGCTCGAGGTGCTCGGCTGCGGCATGGTGCATCCGAACGTGCTCAAGGCGGTCGGCATCGATCCGGAGCGCTACACGGGCTTCGCCTTCGGCCTCGGCGTCGAGCGTTTCGCGATGCTGCGCTACGGTGTCGACGACCTGCGCGCGTTCTTCGAGAACGACGTGCGCTTCCTGCGCCAGTTCGCCTGAAGCACCGCGACTTTCCCGCCTTCAACGTGACGGAGCGAGGCTCCGTCCCAACGGATCACGAGCGATGAAGTTTTCCGAACACTGGTTGCGCCGGCACGTCCGCACCGATGCGACGCGCGACGAACTCGCCGCGACGCTGACCGCGATCGGCCTCGAGGTCGAGGAGGTCACGCCGCTCGGCGAGGCGCTCGACGGCGTGGTCGTCGCACGCATCGTCTCGGCCGAGAAGCATCCCGAGGCCGACCGCCTGCAGGTCTGCCAGGTCGATGCCGGCGGCGATGCACCGCTGCAGATCGTCTGCGGCGCACCGAACGCGCGACCTGGCCTCGTCGCGCCGCTCGCGACGATCGGCACGCGTGTCGGTGAGCTGACCATCAAGGCCGCGAAGCTGCGCGGCGTCGCCTCGAACGGCATGCTGTGCTCGGCGAAGGAACTCGGCCTCGACGCCGATGCCTCGGGCCTGCTCGAGCTTCCGTCCGATGCGCCGGTCGGCACGCCGCTCGCGCAGTTCCTCGGTCTGCCCGACGCGAGCATCGAGATCAAGCTCACGCCGAACCGCGCCGACTGTTTCAGCGTGCGCGGCATCGCCTACGACGTCGCTGCGGCGTTCGGCAGCGAGGTCACGCCGCTCGAGGCGCACGCGGTGCCTGCGCAAGGCGGCGCGCGCATGGACGTGTCGCTCGAGGCGGGCGAGCGCGTGCCGCGCTTCGCGGGCCGCGTGATCGAGAACGTCGACGCTTCGGTCGCCACGCCGGTCTGGATGGCCGAACGGCTGCGCCGCGCCGGCGTGCGCCCGATCAGCTTCCTCGTCGACGTGACGCAGTACGTCATGCTCGAGCTCGGCCAGCCGATGCACGCATTCGACCGCGATGCACTCGAAGGCGGCGTGGTCGTGCGCCCGGCGCGCGCCGGCGAGACCGTGAAGCTGCTCGACGGCCGCACGGTCGAGCTCGATGGCGAATTCCTCGTCGTCGCCGACAGTCGTGGTGGCCATGGTGCGCGTGCCGTCGCGCTCGGCGGCATCATGGGCGGCGAGGACACCAAGGTCGGCTCCGCGACGCGCAACGTGTTCCTCGAAGCCGCGCACTGGATCCCGTCGACGATCATCGGTCGCAGCCGCCGGCTCGGTCTGCACACCGATGCGGGCCATCGTTTCGAGCGCGGCGTCGATCCGTCGTTGCCGCCGGTCGCGGTCGAGTACGCGACGCGCCTGATCCTCGACATCGCCGGCGGAACGCCGGGACCGCTCGTCGACGACACGATCGAGGGGGCGTTGGCCTCGCCGGCGACGATCGTGCTGCGACGCGCGCGCATCGCGCGCGTGCTCGGCATCGCGATCGCCGATGCCGAGGTCGAGCGCATCCTGCGTGCGCTCGGCATGCAGGTCGAAGTCTCGCCGGAAGGCTGGCAGGTGACCTCGCCGCGTCGTCGCTTCGATGTCGCGATCGAGGAAGACCTCATCGAGGAACTCGCGCGCATCCACGGCTATTCCAACGTTCCCGCGCGTTCGCCGAGCGGCGAGATCGTGCCGCATGCGCCGTCCGAGACGCGCGTGACGACGAACGCGCTGCGTGACCAGCTCGCCGCGCGCGACTACGCCGAGGCGATCACGTTCGCGTTCGTCGGCACCGATGTGCTGCGCACGTGGAGCCTCGAGGACGGCGCCGTGCCGCTCGCGAATCCGCTGTCGGCCGATCTCGCCGTGATGCGCACGAGCCTGCTGCCGGGCCTCGTCGCCGCACTCGGCGAGAACCTCAAGCGCCAGCAGACGCGCGTGCGCCTGTTCGAGGCCGGCCGCCGCTACGCGAAGGGCGCGGACGCGCCGATCGAGAATGCACGCCTTGCCGGCGTCGCGACCGGTGCGCTCGTCGAGACGCAGTGGGGCGAGTCCTCGCGCGACGTCGATTTCTTCGACATCAAGGGCGACGTCGAGTCGCTGCTCGCACTCGCGGGTGCGTCGGCCGACGACGTGGTGTTCGAGGCCGGCGGTCCCGCATGGCTGCACCGCGGTCGTGCCGCGACGATCAGGCGCGGCGATGCGGTCGTCGGCCATGTCGGCATGCTCGATCCGCGCCTGCAGAAGGCCCTCGATCTCGACGCCGACGTCTACGTGTTCGATCTCGACCTCGACCTGCTGGCCGCGCGCGCGGTGCCGCGGGCGACGGCGCTGTCGCGTTATCCGTCGGTGCGCCGCGACCTCTCGTTCACGCTGCCCGAGGAGGTCGCCTATGCCGACGTCGAGGCCGCGCTGCGGGCCGCGGTCGGGCCGGTCCTGGTCGACCTGTTCCTGTTCGACCGTTACGTCGGACCGAACCTCGGCGAAGGTTTCAAGAGTCTTTCTACAGGCTTGATTTTGCAGGACCGTTCACGCACCCTAACCGATCAGGACGCGGATCACTGCGTCGCTCTGGCCGTGTCCGCGCTGGAGACGGGTTGCAAAGCGAAGTTGCGAGGGTAGGATGGCGCTTACGAAGGCTGAGATGGCGGAGCGTCTGTTTCTGGACGTCGGTCTGAACAAGCGCGAGGCCAAGGAATTCGTCGACGCGTTCTTCGAATCGGTACGTGATGCGCTGGAGCGGGGGGAGCAGGTGAAGTTGTCCGGTTTCGGCAATTTCGATCTGCGTTTCAAGAACCAACGTCCCGGGCGTAACCCCAAGACCGGCGAGGAGATTCCGATCTCCGCGCGGCGGGTGGTGACGTTCCGGCCGGGACAGAAGCTGAAGGTCCGGGTCGAAGCCTATGCTGGATCAGGGGAGCAATAGCGAACTTCCGCCGATTCCGGCGAAGCGCTATTTCGCGATCGGGGAGGTGAGCGAGCTGTGTGGCGTCAAGCCGCACGTGCTGCGCTATTGGGAGCAGGAGTTCCCGAACCTCAAGCCGGTCAAGCGCCGCGGCAACCGCCGCTACTACCAGCGCCACGACGTCCTCATGATCCGCCAGATCCGCTCGTTGCTGTACGAGCAGGGTTTCACGATCACCGGTGCGCGGCAGCGCCTCGAGGGGCCTCAGGCGCGCATGGAAACGAGCATGTCGAGCCAGATCGTGCGCCAGGTGCGCATGGAGCTCGAGGAAGTTCTGCAGCTTCTCAAGCGTTGAACCGACATCCGGCCAGGCCGGGATCGTACCGCTGTGCCTTCAGGGCGCGCCAGACAAGGGGAATACACGTGCATCGACTCGCTCTCGCTCTCGTCCTCGGCTTGGCCGCTACCCAGGCGTGGTCCGAATCGGCCCCGCAGCCGACGGCACTCGGACCCGCGCGCACCCATGCGGAGTTCTCGGCCCAGGCCGACAAGATCCGCACGCAGATGGAGCCCGGCGGTACGTACGCCGCGATCTCCCGCCGTGACCGCAAGGAAGTCGACACGCTGCTCGCGAGCATGGGCAAGCGCCTGCAGGCGGTGCCGTCGGTGGAAGCCCTGCCGCCCGAGGATGTCGCCAAGGTCACCGAGGAGCAGCAGAAGATCAATGCGATCCTCACCAAGCGTCCCGGTGATCGCGTCGTCTGCGAGCGCAAGCGGGGCGTGAACTCGCGCATTCCGGGCAACGACTGCAAGTCCGCCGCGCAGCGCCTCGAGGAGCAGGAGCAGGCGCGCGAGTTCGGCGAGCGCAACACGCTCAACCGCTGCGCGAACGAAAACTGCTGAGGCCTGCCTGCCCGTGTCCCGAGGGACATAGGCAGCACCGCGGACTTGCGGTAGACTCGCCGGCCGCCCAGCAGGGCGGTCCGATCATCGGGGCGTAGCGCAGTCTGGTAGCGCACCTGCCTGGGGGGCAGGGGGTCGTGGGTTCGAATCCCGCCGTCCCGACCATCGCGGCATCGCAGTCCAGCGATGCCACCTCCATCCCATCTCCGAACCCAGGGCGTCCAGCGCATCGCAGGATGCCCCGTTGCGCATGGCGTCGGCGAGTCCGCGCACGGTTCCGTGCGATTCCAACCCTTCTCCTCATTTCGCCCCCTCACATTGCATCGTGGGGGCGCGTCGTTGTGCGCAAGTCGTTGTCCTGGAAGGGGTTCGAGGGCCTAGCAGGGGGCTGTGAAAATTTCGTGTCAACCGATGCAGAAAAAGTGGATCTCATGTGAACTATTGGTTAACATCAATTCAGGGTGCCGCGCTTAGGGGGGTGCCCTCATTGCACTTGTCCATTGAGGATCTTTTGATATGAAGCCTACTTCTCTTAAGGCGGCGATCAAGCTTGCGCTCGGGGGAGCCGCGCTGTCCGTTGTCGCGTTCGCTCCGGCGGCGCAGGCACAGACGAGCGGCGAAAGCGAGACGCAGTCTCTCGACGTCGTGACCGTCCTTGGTTCCCGCATCAAGCGCACCGAGATCGAGACGGCCCTTCCCGTGTTCACGATCGAGCGCGCCGACCTCGAGCGTTCGGGTCTGACGCAGATCGGTGACGTGCTCAAGGAGATGGCCACGAACGGCATCTCGATCAGCCTGAACACCAACAACGGCAACACCAGCGGCAACACCGGCGTCAACCTGCGCAACTGCGGCTCCGTCCGTACGCTGGTGCTCGTCAACGGTCGTCGCTGGATCAGCAGCAACGCGCTGAGCGGCTCGGTCGACCTCAGCTCGATCCCGTTCGCGGCGGTCGAGCGCATCGAAGTCCTCAAGGACGGCGCCTCGGCGCTGTACGGCACGGACGCGATCTGCGGCGTGATCAACATCACGACGCGTACGAACTACTCGGGCGCCGAGGCGCGCGCCTACGTCGGCCAGTACGACCAGGACGACGGCTACCGCCAGGCGTACGACTTCACGATCGGCACGGCCAACGAGCGTGGCTCGGTGCTCTTCAACGTCGCCTACACGAAGCAGGAAGAAGTCTCCGCGGCGGATCGCCCGATCTCGGCGGTGCCGCTCTACGGCTTCCCGGCCAACACCGGTTCGCCGGGCCGCGCCAGCATCACGAACCCGTACGGCTGGTTCAACATCCCGGGCCGCGGTGCCGTCACGCTCGACCACGATTCGCCGGGCTGCCGCCCGAACCAGGTCTGCGCGCCGTCGGTCGCCACCAGCGATTTCCGTGCGTACAACTTCGCGGAAGACGCGTACAACTTCGCCGTCGACAACTACCTGATCCAGCCGCAGGAGACCCGCTCCCTGTACGTGCAGGGCAGCTATTCGATCTTCGACAACCTGACGTTCCGCAGCGAAGCGTTCTACACCAAGCGTGAAGGTGAAGCGCAGCTCGCCGCGATGCCGCTGTCGCCGCTCAGCATCTCGGCCGACAACATCTACAACCCGTTCGGCGTGAACATCACCGGTGGCCAGTTCCGCCCGATCCTGTACCCGCGCGTGTTCGGCCAGAGCCAGGACACGTGGCGTTACAGCGGCGCGCTCGAAGGCAACTTCGACATCGGTTCGCGTTCGTTCTACTGGGACGTCGGCTTCGGCTACGCCGAGAACACGCAGGTCCAGATCAAGAACGGCTTCTTCTTCACGACGCGCATCCAGCAGGCGCTCGGCCCGTCGTACATCGACGCGGGCGGCGTGGCCCGTTGCGGCACGCCCGCCGCGACGATCTCGGGTTGCGTCCCGTTCAACGTGTTCGGTGGCCCGAACGGCGTCACGCAGGACATGATCAATTACGTGCAGGTTGCCCCGCGCAACGTGCAGAACTCGAACATGTACAACTACACGGCCAACATCTCGAGCGAGCTCGTCGATCTGCCGGCCGGTGCGCTCGCACTCGCCGCGGGTTACGAGTACCGCCGCGAGGCCGGTTACGACAGCCCCGATCCGCTGACCGCCGCGAACCTCGTGCTCAACGACAACCCGTACCTGCCGACGCGCGGTGGCTACAACGTCAACGAGTTCTACGCCGAGCTGTCGATCCCGCTGCTCAAGGACATCCCGGTGTTCAAGCACCTGGAAGTGTCGCTGGCTGCGCGCTACTCGGACTACAACACGTTCGGCGAGACGACCAACCCGAAGTTCGGCCTGCGCTGGCAGGTGTTCGATGACCTGCTGATCCGCGGCAGCTACGGCGAAGGCTTCCGTGCCCCGTCGATCAGCGAGCTGTACTCGGGCCAGGGCAGCGGCTTCCCGGCCGCGTCGGATCCGTGCTCGATCAACAGCGTGCCGTACCAGTCGAATGCCGAAGTCCGTGCGCGTTGCGCGGCCGCGGGCATCCCGACCAACTACGTGCAGGCCAACTCGCAGGTCCGCGCCAGCAGCGGCGGCAACCCGCTCCTCGCGCCGGAAACGGCCAAGAACAAGACCCTCGGCTTCGTCTACTCGCCGAGCTTCCTGCCGGGCGCCGACTTCTCGATCGACTGGTACAACATCCGCATCGCCAACGCGATCGGTTCGCGCAGCGCGCAGGGCATCCTGAACGACTGCTTCGTGACCGGCATCGCCTCGCGTTGCGGCCAGATCCAGCGTGACCTTACGGGTGCGGTCTTCGCGAACCCGGGCGAGATCACCGACGTCATCGCGCTCAACCAGAACTTCGCGGGCGGCACGGAAGTCGAGGGCTTCGATTTCAGCGCCAACTACAAGTTCAGCACGTCGTTCGGCGACTTCCGCATCAACTGGGACAACGCCTACATCACCTACCTCGGCGACCTCGGCCAGCCGGCGCGTGGCGAGCTCAATGCGGATGGCGACATCTCCGCGGGCAACGTCATCGGCCGCAACGGCGCGGGTGCGTCGGGTGGTGGTACGCGCTTCCGCCTGCGTTCGACGCTCGGCACGACCTGGACCTACGGCGCGTGGACCGTGTCCGGTATCGCCGAGTACATGAGCGGCCAGCAGGAGAGCTGCAACAACGTCCGCAACACGGCGCTCGCGCTCGATGCGATCGGCCTCGGCGACCCGTCGTACATCACGTACTGCTCGGATCCGGACCGCATCATCAACATCTACAACTTCCAGCCGGGTACCACGAACGTCGTCGCCACGCCGGGCCGCTCGCCGGTCAACCGCATGGGTTCGATGACGTACTTCGACCTGGTGACGTCGTGGAACGCTCCGTGGGATGGCCGCGTCACGCTCGGTATCCGCAACCTGTTCGACCGCGATCCGCCGTACTGCGGTGATTGCTTCGCGAACTCGTTCGACCCGCAGTACCGCATCCCGGGCCGCTTCTACTACGCGTCCTACCAGCAGCGCTTCTGAGCGGGAATCAATACCCGTCACCGTCCCGTTCGGGACCGGGACGGCTCTCCAACGCAACACCTTTCAGGCCCCGGTGAACCGGGGCCTTTTTTTTGCGCGTGCTGGCCGGAAAGGCCAGTGCCTGAGCCGGGTTATAGTGGCCTGATGTTCAATCCCGACATCGACTTTTCGCCGTGGGCGAAGCGCCTCGCGAGCGAGTCCCGCGTGCTGATTCCCGACGTCCTGCAGCCGGCGCTGGCAGACGCGCTGCATGAACGTTTCGAGCGCATCGACGACTGGGATCTCGCCTACCGCGATGAGGAAGGCCCGCGTCTGCTGGCGTGGCGCGAGTACGCCGCATTGGGGCCGGCGGGGCGTGCCGCGCTGCTCGCGAAGCTCGCACGCGAGAGCCGCGGGCGCTACGGCTTCGCCTACGACAGCTGCATGCTCGTCGAGCGATACATGCAGGCACCGGACCCGCAGGACATCCTGCATCGGTTGGTCGAGGCGATGCACAGCGAGCCGTTCCTCGCGTTCGTGCGCGATCTCGTCGGAGACACGTCCATCCGTCGCTCCCTCGTCCAGACGACACGGTACGAGGCCGGACATTTCCTGCGCCGGCACGAGGACATCGTCGAAGACGGTCGCGATCGCCGTTACGCGTTCGTGTTCAACCTGGGACGCGGATGGCAAGCCGACTGGGGCGGCCTTCTGCAGTTCGTCGACGGTACCGGCCGGGTGGTGGACACCTTCGTCCCGGCCTTCAACACCTTGTCGCTCTTCAAGGTGCCGCAACCCCACATGGTGTCCCTGGTCGGCGCATGGGCCGAGCGGCCACGCTACGCGTTGACGGGATGGTTCATGGGGTGACGCGATGCGCCGCCGATCGCGTCGGCGGGCTTGTCACACCTCGCGTGCGAGCCGTTCCGCGAGCCCCACATAGCCGGCAGGCGTCAGCGCGAGCAGGCGAGCCTTCGCATCGGCGGGAAGATCGAGGCCTTCGACGAACGTGCGCATCGCCTCACGGTCGATGCCCTGGCCGCGCGTGAGCGCCTTGAGCTGCTCGTACGGATTCGGCAAGCCGTGGCGGCGCATGACCGTCTGCACGGCCTCGGCCAGGACTTCCCAGCTCGCGTCGAGATCGGCGGCAAGGCGCGTCGCATCGATCTGCAGCTTGCCGACGCCCTTGGCGAGCGAATCGAGCGCGACCTGCGTGTGGCCGAACGCGGTGCCGAGCGCACGCAGGACGGTCGAATCGGTGAGGTCGCGCTGCCAGCGGCTGATCGGCAGCTTCGCGGCGAAGTGCTCGAACAGTGCGTTGGCCAGTCCGAGGTTGCCCTCGGCGTTCTCGAAGTCGATCGGGTTGACCTTGTGCGGCATGGTCGACGAGCCGATCTCGCCGGCCTTGAGGGCCTGACGGAAATAGCCGAGCGAAATGTAGCCCCAGACGTCGCGCGCGAAGTCGACGAGGATCGTGTTGATGCGCCGCACGGCGTCGGCGATCTCGGCCACGCCGTCGTGCGGCTCGATCTGCGTGGTCCACGGGTTGAACGCGAGGCCGAGGTCCTCGACGAAGCCGCGCGAGAACGCCGGCCAGTCGACATCGGGATAGGCCACCACATGCGCGTTGTAGTTGCCGACCGCGCCGTTGATCTTGCCCGAGAGTTCCACGGCCGCGAGCTGGCGACGCTGGCGCTCGAGGCGCGCGACGACGTTGGCGATCTCCTTGCCGAGCGTGGTCGGCGAGGCGGTCTGGCCGTGCGTGCGCGACAACATCGGCTGCGCGGCATGCTCGTGCGCGAGCGCACGCAGCGTCGCGACGAGACGGTCGAGCGCCGGCAGCAGCACGCCGTCGCGCGCATCGCGCAGCATCAGGGCGTAGGCGAGGTTGTTGATGTCCTCGGAGGTGCACGCGAAATGCACGAACTCGAGTGCGCCGCGCAGGCCTTCATGCGCGGCGAAGCGTTCCTTGATGAAGTACTCGACGGCCTTGACGTCGTGGTTGGTCTCGCGCTCGATCGCCTTGATGCGCTCGCCGTCGGCCTCGGAGAAGCCTTCCGCGATCGCGAGCAGTGCCGTGTGCGACGCGCCGTCGAGCGGGGCCACCTCGGCGATGCGCGGATGCGCCGCGAGCGCGGCGAGCCAGCGCACCTCGACGAGCACGCGGCGGTGCATGAGGCCGTACTCGCTGAAGATCGGACGCAGCGCGTCGACCTTGGAAGCGTAGCGACCGTCGAGCGGCGAGAGGGCGAGCAGCGGCGAACTCATGGCGTATCCGATCCGGAAGGGGTAGGCATGTCGGGCTTGACGGTGATCGCCTGGGCCTTGGCGCCCTTCATCGCGCGCACGGTCAGCGTGAAGCCGTCGAACTGCAGGGTCTCGCCTTCGCCGGGCAGGCGCTCGAGACGATGGATGATGAGGCCGCCGACCGAGTTGACCTCGTCCGGTGCCTCGATCTCGCGATCGAGCATGCGCTCGAGGCGGTAGATCGGCAGGCTGCCCGAGATCGTGAAGGCGCCTTCGCTGTCGCGCTGCGGCTTCGCGCTCGCGGCGCCGCGCCGATGGTCGTCCTCGATGTCGCCGACGACGACCTCGACGACGTCCTCGAGCGTGAAGAAGCCGACCACGCGGCCGGACTCCTCGGTCACGAGGGCGAGGTGCGTGGTGCCGCCGCGGAAGCGCTTGAGGATCTCGAGCACGGGGGCGTCGAGCGGTGCGACGACGGCCGGGCGCAGGAGCGAGGGAATGTCGGTGACGACGCCCTTCTCGGCGACCGCGAGCAGCAGGTCCTTGACGTGCAGCACGCCGCGCACCGTGTCACCGTCCGCGTCGAACCACGGGTAGCGGCTGTACTGCGAGCGCCGGATTTCGGCGAGCACGTCCGCCTGCTCCTGGCCGTCGCGCAGTGCGGCGAGCTGGTCGCGCGTGCGGAGCAGATCGCCTGCGACGAGCTCGGGAAGCTCGAGCGCATGGCTCATCATCGTGAACTCCTCGCCGGTCGTGCGGCCGGCGCGGTTCGCGTGCAGGATGAGCTTGAGCTCCTCTCGCGAGTAGTGGTGTTCGTGCGAATCGATCGCGTCGAGGCCGAACACGCGCAGCATCCAGTTGGCGCTCGTGTTGAGCAGCCAGATGGCCGGGTACATGGCCCAGTAGAAGACGTAGAGCGGAGCCGCCGTCCACAGCGACATGCGCTCGGGGCGGCGGATCGCCATCGACTTCGGCGCGAGTTCGCCGAGCACGATGTGCAGGTACGAGATCACCGTGAACGCGAACACGAACGAGATGACGTGCAAGGTGTCCTGGTCGACCTCGCCGAAGATGCCGATCAGCGGTTCGACGAGGCCGGCGAAGGCGGGCTTGCCGATCCAGCCGAGCCCCAGGGACGACAGCGTGATGCCGAGCTGGCAGGCGGACAGGTAGGCATCCAGATGCGCGTGCACGCTGAGCAGGATGCGACCGCGCCATCCGCGACCTTCGGCGAGGCGAACGGCCTGGGTGCTGCGCAGCTTGACGAGGGCGAACTCGGCGGCGACGAAGAAACCGTTGAGCAGGACCAGCAGGAACGCTGCAACGATATAGATGATGTTGACGAACATCTCTCGGAAACGAGCCGCGGGCCGACGAGTCTAGCAGCGTCCGCGGATGCGTTCAGCCACGACCCGCGGCGTTTCGCCACGCCTTACAAAAAAGAGGCCCCGCCGGAGGCGGGGCCCGAAGGGAGGGAGAGCGTAACGGGTGGATCAGCGGACCTTGAGGCCCGACGAGTCGACCTTCTTGACACCCTTGATGCCCTGGGCCGTCGCGATGGCCTTCTCGAGGGCCGTGTCGGAGTCGAGCACGCCGATCAGCGTGACGATGCCGTTGGTGGTGTTGACCGAGATGTCGGTGCTCTTGACGCCGTCGGTCGCGGCCAGGTCGGCCTTGACCTTCGTGGTGATCCACGTGTCGGACACCGGCTGCTCGGACTTCTGGTCCGCGGCATTCGTCGTGCCCGGCAGTTCGGGGGCGGCGTAGGCGAGGCCCGACGCGCCGACGAGGAAGGCCGTGCCAAGGACAATGCGGTTCAGCGAACGGAAGTTCATTGGATTCGTCTCCTGGAAGGGGATGCGAGCCCCGCGTCGTTGGACGTGGCAGGCGCTTGGCCTCGGCTCGGTGACGAGTCTCGTCGTGCGTACCGATACGCCGGATGAATATGGACGGCCATATCGTTCGGACGTGCGGAAGGATTCAGCAACCTGATCGAGATGTTAAGCCGTGCACTCGGGCGCGAAGAACGCCATGGGGACGGTGAGGCGGTGCTCGCCTTCCGCGCCGCGTGTCGACTCGGGATCGAAACCGAGCATCGTCGCGAGCGCGATCGAGGCCGCGTTGCCCGGCATGATCTCCGCGACGATCGCGTCGAGCGAGGTCGCGCTCGCGAGATGGGCGAGCAAGGCGTGCACGGCCTCCCGCGCCACACCGCGGCGCCTCCACGCAGGCGCGACGAGCCAGCTCACGCGCGCCGTGCGCGCTTCGTGGTCGAATCCGAACAAGGTGCTCGTGCCGATGACCCTGTCCTCGTCGCGATCGGCGATCGCCCACTGCAGGTGCGTACCGTGTCGGCGGCCCGCGGCGATGTCGCGCAGGTACCAGGCCGCGTCGTCGCGCGTGCGCAGCGGCGCGTGGCTCCAGTGGCGCAGCGAGTCCGCATCCGAAAGCAGAACGAAGAACGTCTCGAGATCGTCGTCGCGCGGCGCGCGCAGGCGCAGCCGTGCCGTCTCGAGCGTCGGCAGCGGATCGTGCGCGGGCAGCAGCGGGCGCTGCTCCCTCGAAGCAGTCACTCGAACGAGCCGCGGAAGATCGCGTCGGCGGAACGCACGACCTTCAGTGCATCGAGGCGTGCATTGCCGATGCTGCCGTTGCCGATACGGATCACGACTTCGCCATCGGTCGCCTCGACCAGATAGCGCCGCACGTGCGCGGTGTCGATGCCGACGGCGGCCGCGATGTCGAACTCGTCGAGCACGCGCACGCCTTGCAGCGTCACGTTGAAGCGTCGCGCTCCCGGGCCGGCGTTGTAGGTCTCCGCGAAGTGCAGGTCGATCTCGTAGCGCGCCTGCGGCACGACGAAGCGATAGGCGAAGTTGCCCCAGCGCCAGTCGTTGTAGAGCGCGTCGTCGACGGTGGCCGCGATCGCACGGTTCGAGACCTGCACGTCGCCACCCTCGAACGCGGTGTCGGCGCTCCAGGCGGTGCCGTCGGCGCCCGTGTACGCGGCACCGCCGGCGTTGATCGCAGCCACGGTGTCGCCGGGTTGTGGCACGACGTTCACCCGGTTCACGCGCAGCGGCGCGCTGATCGTCGTGCTGCCACCCCAGGGGGCGTGGTAACCGGAGCCGGTCGCGGTCACGCGCAGGTCGTTGACACCCATCGCGAGCGCGATCGCGGGCGTCGTCCACTGCGTGGTTCCATTCGCCGCGCCGTTCGTGCCGTTGCGCCGTGCCCACGCGACGCCGGTGACCGCATGACCGCCGTTGTCGGTGACGCCGGCAAGCGGCAGGGCACCGAGCTCGGTCGTCCAGGTCGACGCGGTCGTCGGATCCTCGATGCGCACGATCGGCGGTGTGGTGAGGCTCGGAGCGCCGCGCGCCTGTGCGGTGATCCAGCGGAACAGCAGCGGGTTCGCGTAGGTCGGCGTCCAGATGAAATGGCCGCCGGTCGCGTACTCGGTGTAGATCGTCCGCGCATTGGCGTTGCGCAGGGCGTTGACGAGGTCACGCGAGCCGCTGACGCCGACCGTGCCGTCGTCGACCGCGTGGAAGAACCAGAACGGCAATGCGCTGACCAGCGGTGCCTGGCCGGGCGAGCCCCAGCCGCAGATCGGCACCGCGCTCGCGAAGCGCTGTGGTGCGTTGGCCACGAGCGCCCACGTGCCGTTGCCGCCCATCGAGATGCCGGTGACGTGCACGCGGTCGGCGTCGATGCGGAACTCGGTGGCGATGCGGTCGAGCATCGTGTTGAGCTGCGCGAGCTGGGTGCCGCCGGCCCAGCAGCCACTCGAATGCGGGCATTGCGGCGCGGCCATGAACACCTTGCGGGTCGCGAGGTTCGCGTCGCTGATGAGCTGCATCGCGCCGTTCGCGCCGTTGTTGAGCTGGTTCGTGTTGTTCGTGCCGGCCTCGCCTGCGCCGTGCAGGAACACGATCAGCGGATAGCGCTGCGCCGGATCGTAGCCTGGCGGCACGAAGATGCGGTACGGCATGCCGCTCCCGTTCGCTTCGGTGTTGCGGAAGAGGAAATCCGCAGGCACCGCGGCGTGCGCAGCGGGCGAGGACAACGACACGAGCCCGAGCAGGGCTCCCAGCTTCCCGGCTTGCATGCGCACCTCCCGGAGGGAACTCCCTGCGCCGCTTCAGGCTAGCACCGCGCATGGCGGCGGGACGCGTGGTGCGTCACACGTCCGGAGGGGTTCACGGGAGCCGGAAACGACGAAGCCGGCACGTGGCCGGCTTCGTCGTCGATTGGTGGAGCGGATGGGGATCGAACCCACGACCTTCGCATTGCGAACGCGACGCTCTCCCAGCTGAGCTACCGCCCCGTGAAACCGTATCGCGCAGTGGAAGTCTCGGCTGGGCGCCGAACCACGCGAGGGCGCGCATCATAGCCGAACGCCCCGACCTCGCCAAGCATCCCCGCTCAGGTCGATGCGAGCCTCGCCATGAGGGCGTCGTGCAGCACGTCGCGGCGCCAGCCCTCGAGTGCTGCCGGCCACTGGCGTGTCAGCCACAAGGCCTCGAGGTGGCGGCGGGCACAGAGCAGCCCTTCCGGCAGGTCGAGCGCCGCCGCACGCTCGACGACCACCTCCTTGAGCGCGGTCACGGCGCGCCGTTCCTGCGGACTCGCCGCAGCCGGGATCGGATCGAACACGAGGTCCTCGTCGCCGAGTGGCGCCGAGAGGCAGGCCAGCAGGTCGTCGCGCTCGGCGCCCCGCAACGCACGCAGGCCCCTGCTGCGCTCGAACAGGTCGGCGGCGTCACGCGGAGGACGCGCGGCAAAATCGAGGATGCGTGGATCGTCGAGCAACCACGGTCGCGGGCGGTCGACGCGGCGCGCCGTCGCGTCGCGCCACAGCAGCAGGCGCCGCAGGCGTGCCTGGGCCTCGCGCGGCCAGTCGGCGGCACCACGGAAGGCGACCTGCGGCTGCAGGTCGACCTCGCGACGGCGCGCACGCTCGAGCATGCGCGCGCAGTCCTCGGCATGCCAGGCCGTGTAACCCCGTTCGGCGAGTCGTCGCGCGAGTTCGTCGTGCAGGAAGGGCAGGTGGACGACATCCTGCGCCGCGTATTCCAGTTGCTGCGGGCTCAGCGGCCGGCGCAGCCAGTCCGAACGCGTCTCGCCCTTCGGCACGTCGACGCCGCACAGCGCGAGTACGAGCTTCTGGTAGCCCAGCCCCGGGCCGAGGCCCGCGAATGCCGCGGCGACCTGCGTGTCGAACAGTACGCCGAGCCCTTGGGGAACGACCGGCGCGAGCGCGTCGAGGTCCTCGCTCGCGCTGTGCATGACGCAAGGTGCCGACGCATCGCCGAGGCGCGCGGCGAGCGGCGCGAGGTCGATCGCGGCGAGCGGATCGACGAGCGCGATCGCGCCGTCGAGCTCGATCTGCACGAGTGCGAGTTTCGGCGCGAACGTGTCGATGCGCATGAACTCGGTGTCGAGTCCGATGCGTGCGGCCGGACGTGCGAGGAACGCGGCGAGCGCGTCGGTGGAGTCGATCCAGTCCGCCAAGTGAGCCTCGGTCGATCGTTGAAGGGGAATGCGCGATGCCTGCGGTTGCGGATCGCGAGCACGATAGCCTAAGGTGCCGGCACGCGGCTGTCAGCCCTTCTCCTCGCGCATGCCCGGCACCGAAAACGTCAGCAAGCAACGCAACTTCGGCGGCGCGATGGGCATCGCCGTGCTGCTGTTCGCGCTCGGCTACCGTTTCTACCCGAACGTCGTCGGCATGCTACCGCAGCGGTCGCCGGACAAGCCTGCCGCCGTGGTGCCCGCGACCGGGACGCCCTGGGTCGCGGAACACGCCGCGTCGCTGCTGTCGCCCGAGCCGGATCCGGAGCCCATCGTCGGCACCACCCTCGCGGAGGCACTCGCGATGGGGCCGCCCGCGCCGGTGACCAAGGAGGTCGCCGCGCTGCTCAAGTCCGCGCGCACGGCCGAGGACCAGGGCAAGCTGCTCGAGCCCGAGGACGCCTCGGCGATCGTGCTGTTCCGCCAGGTGCTCGAGCAGGATCCCGACAACCGCGTCGCGACTTCGGGCCTCGCGCGCATCGGCGGTGTCATGCGCGACTGGTCGATCGCCGCACTCGAGCGCGGCGACTCCGAGCAGGCGATGCGCTACGCGAACCTGTTCGCCGAGTTGCCGCACTCGCAGAGCGAGCTGGAGGCCTTGCGCGAGCGGCTGCGCGTGCTGCGCGAAGTCATGCCGATGCTCGCGCGCGCGGCCGACCTGCTGCGCCAGGAGCGCCTCGTCGGCGAGGATGGCGACGACGCACTGTCGGTGTACCGCGCCGTGCTCGCGATCGATCCCGCCAACAAGGTCGCCGACCAGGGGCTTGCACAGATCGAGCGCGGCTACCTCGACCGTGCGCGAGCCGCCGTGGCGCAGGACGATTTCGCGGGCTCCGACGCGATCCTCGCCGAGGCAGCACGCATCCGCCCGGGTTCGCAGGACCTTCTCGACACGCGCTCGCAGATCGAAGGCATCCGTCGCCAGCGTGCGGAGACGGTGCTCGCCCAGGCGCGTTCGGCGCTCGATTCCGGCAATGCCGATCTCGCCGAGGAACTCGCCACGCGTGCGCAGGGCATCAGCGCCGATCTCGCCGGCCTCGACGATTTCGGTCGTCGCCTGCGCAACGCGCGTCTCTACGCGAGCTTCTCGCCGGGGCAGGTCATCACCGACCGCTTCCTCGACATCGCCGGGGCGGCTCCCGCCGTCGTCGTCGTGCCGACCGGGCGCTTCGTCATGGGCTCGCCGGCCGACGAGACCGATCACGCCGACAACGAGGAGCCGCAACGCCAGGTCGAGATCACGGCAGGCTTCGCGCTCGGCCAGACCGAGGTCACGGTCGCGCAGTTCCGCGAGTTCGCGCGCGCCTCGGGCTACCGAAGCGAGGCGGAGCGCGCCGGTGCCGGCAGCATCTACGACGAGAACACCGGGCGCATGGGCGAGCGCCGCGGCGTCGACTGGGAGCGCGATTACAAGGGCGATCGCGCGGCCGACAGGCTCCCCGTACTCAATGTCTCGTGGAACGATGCGAGCGCCTACGCGACGTGGTTGTCGCAACGCACCGGCAAACGTTACCGGCTGCCCACCGAGGCCGAGTTCGAGTACGCGCTTCGGGCAGGCACGCAGTCGCGCTTCTGGTGGGGCGACGAGGAGCCCCAGTCGGTCATCGCCAACGTGACCGGCGACGGCGACCGTTCGCCGAGCCGGCGCAGCTGGGGCCGAGCGTTCGCACGCTACGCCGACGGCTTCTGGGGGCCGGCGCCGGTCAAATCGTTCCCGTCGAATCCGTTCGGGCTCCACGACATCGACGGCAACGTGTCCGAGTGGGTCGAGGACTGCTGGCACGACAATTACGTGCGCGCGCCGCGCGACAGCACGGCCTGGGTCAATCCGGGCTGTGCGCGACGCGTGATTCGCGGCGGCTCGTGGGCGAGTGCGCCGGATCAGGTGCGATCGGCCTACCGCCTCGGTGTCAACGCCGATGCACGCAGTGCACGTGTCGGTTTCCGCATCGCGCGCGATCTCTGAACGGTCGTCGTCCCGTCCGTCGTCGGCGTGCGTGACGGGTACGGCGTTCGCGCTAAGCTCGCGCCGTCCTCCAGGGGAGCATGAGCATGGGACCGTTCGGCAATCGTTCCGGAGGTGGGCAGTCGCGTCGCGGCCTCAAGCTGTGGCCGATCCTTCTTTTCGGTGCCTACTTCGCCTACTACTGGTTCAGCCACGGCAACGTCGCGTCGTACACGGGGCGCAAGCAGCTCATCGAGACCACCTCGCAGGAGGAACTCGCGCTGGGCCTGCAGTCGTACCGCGAGATCCTGTCCCAGTCCGATGTCGTGCGCGACGGTGACGCGCCGCGCCAGGTGCGCGACATCGCGCAGCGCCTCGTGGAAGCTGCGCCGAAGGTCGAGAAATACCTCGCCGAGACTGCGGGCACGCCCGCCGACACCGACTGGTCCGCGTTCCAGTGGGAGGCCAGCGTCATCCGCTCGGACCAGGTCAACGCGTTCTGCCTGCCGGGCGGCAAGATCGCGGTCTACACGGGCATCCTGCCGGTCGCGAAGAACGAGGACGGCCTCGCCGCGATCATGGGCCACGAGATCGCACATGCACTGCTGCGCCACGGCGGCGAGCGCATGGCGCAGCAGAAGCTCGTGCAGTTCGGTGCGATCGCCGCGAGCATGTCGACCGGCGACATGGATCCCGGCCAGCGCCAGATGGTCATGGCCGCGATCGGCGCAGGCGCGCAATACGGTGTGCTGCTGCCGTTCTCGCGCAGCCACGAATCCGAGGCCGACCGCGTCGGTCTGCTGCTCGCCGCGGCGGCATGCTTCAACCCCGAGGAGGCGCCGCGGTTGTGGGAGCGCATGGCCGCGCTCGGCAACCGCAAGCCGCCCGAGTTCATGTCCACGCATCCCGCGGAAGGCACGCGCATCGGGCAGCTCAACGGCTGGATGGGCGAGGCCAAGCAGGTCCGGCAACGCTTCTGCGGTGGGGCGCAAGGCTGATCGCACGAACCGGTTGCCAGCCCGCGTGCCGATCCGTATCATTCGCGGCCCACTTCAAGGAGAGGTGGCAGAGTGGTCGAATGTACCTGACTCGAAATCAGGCGTGCGTGCAAGCGCACCGTGGGTTCGAATCCCACCCTCTCCGCCAGTAGGACGGAAAAGCCCCGGGAAACCGGGGCTTTTTCTTTTCCCGGCCTTCCGTTCGCCGTCAGGGATCGCCGAAGCCTCGCGGCCAGCCGAACAGGTAGCCCTGGCCGCAGGCCACGCCGAGCGCACGCAGCGTGTCGCGCTCCTCGACGGTCTCGATGCCTTCGGCCACGAGTGTGATGCCCGATTCCCTCGCGAACGACACGATCGCCGAGGCGAGCTGGCGCTGGCGTACCTGGATGTCGATGTCGCGGGTCAGCGTGATGTCGAGCTTGACGATGTCCGGCGACAGCTTGAGCACGTGGCGCAGGCTCGCGTAGCCCGCGCCGGCATCGTCGACGGCGATGCGCCAGCCGCGGTCGCGCAGTACGGTGGCGCGTTCCAGCAGCAGCGCGTAGTCCTCGACCTGGGCATGCTCGGTGATCTCGACCACCCAGCGGCGCGTCGGATCCGCGCCGAGGACCGATTCGATGTCGGCGCCGATCACGGTGCCGGGCGAGGCATTCACGGAGATGTAGGCGTCACGTGGCGCGTCCGCCGACGCACGCACGATCGCCACCATGCAGGCGAGATCGAGCTCCTCGGACATGCCCAGCCGGGCGGCGGCGCAGAACCAGCCACCCTGTGGCGGAGCGGACTCCGACGGGAAGCGCGTGAGACCCTCGTAGCCGATGACCGCGCCGGTCGCGAGCTCGACGATCGGCTGGAATACGGCGCGCAAGCCCCCGCTGCGCAGGATCGCCCGCAACTGATCGCGCTGGGCGAGGTCCAGCGCGGTGGAGGGAGCGTTGCCGCTGACCGGATCGGCGAGTCCGCGCGCCCGCGCGTGCTCGAGCACATGGTGCAGGGTCGCGCCGATGAACGTGCCGAACGTGCGCAGCGTCGCGACGTCGCGTGTCGTGTACGCATGCGCGCGATCGGACACGACCTTGAGCACGCCGACGACATGGTCGCCACAGGTCAGCGGGACCGCGATCGCCGAGCGCAGGCCGACCTTGCGGCAGGCTTCGAGGTTGACGCGGGAATCGGTCTCGCTGTCGTCGCACTGCAGGACCTCGCCCGCATCGAGGCAGCGGCCCGACAGGCTGCCGACGCGCGGCACGTGCAGGCCGAGATGGGGCAGCGAGGTGCCGCTCGCCGACCAGTAGACGAGGTCCTCGCCCTGGACCATCTCGACCACCGCTCCGGTGGAGCGCGTGAGGGCCTGGGAGCGATGCGTGATGATGTCGACGACCTTCTTCGCATCGAGCCCGGCCTGGGCGATCTCGCCCTGCGCGGCGATGATCTGCGCGAGCACGCCGTCGTCGTTCGCCGGCCGCAGGCGCGCGCGCTTGTTGGAGAAGGCGACGACGTTGGACGAGGTTTCCTGGGGCATCGGCATGGCGCGGACTTCCTGGGTGCACAAATATACTCCGCCTCCTTCGGCGCCCTTGCAATCGTGTCGCGCGCAACCGTGGTGATACCTGAACGCCCCGCCAGGATGCCTTTGCGGCGTGGCGCGGTGCCCTCCGATCGTGAACGGATGCCGGATCGACACGATTCGTCACCATCCCGTCCAGCGCGCGTTCCGCCGATCCGTGGATACTCCTCGCCGAACAGGAGGAACCATGACCACGCCGCACGAAAACCTGCATGCTCGCGAAGGCGAATCGCTGGACGACGGCAGTTATCGCGCGATGACCATCCGGGGTGGCGGCACGCGCGGGCTCGTCGTGTGGGTCGGTCGTGTAGGTGCGATCGCCGCGGGTTTGCCGCCGAGTGACATCCGTGCCTCGGATTACGTGCAGCGCGTCACCGTGCATTTCGTCGACTTCGCCCACGTGTGGCCGTACTTCGCCGAAGGCGAATACGCCGCCCTGGCCGCCCAGCTCAAGGCCCAGATCGAGTACCGGCCGAAGCGCGTACCGGCCTGAGGCCGTTCCGGAGCGTGTCGCCCGTGAGCGTTTCGCGCACACTGCTGCCTTCGAAGCGGGGGATGCAGGCATGGCGATCCGACGGCGTGGCTCGGCGCAGTGGCAAGGCGGTTTCCGTGAAGGCAAGGGCGCGATCTCGACCGAGAGTGGCGCACTCCGATCCTATCCCTACGGCGTGCTGAGCCGGTTCGAAGCATTCGCGGGCACGAACCCCGAGGAACTCATCGGCGCCGCGCACGCGGGATGTTTCGCGATGGCGCTCGCCAGAGTGCTCGCACAGCAAGGACTCGAGGCCAGGCGGCTCGACGTGCGCGCCGAGGTGTCTCTCGAGGACGGTGCCGACGGCTACCGCATTGATACCGTGCATCTCGTCGTACGTGCCGCCATCGACGGGCTCGACGCAGAACGCTTCGATGCGCTTGTCGCCGAGGCCGAGCGCACCTGTCCCGTCTCCCGGGCACTCCAGGCACGCATCACGCTGGACGCCCGAACGGGCTGATGCGGCGCGGTTCACGCACCAGCCATCGCCACGATCGCAGCATCGTGCGCCCCGGTCGTTGCGGCCGGATCACGATGGCCGCTCCTTCATGCGGACGCGGCGAGACGAGGAGGCGTGTCATGGCGGCTCGACCGATCTGGTCCGGTGTGGTGTCGTTCGGACTGCTCAACATCCCCGTCTCGCTGATGTCGGGCGAGCGACGCACCGACCTGCATTTCCGCATGCTCGACTGCCGTGACAAGGCGCCGGTCCGCTACGAGCGCATCAACGCCGAGACCGGCGAGGAAGTGCCGTGGAGCAACGTCTGCAAGGCCTACGAGTACGAGAAGGGCAACCTCGTCGTGCTCGAGAAGGAGGACCTCGATGCGGCTGCGCCGAAGGGCAGCGAGACGGTCGAGATCGAGGGCTTCGTCGAGCTCGCCTCGATCGAGCCCGTGTATTACGAGAAGCCTTACATCCTCGTGCCGGGCAAGAAGGCCGACAAGGGTTACGTGCTGCTGCGCGAGACGCTCGCCAAGACCGGCAAGGCCGGTATCGCCCGCATGGTGGTGCGCACGCGCGAGTACCTGTGTGCGCTGCTGCCACGCGGTGACGCGCTCGTCGTGATGCTGCTGCGCTATGCGCAGGAACTCGTCGATCCGGACGAGTACCGCCTGCCGTCGGGCCGGTCGTCGGACTACCGCGTGAGCGCGCGCGAGGTCGAGATGGCGGCCTCGCTGATCGACTCGATGACCGTGGCATGGGAGCCGGAGCAGTATCGCGACGAGTTCCGCAAGCGCGTGCGCTCGGCGATCGACAAGCGCCTCAAACGCAAAGGCACGACGACGAAGAAGAAGCCCGACGAAGCCCCCGAGACGGAAGATGCCGCGACCAACGTCGTCGACTTCATGGCCTTGCTGCGCGAGAGCCTCGCGACCAACAAGCGCACGCCGGCGCGCAAGCAGGCCACTTCGCGCAAGCGCGCCGCGCCTGCGAAGAAGACGTCGGTGACGACCGTGAAGAATGCCGCGGCGAAGAAGGCGAAGACGGCGTCCGCGCGCAAGGCTCCGGCGAAACGCGCGGCGTCGAGAACGCGCAAGGCCGGTTGACCCGCTGGCGTGATGCGCGTACCGACGCGCACCACGTGTCATCGCATGCGATCGAATCCGAACACGCGCGCGAGCGGATGGCGGCGCCGCTCGATCTGCATCCGGAGCAGATGTGCGCCGATGACGCTGTACACGATGCCGTTGCCGCCGTAGGCCATCGCGAACAACAGGCGCCGGTCGAGTCGCGGATGCGCGCCGAAGAACGGCAGTCCGTCGGAGGTCTCGGCGAACGTGCCGGCCCAGGCGAATCCGGGTTCGAGCTCGATGCCGGGCAGCATCGAGCCGACACGCTCCAGGATACGCGCTGCCTTCTTCTGCACGCGCGCGTCGCGGCGTGCGGGGATGTCGAGGCGATCATCCTCGCCGCCGGCGAGCACACGTCCGTCGCGCGTCGTGCGCAGGTAGAGGTAGGGCCGCGCCGTTTCCCAGATCAGCGTGTGTCGCAGCCAGGACGGCATCGAGCGCAACGGTTCGGTGACGAGCGCGTAGCTGCTGCGGTTCGCGGCGACGCGTTCGGGCAGCCAGCCCTGCGACTCGTAGCCCGCCGCGACGACCACATGGCGGCAGCGCACGCGCGCGCCGCGCTGCGTGTGCAGTTCGATGTCGCGCGAGCGCTCGACGTGATGCACGACCTTGCTGCGGTCGTGCACGCGCACGCCGCGCCTGGCGAGATCGGACAGCAGCGCGATCGCGAGGCGATACGGATCGACCTGCCCGGCAGTGGCCGTGAGCAGTGCAGCCGGGGCCTCGATGCCGTAGCGCGAGGCGAGGTCCGACGACTCCATCGTTTCGACATCGAAGCCGTGGGCGCGTCGCAGGGTACCTTCGCGGCGCACGCGCCCGGCATGCCAGCGCCGGCTCGCGATGTAGAGACTCGAGGCGCGATCGAAGGCGACGCGCACGTCCGCGGCGATCGCGCCGAGTTCGTCGACCGCTTCTGCGCAAGCCCGATAGACCGCTACCGCCGTGTCGATGCCGAGAGTGCGCGCAAGCGCGGCCAGTTCGGTGTCGATCTCGTACTGGATCATCGCGGTGCTCGCGGCGGTGCTGCCCCATGCCGCGTCGCGCGTGTCGAGCACGACGGTGTCGAAGCCGGCCTCGACGAGTTCTCGCGCGACGAGTGCGCCGGTGATGCCTGCGCCGATCACGGCGACGTCGCAGCGCGCATCGGCCTCGAGCGGCGCGAAGTGCTGCGGCATGCCGTTGCGCACGATCCAATACGGGTAGCCGCTCTTGAGGTCCATCGTCACTCCTCGTGTTCGTGCGACGCATTGGGGCGTGCGCGCGGACAATCGGCGATGAACATCGGCGACACACAAGGCTTCGATCGTCGTGCGATGAACACGCCTGCAACCGTTCCTGTCCACGGCCTGAGGAGGTATCGCGAAGGCTCGCCGTGTTCAGGAGTCGTGGAGGCATCGCTGCGTAGGGTGGCTCCACCCGATGGCCGGGTCATCAACCCAAGGAGTCCGCCATGAACAAGCGTCTTTCCACTCTCGCGTTCGCGATCGTCGGTGCCTTCGCCTTCAACGCTGCGCCGGTGTTCGCGCACGATCACGCCGCCGAGACGCCGAACAACGAGTCCGATCAGCCCGTGACCGACACGTGGATCACGACCAAGGTCAAAACCGAGCTCGCCACGACCGACGGCGTCAAGAGCACCGACATCAGCGTCACCACGGTCGACGGCGTCGTCACGCTGACCGGCGTGCTGACCAGCAAGACCGCGGTCGAGAAGGCCGTCGCGGCCACCAAGAGCATCAAGGGCGTCAAGAGCGTCGATGCCTCGGGTCTGAAGACGTCCTGATCGCCACCCGATACGGAGAACGGCAATGAATGAAGATCGCATCAAGGGCAAGTGGAAGCAGCTCAGCGGAACCCTCAAGGAGAAGTGGGGCAAGCTGACCGACGACGATCTGCAGATCGCCGAAGGCAACCGCGAGTATCTCGCGGGCAAGATCCAGGAGCGCTACGGCCTCGCCAAGGACGAAGCGGCCAAGCACGTCAAGGATTTCGAAGACAGCTTGCGCTGAATGCGGTGTCGCCACCGCGAAGGGCCGGGAGCGATCCCGGCCCTTTTCTTTTGCGCGACGGTAGGCGTCGGCGCGCCGACGGCCTACCATGCCGGTTTTCCCGGCCGGTACCCCGTGATGAGCCAGATTTCCGTCCCCGTCTCCTACGGCGAGCTAATCGACAAGATCACGATCCTCGAGATCAAGTCCGAGCGCATCGGCAACCCCGACAAGCTGCGCAACGTGCGCACCGAGCTCGACCTGCTCAACGCGACGTGGTCCGCTGCCGAGGTCTCGCGCATCGACATCGCCGCCTCGCGCGGCAAGCTGCGTGCAGTCAACGAGCTGCTATGGGACATCGAGGACCGCATTCGCGTGAAGGAGAAGGCCAAGGCCTTCGACGACGAGTTCATCGAGCTCGCGCGCGCCGTGTATGTCCGCAATGACGAGCGTGCCGCGTTCAAGCGCGAGATCAACGACGCGCTCGGCTCGACGCTGGTCGAGGAAAAATCCTACGAGGACTACCGCTGAAACGCCGACGTGCGCTGGCCGTCGCCGTCGTGGCCGTCGGCGTGCTCGGCATCGCCGGCACGCTGATCTGGCCCGTGACCGGTCGCAGTCTCGTTGCGCGCGTGCACGCTGCCGAAACCGACCGCGCCGCGGGCGCCGAGGCGCGCGTCAAGCCGGCGCTCGAGCGCGACCTCGCGGCGCTCGGCCTGCGCTACGGCGCGCCGGTGTTCATGCGCGTGTTCAAGCGCGAGAAGCTGCTCGAGCTGTGGATGAAGGGCGAGGGCGGCACGTACGTCCACGTGCGTGATTACCCTATCTGCACATACTCCGGCGCGCTCGGACCGAAGCAGCGCGAAGGCGACCAGCAGGCACCGGAGGGCTTCTACCGCGTGCGCGTCGGCCAGATGAACCCGCGCAGCAGCTACCACCTCTCGTTCGATCTGGGTTATCCGAACGCCTACGACCGTGCGCATCGGCGTACCGGCAGTTACCTCATGGTGCACGGCTCGTGCGTGTCGATCGGTTGCTACGCAATGGGCGATGCCGCGATCGAGGAGATCTGGTCGCTGGCCGCCGCCGCGTTGCGCAACGGGCAGGACGCGTTCGAGGTGCACGCGTTTCCGTTCCGCCCGACCGACGAGGCGCTCGCTGCCGAGCGCGATTCGCCGTGGCATGCGTTCTGGCGCGAGCTGCAACCCGCTTATGATGCGTTCGAGCGTACGCGCACGCCGCCCCGCATCCGTGTTGACGGCACACGTTACGCCGTGGAGGGTTCCCGATGAGCGACACGCGTGGCCTGGAGCAGGACCAGCTCGACGATCTCTGCGCCGCATGGCCGGGCGCCGCGCGCTCGATCAAATGGGAGGTCGACCTCGTCTGGAGCGTCTCGGGCAAGATGTTCGTCGTCTACTGCACGCTCGGGCCCGATCGGGGGCGCCTGAGCTTCAAGGTCGATCCGGAGCGCTTCCTCGAACTCAGCGACCAGCCCGGCATGGCGCCGGCGCCGTATGCGGCGCGTGCGTTCTGGATCAGCGTGACCGAGCCGGACCGCTTCAGCGAGGCCGAGCTGTGCGGCTACGTGCGCAATTCCTACGAGCTGGTCCGCCAGGGCCTGCCGAAGAAGACCCGCCTGGCCCTCGGTGCCGAGGACTGAGGCATCGTCGGACGGCTATAATGGCCGGATGTTGCAACTCTGTCGTGATGCCTCCGGTGCGCCGCTCGCGCCGCAGGGAAGTGTCGTCTGCATCGGCGCGTTCGACGGTGTCCACCTCGGCCACCGCGCGCTGCTCGCGCGTGCGCGCGAGCGCGCCACCGCGCTCGGCGCCCGCACCGCGGCGCTGAGTTTCGAGCCGATCCCGCGCGAGTTCTTCGCGCGCGGCACGCCGGTGCCGCGCATCGACGACGCGCGCGGCAAGATCGTGCAGCTCGCCGCCGCCGGTGCCGACCTGCTGCTCCTGCTGCGGTTCGATGCCGCGCTCGCGGCGATGTCGCCCGAGGCCTTCGTCGAGCAGGTGCTGGCCGCACGCCTCGGTGCGCGCGAGGTCTGGATCGGCGCGGACTTCCGTTTCGGCCATGCGCGGCGCGGTGATCCCGCCCTGCTGCGCGAACTCGGCGCGACGCTCGGCTTCGGCGTCGAGGTGTTCCCGGAATTCCTCGTCGACGGCGAGCGCGTGCGCAGCAGCGGCATCCGCGCCCACCTCGCCGCGGGCGATTTCGACGCGGCCTCGCGCCTGCTCGGTCGCCCGTTCATGATCGGCGGGCACGTGGTGCGCGGCCAGCAGCTCGGTCGCAAGCTGGGCTACCCGACCGCGAACATCCGCCTCGGCCGCCGCACCTCGCCCGTCGACGGCATCTTCGCGGTGCGCGTGCACGGCATCGGCCCGGCGCCGCATGCGGCGGTCGCGAGCCTCGGCGTGCGGCCGACCGTCAACGGCACCGAGCCGCTGCTCGAGGCCCACCTGTTCGACTTCGACGGCGACCTCTACGGACGCCGCCTCGACGTGGAGTTCGTCGCCAAGCTGCGCGACGAGGAAAAATTCAGCGATCTCGACGCGATGGTGCGCCAGATCGATCTCGATGCCGCGCAGGCCCGCAGCCTGCTCGGCGTCCCCGAGGCCCGCCCGGCCGGAGCATGCGCGTGAGCACCGATTACAAGAGCACGATCAACCTGCCCAACACCGCGTTCGCGATGAAGGCCGATCTCGCCAAGCGCGAGCCCGGCATGCTCGAGGACTGGTACGCGAAGGGCCGCTACGAGGCGATCCAGGCGCGCACCGCGCAGCGCCCGCACGCGTTCGTGCTGCACGACGGTCCGCCGTACGCGAACGGCGTGATCCACATCGGCCACGCGGTCAACAAGGTGCTCAAGGACATCGTGGTCAAGTCCAAGCTCATGGCCGGCCTGCGTTCGCCGTACGTGCCGGGCTGGGACTGCCACGGCCTGCCGATCGAGATCGCGGTCGAGAAGGAGGTCGGCAAGGTCGGCCAGAAGGTCGACGCGGCGACGTTCCGCCAGAAGTGCCGCGAGTACGCCGCCAGGCAGATCGACCTGCAGCGCGCCGACTTCAAGCGCCTCGGCGTGCTCGGCGACTGGGACAACCCCTACCGCACGATGGATGCGCGCTTCGAGGCCGACATGCTGCGCGCGCTGTCGCGTATCTACGCGAATGGCCACATCACGCGCGGCTTCAAGCCCGTGCACTGGTGCTTCGACTGCGGCTCGGCACTGGCAGAGGCCGAGATCGAGTACGCGGACAAGGTCTCGCCGGCCATCGACGTCGCCTACGACGCGCTCGATGCGCAGGCATTCGCGACGCTGTTCGGTGTCGAGGTCGATGCCGGCACGATTGTCGCCGTGCCGATCTGGACGACCACCCCGTGGACGCTGCCGGCCAGCCTCGCCGTGTCGCTCGGCCCCGATCTCGAGTACGTGCTCGTCGAAGGTCCGGCGCGCGAAGGTCGTCGCGTGCTGTTGGTCGTCGCCGAGGCGCTCGCCGCCAAGGCGCTCGCACGCTACGGCGTCGAAACGGTGACGGTGCTCGGCCGCGTCACCGGCGCGCAACTGGAAACGAAATCTCCGGACGGGCAGGGGGGCACCGGCCTCGCGCTGCGCCATCCGTTCTACGACGACCGCGCGATCCCGCTGCTGGTCGGCGACCACGTCACCGCCGAGGACGGCACCGGCGCCGTGCACACCGCACCGGGCCACGGCGTCGAAGACTTCGCGGTCGGCCAGGCCTATGGCCTCGTCGACGCGTGCACGGCCAACCAGCTCAACCCGATCGGCGGCAACGGTGTCTACCTGCCCGGCACGCCGCTGTTCGAAGGCCAGTTCATCTGGAAGGCCAACGACGCGGTCGTCGAGCTGCTGCGAGGCAACGGCCGCCTGCTCGCGTTCGCCAAGCTCGAGCACAGCTACCCGCACTGCTGGCGCCACAAGACGCCCGTCGCGTTCCGCGCCACGCCGCAGTGGTTCATCAGCATGGAGAAGGAAGGCCTGCGCGCCGACGCGCTCGCCTCGATCAAGGCCGTGCGCTGGATCCCGGCCTGGGGCGAGGAGCGCATCACCGGCATGATCGCGGGCCGCCCGGACTGGTGCATCTCGCGCCAGCGTACCTGGGGCGTGCCGATCGCGATGTTCGTCGATCGCACCACGCAGCTGCCGCATCCGCGCAGCGTCGAGCTGTTCGAGCAGGTCGCGCAGCGCGTCGAGAAGGACGGCATCGACGCCTGGGCCACGCTCGACGCGCGCGAGCTGCTCGGCGACGACGCCGAGCGCTACGAGAAGGTCACCGACGTCCTCGACGTGTGGTTCGATTCGGGCGTCACCCATCACGCCGTGCTCGGCCAGCGCGCCGAGCTCGCGCGCGGCGAGGGCGATCGCGTCATGTACCTCGAAGGTTCGGACCAGCACCGAGGCTGGTTCCATTCCTCGCTGCTGACCTCGGCGGCGATGCACGGCCGTGCGCCGTACGACGAGGTGCTCACGCACGGCTTCACGGTCGACCAGCACGGCCGCAAGATGTCCAAGTCGCTCGGCAACGTGGTCGCGCCGCAGAAGGTCGTCGATTCGCTCGGCGCCGACGTGCTGCGCCTGTGGGTCGCCTCGACCGACTACCGCAACGAGATCGCCGTCTCCGACGAGATCCTCAAGCGCGTCTCCGACGCCTACCGCCGCATCCGCAATACCGCGCGCTTCCTGCTCGGCAACCTCGACGGCTTCGATCCGGCCGTACACCTACTGCCGGTCGAATCCTGCCTGCTGCTCGACCAGTGGGCCGTGCAGCAGGCGCACGACACCCAGGTCGCGGTGGTCGCCGCGTACGAGCGCTACGACTTCCCCGAGATCGTCCAGCGCGTGCAGAACTTCTGCACCAACGAGATGGGCTCGCTCTACCTCGACATCACCAAGGACCGCCTCTACACGATGCCGACCGACAGCCTCGGCCGTCGCAGCGCGCAGAGTGCGATGTTCCGCATCCTCGAGGCGCTCGTGCGCTGGCTCGCGCCGGTCACGACGTTCACGGCCGAGGAAGCCTGGCAGCACCTGCCCGGCACGCGCGACGAGTCGGTGCTGTTCGAGACCTGGTACGACGGCCTCGCCGCGACCCAGGCTTCGCCCGCGCAGCGCACGTTCTGGACCTGCCTGCTCGCGATCCGCGCCGGCGTGGCCAAGGTGCTCGAGGGCATGCGCGGTGCCGGCGCGATCGGCGCCTCGCTGCAGGCCGAGGTGACGGTCTACGCGGATGACGCCACGCTCGCGCGCGTGGCCGAGGTGACCGACGAGCTGCGCTTCTTCTTCATCACGTCCGAGCTCGCCTGGCGCGGCCTCGCCGACAAGCCGGCCGAGGCCGTACGCGCCGAGATCGACGGTGCCGAGGTGTGGATCGTCGCGAAGGCCAGCGAGGCCGCGAAGTGCATCCGCTGCTGGCATTACCGCATCGATGTCGGCTCCAACGCGGCACATGCGGAGATCTGCGCGCGCTGCGTCGAGAACATCGACGGTTCGGGCGAAGTCCGCCGCTGGTTCTGATGGTGCGCCGGGCGTACGCGCCCGGCGCGTTCCGCCGCAGGGGCTTGCGCAACGCCCCTGCGTGCCCGCATGTACCATGCGCGTCCTGCTGCCGCCCGTGACCGTCCCGATGTCCCCACGCCCGAACGCCCTGAACTGGCTGCTGCTGTCGCTGGTCGTCCTGGTCGCCGACCAGATCACCAAGCACATCGTGCTCGGCCACCTGCAGCTGCACGAGACGATCGAGGTCATCCCCGGCCTGCTCAACTGGACGCTGGCCTACAACGAAGGCGCCGCGTTCAGCTTCCTCGCCGACGCCGGCGGCTGGCAGCGCTGGTTCTTCACCGTGCTCGCGGTCGTCGTCAGCAGCGTGCTGGTGGTGTGGTTGGCGCGCACGCCGCGCAGCGACTGGCGCACCGCGCTGCCGCTGTCGCTCGTGGTCGGCGGGGCGATCGGCAACGTGATCGACCGCGTGCGCTTCGGCCATGTCGTCGACTTCATCGACGTGTACTGGAATGCTTCGCACTGGCCCGCGTTCAACATCGCCGACTCGGCGATCAGCGTCGGTGCGGTGTTCCTCGTCGTGTTCGGCCTGTTCGGTGGGAAAGCCCCCGCCGCTGCGCGATAATCACGCCATGCAGGTCCTGCTCGCCAATCCCCGCGGTTTCTGCGCCGGCGTCGACCGCGCGATCGAGATCGTCGAGCGTGCGATCGACGCGTTCGGCGCGCCGATCTACGTGCGCCACGAGGTCGTGCACAACCGCTTCGTGGTCGAGTCGCTGCGCGCGCGCGGCGCGGTGTTCGTCGACGAGCTCGATGAAGTGCCCGACGGCGCGACCGTGATCTTCAGCGCGCACGGCGTCTCGCAGGCCGTGCGCAAGGAAGCGTCCGACCGCGCGCTCAGCGTGTTCGACGCGACCTGTCCGCTCGTGACCAAGGTGCATATCGAGGTCGCACGCCACGGCAAGGCCGGTCGCGACGTGGTGCTGATCGGCCACGCCGGGCATCCCGAGGTGGAGGGCACGATGGGCCAGTGGGATCCGGCCAACCGTGGTGCGATCCACCTCGTCGAGACGCCCGAGTGCGTGCCGCAGCTCGCGCCGCGCGATCCGGAGAACCTCGCGTTCGTGACCCAGACGACGCTGTCGGTCGACGATACGCGCGCCGTCATCGAGGCGCTGCGCACGCATTTCCCGGCCATCATCGGCCCGCGCCACGACGACATCTGCTACGCCACGCAGAACCGCCAGGATGCGGTGCGCAAGCTCGGTCAGGAATGCGACCTCGTGCTCGTGGTCGGCTCGCCGACGAGCTCGAACTCGAACCGCCTGCGTGAACTCGCCGAGAAGCAGGGCGTGCCGGCTTACCTCATCGACGGTGCCGCCGACATCCTCGACGCCTGGCTCGAGGGCCGCTCGCGCATCGGTGTGACCGCCGGTGCCTCGGCGCCGGAAAGCCTGGTTCAGGACGTCATCGCACGCCTGCGCGCGGCGGGCGCCGAGAACGTACAGGAACTCGACGGCAAGGCCGAGAACGTCACGTTCGCGCTGCCGCGCGAACTGCGCATCAAGGTCGTCGCCTGAGCCACCGCCCGTCGCGGGCGGTGGTCGTGCTCGTTCGGATCGACGCCTCGGGCATCAGCCCAGCGAGGCCAGCCACTCGTCGTCGGAGCCTTCGTTGACGCCTTCGAACAGGATCGTCGAGAAGTAGCGCTCGCCCGTATCGGGCAGCATCGCGAGGATCACCGAGCCCTGCGGGGCCTCTTTCGCGACCTCGAGCGCCGCGGCCAGCGTGGCGCCCGACGAAATGCCCGCGAAGATGCCTTCGCGGCTCGCGAGCAGGCGCGCCGTGTCGCGCGCGACGATGTCGTCGACCGGCAGGATGCGGTGCGCGACCTCGCGGTTGAGCACGCCGGGCACGAAGTCCGGCGTCCAGCCCTGGATCTTGTGCGGCTTCCATTCCTGACCCGACAGCAGCGCGGCGCCGGCCGGTTCGCTCGCCACGATCTGCACCTCGGGGCGCGCGAGGCGGATGATCTCGCCCGCGCCGGTCAGCGTGCCGCCGGTGCCCCAGCCGGTCACGAAGAAGTCGAGGCGCTTGCCGGCGAAGTCGCGCAGGATCTCGGGGCCGGTCGTGTTGCGGTGCCAGGCCGGATTGGCGGGATTCTCGAACTGGCGCGCGAGGAACCAGCCGTGCTTCTCGGCGAGCTCGGCGGCCTTGCGCACCATGCCGGTGCCGCGCTCGGCGGCCGGCGTCAGGATGACCTTGCCGCCGTAGGCGCGGATCAGCTTGCGGCGTTCGACCGAGAACGTCTCGGTCATGACCGCGACGAACGGGTAGCCGCGCGCGGCCGCGACCATCGCGAGCGCGACGCCCGTGTTGCCCGAGGTCGCCTCGACGATCGTCTGGCCCGGCTTGAGCGTGCCGCGCTTCTCGGCATCGAGCACGACCGCGAGCGCGAGGCGGTCCTTGACCGAACCGCCCGGGTTGAACGACTCCACCTTGACGTAGAGGTCGACGTGCTCGGGCGCGAGGCGCTGCAGCTTGACGACGGGCGTGTTGCCGATGGTGTCGAGGATCGAGGCGAAGGCCATGCGGAATCTCCGTAGCGGTTCAGGCGGCGCGCAGCGCGCGCGGGAGGACGTGAGGGGCCTGGAGCGGCGGGGTGCCGAACCAGTGTAGACGATCGGCCAGCGCGGCGACCTCGCCGAGCACGAGCAGCGCGGGCGAGCGCACGGCGTGTGCCTGCGCAGCCTCGACGAGCGTCGCGAGCGTGCCGGTGACGACGCGCTGGTCGTGGCGCGTGCCGTTCTCGATCAACGCGAACGGGGTCGCGGCATCGCGGCCATGCGCGAGCAACCGATCGCGCAGCACGTCGAGCGTCGCCACGCCCATGTACACCGCGAGCGTCTGGCGTTCCTGTGCAAGAGCTGGCCAGTCGAGCGTGTCGAGCGATTCGCGGCAGTGCGCGGTGACGAAGCGCACCGACTGCGCGTGGTCGCGATGGGTGAGCGGGATGCCGGCATGCGCGGCGCAGGCGAGTGCCGCGGTGATGCCCGGTATCACCGCGTAGTCGATGTCGTGGTCGCGCAGGAATTCGAGCTCCTCGCCGCCGCGGCCGAACACGAACGGATCGCCGCCCTTCAGGCGCACGACGCGCCGGCCCGCGCGCGCGTGCTCGAGCAGCAGCGCGTGGATGTGCTCCTGCGGCGTGTGCCCGCCGCCGCCGCGCTTGCCGACCGCGATGCGGTCGGCATCACGGCGCGCGAGCGCGAGCACATCGTCAGAGACGAGGCTGTCGTGCAGGATCACGTCGGCCTCGTGCAGGGCACGCAGGCCCGCGAGCGTGAGCAGGCCGGCATCGCCGGGGCCGGCGCCGACCAGCGTGACGCGGCCGCGCGCAGAGCCGTCGGCACGTGCGAGTGCTGCGGCGAGTGCCTGCTCGGCGTCGTCGGGACGTGCCGAACGCGCGAGCGCGGCGACGTCGCCCGTGAAGATCTCTTCGAGGAAGCGCCGGCGCGCACCGAGGTTCGGCAGGCGTGCGCGGATGCGCTCGCGCCAGCGCGACGCGAGCGTGGCCAGCGTGGCCAGCGATCCGTCGAGCAGCGCTTCGAGGCGCTCGCGCACGAGGCGCGCGAGCACGGGGGCAGTACCGCCGGTCGAGACCGCGACGACGAGCGGGCCGCGGTCGATCACGGCCGGGACCTGGAAGCTGCACAAGGCTGCGTCGTCGACGACATTGGCGAACACGCCGCGTGCCTCGGCCGCCTCGGCCACCGCACGGTTGACGCGGGTATCACCGGTCGCGGCGATCACGAGCCAGGCGCCGTCGATCCAGTCGGGGCGGAACTCGCCGTCGAGGTGCGTGACGCTGCCGTCTCGGACCCGGGCGGCGACGTGCTCCCCGAGCCGCGGCGCGCCGACCACGACACGCGCGCCGGCGGCCAGCAGGGCCTCGATCTTGCGCGCGCCGACGCTGCCCGCGCCGACGACGAGGACACGGCGGCCGGTGAGGTCGGCGAAGATCGGATAGAGGCTCATGGCTCCGGGCAGGCTAGGCGGGCCCCGCCGGACGCGGAAATAGCCAGCCGTATCCGGCATATGCCGGCGCGTGATGACGCCATGATTGGACGTCTAAACGTCCGCGTGGACGCGTGCGTCGACTGGCGTTATGCTGCACGGCAATATGGCGCTCCGCCGCGAGGTGGCGCGCTCCCGACATCCTCCTTCCGGCCGCGCGTCATGACCCTCACCCAGCTCCGCTACATCGTCGCGATCGCCGATGCCGGCCTCAACATCACGCTGGCCGCCGAGCGCGTCCACGCGACCCAGCCCGGCCTGTCCAAGCAGCTCAAGCAGCTCGAAGGCGAGCTCGGCTTCCAGCTGTTCCTGCGCAAGGGCAAGAGCCTCGATTCGATCACGACGGCCGGCCAGCAGGTGATCGGCCGCGCACGCACGATCCTCGCCGAGGCCGCCAACATCCGCGCGCTCGCGGCCAACCTGCGCAACGACGCGCAGGGCGAGCTGGTCATCGTGACGACGCACACGCAGGCGCGCTTCGTGCTGCCGAACGCGATCGCGAACGTGAAGCGACGCTACCCCGATGTCGGCGTGCGCCTCGAGCCGCACGGCGACTCGGAGCTCATGGAACTGCTCGGCAAGGGCGAGGCCGACCTCGCCATCGTCAGTACGGCGGGGCAGGTGCCGACCGCCGATCTCGCGATCCCGCTGTTCCGCTGGGAGCGCGTCGTGGTCGTGCCGCGCACGCATGCGCTCGCCTCGCTCGGTCGTGCGCCGACGATCGGCGAGATCGCCGCGTACCCGCTGGTCAGCTACGAATCCTCGCTCGCGCCCGAGTCGTCGTTGCGACGCGCGTTCGTGCAGGCCGGCGTCGAGCCGAAGCTTGCCGTGACCGCGCGCGATGCGGACGTCATCAAGACCTATGTGCGCGCCGGGCTCGGCGTCGGCGTGTTCGCCGAGATGGCGCTGACCGAGGCCGATGCGGCCGACCTGTTCGTGCTGCCGAGCGAAGGCCTGCTGCCGACGTGCACGGCCTGGGTGGTGCTGCGTCGCGACCGCGTGTTGCGCGACTACGCGCTCGACCTCATCGCGGCGCTCGCACCGCAGGTCGATCGCCGCGACGTCGTGCGTGTCGTGCAGGGTGCCGCTTCGGCCGACTGGCCCGAGCCGCCGGACTGGCACGACATCGCGCGCCGGCCCGGCATCGTGCGCGCGGCCTGAGCGGCCGCCGCACGCTGGTCCGCGCTCAGTAGCCGCTGGCGACGTCGAGCTCGGCGATGTCGATGCCCGACAGCACGAGCGAGGTCGCGGCGACCAGTTCCTCGAGCTGCGCGATCGACGTCGCGCTCGCGATCGGTGCGCTGACGCCAGGTCGCGCGATCAGCCATGCCAGCGCGACCTGCGCGGGCGTCGCGCCGCGGCGCGAGGCGACGTCGTCGAGCTTGGCGAGGATGCGGCGGCCACGCTCGTCGAGGTATTTCGCGACGCCCTGGCCGCGCGCGCTGCTCTTGGCGAGGTCGGCTTCGCCACGGTACTTGCCGGTCAGGAAGCCACTCGCGAGCGAGTAGTACGAGATCACGCCGACGCCATGCTCGCGCACGAGCGGCTCGAGCGCGGCCTCGTAGCCGGCGCGGTCGTGCAGGTTGTATTCGGGCTGCAGCGTCTCGTAGCGCGGCAGGCCGTGCTTCGCGCTCGCCTCGAGCGCGGCGGCCAGCGACGCGGCGCTGTAGTTCGATGCGCCGATCGCGCGCACCTTGCCCTGCTCGATGAGGCGCGAGAATGCGCCGAGCGTCTCCTCGATCGGCACCGACGGGTCTTCCTCGTGGGCCTGGTAGAGGTCGATGCGCTCGACGCCGAGGCGCTTGAGCGAATCGTCGGCGGCAGCCTGGATGGTCTTCGGCGCGAGGCCGCGGTGACGGTCCCACTTGGCGACCTTGGTCGCGATGACGACGTCGTCGCGCTTGCGGCTGCGGCGCAGCCAGCGGCCGATGATGGCTTCGGACTCGCCGCCCTCGTTGCCTTTCACCCACGACGAGTACATGTCGGCGGTGTCGACGAGGTTGAGGCCTGCGCCGACGAACGCGTCGAGCAGCGCGAACGACGTCGCTTCGTCGGCACTCCAGCCGAATACGTTGCCGCCGAACGCGAGCGGCTTCACTTCGATGCCGGACTGGCCGAGCGTGCGTGTCGTCATGCGGTGTTTCTCCGGGCGATGATCCGCCCACGATATGGGGCGGATGGTGCGATGCACAAGGGCCTTTCGGCCTATCGCCCGCGGAGCGGAATCGGTGCGCGCGAGGCGCCGCGATCGGCGCCACAGCCTCGGGCGAACGGCGCGATCAGCCGTTGCGGCGCAGCGGGGTGACCTTGCTCGATGTCGCCGCGGCTTCGTTCTGGCGGATGAAGTCGCGCACCTGCGGGTAGATCTTCTCGCGCCAGCGGCGCCCGCTGAAGATGCCGTAATGGCCGGCGCCCTGCGCGACGATCTTCTGCCGGCGCGCGACCGGAATGCCCGTGCAGAGGTCGTGCGCGGCTTCGGTCTGGCCGAGGCCCGAGATGTCGTCGAGCTCGCCTTCGATCGTGAGCAGCGCCGAGCTGCGGATGTCCTGCGGCTTGACGCGCTCGCCGTCGACGTCCCACAGGCCGCGCGGCAGCAGGTGCTCCTGGAACACCGTGCGGATCGTGTCGAGGTAGTACGGCGCCGGCATGTCGAGCACGGCGTTGTATTCGTCGTAGAACTTGCGGTGCGCCTCGGCGTCGTCGAGGTCGCCCTTGCGCAGGTTCTCGTAGAAGTCCCAGTGCGACTGCAGGTGGCGGCTCGGGTTCATCGCCACGAAGCCCGCGTGCTGCAGGAAGCCCGGGTAGACGAGGCGACCACCGCCCGGGTAGGAGCGCGGCACCTCGTGGATGACGTTATGCTCGAACCACGACAGCGGTTGCGTCGTGGCGAGATCGTTGACCTTGGTGGGGCTGCGGCGCGGATCGATCGGTCCGCCCATCATCGTCATCGACAGCGGCGTGGTCTCGCCGCGCGACGCCATCAGCGACACGGCCGCGAGCACCGGCACGGTCGGCTGGCACACCGAAATCACGTGGAGCTTCTCGGCGCCGATGTGGCGGATGAATTCCTGCACGTAGGCGACGTAATCGTCGAGGCCGAAATCGCCCTGGTCGAGCGGCACCATGCGTGCGTCGATCCAGTCGGTGACGTAGACCTTGTGGTCCTGCAACAGCGTGCGCACGGTGTCGCGCAGCAGCGTTGCGTGGTGGCCGGACAGCGGCGCCACGACGAGCACGGTCGGGTCGTCCTTGAGCTCGGCCAGCGTCTGCACGTCGTCGCTGAAGCGCTTGAAGCGCACGAGGTTGCAGAACGGCTTGGCCAGCGCGACCTGCTCGGAGATCGGCGTCTCGTGGCCGTGCGCGGTGACGCTCGGGATCGCGAACGCGGGCTTCTCGTATTCCTTGCCGAGGCGGTAGAACAGCTCGTAGCCGGCCGCGACGCGCTGCGCGCCGGGCAGGTGCGAGAGCCAGCTGTCACGCGAGGTCAGCAACTGCGCCGCGGCGCCCGACCACGCGATGAGCGGGTTCATGAGCGTGCGGTTGAACTCGTGCCACTGGTACAGCATCGGCCATCACTCCGGCGAGGAACCGGGCCAGCTTAGCCCGAAATTGTGCGGTTGCAACATTCGACTCTGGTCCAATGGCGTCGAACGCGCATCGGGTCGACGGAAAGCGCATGCACGCGCGGTGCCATACTGCGCGGCCCGCGACCCGACCACCGTGCATGATGACGACGAAAGCCTACGACCGCGCCTACTTTGACCGCTGGTACCGCGACCCGCGCGACCGCGTGCGTGCCGGCGGCGAGACGCGGCGCAAGGTCGCGATGGTGATCGCGCTGGCCGAGTACTACCTCGGGCGTCCGGTCACGAGCGTGCTCGACGTGGGCTGCGGCGAGGGCGTCTGGCGCGCGCCGCTGCTCGCGTTGCGGCCGAAGCTGCACTACCTCGGCCTGGATTCGAGCGAGTACGCGGTCTCGCGTTTCGGGCGCTCGCGCAACCTGCGCTTCTCGCGCTTCGGCGACCTCGCCGAGCTGCGTTTCGAGCGCCGTTTCGACGTGATCGTCTGTTCGGACGTGCTGCACTACCTGCCGTCGCGCGAACTCGTGCGCGGGCTGTCGGGGTTCGGCGAACTGCTCGAAGGCCTCGCGTTCATCGAGATGTTCACCTCGCGCGATCCGATCGAAGGTGACATGGACGGTTTCATCCGGCGCTCGCCGGCCTGGTACCGCGCGCGCCTCGCCGAGGCCGGCCTGCTCGCCTGCGGCTCGCACGCCTACCTGTCGCCGCAGCTCATGCGGTCGGTGTCGGCGCTCGAGTGCGTGTGAGCGCGTGACGCTTCGCCGCGCCTGTCGGAGTGGCGCGGAGCCGTCGGTGTGATGTCGCCGCGTCGGGCTTCATGCACCGTATCGGCGGAATCCGCTGCGCGGGTTCCGCCCTACGGGAAGTCGACCCCGTGACGTAGGGCGGAACCGCCGAAGGCGATTCCGCCGTGATCCGCGACGCCTCGCCCGGTTCGCGCATGGCGATGCGGCGGCGTCGACGGATGGGGCATCAGTCGCCCCTTCGCCTCAGTACTTCTTGCCCGGCTTGAACGGCTTGCCGTGCTTCGGTGCGCGATCGAACGAGCGCTCGGGGCGATCGCCCGACGGCGCGCGTGGCGCGGCGCGACCGGCCGCGTCGTCGGCGCTCGCGCGGGCCATGCGCAGGCGCTGGCCCGCCACCCACACCTTCTTGAGGTGGCCGAGGATCTCCGACGGCATGCCTTCGGGCAGGTCGATGAGGCTGTGGTCGTCGCGGATCGTGATGCGGCCGATGTGCTTGCTGTCCAGCTCGGCCTCGTTGGCGATCGCGCCGACGATGTTGCCGGGCTTGACGCCGTGTGCGTGGCCGACCTCGACACGGTAGGTCTCCATGCCGGGCTCGGGATCGCGGTGCGCGGCATCGCCACGCGATGCGTCGCGGGCGGGACGGGCACGGCGTTCACCCGGGAACGTCGGCTCACCGTCTTCCGTACTTTCCGGACGCGGCGCACGCGGCGGGCGTGCGTCATCGCGCGGTGGCTTGCCGTCACGGAAGGCCGGCTTGCCCGAGCGCTCGCGCTCGCTGCGCTCGGCGAAATCGCGGCGCTCCTTGCGTGCGGTCGGATCGAACTCGCGGCGCTCGGCCGTCTTCGGCGCGGCTTCGAGCAGCAGCGGCTTGTCGCCCTGGGCGAGGCGTGCGAGCGCGGCGGCGATCTCGATCGCGGGCACGTCGTGCTCGCGCTCGTACTGCTCGATCACGGTGCGGAACACGCCGAGGTCGCTCGCGGCGAGCGCGGCGCCGATGCGGTCCTTGAAGCGCGTGATGCGGCGGTCGTTGACGGTCTCGACCGACGGCAGGTCCATGACCTCGATCGGCTGGCGCGTGGCACGCTCGATCGCGCGCAGCATGTTGCGCTCGCGCGGCGTCACGAACAGGATCGCGTCGCCCTGGCGGCCCGCGCGGCCGGTGCGGCCGATGCGGTGCACGTACGACTCGGTGTCGTACGGGATGTCGTAGTTGAGCACGTGGCTGATGCGCTCGACGTCGAGGCCGCGCGCGGCGACGTCGGTCGCGACGAGGATGTCGAGCTTGCCGTCCTTGAGCTGCTGGATCGTGCGCTCGCGCTGGGCCTGCGCGATGTCGCCGTTGATCGCGGCCGCGGCGAGCCCGCGCGCCTGCAGCTTCTCGGCGAGTTCCTCGGTGGCCTGCTTGGTGCGCGCGAACACGATCATCGCGTCGAACGGCTCGGCCTCGAGGATGCGCGTGAGCGCATCGAGCTTGTGCATGCCGCTGACCAGCCAGTAGCGCTGGCGGATGTTCGCGGCGGTCGTGGTCTTGGCCTTGATCGTGATCTCGACCGGCTCGCGCAGGTGGTTCTGCGCGATGCGCCGGATCGGCGCCGGCATCGTCGCCGAGAACAGTGCGATCTGGCGATCGGGCGGGGTCTTCTGCAGCACGGCCTCGACATCGTCGATGAAGCCCATGCGCAGCATCTCGTCGGCCTCGTCGAGGACCAGGCACGACAGCTGCGAGAGGTCGAGCGAACCGCGCTCGAGGTGATCGATGACGCGGCCCGGCGTGCCGACCACGACATGCGCGCCGCGGCGCAGGCCGCCGAGCTGCGGGCCGTAGGCCTGGCCGCCGTAGATCGGCAGCACGTGGAAGCCCGGCAGGTGCGCGGCGTAGCGCTGGAACGCCTCGGCGACCTGGATCGCGAGTTCGCGCGTCGGCGCGAGCACGAGCGCCTGCGGCTTGGTCTTCGACAGATCCAGGCGGTTCAGCACGGGCAGCGCGAACGCGGCGGTCTTGCCGGTGCCGGTCTGGGCCTGGCCGAGCACGTCCTTGCCGGCCAGCAGGTGCGGTATCGTCGCGGCCTGGATCGGCGACGGCGACTCGTAACCGACCTCGGTCAGCACGCGCTGCAGCGGCTCGACGAGGGCGAGGTCACGGAATGAAGGGACGCTGGGCGCGTCGGAGGTCGCCGGATCGGACATGTGGGTGCTCGGAAGTCGCTGCCGCGGCAGGGGCGCGGGCGGCGCGGGGGAGAAGGGAAGGCCGCCATTGTAGCGCCTCGGCGCCCCGGCCGCATGTTGCGCGGCGCGGTTTGCGGCCCGTCGCATTGACGCAGGCTGGGCCCGGCCTGTATGCTCCCGCGTCTTTTCACGCCCGGCCGTCATGCGGTGCGGATGTGGAGAGCAGGCAGAGTCCAGAATAACTACAGAGGCATGGCCACAATGTACGCAGTCGTTCTCATCTCCGGTAAGCAGTACCGGGTCGCCCAGGGCGAGACCCTGCGCGTCGAAAAACTCGTCGGCGACGTCGACAGCAAGGTCGATTTCGACCAGGTGCTGCTCGTCGGTTCCGGTGACGGCATCAGCATCGGTGCGCCGCTCGTCGCGGGCGCCACGGTCGCGGCGACGATCAAGTCGCACGGCCGCGCCGAGAAGATCCGCATCATCAAGTTCCGCCGCCGCAAGCACCACATGAAGCAGCAGGGTCACCGTCAGCACTACACCGAAATCGAGATCACCGGCATCACCGGTGGCAAGAAGGCGGGCAAGGAGTAAGTCATGGCACACAAAAAGGCAGGCGGCTCAACCCGCAACGGTCGCGACTCCAACCCGAAGTACCTCGGCGTCAAGGTGTACGGCGGCCAGGCGGTCAACGCCGGCAACATCATCATCCGCCAGCGCGGCACGCGTTTCCACATCGGTCCCGGCGCGGGCCTCGGTCGTGACTACACGATCTTCGCGCTCGTGGACGGTGTCGTGACGTTCGCCACGAAGGGCGCGCAGAAGCGCAAGACGGTCAGCGTCGTTCCCGCGAACTGATCCGATCTTCGCCAGCGTGATGACAGAGCCCCGCCTCGTGCGGGGCTTTTCATTGGCGGCGTACGCGCCCGCCGACGCGCGATACCCTTCGGCAGGCCGTCCGGCCACTGCCATCGCTTTCCGATCCACGGAGTTCCACCATGCAATTCGTCGACGAAGCCACGATCCGCGTCCACGCCGGCAACGGCGGCAACGGCTGCGTGAGTTTCCGCCGCGAGAAGTTCATCCCGTTCGGCGGGCCCGACGGCGGTGACGGCGCGTCCGGCGGCAGCGTCTGGCTGGTCGCCGACGAGGGCCTCAACACGCTCGTCGACTTCCGCCACCAGCGTGCGTTCCGCGCCGAGCGAGGCGAGAACGGCATGAGCCGGCAGATGAGCGGCAAGGGCGGCACCGACACGGTGATCCGCGTGCCGGTCGGTACGGTCGTCAGCGCGACCGAAACCGACGAGATCATCGGCGACCTCACCGAGCATGGCCAGCGCCTGCTCGTGGCCCAGGGCGGCCGTGGTGGTCAGGGCAACATCCATTTCAAGAGTTCGACCAACCGCGCGCCGCGCAAGGCCACGCCGGGTACGCCGGGCGAGGAGCGCGAGCTGCGCCTCGAGCTCAAGGTGCTCGCCGACGTCGGCATGCTCGGTTTCCCGAACGCGGGCAAGTCCACGTTCATCCGTGCGGTCTCGGCGGCGACGCCGAAGGTCGCCGACTACCCGTTCACGACACTGCAGCCGCATCTCGGCGTGGTGCGCATCGAGACCGACAAGAGCTTCGTCGTCGCCGACATCCCGGGCCTCATCGAGGGCGCCGCGGAAGGCGCCGGTCTCGGCATCCAGTTCCTCAAGCACGTCGCGCGCACGCGCCTGCTGCTGCACGTCGTCGACATCGCGCCGCTGGACGGCGAGACCGACCCGGTCGAGCAGGTGCGCACGATCGAGAACGAACTCAACGGTTTCGATCCCGAGCTGCTCGATCGCCCGCGCTGGCTGGTCTTCAACAAGATGGACCTGCTCGCCCCCGAGGAGCAGCAGAAGGCCGCCAAGGCGCTCGTGAAGCGCCTCAAGTGGAAGCAGCCGTGGTACCTGGTCTCGGCGATCTCGCGCGAGAACACGTGGCCGATCTGCCTGGACATCCAGCGTTTCTTCGACGAGCAGCGTCGTGACGCGGTCGAAGCGGCCGAGGCGGCGCGACCGTGAGGCACGGCGTGCGCGGTGCCCTCACGCCGATGGATCGCCCAATGAAAAAGCCGGCTTGCGCCGGCTTTTTCGCATCCACCGTGTGGTCGAGCTCAGGCGAGCGCGCGGATGTGCGCGGTCAGACGGCTCTTGTGGCGCGCGGCCTTGTTCTTGTGGATCAGGCCACGGGCGGCGTAACGGTCGACGATCGGCTCGGCGCTCTTGAGCGCGGCTTCGGCGGCGGCCTTGTCCTTCGCCTCGATCGCCTTCACGACCTTCTTGATCGCCGTGCGGACCATCGAACGGGCACTGGCGTTGCGCTGGCGAGCCTTCTCGGACTGGCGCGCACGCTTCTTCGCGGACTTGATGTTGGCCAAGGTAAAACTCCAGAATACGGGGATGTAAAAAGGCGCGGAAGTATGCGCGCACCGACCGGCCGCGTCAATCCCGGATCCGGAGTTCCGGCCGGAGCCATCCGATGAAGCCCAGCCTGCTGCGTTCGATGCTCGCCTTCAGCAGCGGCACGTTCGTGTCGCGTGTGCTCGGCCTCGTGCGGGAGATGGTCGTCGCCGCGGTGTTCGGCGTGTCGGCGGCGACCGACGCGTTCCTCGTCGCGTTCCGCATCCCGAACTTCATGCGCCGCCTGTTCGCCGAGGGCTCGTTCTCGATGGCGTTCGTGCCGGTGCTCACCGAGTACCGCGAAAAGCGCAGCGCCGAGGAGCTGCGCGAGCTCGTCGCACGCACGGCCGGCACGCTCGGTGCGGTGTTGCTCGTCGTCACCGCGCTCGGCGTGATCTTCGCCGACGTGCTGGTCGGCGGCTTCGCGCCGGGTTCTCTCGACGAGCCCGGCAAGTTCGCGCTGACCAGCGACCTGCTGCGGCTGACGTTCCCGTTCCTGCTGTTCGTGTCGCTGACCGCGCTCGCGGGCGCGGCGCTCAACACGTTCAACCGCTTCGGCCTCGCCGCGCTGACCCCGGTCGTGCTCAACGTGTGCATGATCGCGGCCGCGCTGTGGCTCGCGCCGCATCTCGAGGTGCCGATCATGGCGCTGGGCTGGGCCGTGCTCGCGGCCGGTGTGCTGCAGCTGGCCGTGCAGCTGCCGGCACTGCACAGGCTCGGCCTGCTCGCGTGGCCGCGCTGGGGCGCCGCGCACGAAGGCGTGCGCCGGGTCATGAAGCTCATGGTGCCGACCCTGTTCGGCTCGTCGGTCGCGCAGGTCAACCTGCTGCTCGACACGCTGATCGCGTCGTTCCTGATCGTCGGCTCGCAGACCTGGCTCGGCTACACCGACCGCCTGCTCGAGTTCCCGCTCGGCATGTTCGGCGTCGCGCTCGGCACGGTGATCCTGCCGACGCTGTCGCGTCATCACGTCGCCGCGGATCCGGCCGGTTTTTCGCGCGCGCTCGACTGGGGCCTGCGCACGACGCTGCTGATCGGGCTGCCGGCGATGCTCGGCCTCGTCATCCTCGCCGAGCCGATCCTCGCCACGCTGTTCCAGCACGGCAAGTTCACCGCGCACGACGTGCGCATGGCGGCGATGTCGCTGGCCGCGCTGAGCTTCGGGCTGCCCGCGTTCACGCTCGTGAAGACCTTGGCGCCGGCGTTCTATTCGCGCCAGGACACGACCACGCCGGTCCGCGCGGGCATCGCCTCGATGGTCGCGAGCATGCTGCTCAACGTCGTCTTCGTCGGTGCGCTGTTCGCGCTGTGGAGCACGCCCGAGCAGCGTGCCATGGGCTGGCGCGAAGCCCTCGCGTCGGTGCCGGGCCTGCACGTCGGCCTCGCGCTGTCGAGCGCCTTCGCGAGTTATCTCAATGTCGCGCTGCTGTGGCGCGCGCTGCGCCGTGACGGCGTCTACACGCGCGAAGCCGGCTGGGGCCGGCACCTCGTCCGGCTCGTGCTCGCGTGCGCGGCACTCGCGGCGACGCTGCTGGTCGGCGTCTTCATCTGGGACGACTGGAGCGCGTGGTCGGTGACGACGCGGGTGTGGCGCCTCGGCGTACTGATCGCGGCCGGCGGCGTGGCCTTCGCGGGCGTGCTGTTCGCGTTCGGTTTCCGTCTGCGCGACCTGCGCGGACCGCGCGAGCAGCAGGCCTGACGCGTACCGGCGGTGCGAGCCGTCAGTCGACGTCCGTCGACGTGCCTTCGCGACCCAGGCGCGCGAGCTGCACGGCCAGCGTGGTCGCGGCGATGAGGCTTCCGGGGTCCGCCTGTCCGGTGCCGGCGAGGTCGAGCGCGGTGCCGTGGTCGACCGAGGTGCGTACGTAGGGCAGGCCGAGCGTGATGTTCACGGCATGGCCGAAGCCCGCGTGCTTGAGCACGGGCAGCCCCTGGTCGTGGTACATCGCGAGCACGGCGTCGAAACGGGCGAGCTGCTGCGGCACGAATGCGGTGTCGGCAGGCAGGGGGCCGGCGAGATCGAGGCCTTCGCCACGCAGGTCCTCGATGACCGGCTGGATCGTGTCGATCTCCTCGCGGCCGAGATGGCCACCTTCGCCCGCGTGCGGATTGAGGCCGAGCACCGCGATGCGCGGCTGGGCGAGGCCGAAACGCGCGACAAGGTCGCCGTGCAGGATGCGCAACGTATTCGCGAGCGAGGCCCGCGTGATCGCGCCCGGCACCTTCGCGAGCGGCAGGTGGGTCGTCGCGAGCGCCACGCGAAGGCGGCCGGCGACGAGCATCATGACGACGTCGCGGTTCGCACGCGCCGCGAAGAACTCGGTGTGACCCGTGAACGGCACGCCGCCGTCGTTGACGACGCCCTTGTGCACCGGCGCGGTCACGATTGCGTCGAAGCGGCCGTCACTCGCGCCGTCGGCGGCACGCGCGAGTGTCTCGAGCACGTAGGCGCCATTGCGGGGATCAAGGCGACCGGGAATCGCGTGCGCACGCAACGCGATGTCGACGACGCCGAGCGTGCCCGGGGGGAGCGGCTCGCCGGGCCGATCGGGCTGCAGCGATATCGAGAGGCCGATCGAGGCTGCGCGCTCGACGACGAGATCGGCCGAGCCGACGAGGATCAGGTCGGCCCCGGCATCGAGCGCAGCGAGGTGCGCGACGAGTTCGGGGCCGATGCCGGCGGGTTCGCCGGCGGTCAGGGCGATGCGCGGGCGGCGATCAGCCGCCGGCGCTGCTGCCGGTGCCACGATCGCCTCCCGGGAGGCGGATCTCGATGTACGCCTCGGAGCGGACCTGGCGCAGGAAATTCTCGTACTCCTCGTCGGCCTTGCGCGCGCCGAGGGTCTGGCGCGCCTGGTCGCGCTCGGCGTCCGCCGTGCGGTCCTGCGTGCGCGTGCCGAGACGCTGCAGCAGGTGCCAACCGATGTCGGTCTGGAACGGCTGGCTGATCTCGTTGTCGGCGAGCGTCTCGATGACCTCGGAAACGCTGGTGCCGTACGCGTTCTTGGCGAACCAGCCCATGTCGCCGCCGATGTTCGCGGTCGGGCCGTCCTCGGAGCCCTCGCGCGCCAGCTTGCCGAAATCCTCGCCGGCGACCGCGCGTGCGCGCAGGGCGTCGACCTTGGCGCGGGCCTCGTCGGCCGACACGACTTCGGTCGTCTTGACGAGGATGTGACGGGCGTGGAATTCGGTCACGAACTGCTGCGCGGCCTCGCGCTTCTCGATGACGCGGATGATGTGGAAGCCGTTCGGTCCGCGGATCGGAGCCGAGGTCTGGCCCGGCTGCATGCTCTCGCTCGCCTCCACGAACGCCGGCGGGATCTCGTCGAATCCGCGCCAGCCGAGGTCGCCGCCCTCGAGTGCGTTCTGCGCGTCGGAGTAACGGATCGCGGCGGCCGTGAAGTCCATGCCTTCGTTGATCTGGCGCACGACGTCTTCGGCCTTGGTCTGGGCCGCGTGGATCTGGTCGGCGCTGGCGCCTTCGGGCAGCGTGATCTGGATGTGGCCCAGGTGCACCTGGCCGCGCTGGATGCCGCCGTTCTTGAGCAGCAGCTCGATCTCGGTGTCGCTGACCTGCACGCGGCTCTGCACGACACGCTGGCGCAGGCGCTGCACGACGGTTTCCTCGCGCACGTTGTTGCGGAAACCCTCCCACGAAAGACCTTGCTGCTGGACCGCCTGGCGCAGCTGGCCGATGTCGAGGTTGTTCTGGCGGGCGATCTGCTGGATCGTCTGGTCGACCTCGGCATCCGACATCTTCACGCCGGTCTGGTCGGCACGGCCCACCTGGAGCTTGAGCAGGATCAGGCGGTCGAGCACCTGGCGTTGCAGGACGTCGCGCGGTGGCAGCTGCTGCGGATTGGAGCGGTACTGGTACTCGACGGCAGCAACCGCACGGTCGAGCTGGCTCTTCAGGATGACGTCCTCGTCGAGCACGGCCACGATGCCGTCGAGTGGTTCGGTCGGCATCAACTGCGCCTGCACGCCGGGAGCGGCGAGGACGGACGCGAGGATCAGGGTGGCGAGCAGCTTCTTCATGCGGATCGTGATTCCGGTGGTGCCGGGACGCGGACAGTCGCCCATTCTAGCGGGCGATCCGGCGCGGCGGCGTTAAAACTTCGCGCATTCGCGTGGCGGCATCCGGCCGCCGAGGCGGCCTCAGCGGTAGCCGGTGATCGAACGGCGCAGGAAGTCGCCGGCCTTCTGGCCGAACGCGCCGACGCCCTTGAACTCGACCTCGAAGTAGATCGCGTTGGTCGCGTCGCCCTCGATGTTGTGCACGTAGCGCCGGCCGAGCACGCGCCAGGCCACGCAGCAGCTCTCGTGCTCGAAACCCGCGAAGGCCTCGAGCGTCTTGTCCTCGAGCAGCGAGAAGTTCCAGCGTGCGATCAGGCGCCACGACGGGCTCAGCGGCACGAGCACCGAGCTGTCGAGCTGCTCGAGGAAGTCGCGGCGGAAGCGGTACGAGAAATTGAACACGCCTTCGCTGCCGAAGCGGTTCTGCAGGCCGATCGCCGACAGGTCGGTGCGGTCCGTGTTCGGGTTCCACTGGTTCGAGAACGTCGCGCGCCAGCGATCGTTGAAGCGGAAGTCGACTTCGCCGACGTAGGTCGATCCGTTGTAGTCGGTCGGCGGGCGTCCCGGCAGCTGCACGCGCTGTTCGTCGAAGTAGCGGATCTGGCCGAAGCTCGCCGACATGCGCTCGCGGCCGTCGGCGGCGTCGAGCAGGCGCGAGGTCAGCGCGAGCGTGAGGTTGTTGGCGTCCATCTGGCGGTCGGCGCCGACGAAGCGGTTCGGGCGGAACAGCTGGCCGAACGTGAACGGCACGTCCTGCGTGTCGAATACGGGCAGGTCGTCCTGGTCGCGGTACGGCACGCGCAGGTAGTACGCACGCGGCTCGAGCGTCTGCGTGTAGCCGTTGCCGAACAGCGACACGTCGCGCTCGAAGATCATGCCGGCATCGAGACTCGCGATCGGCACCGCACGGTGCGGCGAGTCGTTGGTGTCGCGGTCGAGATCGTAGCCGGTGTAGCGGTAGCCGAGCTCGGGTCGCACGAACCATGCCGCGCGCTCGATCGGCAGCGCGATGTAGGGGTAGAGATCGAGGCGGCGACCCTCGAGCGACTCCTCGCGCGAGAACGAGACGAGCTCGGACTTCACGCCGGCGTCCAGCATCGTGCCGAAGCGCTGCTCGGCGTCGAAGGTCAGGCGCGGCAGGCGGCGGTACGGTGCCGCCGATCCGGGCAGGGTCGGGTCGGTGACCTGGTACTCGTCGCCACCGATGCTCGCCGACCACCACGTGCCGTTGCCGGTCAGGTAGGCGCTCGACGGCAGCAGGCTCGTCGCGGCGATGTTGAGGCTGCGGCCGAAATCCTCGAAGTAGCGGTCGTCCGAGGCGTGGTTGATGTTGGCCGAGAAGCCCCACGTGCCGTCGATGCGCGTGCTGTTGTCCCAGTGGAACAGGCTGCGTCGCCCGCCCGACTCGCGGTCGTCGGGCAGCAGGTTGAGCTCGACCATGCCGCGGCTGTGGTCGAACAGGTAGCGGAATTCGCCGCCGAGCATGAGGCCGCGGTAGGTCATCAGGCGCGGCGTCAGGGTCGCGTCGTAGTTCGGCGCGAGGTTGAGGTAGTACGGCGCGGTGATGTCGAGGCCGCGCGTGTCGCCGTAGCTGAAATCGGGGAACAGGAAGCCCGACTTGCGGCGATCGTCGAGCGGGAACGTCGCGTAGGGCAGCCAGAAGATCGGCACGTCGCCGACGCGGAACGTCATGTCGCGTGCCTTGCCGACGCCTTGCGCCTGGTCGAGCTGCATCTCGCGTGCGGCGAACGTCCAGCCCGGGGTGTCGAGCGGGCAGGTGCTGAAGGTGGTGCCGGTGAGGTCGGCATGGTCGGCGTCGCGCATGACCGCGACGTCGGCACGGCCGTTGCCGCGCGAGGACAGCAGCTGGTAGCGCACGCCGTTGAGCTTGCCCTGGCTCGGCGTCGTCGTGCCGCTGCCGTCACGCGCCGACATGAGCATGTCGCGGTCCTGGTAGCGCACGTTGCCGGTCGCGGTCCAGCGCGTCGAGGTCTGCTCGTAGGTGAAGCGGTCGGCACGGATCAGCTGGTCGAGCTGGCGGATGCTCGCGTTGCCGTCGAGTTCGTAGGTCTCTCCGTCGGCCGAACGCGAGCGGTCGGCGTGCACCTGCGTATCGGCAGCGGCACGGTCGCCCTCGGTCGGCAGGTCGGCGACGTAGAAATCGAGCAGGTCGTTCTTCGGGCACATCGAGAAATCGACCGACGGCTTCGCGCACACGAACGTGCCGAGCGGGCAGGCGTGTGCGGGCGCATCCGCCGCCCACGCCGGGGCCACGAGGCCGAGCACGACGGCCGCGCACAGCGCGCGCCGCACGGGTACAGCAGGGAAGATGGACGACACGTCGGGCGGTGGCCGGTTGCGGGGACGCGCTAGCTTGCCGAAACGCCGTCGCGGCGGCAAACGCCGCTCAGTCCTCGAGCAGGGCGGTCATGTGGGCGGCGGTCGCCTCGCGCAGCGCGGTCAGGCTGTAGCCACCCTCGAGGCTCGACACGATCCGGCCCTGCGCATGGCGCTCGGCGAGGTCGACGAGGCGCTCGGTGACCCAGGCGTAGTCGGAGGTTTCGAGGTTGAGGTTGGCGAGCGGGTCGAGCTTGTGCGCATCGAAACCCGCCGAGACCATGACCAGCTGTGGCGCGAAGGCCTCGAGCGCGGGCAGTACGGTCTTCGTGTAGGCCTCGCGGAATTCGACCGAGCCCGCGCCCGGATCGAGCGGTGCGTTGACGATGTTGCCGGCTCCGCGCTCGCGCGCCGCACCCGTGCCGGGATAGAGCGGCCACTGGTGCGAAGAGGCGTACATCACGCGCGCATCCGACCAGAAGATGTCCTGCGTGCCGTTGCCGTGGTGGACGTCGAAATCGATGATCGCGACACGTTCCACCGCGCCGCCGGCGAGCGCATGCGCCGCACCGACCGCGACGCTGTTGAACAGGCAGAAGCCCATCGCCGTCTGCGCGGTCGCGTGGTGGCCGGGCGGTCGCACGGCGCAGAACGCGCGCCGCGTGTTGCCGCCGAGTACGAGATCGACCGCCGCGCAGACCGCGCCCGCCGCACGCAGGGCGGCATCCTTCGAGCCCGGCGACATCGCGGTGTCCGCGTCGAGGCGTCGCAGTTCGTCGGCCGGGACGCCTTCATGGATGTCGTCGACGAGACGTTCGTCGTGGACGCGCAGCAGTTGTTCGCGTGTCGCGCGTGGCGCCTCGATGCGGTCGACGCGCGCGAAGCGGTCCGTGTCGAGCGCCTGCAGCACGGCGGCGAGCCGCGAAGGCGATTCGGGGTGCCCGGGGCCGGGCATGTGGTCGAGGCAGGCGGCGTGCGTGAACAGCGCGACGGTCATGCAGGCGGTTCCCGGTCAGCGCGCGACGCGCTCGTGGTTCCACAGCACCTCGCCCTGCGCCGACGCACGCGCGAGCACGCGCGCGACGACGAACAGCAGGTCGGACAGGCGATTCAGGTAGCGCGAGGCCTCGGGACGCACGGCCTCGTCGCGGCCGAGCGCGACCACGTCGCGTTCGGCGCGCCGGCAGATCGTGCGCGCGAGGTGGCAATGTGCGGCGGCCATGCCGCCGCCGGGCAGGATGAAATCCTTGAGCGGCGGCAGATCCTCGTTGAAGCCGTCGAGGTCGTGCTCGAGCCGCGTGATGTCGGCGTCGTGCACGAGGGCCATGCCCGGGATGCACAGCTCGCCGCCGAGGTTGAAGAGCTCGTGCTGGACGCGCACGAGCACGTCGCGGACCGCCTGGGGAACCTCGCAGGCGAGCACGATGCCGATCGCGCTGTTGGCCTCGTCGACGGTGCCGTAGGCGCCGACGCGCGCCGAATCCTTGCCGACGCGCGTGCCGTCGCCGAGGCCGGTGCTGCCGTCGTCCCCGGTACGCGTGTAGATCTTCGAGAGGCGGTTACCCACGCCCGACGCGCTTGGTGCCGATCGGCTCCGCCTGCTGAGCGAACAGGCCGACGATCGCGTGCAGCAGCGCCGCGACGCCGACGTAGCTGGCCGTCGTCGTGAGGTAGGGCAGGTACCAGTGCCCGAGGTTGGTCACCCAGCCGCCGAGACTCGGCGACGTGACGCTCGCGCTCAGCCAGTAGAAGCTGCCGTTGGTGACGAGGAAGGTGAGGCTCGTCGCGACCAGCACCGACATCGCCAGCAGGCCGAGCGCCTGCGGCCGCAGGCCGCCGTGGTGCGCGTTGAGCCAGGCGCCGCCGAACCACAGGATGCCGTACGAGGCGAGCAGGAAGCCGTAGGCCGGCGACATGCAGTAGTGCGACCAGAACGACAGGCCCTGCGAGGTGATGACCGCGTAGTCGATCACGACGGCCAGCGCGAGCAGGGCGGGAAACGCCCAGCGCACCGCGTGGCGCAGGTAGAAACCGGCGATGAAGAAGACGGCCCAGGAGGCATCGGGCACCACGGCGAAGTGGTTGATGCGCGTCGCTGCCATGAGCAGGACGAGGATCGCGAAGACGGCGAAGCGTTGCGGCGGGGTGAGGCTCATCGGGACATCCGGCGGGTCGGTCGCAGGCGGCCATCTTAGCGCAGTGCCGGCGCGGCTTGGCGGATCCCGGCACCGGTCGAAGGATGCGATCGCGACGGGGGCGGTAGAATGCGCACCCTCGGAGCTTTTCGCGCTGCATGCGATCGCTCCTTTCACTTCCCGGGTTTCCTGAATCATCCCCATGCTCGAGCTCATCGGTTTCGACGGCGACGACACGCTGTGGCACAGCCAGGATTTCTACGACGCCGCGCAGGCCGAGTTCGAGCGCATCGTCGGCCACTACGTCGATCTCGCCGACGCGCGCGTCCACGAACGCCTGCTCGCGATCGAGGCCGGCAACATCCATGTCTTCGGATACGGTGCGAAAGGCATGACGCTGTCGATGATCGAGGCGGCGTTCGACATCACGGGCGGCCTGATCAGCTCCGGCGACCTGCATCGCCTCGTCGGCATCGGCAAGGAAGTGCTCGCCCATCCGGTCGAGCTCCTGCCCGGCATACGTGCCGCGGTCGAGGCGGTGGCCGCCTCCCATCGCATCGTGCTGATCACGAAGGGCGACCTCATCCACCAGCAGGCCAAGGTCGCGCGCTCGAACCTCACCGACCTGTTCCACCGTATCGAGATCGTGTCGGAGAAGGATCCTCCCGCGTACGCGCGTGTGCTGCGCGAGTGCGGCGTCGTGCCCGAGGCGTTCGCGATGGTGGGCAACTCGCTTCGATCCGACATCGCGCCGGTGGTCGAACTGGGTGGCTGGGGCATCTACATGCCGTACCACTCGACATGGTCGCTCGAGCTCGATACCGCGTTCGCGGCCGACGGTCCGCGCGTCGTCCAGGTCGGGGAGCCGCTCGGCATTCCCGCCGCCGTCGAGCACCTGCAGCGCGTGTCCGCGAACGTCGCCTAGACACGCGAAGGCCGGGCACGAGGCCCGGCCTTCGCGAGACGATGCGAGGGCTCAGCGCTTGCGCGAGTCGAGCCAGGTCTTGTACTCGGACTCCGAAATCTTGCCGTCGCCATCGGTATCGATGGTCTCGAACTGCTTGAGCACGCCCGGGAACGGAATCAGCTCGTCCTTGCTCAGGAAGCCGTCGCGGCTCGTGTCGGATTCCGACCACGTCGGCGCGCGTTCGGTGCTCGGCTCGGTCATCGCCGGTGTCTGCGCGAACGCAGCGGCGGAGATCGTCGCCAGCGCGACGACGAAAAGCGGGTTGCGGATCTTCGGGGTTTCATGGATGTTCTCCTCGATGCGGCCCTGTCTCGGCCTTGGCGTGGGAACGACCCTAGCGACGTCGTCGCGACTCGATGGTGAATACGTGGCCCCGTGGGGATCGGCGTTCAGGCCGCGGACATCCGTGCGGCGCGGAGCAACGCTTCCACGTGCGTCGCCGCCGCATGGCCGTCGACGCGCAGGGCGTGCATGCGTGGTGCATCGCCGGCGAGTTCGCGTCCGATCGCGATCGTCACGGCGTCTTTCGGGCAGAGGTCGAGGCATCCGCTCGCGACGACGCGCACGTCACGCGTGCCGGACGCCTTGAAGGCTCGCTTGAGGTCGTCGCGCAGCGATTCGCGGTCCTGCCGCTTCATGCACTTGGTGCAGACGAACACGACATCGCGCCATGGGACGTCGCCGTGGGGATCGGAAAGTGGGCGGGCCATGGGACCTCCGCGTGTCGTGCGCCCTCGATCGGGGCGGCGGAGCGAGGGATCAAGTCCGTTGCATGACTGGCCCGTGACCGCTTTCGAGCGTGTCCGGCGAATGTCAGGACGCGTTCACCGCCGTCGGCCTATCCGTAGGGCTCTCGGAGTGACGTTCTCGGTGCGACCCGGTCAGGCATCGGTCGACGCTGCGGTCATTCCGGAGTTTCGCCCTCGGGACGCGACACGTCCCTTCGATGTTCAGCCCCGGACAAGGACAAGACCATGACCGTTTCGACCATTCTGCTGATCGTGTTGATCCTGCTTCTCGTCGGTGCATTGCCGGCATGGCCGCACAGCCGCCGTTGGGGCTACGGCCCGAGCGGAGGCCTGGGTCTGGTCGTGGTGATCCTGATCATCCTGCTGCTGCTCGGCAGGATCTGACCTCACCCGGTCGCCGCCTGCGTCGCAGTCGATGCGTCGCGGCGGATGACGCGTACCGCGGCTGTCCGATCACGCCGCCAGGGTGTCACGGCGCTCGTCCCGGTGGGCGAGCGCCGGTCGCAGGCTCAGGCCGCCTGGGGAACGAGCGAGGCGGTGACTTCCTCGACACGGGCGCGTGCCGAATGCATCGACGGGTGGAACTCCATGGTCGGGGCGACTTCGGTTTCGCGCGTCGACCACCACGTCAGCACGAAGTTGCCATCCGGCCACGGACCCGAGATGCCGGCGACGGCGACGCCCTGGATGCTCGCCACGGCCAGCAGGCCGTCGTAGCGGACTTCCCAGCCGAGGCTTTCCGGCGTCGAGAACTGGATGAACTTGCTGACCTTGCCCATGGCATCGTCCCTATCGTGAAACGGAAGGTGGTGAAGCGGATATTGTGGACAAAGCAAGCGCCGTGCCATGCGTGATTCGCTTTCAAGTTGTTGAATCATGGTGGTATTACCGATGGGGCATGTCAGTTCCTGACAGGCGTGTCGTGACAGGCTCCGCATGTCTTGATCCCGCCGGGCAGGCCCTCTAGGGTGTGACGATGCGCACACCGACCCTGATCGCCAGCTTCCTCGTCCTCGCCGCGTGCTCGCGCGAGGCCCCGAAAACGCCTGTCGCCGCCGCGCCTGCCGGCACCGCATCGGCGAGCACGTCCGCTCCGGCAACCGCGCCGCCGGCCGATGCCTTCTTCGCGAACCTGACATCGTTGTGCGGCAAGGCCTTCGGAGGTGCGCTCGGCGCGCACGAGGAGGGCGACCTGGCCTTGTTCGGCGGCCCGCCCGTCATGCACGTGGCCTCGTGCACGGCCGACGAGATCCGTATTCCGTTCCATGTCGGCGAGAACCGCTCGCGCACCTGGATCGTCACGCGTACGCCCGAGGGCCTGCGCCTCAAGCACGACCATCGCCACGAGGACGGCACGCCCGACGACCTCACGATGTACGGCGGCGACACGACGGGTGCGATGGCCGGCACGCCGCAGCGCCAGGAGTTCCCGGCCGATGCCGAGTCGAAGGCCATGTTCGAGGCCGCCGGCCTGACGGCGTCGGTCGGCAACACCTGGGCGATCGAGGTCGAACCCGGCAGCCGCTTCGTCTATGAGCTGCGCCGGCCCGAACGCCACTTCAGTGTCGTGTTCGACCTCACGACGCCGGTGGCACCTCCGCCGCCGCCGTGGGGTTCGCCTGCGATCGCGTCCACCGGCGACGGACACCACTGAACGCTTTCACCGGCGTGGGTGTTCGATGCCGGACACCCTCCCCCTGCATCGGTGTCCGCGCAAGCTTGAGGGCCTTATGCATCAAGGTCTTGTGATCATGATTCATGTTGGCATGCCTCGTGCTGAAGCATGCTCATGGACATCGCACGCCCCGAACTGAAGCAACGCAAGCGCCGCCGCCAGATCATCCTCGGCACGGTCGTCTCCACCCTCGTCGTCGCCGCCGGCGTCGGACTCGCCTCGCTGGGACCGGCCATGCCGTCGGTCGAGCGCACGAGCCTGCTCGTCGACACCGTGAAGCGCGGCGAGCTGCTGCGCGAGGTGCGCGGCCCCGGCACCCTCGTGCCGAAGGAGATCCGCTGGATCGCCGCCGAGACCGCCGCGCGCGTCGAGCGCATCGTGGTCAAGCCCGGCGCGAAGGTCGAGACCGATACGGTCATCCTCGAACTCAACAACCCCGAGGTCGACGACCAGCTGCTGGCGGCGAAGTCGGAGGTCACCGCCGCCGAAGCCGACCTCGCGGTGCGCCGCGCGACGCTGCAGTCGCAGCTGCTCGACCAGAAGGCCAGCCTCGCCAGCATCGAGGCCGATTACGAATCCGCGCGCCTGCAGGCCGAAGCCGAGGCCACGCTGCGCGACAAGGGCATCATCCCAGGCATCCAGGCCAAGCGCAGCGCGCTCGCGATGGGCCAGCTCAAGACGCGCCTCGGCATCGAACACGAGCGCATCGACCAATTCACCCAGAACATGCGTGCGCAGCTCGCCGCCGACCAGGCGCGCCTCGCCCAGCTCGCGGCGACGCGCGACCTGCGCCAGCGCCAGGCCGATGCGCTCAAGGTGCGCGCCGGCATCGCCGGCGTCCTGCAGCGCATCGCGGTCGAGGAGGGCCAGCAGGTCGCCGCCGGCTCCAACCTCGCGCGTGTCGCCCGTCCCGGCGAACTCATGGCCGAGCTGCGCATCGCCGAGACCCAGGCCAAGGACATCGTCATCGACCAGCCCGCGCGCATCGACACGCGCAACGGCATCGTCGCGGGCAAGGTGCTGCGCGTCGATCCGGCCGTGCAGAACGGCACCGTGCAGGTCGACGTCGAGCTGACCGGCGATCTGCCGGGCGGTGCGCGTCCGGACCTTTCCGTCGACGGCACGATCGAGATCGAGCGCCTCGCCGACGTGCTCTATGTCGGTCGTCCCGCGTTCGGCCAGCCCGAGACCGAGGCACGTCTGTTCCGCGTCGATGCCGACGGCGTCGCCGAGCGCGTGCCGGTGCTGCTCGGCCGCAGCTCGGTCAACCTCATCGAGGTGCGCCAGGGCCTGCAGGCCGGCGACCGCGTCGTGCTCTCCGACACCAGCGCCTACGACCAGGCCGACCGCCTGCGCCTCAAGTGACGCCTTCCGTTTCCCACTGCATCCCATCGCCGACCGACCGACACGAGCCCGCCATGACCGACGAATCCCTGCTCCGCCTCGACAACATCAAGAAGGTGTTCCTGACCGACGAAGTCGAGACGCATGCGCTGGCCGGCGTGCACATCGCGATCGCCAAGGGCGAGTACGTGTCCATCACGGGCCCGTCGGGCTGCGGCAAGTCGACCCTGCTGGCGATCCTCGGCCTGCTCGATACGCCGAGCGAAGGCACCTACCGCCTCAACGGCCGCGAGGTCGCCGACATCGGTGCGAGCGAGCGCGCGGCGATCCGCAACCAGGAAATCGGCTTCGTGTTCCAGGCCTTCAACCTGATCGGCGACCTGACCGTGTTCGAGAACGTCGAGCTGCCGCTGACCTACCGCGACGGCGTCTCCAAGGCCGAGCGCCGCGACCGCGCGATCGCCGCGCTCGAGCGCGTCGGCATGGCGCATCGCGTGAAGCACTACCCGGCGCAGCTCTCGGGCGGTCAGCAGCAGCGCGTCGCGGTGGCACGCGCGCTGGTCGGCCAGCCCTCGATCCTGCTCGCCGACGAACCGACCGGCAACCTCGACTCGAAGAACGGCGAGGCGGTCATGGAACTGCTCGACGAACTCCACAAGGCCGGCTCCACGATCTGCATGGTCACGCACGATCCGCGCTACGCCGATTTCGCCGACCGCAAGATCTTCATGTTCGACGGCCGCGTCGTCGACGAGGCGACCATGCACCGCCTGCGCCACGAAGAGGACCAGCGCCTCATGCGCCCGGCGCGTGCCGCCGCGAACGCCTCGACCTGATCGCGTCGACGAGGCCGGCCGTGAACACCTTGTGCTTCGCCCTGCGCCAACTGGCCCGCACGCCGGGCTTCACGCTCGTCGCGGTGCTCACGCTCGCGCTCGGCATTGGCGCCTGCGCGGCGATGTTCGGCATCCTCGATGCGGTGCTGCTCAAGCCGCTGCCGGTGCGCGCGGCGGATCGGCTCGCGTTCGTCGAGGGCGGCGGTCCAGCCGCGGGCGGCCTGTCGGCGCGCACGATGCAGGTCGAGACGCTTCGTGCCTGGCAGCAGCAGAGCCGCACGTTCACGGCACTCGGCGGCTACTACGCGTTCTTCGATTTCCAGCGCTACACGCTGGCCGGGCCCGACGGGCCCGAGCGCATCCGCGTAGTGCCCGTCACGCACAACTTCCTCGACGTGCTCGGCGTGCACGCGCAGCTCGGCCGCGGCTTCGTCGAGAGCGAGGCGAACTTCGACACGCCGACGGCGATGCTCAGCGACCGCTTCTGGCGCACGCGCTACGGCGCCGACGCCGGCATCGTCGGCCGCACGCTCGACGTCAACGGCACGCCGTCGACCGTGGTCGGCATCCTGCCGGCGAGCTTCGACTTCGGCTCGATGTTCGCGCCGGGCCGCGACGTCGACGTGCTGACCACGTTCCCGCTGACCGCGCAGACGCAGCGCTGGGGCAACACGCTGTTCGTCGTCGGTCGCCTCGCCGACGGTGCGACCGCGGCATCGGCGCAGGCCGAACTCGATACGGTCAACGCACGCCTGCGTGCCGAACACCCCGAGCGCGGACGCGTCGGTGCGCTCGTGTCCAGCCTCGAGACGCACGTGCGCGGTCCGTTCCGTACCGCCTTCTTGATCCTGTTCGGCGCGGTCGTCTGCCTGCTGCTGATCGTCTGCGCGAACCTGTCCAACCTGCTGCTGACGCGTGCGCAGGCACGCCGCAAGGAATCGGCCGTGCGCATCGCGCTCGGTGCGAAGCTGTCGCACCTGGTCCGTCAGACGCTGGCCGAGAGCCTCGTCCTGGCGTTCGTCGGCGGTGCGCTCGGCGTGGTGGTCGCGGTGTTCGCGACCGATGCGCTGGCCGAGCTCGGCACGTTCCCGATCCCGCTGCTCGATACCGCGCACGTCGACCTGCCCGCGCTCGTGTTCGCGTTCGCGACGGCGCTGTTCGCGGGCGTGCTGTGCGGCGCCTGGCCCGCGTTCGCGCTGTGGCGCGGCGACGTGCAGGCGGCGCTGCGTTCCGGCGGCGGCGCGGGCGATCTCGGCCCCGCGGCCGTGCGCACGCGCCGCGGCCTCGTCGTCGCCCAGGTCGCGCTCGCCTGCCTGCTGCTGACCGGCGCGGGCCTGCTGATCCGCAGCTTCGTCGCGGTCATGAACGTCGACCTCGGCTTCGATCCACGCCAGGCGGTCGCGTTCCGCGTCGACGCGGCGCGTTCGTTCGAGACCGATGCCGAGCGCATCGCCTACTACGAACACCTCGTCGAGCGCGTGCTCGCCGTCCCCGGCGTCGCCACGGCGGGCCTGTCGGACACCTTGCCGCTCGGCCGCAACCGCAGCTGGGGCGCGGGCGCCGAAGGCGTCACCTACGAGCGCAACGCCTATCCGAGCGCCTCGCCGCGCCTCGTCGATCACCGCTATCTCGCCACGCTCGGCGTGCCGCTGCGCGCGGGTCGCCACTTCGACGCGCGCGACGGCCTCGATGCCGCGCCGGTCGTGATCGTCAACGAGACGATGGCGCGTCAGCTCTGGCCGGACCGCGATCCGCTCGGCCAGCAGGTCATGGGCCGCGGCAACGGCGGCGGCAGCTACGGCACCGTGGTCGGCGTCGTCGGCGACGTGCCGCGTGCGATCGAGGAGGCGCCAACGCCCGAGATGTACTTCGATCTGCGCCAGAACAACGACTGGGGCGCCATCGAACTGCTCGTGCGCGGCGAGGGCGGCGACGTCGCCGCGCTCGTGCCCGGCGTGCGCGCGGCGCTGCGTGAATTCGACGCGACGCTCGCGAGCGGCGACTACACGACGCTCGATGCGGTGGTCGGCCAAGCGGCCGCACCGCGTCGCCTGACCAGTTCGATGCTCGGCGGCTTCTCCACGATGGCGCTGCTGCTCGCCGGGCTCGGCGTCTACGGCGTCATTGCGTACTCGGTCGGCCAGCGCACGCGCGAGATCGCGGTGCGCCTTGCGGTCGGCAGCCGCCGCGTCGACGTGCTCAAGCTGGTCGTCGGTGAAGGCCTGCGCCTGGCGGTGCCTGGCGCCCTGATCGGCATCGTCGGCGCCCTCGCATTCACGCGCGTGCTCGATTCGCTGCTGTTCGCGACGAGCGCTTTCGACCCCGTCGTGTTCATGACCAATGCCGCGCTCGTCGTCGCCGTCGCGATCGCGGCGTCGTTGCTTCCGGCCTGGCGCGCGGCGTCGGTCGATCCCGCCACCGCCCTGCGCTGAAACGGAGCCCGGACCATGCCCGCGATCACCGCCGACCTCCGTCACGCCTGGCGCAACCTGCTCGCCAAGCCGACCTTCCTCGCCGTCGCCGTACTCACGCTAGCGATCGGCATCGGTGCGATCGGCGCGGTGTACAGCGTCGTCGACGGCACGCTGCTCAAGCCGCTGCCGTATCCGCAGGCCGAGCGCATCGTGCGCGTGGATCGTGTCGCCGAGCCGTTCGGCGGGCCCGTGTCGGCGAACCTGCTCGGCGAGTGGCGCGACGGCTCGCGTGAGGTGTTCGCGACGTTCGGCGCGTTCGCGGGCACGACCCTGCATTTCCAGGCGCCCGGAGCGAGCGCGGAGCGCTTGACCGCCTATGCGGTCACGCCCGGCTTCTGGACGACGATGGGCCTCGCGGCCGCCGAAGGCCGTTACTTCGGCGAGGACGAGGAGGCGCGCAACGAGCGCGTCGTCGTCGTCGGCCACGCGTTCTGGCAGCGCCAGCTCGGCGGTCGCGCCGACGCGGTCGGCAGCGACGTCGTGCTCAACGGCACCGCCTACCGCGTCGTCGGCATCACGCCGGCGACGTTCCGCTATCCCGACACGGTCGACGTGTTCGTGCCGACCGCGCTGCGTCCCGGCGCCTCCACCGACGACACGAGCTACCTCTCGGTGGTCGCGCGGCTGCGCGAAGGCGCGAGCGTCGCCCAGGCCGATGCCGCGCTCGCCCAGGTCAACGAGCGCCTCTCGCGTGAACGCGGCGACACCGCGAACCCGCTCGGCGCGCGTCTCGTCACGCTGCCCGACCGCCTCGTCAGCGACGTGCGCGAGCCGCTGCTGATCCTGCTAGGTGCCTCGTCGCTGGTGCTGCTGATTGCCTGCGCGAACCTCGCCAGCCTGTTGCTCGCCCGCGGCGTCGAGCGCCAGCGCGAGCTCGCCGTGCGCGCCGCGCTCGGTGCGTCGAAGCGGCGCCTCGTGCGCCTCGTGCTCGCCGAGGTCGTGCTCATCGCGCTGCTCGGCAGCGCGGTCGGTCTCGCCGCGGCCGCGTTCGCGGTGCCGATGCTGCTGTCCGCGGCGCCGGGCGTGCTGCCCGGGCACAGCGTCGTCGGCGTCGATGCCGGCGTCGTCGCGGTGTGTGTCGTGGTCGCGATCGTGACCATGCTCGCGTTCGGCCTGTGGCCGGCACTGCGTGCCTCGCGCGCCGATCCCGCGCGGGCGATGCAGGACGAGGCACGCGGCAGCGTCGGCGGCCGCAACGGCGGACGTGCGCGCCACGTGCTCGTCGCGGCCGAACTGACCGTCGCGCTCGTGCTGCTCGCGGGTGCGGGCCTGCTCGTCGAGAGCCTGCGCCAGATCGGCCGCGTCGACACCGGCGTCGACACCACGCACGTGCTCACCGCATCGATCATCGTGCCGACGCCTCCGACCACGCCGGGCGAGGATTTCGAGGCCGCCTACCATCGCAACACGGCGATCTTCCAGTCGCGCATCGAGGCCGTGCTGACGCGCCTGCGCGCGCTGCCGGGCGTCGACGCGGTCGGCGTCAGCGATGCGCTGCCGCTGTCCGGCGCCGACAACGCGAGCTCGACGATCGAGGTCGTCGGCCAGGCCGCGCCCGACGGCGGCGCGAGCCGCACCGGTGCGAACTGGCGCTTCGTCAACCCCGGTTTCATGGACACACTCGGCATGCGTCTCGTGTCGGGACGCCATCTCGTCGATGCGGATGCACGTCCGGGCGCGTTCCCGACCCAGGTCGTCGTCAACGAGACGTTCGCGCGCCGCCTGCTGCCCGGCGTCGATCCGATCGGCCGCGAGGTCGTGTTCCTCGGCGGGCCGAAGACCATCGTCGGCGTCGTCGCCGATGCGCGCATGGGCGTCGAGCGCGAGCCCGGCGCCGAGGTCTACATGCACCACGCGCATTCGCTGTTCCCGCAGTTCGAACTCGCGATCAAGGTCGTCGGCGAGCCGATGGCGATGGCCGAGCCCGTGCGTGCCGCGCTGCGCGAGCTCGATGCCGCGATGCCGGTGTTCCGCGTGCGCAGCATGGACGAGCTCGCCGCGGGCGGCGTCGCGATGCGCGCGTTCAACCTGCGCCTCATGGGCGGCTTCGCGCTCGTCGCGCTGGTGCTCGCCGCGATCGGCGTGTACGGCGTCATCGCCGGCTCGGTCGCGCAGCGCCGCCGCGAGATCGGCCTGCGCAAGGCGGTCGGCGCGAACGTGCTCGACATCCACCGCCTCGTGCTCGGTTCCGGCCTGCGCCTGATCGTGCCGGGCCTCGTCGCCGGTGCGCTCGGCGCGCTCGCGCTGGGCCGGCTGCTCGCCTCGCAGCTCTACGGCATCGGTGCGGCCGATCCGTTCGTGCTCGCGACGACGGTCGCCGTGCTCGCGATGGTCGCGTTCGCCGCCTGCATCGTGCCGACGCTGCGCGCCGCGCGCGTGCCGCCGATGGAGGCGTTGCGCGACGGCTGACCGCGCCATCCCGCGCGAAGGTTCTTTTCACCGCTTCACCACCGGATATACGCACACCGATGAACACGCTGCACGACGATCTCCGCCACGCCCTGCGCGCCTTGCGCGCCCATCCCGGCACGCATGCGTTCGCGATGCTGACGCTGGCCTGCGGCCTCGCCGCGGCGCTGGCGATCCTGTGCGTGGTCGAGGCGGTGCTGCTGCGCGGCCTGCCGTTCCCGAACGCGGACCGCGTCGTGCAGCTGCGCGAACTCTCCGACGACGGTCGCCCGATGGCGCTCGCGATGCCGAACTACCGCGATCTCGCCGCGGGCACTCAGGGCGTCGCGAAGACCGCCTTCATCTCGGAAGGTCCTTCGCCGGTCGGCTTCGGCGGCCAGCTGCGCAGCACCAACGTGGCCTGGGTCGGCGACGACTTCTTCGGCGTGTTCGGCCTCGCGCCGTCGCTCGGACGCACGTTCGACCGCGACGAGCGCGGTGCGGTCGCGGTGATCTCGCACGCGATGTGGCGCTCGCAGCTCAACGGTCGCGAGGACGTGCTCGGCCAGCGCCTCGACATCGACGGCACGCCGGTCACGATCGTCGCGGTCATGCCGGCGGGCTTCGCCTATCCCGGCGACACCGCCGTATGGACGCCCGCACCGGCCGCGTGGACCGGTGGCGAATCACGCACCGCGCACAACTGGGATGCCGTTGCGCTGCTCGACGACGGCGCCGCGCTCGGCACCGCACGCCTCGCCGTGGCGGCGCTCGCGACGCGCCTGCAGCGCGAACATGCCGGTGACGTCGATGCCCATGGTTTCGAGGTGACGCCGCTCGCCGACGCGATCGCCGCGCCCGTGCGCAGCGCACTGCTCATGCTCGCGGCCGGCACCGTGTTCCTGCTCGCGATCGCGATCAGCAATGCGCTCAACCTGCTGCTGACCCTCGCGGCCGCGCGCTCGAAGGAGTTCGCGGTGCGCACTGCGCTCGGCGCGAGCCGCGCACGCCTCGCGCGCCAGGTGTTCCTCGAGAGCCTCGCGGTCAGCCTCGCCGCGACGCTGGCCGGGCTCGCGGTGGCCTGGGGCGCGCTGCGCCTGCTCGTGCATCTGGCCGGCGAGACCTTGCCGCGCGCGCAGGAGATCCACGTGTCCGCGACGGCGACTGCATCCGCTTTCGTCGGTGCCGTCGTCATCGCCGTGATCCTCTCGATCGCCGGCGTGCTCGGTGCGCGTGCACGTGCACCGATGGAGACGCTGCGCGAGAGCGGGCGAGGGCAGTCCTCGAGCCGCGCGACGCTGCGCTCGCGCAAGGCGCTGCTCGTCGCGCAGACCGCGCTCACGACCGTGCTGCTCGTCGGTGCGGGCCTGCTCGGCCGCAGCTTCCTCGGCCTGCTCGCGGTCGATCCGGGCTTCCGTGCCGAAGGCGCGATCGCGATCGAACTGTCGCAGCCGGGCATGGGCGAACCCGCCGCCGCGCAGCAGGCCGCACGCCGCTACGCCGCGATCATGGACGCGCTCGCCGCGCAGCCCGGCATCACCGCGGTCGGTGGCTCCAACCGCCTGCCGTTGACCGGCGGCTCCAACGGCGCGTTCTGGGACGACACCGTCACCTCGTTCGACACGCCGCCGCCGACCCAGCTCGGTTATGCCGAATTCCGCGCCGCGAGCGCGGGCTACTTCGATGCCGCCGGTATCCCGCTGCTGTCGGGCCGTGCGTTCGACGCACGCGATCGCGAGGACAGCCAGCACGTCGCCGTGATCAGCGCGACGGTCGCGCAGAAGACCTGGCCGGGCCGTGATCCGATCGGTCAGCGCATCCAGGTCGGCAACATGGACGGCGACATGCGCCCGGTCACGATCATCGGCGTGGTCGGCGACGTTCACGAACGCCGCCTCGAGCGCACGCCTATGGGTGCGGTCTACGTGTCGATCGCGCAGCGTCCGCGCATCGCCGGCGAGTTCAGCGTGGTCGCGCGCACGACGCTGCCGCTCGCGACGACGCTGCCGGCCGTGCGCACGCTGCTCGAACGCGAGGCCGTCGACGTGCCGAGCCGTGTCTACCCGCTCGCCGAGGTGCGCGAGCGCGCGGTCGCGCAGCGCCGCTTCAACCTGATCCTGCTCGGCGTGTTCGCGGGCGTCGCGTTCGTGCTCGCGACCGGCGGACTGTACGGGCTCATGGCGTTCGCGGTCGGCCAGCGCCGCCACGAGTTCGCGCTGCGCCAGGCGCTCGGTGCATCGTCGCGCGGCGTGCTCGACCTCGTCCTGCGCGACGGCATGCGCATCGCCGTGGTCGGCATCGTCGCCGGACTCGCCGCCTCGCTCGCGACCACGCGCCTGTTCGCGGGTCTGCTCTACGGCGTGCCCGCGACCGATCTCGTCACGCTCGCGACGGTCGCCGTCGTGCTCGCCGGCACGCTGCTGCTCGCGAGCCTGCTGCCGGCACGTCGCGCGAGCCGCGTCATGCCGCGCGAGGCGCTCGCGTGATCCTCGCATCCCTGAACCCTCGCATCGGAGGTATACGATGACGACCTTCCTCACGCTCGTGCTCGACGAGCTGCGCATCGGTGCGCGCAACGCGCTGCGTCGGCCGGGCTTCGTCGCGCTCGCGGGCTCCACGCTCGCGCTCGGCATCGGTGCGCTGGTCGCGGTGTTCGCGCTCGTCGACGCGGTGCTGCTCGCACCGCCGCCGTATCCACAGGCCGAGCGCCTCGTCGTGCTCGGCAAGAGCGACCGCCACGCCTGGTCGACGATCGCGCCGCGCCAGTACCAGCGGCTCGAAGGCATCGCCGGCGTCGAGCGTCTCGGCGCGCGCTTCGTTCCGAAGGACGTCAACGTCGCCGGCGGCGGCGATCCCGATCTGGTCACCGCATGGCCGGTCGATGCCGGCCTTCTTCCGACGCTCGGCGTCGCGCCCGTGCTCGGCCGCAACTTCACGACCGAGGAGGATCGCCCCGGCGGTCCGCGTGCGGCGCTGCTCGGTCACGCGTTCTGGCAGCGCCATTTCCACGGCGACACCGGCGTGATCGGTCGCGACGTGCTCGTCGACGGTGTCGCCACGCCGATCGTCGGCGTGCTGCCGCCGACGTTCCGCCTCGACGGTTCGCCCGACGTGCTGCTGCCGCTCGCGCTCGCGCCGGCGAGCACCGACGGCGCAACCAACCTGCTGGTCTTCGCGCGCCTCGCGCCCGGTGCTTCCATCGACGCGGTGCAGGCCGCCTACGACACGCGCCTGCAGGCGCTTTCGGTCGAACTCGGTCGCGAGCAGGGCGACTGGCGCCCGCGTTTCTTCGCGAGGCCGATCGCGGGCGAGCTTGGCGCCGCCGCGCGTCCGGTATTGCTGCTGTTCCTCGGCTGCGCGGCCTGCGTGCTGCTGCTCGTCGCGGTCAACCTGTCCAACCTCATGCTGCTGCGCGCCCTCGCACGCAGCCATCACGGTGCGGTGCGTTCGGCGCTCGGCGCCTCGGCCGCGCGGCTCGCGCTGCCGGCGCTCGGCGAAGGCGTGCTCGTCGGTGTCGCGGGTGCGGTCGGCGGCCTCGTGCTCGCGTGGGCGATGCTGAGCCTGGGCCGCGCCTGGTTGCCGGATGGATGGATCGCCGCCGATGCCTCGCTGATCGGCATGCGCGCGTTCGCCGTCGCGCTGGTCGCCGCCGTCATGGTCGGCGTGTTCGCGGCGCTGCTCGGTGTCTGGCGCGGCGGCAGCACGCCGCGCGATCTCGTCGCTGGCGGGCGCACGGGGGCGAGCCGCGGCACGCAGCGTTTCGGCCGCGTGCTCGTGGCCACGCAGGCGGCGCTCGCGACGCTGCTGCTGGCCTCGTCGGCGATGCTCGCGCATTCGCTGTGGAAGCTCTCGCAGGTCGAACTCGGTTTCGATGCGCGCGGCGTGCTCGTGCTGCGCCTCAATCCGGCCGCGACAGCCTATCCCGACACCGCGGCCGTGCATCGCCTCGGCGAGCGCATCACCGAGCGGCTGCGTGCCGAACCCGGCGTGCGCGACATCGCGCTGACCACCAACCTGCCGATCGGCTCGCAGCTCAACATGTCGATCAGGCGCTCCGACGGCCTGCCGATCGACGAGGCGCCGCAGTACCGCGCGGTCGGTCCCGGCACGCTCGCCGCGTTCGGCATCCCGCTGCTCGCCGGACGCGACATCGGCGACGGCGATGTCGCCGGCGGCGAACCGGTCGTGATCGTCAACGACGCGTTCGCGAAGGCCTACCTCGGCGGCCAGGCCCTCGACCAGACGCTGACCGTCGACTTCGGCGACGGCATGCCGGCGATGCGCGTGGTCGGTGTCGCCGCCGACGTGCGCGACTTCGGTCCGCAGGAAGCGTCCCCGCCGACCGTGTTCGCGCCGATCGCACAGATGCCCGACCCGATGCTCGCGCTGCTCCGCCAGTTCGTGCCGATCAATGTGGCGGTGCGCGTCGAAGGCGATGCCGCCGCCTACGCGTTGCGCGTTCGCGCGGCGCTGCGCGACGTCGATCCGGGCCTCGGCATCGCCGGCCTGCGTCTGCTCGAGCGCGACGTCGCGGCGGCGACGTCGGTGCAGCGCATGAACGCCGCGCTGGTCGGCGTGTTCGCCGTGCTCGCGATCGTGCTCGCCTCGGTCGGTCTCTACTCGGTCACCGCGGTCGCGGTGGCCTCGCGTCGCCGCGAGTTCGGCGTGCGCGCCGCGCTCGGAGCCTCGGCGCCGCGGCTCATGCGCGGCGTCGTCGCGCGCGGCCTTGTCGACGTCGCGATCGGCCTCGCTGCCGGTCTCGCCCTCGCGCTCGCCGCGGGACGCCTGCTCGAGCGCTTCCTGCACGGTGTCGGCGCCGCCGATCCACTTGCCTGGATCGCGACGCTCGCCGTGCTCGGTCTCGCCGGCCTGCTCGCGACCGTGCTGCCGGCCGTGCGTGCGGCGCGCGTCGCGCCGATGGAGGCCTTGCGTGATGACTGATGCCCTCTCGAGCATCCCGTTGATGACCTGCGGAGACGCGCCATGATCACCACGTTCGCCGACGACCTGCGCCTGGCCTGGCGTGGCCTGCGCGCGCAGCCGACGTTCCTCGCGACGGCCGTGCTGACGCTCGCGCTCGGCATCGGTGCGCTCGCGGCGATCTTCACGGTCTACGACGCGGTGCTGCTCAAGCCGTTGCCGTTCGCGCAGGGCGACCGTCTCGTGAGCGTCACGCGCGAGCAGCCGCCGTACCGCGGCAGCGACAGCCCGGTGCCGCAGTTCGACGAATGGCGTGAACGCAGCACCGCCGCGTTCGACGCGTTCGGTGCCTACGCGCCCGAGACGATGAACCTCGCCGGCGACGGCGAGGCCTTGCGGCTCGCCTCGTACAAGGTCACGCCGGGCTTCTGGGACGTGTTCGCACGGCCGCTCGCACTCGGCCGCGCCTGGGACGACGACGAGGAGCGCCACAACGTGCGTGTCGTCGTGCTCGGCGATGCGCTGTGGCGCACGCGTTTCGGGGCCGCCGCCGACATCGTCGGTCGCGACGTCGTGCTCAACGGTGATGCGTACCGTGTCGTCGGCGTGGCGCAGGCGGCGTTCCGTTTCCCGGCCGACGCGCAGGCCTGGATGCCGACCTATGCACCGGGTCATGCACAGAGCCGCCGTGACATGAGCTTCCTGCGCGTGATCGCACGGTTGCGTGACGGCGTCACGGTCGCGCAGGCTGGCGACGTGCTGCGCGGCGTGACCGACTGGCAGGCGGCGACGTTCCCCGATACCGATGCGGGCCTGTCGGCCGCGGTCGAGCCGCTGCAGGACGCGATCGGCGCGAAACTGCGCACGCCGCTGCAGATGCTGCTCGCGGCGTCCGCGCTCGTACTGCTGATCGCGTGCGCGAACCTCGCCAACCTCATGCTCGCGCGTGCGCAGGACCGCCACGCCGAGCTCGCGCTGCGCCGTGCGCTCGGCGCGGGCCAGCGCCGCCTCGCGCGCCAGCTCGTCGCCGAGGCGCTGGTCGTGACCGCACTCGGTGTGTTCGCCGGCCTCGCGCTGGCCTGGCCTGCGACGGCCGCGCTCGCGCAGCTCGATCCCGGCCTGCTGCCGGGCTACACGGCACCGTCGCTCGACCTGCGCGTCGTCGCCGTGACCGGCCTCGTCGCCGGCGCGACGATGCTCGCGTTCGCCCTCGTGCCGGCATGGCGTGCAGCCGCTGCCGATCCCGCGCTCGCGTTGCGCGGCCTCTCGCGCGGTCAGGCCGGCACGCGCGGCGCGGCACGTGCGCGCCGCGTGCTCGTCGCGGCCGAGCTCGCGCTCGCGCTGACGCTGCTCGCCGGCGCCGGCCTGCTCGTCGATTCGCTGCGCCGGCTCGGCGGCGTCGACACCGGCGTCGATGCGCGCCAGGTGCTCACCGCACAGTTCTCGATCCCGACGCGCGTGCTGCAACCCGGTGAGGATCTGAACGCCTGGGCAGGACAGGCGATGGCCGCACTCGGTCCGCGCCTCACCGCGATCGAGGAACGCCTGCGCGCGATCGGCGGTGTCGATGCGGTGTCGTTGAGTTTCGGCCTGCCGGCGTCGGGCATCGCAAGCTGGAGCAGTGCCTTCGAGGTCGTCGGCGATCCGGCCGGACGCCAGCCGGCCGTGCAGTACCGCTTCGTCAGCACCGACTATTTCCGCACGTTCGGCATCCCGGTCGAGGCCGGGCGCGCATTCGACGCGCTGGACGGCACGCGCGACCTGCTGCCTACCGAGCTGCTCGTCAACCGTGCGTTCGCGACGCGATTCCTCGGTGGCGGCGACGCGATCGGACGCGAGATCCGCACCTTCGGCGACGCGCCGATCCCGGTCGTCGGCGTGGTCGGCGACGTGCGCCAGGCCGGGCTCGAACGCGACGCGCAGCCCGAGCTGTACTTCCCGCTGGCCAAGGCGATCAAGGGCGAGATCGCGATCGCGCTCAAGGTGCGCGGCGACGCGCTCGCGTTCGCGGGTCCGCTGCGCGAGGCGATGCGCGAGGTCGCTCCCGATGCGCCCGTGTACGCGGTGCGCACGCTCGATACGGTGATCGGTTCGACGCTCGCGTTGCGCCGCTTCAACGCCTCGCTCATGGCCGTATTCGCGGGTGTCGCGCTCACGCTCGCCGCGGTCGGCCTGTACGGCGTGGTCGCCTACACGGTCGGCCGGCGCCGCCGCGAGATCGGCCTGCGCCAGGCGCTCGGCGCGGACACGCGCGCGATCCATCGCCTAGTGCTGCGCTCGGGCCTCGCGATGCTGCTGCCCGGCATCGCGTTCGGCGTGGTCGGCGCGCTCGTGGTCGGCCGCCTCGTCGCCTCGCAGCTGTACGGCGTCGGCAGTGCCGATCCGCGCGTGCTCGCGGGCGTCGTGGCAGTGCTGGCCGTCGTCGCGCTCGCGGCCTGCCTCGTGCCGACCTGGCGTGCCGCGCGCGTCGCACCGCTCGAGGCCTTGCGCGATGAATGACCTTCCAAGGGGATTCCGATGAGCGGTTTCATGTCCGACCTGCGCCTCGCCCTGCGCCGCCTCGCCAGTGCGCCGGGCTTCACGTTCGCCTCGGTGGCGATGCTCGCGCTCGGCATAGGCTTCAGCGTCGCGATGGTCGCGACCGTCGACGGCGTATTGCTGCGCGGCCTGCCGCTGCACGACCCTGATCGCATCGTCGTCGTGCGCGCCGCGAACCCGACGCAGGACGTCGACAACGCGCAGTTCACGACGCGCGAGGCCGAACTGCTCGCCGGCGGCACGCCGGGCTTCGACGCGCTCGGCTACTACTGGTGGAGCGGCGTGACGCTGTTCGACGGCGAGCGAGCACGCGAGATCACGACGCATGTCGTCGGCGCGGGCTACTTCGAGGCGCTCGGCATCGCGCCGGTGCTCGGGCGTGTGCTGAATGCCGACGACGTGCGTGAGGATCGTGGCGTCGCCGTGCTGTCGCATGCCGAATGGCAGCGTGCGTTCGGCGGCTCCGCCGATGTGATCGGCAAGCGCCTCGAACTCGTCGACGAGGATCCGCTCGAGATCGTCGGCGTGCTGCCGCCGTCCGCCGAACTCGTCGCCGGCGACACCGGCGTGTGGCGCCCGCTCGCGGCGAAGTATCTCCCGCAGGACGGCCTGCAACGCGAGCGCCGTCGCACCCTGCTCATGGTCGGCCGTCTCGCCGCCGGTACCACCACGGCGCAGGCCGACGCGGCCCTGCAGCAGCGCTTCGAAGCGCTCGCGGCCGAGCGCGGCGAGACCGATACGGGTTGGCGTGCCACGACCCGACCGCTCATCGACGTACTCGTCGGCGATGCGCGCACGGCGCTGTGGGGTGCGTTCGCGCTGGCCGTGCTCGTGCTGCTCGTCGCGGCCGCGAACGTCGCGATCCTGCTCGATGCGCGCCAGCTCGCGCGGCGTCGCGAGCAGGCCGTCCTGCAGGCGATCGGCGCCAGTCGCGGACGCCTGCGCCGCGAGCTCGCGCTCGAGCTCGGCCTGCTCGCGACGGCCGCGGTCGTGGCCGGCAGCGGCGTCGCCGCGGCGACGATCGCCCTCCTGCGCGAATTCGCGCGCGACAGCGTGCCGCGCGTCGACGGCATCGTGCTCGACGCACGCGTGCTGGCGGTGGCCGCCGTGTTCGGCCTCGCCGTGCCGTGCCTCGCCGCCCTCGCGGGGGCGCTGCGCGTGCATGGCTCGCCGGCCGAGGCGATGCGCGCGGGTGGCAAGGGACTCGTCGGCCAGGCCGGCCAGCGCCGTGCGCTGCCCGCGCTCGCGATGGCCTTGTCGACGTTGAGTCTCGTCGCCGCACTCGCGCTCGCGGGAGGCCTGTGGCGGCTGCAGGCCGTGGAGCCCGGCTACGCGACCGCGAATGTGCACGCGATGCAGTTCTTCCGCGGCGGCCGTGAGGCCTTCGTGCCGTTCACCGAGCAGCTCGCCGAACGCCTCGGTGCGCTGCCCGGCGTACGCGGCGTCGCGGTGACGAGCGCCGCGCCGCTGTCGGGCATCGGCAGCGCGAGCGTCGACCTGCGCACGCCCGATCAGGGCGCCGAGGCCGGCGTGCAGAGCGTGCTGCGCCGTGTCTCGGCCGACTACCTCGGCGTGCTCGGCATGCCGCTGGTCGGCGGTCGCGGCTTCGAGGCGACCGACCGCCGCGGCGCGGAAGCCGTCGCGATCCTCAACCGCACCGCAGCGCGCCGCGTGTTCGGCGACGTCGATCCGCTCGGGCGCACGCTCAGCGTGCCGATCGGACGCGAGCGCGTCGACGTGCGCGTGGTCGGTCTCGTCGACGACATCCGCAACGATGGCCTGCGCATGCCCGCGGCACCTGAGGTGCTCGTGCCGTTCGCGCAGTTCCCGATCAACGCGATGACCTTCCTCGTGCGCGGCGATCGCCCGCTGCCGGGCATCGACGCGCAGATGGCTGCGGCACTCGCCGCGATCGATCCGCGTCAGGCGGTCACGCGCCACTACGCGCTCGCCGGCGACATCGCCGAGCAGCTGCGTCCGGCGCGCTTCTTCGCGCGCACGGTCGGCGCGTTCGCGGGTGCCGCACTGCTGCTCGCCGTGCTCGGCGTGTACGCGGTCGCCTCGCTGCAGCAGCAGCGACGCATCAGCGAGTTCGGCCTGCGCCTCGCGGTCGGCGCGCGTCCCGTCCAGCTTGCCTCGCGCGTGCTGCGCGACAGCGTCGCCACGAGCGCGACCGGCGTCTTCGCCGGTCTCGTCGCGGTCGCGATCGTGTTGCGCGTGATCGACCTGCGCGAACTCGGCGTCGACGGTTGGCCGCTCGGTGCACTCGCCGCGGGTGTCGCCGCAATGGCCGCGGCCGCGCTGCTCGCCGCCGCACTGCCGGCCTGGCGCGCGTCGCGCGTCGCACCGATGGTCGCGCTGCGCGACGAATGACGACACGTTCTCCAGAGGATCCGACCCGATGAGCCGCTTCACTGACGACCTGCGCACCGCCGTGCGCGCTTTGCGCGCGAGGCCGACTTTCCTAGTGACCGCCGTGCTGACGCTCGCGCTCGGCATCGGCGCGCTCGCGGCGATCTTCACGGTCTACGACGCCGTGTTGCTCAAGCCGCTGCCGTTCGCGCATCCCGAGCGCATCGTGCGCGTCATGCGCGACCAGCCGCCGGTGACGCACAGCCCCGTGTCGCCTCCGGTGTTCCGCGAGTGGCAGGCGCGCAGCGGCGAGGCGTTCGAGGCCTTCGGCGCGTTCGTCGGCGGCACCTACAACCTGACCGGCTCGGGTGACGCCGATCGCCTGTCCGGCTACGCGGTGACGCCGGGCTTCTGGAACGTGTTCAACGGCTCGATCCTGCAGGGGCGCGCGTTCGGCGAGGCCGAGGAGAACGCCAACGAGCGCGTCGCGGTCATCGGCGAAGCCTTGTGGCGCGATCGCTTCGGCGCCGATGCCGGCGTGATCGGCCGTGACGTCGTGCTCAACGGCGAAGCCTGGCGCGTGGTCGGCGTCGCGCGTGCGGATGCCTCGTTTCCGTCCGGCGCGCAGCTGTGGGTACCGACGTTCCTGCCCGGCAACACGCAGGTGCGCGGCAACAACTCGCTCAGCATCGTCGCGCGCCTGCGCGACGGCGTCGGTACGCAGCAGGCACTCGGCGTGCTCGACGGCATCGTGCAGTGGCAGCGTGCGACCTGGCCCGGCGAAAGCAAGGGCATGCAGGTGCGCGTCGAGGCCTTGCAGGATCGCCTCACGAGCCGCGTGCGCGAGCCGCTCGGCATGTTGTTCGGTGCCGCCGGGCTCGTGCTGCTGATCGCGTGCGCGAACCTCGCCAACCTCATGCTCGCGCGCGGCCAGGCACGTGCGCAGGAACTCGCGTTGCGCAGCGCGCTCGGCGCGGGGCGCGGCAGGCTCGTGCGTGCCGTACTCGCCGAGTCGATGGTCGTCGCCGCGCTCGGCACGCTGGCCGGCGTGCTCGCGGCGATCCCGGCGGTGCGCGGGCTGCTCGCACTCGCACCGGATCTGTTGCCGGCCTACGCGGTGCCTGCGGTCGACCTGCGCGTCGTCGCGGCGTGTGCCGGCGGCGCGCTCGCGACGCTGCTGCTGTTCGGTCTGTTGCCGGCGTGGCGCGCGTCGCGCATCGATCCGGCCGCGGCACTTCAAGGCGCCTCACGCAGCCAGACCGGCGGCGCGAAGCAGGTGCGCGCGCGCGGCGTGCTCGTGGCCGGCGAGGTCGCGCTCGCGGTCGCGCTGCTCGCGGGTGCAGGCCTGCTCATCGACAGCCTGCGCCGCCTCGGCGAGGTCGACTCGGGCGTCGATCCGAAGCAGGTGCTGACCGCGCAGTTCTCGCTGCCCGCGCCGTCGATGGAGGCCGGCGAGGACATCGCCGATTGGTACGCGCGCATGATGGCGTTCGCGGGCCCGCGCCTCGACGCGATCGAGGCGCGCCTGCGCGAGATCCCGGGCGTGGAATCGGTCGCGCTCAGCGAGCGCCTGCCGGCCTCGGGCGACTGGGGCTGGAACGGCAGCTTCGGCATCGTCGGCCACGAGCTGCCCGAGGACGCGATCATCGAGTTCCGCTTCGCGAGCACCGATTACTTCCGCACCTACGGCATCCCGGTCAAGGCAGGTCGTGCATTCGACGAACAGGACGGCCACGTCGAAGGTGTGCCGACGCAGGTCGTCGTGAACCAGGCGGTGGTCGACCGTTACCTCGCTGGCGGCGACGCGCTCGGCCGGCAGATCACCGCGCTCTTCGGTGATCCGAAGGCGATCATCGGCGTGGTCGGCGACGTGCGACAGGCCGGTCTCGACCGCCCGCCCAACGCCGAGCTGTACTTCCCGATCCGCAAGGTCGGTCGTGGCGAGCTCGCGCTCGGCCTCAAGGTGCGCGGCGACGCGATGGCAGTGGCCGGCGCGCTACGCGAGGCCATGCGTGAGGTCGCGCCCGACGTGCCGGTCTACGCGATCCGCACGCTCGAATCGGTCACCGGTGCGACGCTGCAGCTGCGCCGCTTCAACATGACGCTCATGAGCGTGTTCGCGGGCGTCGCGCTCGTGCTCGCCGCGATCGGCCTGTACGGGGTGGTCGCCTACACGGTCGGCCAGCGTCGCCGCGAGATCGGCCTGCGCCAGGCGATCGGTGCAGACACGCGCGACATCCATCGCCTCGTGCTCGGCACCGGCATGCGCATGGTCGTGCCGGGCCTCGTCGCCGGCATCGTCGGCGCGATCGCGCTCGGCCGCGTGATCTCGGCCCAGCTGTACGGCGTCGGCGCGGCCGATCCGCGCGTGCTCGCCGGCGTCGTCGCGGTGCTCGCACTCGTCGCGTTCGCGGCGTGCGCGGTGCCGATGTGGCGAGCCGCGCGCGTCGCGCCGATGGAGGCCTTGCGCGCGGAGTGACCGCGCGAGGGCAGGGGGATGTCGTGCGCGCACGACGCAACCGGACAGTACGGCGTCCGAACACGGACGCCGCGACCGGTGCAGCGGCGTCCGTGCCGCGCCAGGCCGCGGTGATGCGGGTTGGCGCGACCCTTGCTCCATGCCTCTCCGGAGCCGAGGCATCGCCTCCACGCCCGCATGAGCCTGCCGTATCGTCGCGTCGCCACGGAGAACCGCATCGATGAACGTCTTCCTGCATGAACTGCGGCACGCGGTGCGCAATCTCGCCGCCCAGCCCGGGTTCTCGCTGCTCGTGGTCGGCGTGCTCGGCGTCGGCCTGGCCTGCGTGATCTTCATGCTGGTCATGGTCAACAGCTTCGTGCTGCGGCCGCTGCCGTTTCCCGAGCCGGCCCGCCTGCTGCAGGCGGGACTCGCCGAATCGCCGGGCGCGCAGGACCTTCAGGATCTCGCGGCATCGGACCTCGTCGCGCTGCGGCGCCACCTCGATGGACTCGCCGACGTCGCCGGCTTCAGTCAGGAGACGATGAACCTCAGCGACATCGATCGCCCCGAGCGCTTCAACGGCGCGTTCGTGAGCGCGAACCTGTGGCGCGTGCTCGGTGTCGCCCCCGTGCTCGGGCGCGATTTCACCGGCGACGACGGACGCCCCGGCGCGACGCGCGTCGCGGTGATCTCGCACACGCTGTGGCAGCACCGCTACGGCGGCGATCCCGGCATCGTCGGGCGCCAGGTGCGCATCAATGCCGAACCGGCCACGGTGGTCGGCGTCATGCCCGAGCGTTTCAGCTACCCGTTCGGCGAGTCGGTGTGGTCGCCGCGCGCGCTCGAAGGCGCGGCGGCGGAGAACGCCGCGTACACCACCGTGCTGCGGCATCGTGAAGGTGTCGCGCAGGCGGCGGTCGACGCCGCCGTCGCGGCGTGGTTCGCCGATGCCTCGGCGCGCGAGCCGGACCGCTTCCACGGCGTCGTCGCGACGACGCGTCCGCTCGACCAGCTGACCAGCAACCTCACCACGCGCGCCGTGCTCGACATCCTGCTCGCCGCGGTGCTGCTCGTGCTGCTCGTGCTGCTCGTGGCCTGCGCGAACTCGGCCAACCTGCTGCTGACGCGTACGCTGTCACGCCGCCAGGAGCTCGCCGTGCGTGTCGCGCTCGGCGCGAGCCGCGGCCGGCTCGTCGCCCACCTGCTCGCGCAGAGCATGCTGCTGAGCGGCCTCGCGGTCGCCGTCGCGATCCCTCTCGCGATGGCCGGCGCGGCCTGGCAGCAGGCTTCGTTCCGGCAGACCGACAACGGCCCACCGTTGTGGCTGCAGCTCGAGGTCGACGCGACCGTCATCGGTCTCGCTTGCGCGCTGGCCCTGCTCACCGCGTTGCTGACCGGCCTGCTGCCCGCACTGCGCGCGGCGCATGCGATGCCGGTCGAGGCCTTGCGCGACGGTACGCGCACTCCGGGCGGTGGCGCATTCGCGCGCATCAGCCGCGTGCTCGTCGTCGGCGAAGTCGCGCTGTGCTGCCTGCTGCTGGTCAGCGTCGGCACGCTGGTGCGCGGCATCGGCGCGCTCGATCGCCTTGATCTCGGCATCGACACGCGCAACCTGCTGACCGCGCGCATGGCGCTTTTCCCGAGTGCGTATCCCGACGGCGAAGCCCAGTTGCGCGTCTACGACCGCCTGCTCGAGCGTCTGCGCGCCGAACCCGAAGTCGTCGCCGCGAGTGCGGGTACGGTATTGCCTGCGCGCATGAGCCGGCCGCGCGAGGTGCTGCCGGACGGCCGCGTCGCGGGCGACGCCGCGCTGCCGCGCGTGCAGTCCGGTGCGGTCGAGGATGCGTTTCTCGCCGCCTACGGTATCGCGTTGCGGGAAGGGCGCTTCTTCGACGCTCGCGACATCGCCGGCGGCGAGCGCGTCGCGGTGGTCGACCAGCGCTTCGTCGAGCGCGTCGCCGGTGGCGGCGATGTCGTCGGACGGCGCTTCCGCCTCGACCCGCGCGATACCGAGGCGCCGACCGTGACGATCGTCGGCGTCATTGCGCCGCTCACGCTCAACGGCCCGGCCTCGCCACCGGAGCCGACCCTGCTCGTGCCGCTGCGCCAGGAGCCGGCGCGCTTCGTCAGCCTCGCCGTACGCACGCGTGGCGACGCGATGGCGTTCGCGCCGCGTCTGGCCGCGCTGACGCGCGAGGTCGAGGCCGACACGCCGCTGTACTGGGTACGCGACATCGCCGCGCTGATCCGCAGCGTGACCTACGGGGAGCGCATCGTCGCGCAGTGGTTCGCCGTGTTCGGACTCGTCGCGCTGCTGCTCGCCGGCACCGGCCTCTACGGCGTCATGTCGGCCAGCGTCGGCCAGCGCATCCGCGAGATCGGCGTGCGCCGTGCGCTCGGTGCGCCGGCGCGCAGCGTGCTGCGTGACCTTTTCGGTCGCAGCCTCGCCCAGCTCGCGATCGGCCTGGTCCTCGGCCTCGCGCTCGGCATCCCGTTCGCGCGCGCGCTGACCGGCTGGCTCACCAGCATCCCGCCCGGCGAAGCCGGCGTCGTGCCCGCGACGCTCGCGGTACTCGTCGTCGCGAGCGTGCTCGCGATCGCGCTGCCGGCCCGCCGTGCCCTGCGTGTCGATCCGATGGTGGCCTTGCGCCACGAATGAACAGGACCCTCCGATGATCCACGACATCCGCTTCGCCCTGCGCGCACTCGCGCGATCACCCGGATTCACCGCGACGAGCGTGCTCATGCTCGCGGTCGGCATCGGCCTGTGCATCTACATGTTCGGTGCGATCAACGCGTTCGCGCTCAAGGCGCTGCCGTTCGCCGACGCCGACCGCCTCGTGCACTTCGAGTACACCGAGGCGCGTGAGCCTTCGCGCAACATCGCGCTCGCGCAGCTCGACTGGCTCGACCTGCGCGAGCGCCAGCAGGTGCTCGACACGCTCGCCGCGTACGCACAGGGCACGGCCAACCTCGGCGGCATCGAGGGTGCCCCCGAACGGCTCGCCGGTGCGTTCGTGAGCGCGGAGGTCATGCCTGCGCTCGGCGTGCGCCCGCAGCTCGGTCGCGGCATCGAGGCCGCCGACACGGTGGCTGGTGCGCCACGTGTCGCGCTGATCGGCCATCGCGTGTGGCAGCTGCGCTTCAACGCCGATCCCGCCGTGGTCGGACGGCAGGTCCGCGTCAACGGCGAGGCGACGACGGTGATCGGCGTCATGCCCGAGAACTTCGGCTTTCCGGTCGCCGAGGCGATGTGGCTGCCGCTGTCGAGCGACCGTACGGTCGCTGCGTCCGACGCGGCGATGCGCGTGAAGACGTTCGGACGCCTGCGCGAAGGCGTCACGCTTTCCCAAGCCTCACAGGCCTTCGACGCGCTCATGCTCGGCCTTGCTGCCGAGCGTGGCGTGCCGCTGCGTGGCGATCGCGCCAAGCTCGAGCCGTTCGCACACGAATTCATCATGCCGCAGATCCGCGATGCCACGGCCGCGATGTTCGTGGTCGTGCTCATGGTGCTGCTGATCGCCTGCGCGAATGTCGCGAGCCTCGTGCTCGCGCGCTTCGCCGCGCGGGCGCGCGAACTCGGCATCCGTTCCGCGCTCGGCGCGAGCCGGCGCAGGCTGGTCGTGCAGGTGCTCGCGGAGACGATCGTCGTCGCGATGCTCGCGACGGCGCTCGGCTACGCCGGTGCCGACGTCGCCGCGCGCGTGTTCGATGCCTCGATGTCGGCCGACAGCCAGCTGCCGTACTGGATCGATTTCTCGCTCGACATGCGCGACCTCGCGTTCTGCGCCGGCATCGCCCTCGCCTCGGCGCTGCTCGCCGGCCTGGTGCCGGCGCTGCGCGCGGGCCGCGTCGACGTGCAGGCCAGCCTGCGCGACGGCTCGGGCGGAAGCCTCGGTGGTGGCAAGCGGCGCGGACGCTTCCTGGTCGGCGCCGAGGTCGCGCTGTGCGTCGTGCTGCTGGTCTGTGCGGGCATCGCCGTGCGCAGTGCGCTGCACGCCCAGGAGACCGAACTCGGCGTGCGCACCGACGACGTGCTGACCGGACGCATCGCGCTGTTCGAATCGACCTACCCGGATGCCGCGTCGCGCACGCGCTTCGTCGAGGCGCTGCAGGCGCGTTTCGCGGCGCTGCCGGGCGTGCAGCGCGCAGGCTTCGCGAGCACGCTGCCGCTGATGGGCTACGAGCGCCAGGAGTACGCGCGTGTCGGCGACGTCGTCGCGGAAGGCGAGCGCCGTCCGCAGGCCTGGGCGTCGAGCATCGACGACGGCTTCCTCGCGACGTTCGGCATCGCGCTGCGCGAAGGCCGCGTGTTCGACGCGCGCGACACGGCGCAGTCGCCGCGCGTCGCGATCGTCAGCGCATCGTTCGCCGCCGCGGCATGGCCGGGCCAGTCCGCGCTCGGCCAGCGCGTGCAGCTGTCGCCGAAGTCGCCGGGCAGTCCATGGCTCGAGGTCGTCGGCGTCGTCGCCGACAGCTCGCAGGCCGACTACGTGCAGTCGGGCGCGAGCGCCGCGTACCGTGGCGACGGCAACGTGTTCCGCCCGCTCGCGCAGGAGCCGCCCGCGTTCGTGAGCTTCGCGCTGCACACGACGGGTGACCAGGCCGCGTTGTCGCAGGCCGTGCGCGACGCGGTGCGTGCGGTCGACGCCGATCTCCCGGTCTACTGGCTGCAGCCGATGTCCGAGTGGCGCCGCAGCATCTTCTGGGGTGCCGAGTTGCTCGCCAACATGTTCACTGCGTTCGCCGCGTTCGCGGTGCTGCTCGCCGCGGCCGGCATCTACGCCGTGCTCGCGTTCGACGTCGCGGCGCGCACGCGCGAGATCGGCGTACGCCGCGCGCTCGGCGCCTCGGCGCGCAGCGTACTCGCGATGGTCGTGCGTCGCGGTGCCGTGCAGGTCGTCGCCGGCATCGCGGTCGGCGTGCCGCTCGCGTTCGTGTTCGCACGCGTGCTCGACACGATGATGTTCCCGGGCTCGCGTGCCGATCCGCTCGTCTACGTCGTCGTGGTGGCCGTGCTCGCGCTCGCGGTCGCGGCGGCGACGCTGTTGCCTGCGCGTCGCGCGCTGCGCGTCGACCCGGTGGTCGCGCTGCGCCAGGAGTAACGCTGTCCGGGCGCGCACGAGGCGGTGTCCGGTTCCGGACGCCGCCCGGGCCCGGCGCGGCGTGCAGGCTGCCGCGAAGCGCGCCACGATGCGGTCCGCGGGCGCTGGCACGGTCCCTGCTGAACGACCCTCATGCGGTGTCGCCCACACCGCCCCCGACGGAGATCCTGCATGCACGCGTTGGCCTCGTGGCGCCGTCCGTTCCGCTCGCCGCTGTTCGCGCTGACCGTCATCGTGCTCGTCGCCGCGGTGGTCGCGGTCAATGCGACCGCGTTCTCGGCGATCCACGCGCTGCGCTGGAAGGCCTTGCCGTATCCGGAGGCCGATCGCCTCGTGCACCTCAAGGCCGATCTCTCGAAGTTCGGCTTCACGGTCGGTCTCACCGACCGCCTGCGGCGCGCGGTGCCCGGCGACGGTGCGCAGATCACCGACGCGCTCGGCTACACGGTCGGCCAGCAGCTGCGCCAGGACGACAGCGGCCAGCGTTGGCGCATCGCGCGCGTCAGCGACGGCTTCGGCGAGGTGCTCGGCGTCGCGCCTGCGATAGGTCGGCTGTTCGCGGCCGACGAGATGGTCGAGGGCCGTGACGACGCCGTCGTGATCTCGCACGCCGCTTGGCAGTCGCGCTTCTCGGGCGATGCCGAGGTCGTCGGCCGCAAGCTGCGTATCGGCGACGACACGTACACGGTGGTCGGCGTAATGCCCGAGGGCTTCGTGTTCCCGACCGCGTCGGTCGATGCGTGGCGTCCGTACGCGATGACGGCGCGCGAGCGCGAGCAGTCCGAAGCCGGCAACGTCGGCTCGCTCGACGTGGTCGCGCGGCTCGCGCCGGGCGTCTCGCCCGAACAGGCACGCGATCGCCTGCAGGCGGTGTTCCTTTCCGATGGCAGTGCCAAGGGCCTGCTCGAGAACGCGGGGCTCAAGGCCGAGGTCGAGCCGATCCGCGACGCATTCGCGGCCTCGCACTGGCGCGCGCTCGCGCTGCTGCAGCTCGCGGCGATCGTGCTGCTCGTGGTCGTCGCGGCCAACCTCGTCAACCTCAATCTCGATCGCCTGCTCGCACGCTCGCGCGAGTTCCAGATCCGTCGCGCGATCGGTGCCGACACGCGCGCGATCACGCGCGGCATCGCCGCCGACCTCATGCCGCCGATCGTCGCGGGCCTCGCGCTCGGACTCGTGCTGACACCGTTCGGCCTCGGCCTCGCGAGCCGCCATGGCCTGATGCCGACGGACCTTCCGCAAGGCACCGGCTTCGGCATCGCGGCGATCGTCGCGGGTGTCGTCGTCGCGGTCGTCGCGCTGGCCAGCGGCACGCTCGCGGCGCTGCTGTCGCAACGCGCGGCGGCGCTGTCGTCGCGTGGCAGCGCGTCGGGCCTCGGGCGCGTGCGTCCGGCGATGATCATCGCCCAGGTCATGCTCACGACGGCGCTGCTCGGCGGTGCCGGCCTCTTGCTGCGCAGTGCGGCCAACCTCATGGCGACCGAGCGCGGCTTCGACGCGACCGGTGTCGTGCTGACCGCGGTCGATCCGGTCGGCGTCAGCATCAGCGGGCGTGCGTTCGATCCCGCCGTCGACGGACCGCGCTACACGCCGTTCGTCGAGACGCTGCGCGCCGACGTCGCCGCGCTGCCGGGCGTCCGCGCGGTCGCGATCGCGTCGGCGCCGCCTTTCAGCCAATGGGAGATGGTCTCGAACATGCGCCCGACCGGCACCGACGACAACGTGCAGGCGCGTGCACGCAAGGTCGGCCCGGGCTTCTTCAACGCGCTGGGCGTCGGCCTCGTCGCCGGACGCGAGTTCGAGCGTTCTGATCCGGCCACCGGCGGTCCCGTGATCGTCGACGAGCTGTGGGCGCGCCGCCACCTCGCCGGGCGCGATCCGCTGACCGCGTCGGTCGACGTGCCGACGGGTGGCGAGACGACGCGCACCGCGCCGATCGTCGGCGTCGTGCGCAGCGTCAAGCACGAGCGCCTCGACGAAGCCGAGAATCTGCCGACCGTGTACGAGGTCGCCGACGCGCCGTTGCCGGTGTTCTGGCTGGTCACGCGTGTCGACGGCGATGCGGCCGCGTTCACCGAGGTCGTGCGCCAGCGCGTGCTCGCACTCGCGCCGCAGGCCGACATCGGCGTCAATCGTGCGCTCGCCGACCTGGTCGCCTCGTCGATCGCCTCGCAGCGCGCATTGCTCGGCGCGCTCGCGACGTTCGCGGGCGTCACGCTGCTGCTCGCCGCGCTCGGCCTCGCCGCCGTGCTGAGCTTCGCGATCCGCCGTCGCACCGCCGAGCTCGGCGTGCGCATGGCGGTCGGCGCGACGCCGTCGCGCGTGCGCAACCTCGTGCTCGGGCAGGGCGGCCGCCTCATCGTGTCGGGGGCGCTGCTCGGCCTCGCCGTCGGCGTGCCGCTCGCGCGCGTGCTCGGCGACCGCCTGTACGGTGTCGCCTTCACGGATCCGCTGACCTGGCTCGCCGCCGCCGCGGTGGTCGCCGGCGTCGCGCTCGTCGCGTGCTGGTGGCCGGCCCATCGTGCCGCCGCGACCGATCCGGTCGTCGCGCTGCGCAGCGAATGACAGGATGATCCCGAGCAAGGATTCCGCATGAACCTCTTCGCCGACCTCGCCCCTATCCTGCGCCGCCTGTGGCGCGAACCCGCGTATGCCGCGACCGTGGTGCTGCTGCTCGGCATCGCGCTGGCCGCCAACGGCGGCGTGTTCGCGGTGCTCTACGGCCTGTTGTACAAGCCGCTGCCGTTCCCGCACGAGGATCGCCTCGTCACGGTGAGCGCGCGTTTCATGGGCATCGACGGCGGCGTGTCGCTGCCGCTGCTCGATGCGATCGCACGCGACGCGAAAGGCCTCGACGGCATCGCCGGCTTCCAGGCCACGCACGTCGACGTCGGCGACGCGACGAACGCGCAGGCCGCGTCGATCGAGATCGCACGCGTGCAGCCGCAGCTGTTCACGCTGCTCGGTGCGCACGCCGCGGCCGGCCGGTTGTTCGAAATCGAGGATGCACGCGAAGGCGCGGCACGCAGCGTCGTGCTCGGCTGGGACGCGTGGCAGCAGCGCTACGGCGGCGCCGCCGACACGATCGGCCGCACGATCGATCTCGACGGCGAGGGCTACCGCATCGTCGGCGTGCTGCCGCGTGGCTTCGCCTTCCCCGAGCGCAGCATCCAGGCATGGACGCCGTTCGTGATCGGTGCGAGCGATCTCGCCGAATCGAAAGCCGGCAGTTTCGGCAGCACGTACGCGATCGCGCGGCTCGCGCCCGGCGCCGATCGCGCCGCCGTGCGCCACGAGGTCGAGGCAGTCGCGCGCGCGCTGCCGGGATTGCAGCGCGCCTTCGACGAGCCGGGGCGCTTCGCGATGGAGGTCGGTGCGCTGCGCGACGTGTGGGTCGGCGAACACGTGCCCGCGCTGCGCCTCATGCTGCTCGCGGTCGGCCTCGTGCTGCTCGTGACCGCGGCCAACCTGTGCAACCTCGCCATCGCGCGCGCCACCGCGCGGCGCCACGCGATCGCCGTGCAGCAGGCGCTCGGGGCAGGGCGCTCGCGCCAGATCGCGCAGGCGGCCGGCGAGGCGTTCGCGCTGTGCGCGCTCGCGGCGGGCCTCGCGCTCGTCCTGCTGCCCGCCGTGCTGATGCTGCTCGCGCGTTTCGAACTGCTGCCGGTCGATGCACCGCAGGCGATCGGTATCGACGTGCCGACGGTCGCCGTGCTGCTCGGGCTGGCCTTCTCGGCCGCGCTCGCGATCACGTTCGCGAGCCTCGGCTCGCAGCGCGGCCTGCAGTCCGCGCTCGGCCAGTCGGGCCGCCGTCAGACCGCGGGCCGCGGCGCGCAGCGCGTGCGCCAGGGGCTCATCGTCGGCCAGATCGCGCTGACCGCGGCACTGCTGGTCGGCATCGGCCTGCTGCTGCGCAGCTCGCAGCACCTGCTCGCCGAGGACGTCGGCTTCGACCGCGACAACCTCGTCCACGCCGGGCTCGGCTCGCTGGGCGGACGCAGTGTCGACGACACCACGCGCATCGCGCGCGTCGCCGCACTCGTCGACGCGGCGCGCGCGATGCCCGGCGTGGTCGCCGCGGGCGTCGGCAGCCAGGTGCCGTTCGGCGACAACGTCAACCTGTCGAGCTTCCAGCCGCCCGGTGCCGCGATCGACGGCGGCCGGTCGCCTAACGCCTACGATGCGCGCGTCGATGCCGGCTACTTCGCCGCGCTCGGCATGCCGATCCTGCGTGGCCGTGCGTTCGGCGACGACGAGGCGCGCGGCCAGTCGCCCGTCGCGATCGTCGACGAGGGCTTCGTGCGCCGCTATTCGTCGGATCGTGATCCGCTCGGCCGCACGTTCCTGCTCGAGCGCCCGCCGCTGCCCGACGGTACCGCGCAGGCGCCGCTCGAGCTCACCATCGTCGGCGTCGTCGCGACGACCAAGCGCCGCGGCCTCGACGAGTCCGACGACTACGCGACGATCTACCGCCCGCAGGCCGCACCGTTATCGGGAGCGCTGCTCGTGCGCACGTCGGCGTCGCCGGACACGCTGGTCGCACCGTTGCGCGAGCTCTTCGCGCGCATCGCGCCGGACGGCTCGCCGGGCCAGATCATCGCGATGCACCACCGCATCGCCGCGACACTGGCCGAGCGCGACCGCCTCAACGCACTGCTGCAGGGACTCGGTGCGATCGCGCTCGCGCTCGCCGTGCTCGGCCTCTACGCGGTGCTCGCCTACGCCGTGCGCATGCGTGAGGCCGAGTTCGGTGTGCGCATGGCGCTCGGTGCCGATGCGCGACGCATCCTGCGTGGCGTGCTCGCACAAGGCCTCGCGCTGGTCGGCCTCGGCCTGCTCGTGGGCGTGCCGCTCGTCGTCGTCGCGACGCGTCTGGTCGCCGCGCGCCTGCACGGCGTCGCCGCCTACGATGTGGTCACGCTCGTCGGTGTCGCCGCGGTGCTCGGCACGGTCGCGATGGCCGCGTGCTGGCTGCCCGCACGCCGTGCCGCGCGCGTCGATCCGATCGCCGCGCTGCGCAACGAATGAGCCGCGCGCCGCACGGCGCGCGGACCCGCCCGAGGGCGGAATCCTTCACGATGGAGTCACCATGATCACGCTCGAGAACGTCGAAAAATCCTTCCCGCTGGCCGGCGGCCGCAGCTGGGTGCTGCGCAACGTCAACCTCGCCATCGCCGACGGCGAGTTCGTCAGCATCATGGGGCCTTCCGGTGCGGGCAAGAGCTCGCTGCTCAACGTGCTCGGCCTCATGGACCACGACTGGCAGGGCGGCTATTCGCTCGACGGCACCGCGGTCGCGCCGCTCAACGCGAAGCAGCGCCAGGCCCTGCAGCGCGACAAGATCGGCTTCATCTTCCAGCACTACCACCTGATCGATGACCTCAAGGTGTGGGAGAACCTCGATCTGCCGCTGCAGTACCGCGACGTGCCGGCCAAGGAGCGCGCCGCGCAGGTCGCCGATCTGCTCGACCGCTTCAACATCGTCGGCAAGAAAGACCTCTTCCCGAACCAGCTGTCGGGCGGCCAGCAGCAGCTCGTCGCGGTCGCGCGCGCGGTGATCACCAAGCCGCGCCTGCTGCTCGCCGACGAGCCGACCGGCGCGCTGCATTCAACGCAGGCGCGCATCATCATGGACCTGCTGCACGAGCTGCATCGCGGCGGCATGACGATCGTGCAGGTCACCCACAACGAGGACTACGCGGCCGAGGCACAGCGCATCGTGCGCCTGCGCGACGGCTGGATCGAGGGTACGTGAGCATGCCGGGGTTGAGGCGCGTGCCGTGGCACGCGATGCTGTCGCGATCCCGCGCACGCCGTCGTGCCGTGCGTCCGCTGCGAACGGAGTATTGAACGTGTCACGAGACAAACCCCGCATCCTCGTCGCCGACGACCAGCGCGACGTGCGCGAGGCGCTGCGCCTTCTGCTCAAGAGCGAAGGCTGGGACTGCGCGACGGTCGACGGTCCGGCGACCGCGCTCGAGGCCGTGCGCAAGGAGCGCTACGACGTCGCCCTGATCGACCTCAACTACACGCGCGACACGACCTCGGGCGCCGAAGGCCTCGAGCTGCTGCGCGACCTGCGCAAGCTCGATGCCGAGCTGCCCGTCGTGGTCATGACCGCATGGGGCACGATCAACGTCGCGGTCGAGGCGATGCGTCACGGCGCCGGCGACTTCATCGAAAAGCCCTGGGACAACCAGCGCCTCATGAGCGTGCTCGGCAACCAGCTCGCACTCGGTCGCGCGCAGCGTCGGGAGCAGCGCCTCAGCGCCGAGAACGCGCTGCTGCGCGGCGACGCGGGCGAGGGCTTCATCGCCGAGTCGCGTTCGATGCGCCAGCTGCTCGAGACGCTGCGCCGCGTGGCGCCGTCGGATGCGAACGTGCTGATCCTCGGCGAGAACGGCACCGGCAAGGGCGTCATCGCACGCCTGCTGCACGAGGCCTCGCGGCGCCGCGAGGCGACATTCGTCAAGGTCAACATGGGCGGCATCCCCGAGAGCGTGTTCGAGGCCGAGATGTTCGGCCACGTGCGCGGCGCGTTCACCGACGCCAAGACCGACCGCATCGGCCGCTTCGAGCTCGCCGACGGCGGCAGCCTGTTCCTCGACGAGATCGCCAACATCCCGCTCGCCCAGCAGCCCAAGCTGTTGCGCGTGCTCGAGGACGGCGAGCTCGAGCGCGTCGGCTCGTCGCGCACGCTCAAGGTGGACGTGCGCCTCGTCTCGGCGACCAATGCCGACCTCGCCGGCGACGTCGCACGCGGCGCGTTCCGCAAGGACCTGCTGTTCCGTCTCAATACGGTCGAGCTGCGTCTGCCGCCGCTGCGCGAACGCGGCGAGGACATCCCGCTGCTCGCCGAGGCCTTCCTCGCGCGTTTCGCGAAGCGCTACCAGCGCGACGGCGTGCGCTTCGCGCCGTCGGCGAGTGCGGCACTCGCGGCCTACACCTGGCCCGGCAACGTGCGCGAGCTGTCGCATGCGATCGAGCGTGCCGTGCTCATGAGCGCCGGTGACGTGCTCGATGCCGCGGCACTCAACCTCGATGCGGGGGCGGTCGCGGTCGGCGCGGGTGCACTGGCACCTTCGACACCAATGGCCGCTGCCGCCACGGCCGGCGGGCCGCTCACGGTCGACCAGGCCGAGGAACAGCTCGTGCGCCAGGCGCTCGACCAGACCGGCGGCAACATCCAGCGTGCCGCGGCACTGCTCGGCCTGAGCCGACCGGCGCTGTACCGGCGCATGGAGAAGTACGGCATCGCGTCCGGCGCGTGACAGCTTCCGCCATCGCACTGCGTCCTCGTCTGCGACCCCACCGCGCGAGGGCGCCGATGGGCGCACGTCATTCCGCTCCGACGGCACCCCGGCGCTACCGCTGGGGCGCCTACCGCATCGACGTCGCGGCCCGGCTGCTGACCTTCGACGGCGTGCCGATCGCGCTCGCCGACGACGCGTTCGCGGTGATCGCCTGTCTCGTCGCGCAGCGTGGCGCGACGGTCGACATGGCCGCGCTCGCACGGGCGATCGATCCGGTCGGCGCTGTGGCGGACATGTGTGTGCACGCCGCAGTGCGCGCCGCACGCCGCGCGCTCAACGACCGCACGCGCCCGCCTGGCGTGATCCTCGGCACGCCAGCCAGCGGTTACGCCTGGGGCGTGCCGGTGCGCCGCGAGCGGCCACGTCCCGTCGTTCCGCAGGCGCGTGCCGAGGCAGGGCCGATCGATGCGACCGTGCGTGACGCGTACGAGGCCGGTGCGGCCTTCGGTGCCGCGCTCGTGCTCGCCGCAGCGGCGTGGTTCGCGTGGCCGTGACACGTGATCCGCGCACGCCGGCTATGCTTGGCGGCATGGTGTCCTCGCGTCCCGCCGTCCGATCCGAATCCGCCGCCACGCGGCTGACCTACGAGGCACGCCTGCTCGCGGGCGCGCTGCTCGTCGCGTTGCCGGCGCTGCTCGCGCTCGGCATCGTGCTGTGGCGCGACGAGACCACGCACGACTACGCGTTCGCGCTCGTCGCCGGCGTCGTGCTGCTGACCCTCGTGCTCGCGTTCGAGCTGCGCCGGCGAGCCGTGTATCCGCTGCGCACGCTGTCGAACCTGCTCGAGGCGCTGCGCGAAGGCGACTACAGCCTGCGCGGCTCGCGCGCGCGCCGCGGTGATGCGATCGGCGAGGTCGTCGTCGAGATCAACACCTTGTCGCAGACGCTGCGCGAGCAGCGCCTCGCGCTCGAGGAGAAGAGCGCGCTGCTGGCCAAGGTCATCGCCGCGCTCGACATCGCCGTGCTCGCGTTCGATGCCGACGGCTTCCTCAAGCTCGCCAACCCGGCCGCCGAACGCCTGCTCGGTGCGCCGTTCATCAAGCTCAACGGTCGTTCCGCGAAGGCGCTCGGGCTCGACGACTGGCTCGGTGCCGGCGGTTCGCCGATCCGCGAGCGCAGCTTCGCGGGCGGCAGCGGTCGCTGGGACGTGCGCCGCGCGACGTTCCGCGAGGATGGACGACCGCACGAGCTGCTCGTGATCACCGACCTCAGCCGTGCGTTGCGCGAGGAGGAGCGCCTCGCCTGGCAGCGTCTTCTGCGCGTGCTCGGCCACGAGCTCAACAACTCGCTTGCGCCGATCCGCTCGATGGCCGCGACGCTGGCCAAGCTGCTCGCGGTCGAGCCGCCGCCCGAGGATCTGCGCGAGGACGCCACGAGTGCACTCGAGGTCATCGGTGACCGCGCCGAGGCGCTCGCGCGCTTCATGGCGCGCTACACCGCGTTCGCGCGGCTGCCACCGCCGAGTCCGCGCACGTTCGCGTTCGGCGAGCTCGCGCGCCGTGTCGCCCACCTCGAGCAGCGCCTCGCGGTGCGCGTCGAGGCCGGTGAGGATCTCGTGCTCGAAGCCGACCCGGACCAGATCGAGCAGGCGCTCATCAACCTCGTCAAGAACGCCGCCGACGCGACGCTGTCGACCGGCGGCGGCGTGCGCCTGCGCTGGCATCGTCGCGGTGAATGCCTCGACATCGAGATCCTCGACGAAGGCCCGGGCCTGCCGCCGAGCGAGAACCTGTTCGTGCCGTTCTTCACGACCAAGCCCGGCGGCTCGGGCATCGGGCTCGTGCTCGCGCGGCAGATCGCCGAAGCGCACGGTGGTTCGCTGACGCTCGAGAACCGCGACGACACGCGTGGCTGCATCGCCTGCATGAGACTTCCGGCATGACCGTATCGAACCTGTTCGCGGCGACGCTCGCCATGGGCTCCGCGCTGGCGTTCACGTCGGCCGCTGCCGCGTCCGCGGTTTCCGTGGATGCCTCCTCGCATGTCACCGCCGATGCGGCGCTCGCACGCTGGTGCACGGCCTTGCGCCTGCGCGTCGACGTGTTCCCGGGCGACGGGCCGCTGCTGCTGCGCAGCTACGACCCGTCCGTCGAGGGCAGCGGCGAGCCTGCGCTCGCGACCGCGGCGTTCATCTACGACAACGCGCTCGCCGTCATGGCACTGCTGGCCTGCGACGCACCTGCGCAGGCGCGCCGCATCGGCGAAGCACTGCGCCTCGCCGCGAACACGACGCGGGACGGCCAGCCACAGCGCCTGCGCAATACCTACCGCGCGGGCCCGGTGCGCGAGGCGCCACTGCCGAACGGCTGGTGGGACGACGCATCGCAGCGCTGGGTCGAGGATGCCTACCAGGTCGGCACCGCGACCGGCAACGTCGCATGGGCCGGCCTTGCGCTCGCGGCGCTCGGCCATGCGAACGCAACGTCGCCGTGGTCGTCGGCGGCGACGCGCCTCGCGGGCTGGGCGGTCGAGCATGCGCGCGACACGCGTGGCGACGGCGGTTTCGCGGGTGGCCTGCACGGCTTCGACGATGCGCCGCAACGGCTCGCGTGGAAGTCGACCGAGCACAACGTCGACCTGGTCGCGCTGTTCGATGCGCTCGATGCCGCGGGCGACGCGGCATGGCGGACGCCACGCGGTGAAGCGTGGCGTTTCGTCGAGGCGCAGTGGCAGGCGGCGGAAGGGCATTTCCTGACCGGCACGCTGCCCGATGGCGTGACACCGAACCACGCGACCTCCGGTCTCGATGCGCAGCTGTGGCCGTTGCTGTTGCGTGAGCCGCCGACCGACTGGCGGCGCGCACTGGCCTGGGCCGAGCGTGCGCACGGCGTCGACGGCGGCTTCGACTTCAACAACGACCGCGACGGCGTGTGGATCGAAGGCACGGCGCAGGCCGCGCTCGTCTACCGCGTGCTCGGTGACGACGCCAAGTCGCGCCGCGCGCTCGCGCTCGTCGCCGAGGCGACCAGTCCCGGCGGCTTCGTGTACGCGACGCGCGAGGCGAGCCTGACCACCGGACTCGCGATCGGCCCCGACAGCACGACGGCCGACTTCCTCTACTACCGTCGTCCACATCTCGGCGCGACCGCGTGGGCGATCCTCGCGGCGACGGGTTCGAATCCATTCGCGATGCGCGTGCCGGCATCGGCGGCACATGCGGCCGCGACTTCGAACGGACGCGACACACGATGAGCACGGCGGCGTTCGCGCTGCCGCCACCCGCATCCCGCGCGGCGCTGCCGCTCGCGCTGCTCGCTGTCTTCGCGATCGTGTTCGTCGCGCTCGGCATCGCGCCGGCCATCCGCGAGGACTGGCTGCTCGAGAACGCGCTCGTGGTGGTCGCGCTGGCCTGGCTCGCGTGGGGATGGCGACACCAGCGCCGGTCGAACGGTGCCTACGTGCTGCTGTTCGTGTTCGCGCTGTTCCACGAGGTCGGCGCGCACTACCAGTATTCCGATGTGCCCTACGATACGTGGTTCGCGGTGGTGAGCGGCGGCCGCTCGCTCGACGCGATGCTCGGCTTCGAACGCAACCACTACGACCGCCTCGTGCACTTCCTGTACGGCCTGCTGCTGACGCCGGTCGCGGCCTAGGTGATCCTGCGCCGCGTGGCGATGCCGCCGGCCTGGCGCTTCCTGCTGCCCGTCACGTTCATGATGTCGCATGCGCTGGTCTACGAACTCATCGAGTGGGCCGCCGCGAGCGTGTTCTCGGAGGGCCTCGGCGAGGCCTACCTCGGCACCCAGGGCGACACCTGGGACGCGCAGAAGGACATGGCACTGGCGACGCTGGGCTCGCTGATCGTCCACCCGCTGTGGCTGTGGCACCGCGGACGTGCCGCAGGTGGGCGCGGCCACCGCTGAGACGCGTCCCGCGCCGGGCGCCGCCGCGGGTATGATCGCGGCTTCGGCGGGGAGTCGCGCATGGCGGAAATCACCGAACTGATCGGCCTGGCCCGCGACGGCGACCGTCAGGCGTCCGAGCGCCTGTTCGCCGCACTTTACGCCGAGCTCAAGCGCGTCGCGCGCGGCCAGCTCGCCGGCGGCGACGCGCCGCTGCACGCGACGTCGCTCGTGCACGAGGCCTACATGAAGCTCGCGCGCGGCGCCGAGGTCGCGGTGCGCGACCGCGAGCACTTCTACGCGATCGCCGCGCGCGTGATGCGCCAGATCATCATCGACCACGTGCGTGCACGCGATGCCCAGCGGCGTGGCGCCGGCGTGCGGCCCGAGGCGCTCGACAGCCACGCGTTCGCGGTCGCGGCCGAAGAGCGTGGCGACGACGTGCTCGCGCTCGATGCCGCACTGGAATCGCTCGCGGCGATGGATCCCGCGCTCGCGCGGCTGGTCGAGCTGCGCTTCTACGCGGGGCTCGAGCTCGACGAGATCGCCGCGCTGGTCGGCCGCTCGGAGCGCTCGCTCAAGCGCGACTGGCGGCGTGCGCGTGCCTATCTGTATGCGGAGGTCGGCGACGCCGCGGGTGCACGCATCGCGCCGGCCGATGGCCCCGCCGACGACCGTCCTGCGTGATCGATGAGGTCCGGCCGCGCCGGGCGCATCGTTTCCTCACCTGTTTCCGCCACGTCGACACGAGCGCGCGATGACACCTGCCGATCCCGAACGCTGGAGCGAGCTCGCCGACCTCTTCGACGAGCTCAGCGAGCTCGGTGCCGACGAACGCGCGAGCCGGCTCGCGGCGCTGCGCGGTCGCGATGCTGCACTGGCGGCGAAGGTCGAGGCGATGCTGGTCGCGGACGCGGCGACGCAAGGCCTGCTCGAACGGCCGATCGACGTGCCGGGCGGGGCAGGCCATGGCGTGCGCGATCCGGACTGGGAGACGCGTGCCGGCGCCGACATCGGCCGCTATCGGCTGGTCGCGCCGCTCGGCAGCGGCGGCATGGGCGAGGTCTGGCGCGCCGTGCGTGCCGACGGTGCGTTCGACCACGATGTCGCGATCAAGCTGCTCAAGCGCGGCATGGACACGCAGGCGATCCTGCGCCGCTTCCTGCAGGAACGCGCGATCCTCGCGCGACTGCAGCATCCGCGCATCGTGCGCCTGCTCGACGGCGGCATGAGCACGGACGGACGTCCGTACTACGTCATGGAGCACGTCGCCGGCGAGCCCGTGACGACGCATGCGGCACGGCTGGGTCTGGACGTGCGTGCGCGCGTCGAGCTCGTCGTCGCGATCGCCGAGGCGGTCGGCTACGCGCACGCACAGCTGGTCGTGCATCGCGACATCAAACCCTCGAACGTGCTCGTCGACGCCGACGGCGAACCGCACCTGCTCGATTTCGGCATCGCCAAGCTGCTCGAGGACAGCAGCGCGGACACCTTGACCGAGACCGGCGTGCGCGTGCTGTCGCCGGCCTACGCGGCACCCGAACAGATCCTCGGCGAACCGGTCGGCACGGCCACCGACGTCTACACGCTCGGCGTGCTGCTGTACGAACTGCTGACCGGACGCCTGCCGCACCGGCGCGCGTCGCGTGATCCCCACGTGCTCGCGGCGACGCTCGACGACGAGTCGATCGAGAAGCCGAGCGCGGTGGTCGCGCGCGACACGGCGACGACGATCTACGCCGTGCACGATCGCACGCGTGCGTCGCGCGAGATCGCGGGCGACCTCGACCTCGTCACGGCGGTCGCGATGCGTCGCGAGCCTGCCCGCCGCTACGCGACGGTCGCGGCGTTCGCCGACGACCTGCGGCGCTGGCTCGACGGCCTGCCGATCGCGGTGCGCGGCGACGGTGCGCGCTACCGCATCGGACGCTTCGTGAGGCGCCATCGCGTCGGCGTCGCCGCCGCCGCCGCGATCGCGCTCGCCCTCGTTGCCGGCCTCGGCGTCGCACTGTGGCAGGCCGGCGTCGCGCGCGAGGCGGCGGTGCGCGCCGATGCCGAACGCGACCTCGCGCGCCAGCAGCTCGCGCGCGCCGAGCGCGTCAAGGAGTTCGTGCTGGCGCTGTTCCGCGAGCAGGATCCGGCAGGTCGTGCCAAGGTCCTCGCACGCACCCCGCCCGAGCTGATCCGCGACGGCATCGCGCAGGTCGACGACACACTGGCCGGCGATCCCGCGCTGCGGGCCGAGCTGCTGCGCGACCTCGGCGAGATCCAGTCGAGTCTCGGCGAGCGCGAGGCGGCCGTCGCGACACTCGAGCGGGCATGGACGCTGCAGAAGACACTCGAGGGAGGCGACACCGCGGCGGCCGCCGAGGCGCACGCCGCCTATGCGATGGCGGTGCTCGCGGCCGGCGACGGCAAGGCTGCGGAGCCTTTGCTGCGTGACGCGCTGGAGAAGCTTCGAGCCGCACGCGGCCCCGATCATCCGAAGACGCTCGCCGCCGCGATGGCGCTCGCGCGCGTCGACCTCGTGCAGGGCCGCTACGACGAGGCACTCGCGTCGATCCGCCACGCGCTCGACGTGACCATCGCCACACTCGGCGAACAGCACGTCGAGGTCGCCTCGCGCCTGTATCTGCTCGGTGTCGCCGAGGGCATGATGTCGCGCTACGACGACGGTGTGGCCACGTTGCGCAAGGGGCTCGCGATCGTCGAGGCACGGCTCGGCGCGGATCATGTCCGCACGATCCAGTTCCACACCCAGCTCGGCGACCTGCTGCGCTTCCAGCGCCGCTTCGACGAGTCGCTCGTGCACGTCGACGCGGCGCTGCGCATCGCGCGTGCGCAGCTGCCGGCCGGCCATCCGATGATCGGCAGCATGCTCATGCGACGCGGCGAACAGTTGCGCCGGCTCGGTCGTTTCGCGGAGGCCGAGGCGCCGTTCGCCGAAGCGGCCACGCTGCTCGGCGACACGCCGACGCCCGAGCTCGCGCAGCTGCAGCAGGCGCGCGCGCAGCTCGCGATCTCGCAGGGCCGTTTCCCGCTCGCCATCGATCACCTGCGTGGCTGCGTCGCGACGTTCCGCGCGACCACAGGAGAGAGTTCGCACACCTGGCTCGCGACCCTGCTCATGGTCGATGCCATGACGTCGGCGAGGCGCCTCGACGAGGCCGAGGCGCTCGGCGCGCAGGCGCTCGAGGCGATCGCGCGCATCGCGGGTCCGGACTCCTACGAGCGCACGTTCGCAGCGGGCGTGATCTCGCGCCTGCGCTACGAGCAGGGCCGTTTCGCCGATGCGGTGCCGCTGCATCGCGAGGGCATCGCGTTCCTGTCGAAACTCTACGGCGACGACCACTTCGACACCGCGCAGGAACGCGTCATGCTCGCGCGTGCGCTCGTCGCGGTGGGCGATGCTGCCGGTCTCGACGAGGCCGATGCCCTGCTCGCGCAGGCACAGCCGGTCGTCGAGGCCGCACAGCGCGCCGGCATGCAGGCCGAGATCCGGCTCGTGCGTGCGCAGGCCCATCTGCTGCGTCGCGAGCCCGCCGAGGCGCGGCGCGAGCTCGATCTTGCCGCGGCCGATGCGGCACGCGAAGCCTCCACGCGGGCGAGCCTCGAGCGCCGCATCGCTGCGACGCGGCGTCGCGCGGGCATGCCTCCTGTCACTTGATCGTCACGGCCTGCTCGCGTATCACCGGTCGTTCGATCAATCCGGGGAGCGAACCCATGAAGCGATGGCTGGTGGCACTGGCCTGCGTCGGCGCGACGAGCGCGTACGCACAGGCGGTCAGGACGATCACGCACGAAGACCTCTGGCAGATGCCGCGCGTCGGCACGCCGACGACGAGTCCCGACGGTCGCCTCGCCGTGTTCCCGGTCACCGAGCCTTCGTACAAGAAGGACGAGTCGGTCAGCGACCTGTGGATCGTGCCGACCGACGGCAGCGCCGGTGCGCGCCGCATCACCGCCGACAAGGGCGGCGAGAGCGGTCCGTCGTGGAGCCCGGACAGCCGGCGGATCGCGTTCGCGGCCAAGCGTGGCGACGACAAGCAGTCGCAGCTCTACGTGCTCGATCTCGCCTCGGGTGGTGAAGCCCAGCGCGTGACGAAGCTCTCTACCGGTGCCGGCGCGCCGCAGTTCTCGCCGGATGGACGTCAGCTGCTGTTCTCGAGCCGCGTGTTCCCCGACAGCCGCACCGACGCCGACAACGAGCGGCTCGCCAAGGAAGACGAGGAGCGCAAGTACAAGGCGCGCGTCTACACGGGCTTTCCGATCCGCTACTGGGACAAGTGGCTCGACGACAAGCAGGGCCGCCTGTTCGTGCAGGCGATCGGGCAGGGTGAGGCACGCGACCTGCTCGCCGGCAGTGCGCTGGTCAAGCTGCCCGGTTACTCGCTCGGCGAAGGTGGTTCGGTGTGGGCGCCGGACGGCCAGTCGGTCGTGTTCGTGGCCAGCCGCAACCGCGACCGCGCAGCATGGTCGTTCACGAACGCCGACCTGTGGCAGGTGCCGGTCGCGGGCGGCGAGCCGCGTCGCCTGACCGGCGCCGAGTCGGCCGACGTGGGAGATTCCTACGGCAGCCCGCGTTTCAGCGCCGACGGCAAGACCTTGTTCGCGACGATCACGCCGCGCGCCGGCGACCGCGTCTACAACGCGAGCCGCATCGTCGCGTTCGACTGGCCGTCGCTGCGCGAGCGCGGCCGCATCACGCTGCCCGACGATCGCGATGTCGCCGGTTTCGACGTCTCGCCCGACGGCCGCACGGTGTACCTCACCGCCGAGGACGCGGGCCAGGAGAAGCTCTACGCGGCACCCGCGAGCGGCGGCCTTGCCAAGCTCGTCGCCGCGCCCAAGCACGGCGTCTACACGGGCCTGAGCATCGGCGGCACGCGTGCGCCGGTGCTCGTGGCGAGCTACGAGAGCGCGACCGAGCCGCCCGAGGTCGTGCGCCTCGACGCCGCGGGCAAGCCGCATCGCCGCCTGACCACGTTCACGACCGCGAAGGCTGCCCAGCTCGACCTCGCGCCGCTCGAGACGTTCTGGTTCGACAACGACCGCGGCCAGCGCATCCACAACATGGTGCTGCGTCCGCCGGCGTTCGATCCTTCGAAGAAGTATCCGCTGCTGGTCCTCATGCACGGTGGTCCGCACACGCAGTGGCGCGACCAGTGGGTGCTGCGCTGGAACTACCACCTGCTGGCCGCGCAAGGCCACGTCGTGCTGCTGACCAACTACGTCGGCTCGACCGGCTTCGGCGAGACGTTCGCGCAGGCGATCCAGGGCGACCCGCTCAAGGGCCCGGCCGACGACATCAACCAGGCCGCCGACGAGGCGATCAAGCGCTACGCGTTCATCGACGCCACGCGCCAGTGCGCGGGCGGCGCGAGCTACGGCGGCCATCTCGCCAACTGGCTGCAGGGCACGACGACGCGCTACCGCTGCCTCGTCAGCCACGCCGGCCTCGTCAACCTCGAGTCGCAGTGGGGCACGAGCGACGTGTCCTACAGCCGCGAGGTCGCCAACGGCGGTCCGGTCTGGGAGCAGGGCGCGGTCTGGCGCGAGCAGAACCCGATCCGCCTCGCGGCGAACTTCCGCACGCCCGTGCTGGTGACGTTCGGCGAGAAAGACTACCGCGTGCCGATCAACAACGGCCTCGAGTACTGGGCCGCGCTGCAGCGCCAGAAGGTCGAGAGCCGCCTCGTCGTGTTCCCCGACGAGAACCACTGGGTGCTCAACGGCGAGAACAGCCGCTTCTTCTACAAGGAAGTGCAGGACTGGCTCGGACGCTGGCTCGGCACGACGCCGCCCGCGGCACCTGCCGAAAAAGCCAAGGACGCCAAGGCGCCCTGATCGGCGCGCCAGTGCTGGTTACGTTCCAGTCCGTCATCCCGGCGGCTTTCAACAGCCGAATGGCTGGTCAAGCCGGGATCCCCTTGGACCTTCGTTCACGGGCGGCGATAGAGGCTCGTGAAGGACATGATCCGGGCTTCGGCGCTGCTCCTGGCGGTGACATTCTCCTCGACGCTTAAGGGGATCCCGGCCTTCGCCGGGATGACGCTGGAGGTGGGGCGCTGGGTTGTGAACGGGAGACGGGACGACCCGGCTCGTGGTTGCGACGCCGTCGCTGGCGCGGCGGCGTCGCCTCGTGGCAAGGTGCCGTCGCCGGGCGTGGTGCCGGTGCAGGACACGCGATGACCGACGCCCACGAGCCGCTCCACGACCCCGCAAGTCCCGCGCCGCGTGCGCCGGAGGCCTCGGCGCTGCCGCCGATCGTCGTCGCCGTGATGGGTTTGCCGGGAGCCGGCAAGAGCCTCGTCGCGCGCGCGATCGAGGACCAGCTCGGCCTGCGCCGCGTCTGTCGCGACGCGATCCGCGCGGCGATGTTCTCGCGCTGCGACTACAGCTTCCTCGAAAAGCGCGCGGCCTATCGCAGCCTGCAGCTCGCGCTCGAGATCAACTGCATGCTGCGCGTCGGCAGCGTCATCGACGGCATGACGTTCTCGCGTCGCGACGAGCTCGAACGCATCGCCGAGATCGCCGCCGCGCACCGCATCGTCACGATCCCGCTGCTGGTGGATTGTCCCGTCGACATCGCGCGCGACCGCGTCGCGCGTGACCTGCGCATCGCGAGCCATCTCGCGCGCGACCGCACGCCGGACCTCGTCACCGAGGTGCAGGCACGACGCGATCCTCCGCCCGACGGCACGCTGCGCGTCGACGCGACGTTGCCTGCCGCGCAGATGTGCCGCGAGGCCGTCGCGACGATCACGCGTGCGATCGCGGCGGTCGCGGGATCCGCCGCGAAAGCGTGAGTGTTCTCACGCGCGTGGCGAACGAGGGTTCCCATCCTTCGTCGCGTGCGGCATGCTCGACGACGCGGCCCGACCTTTCGGGATTCCCGCCTCCGCTGCGGCCATGCCGCCGAACACCGCTCGCCGTGCTCTGCCGTGGCGGGCCTTCCCCCTTGCAGGATCTCCATGATGAAGAAGACGTTGCTCGTTGCCTCGCTGTTGCTCGCGTTCGGCGCCACCGCGCAGGCGGAAACCACGTTCAAGCGGGGCGCCGCGCGCTCCGCCGTGCCTGCCGGCACGGTCGGCCAGTCGCTGCCCGAGCGTGGCGCCACGACGATCACGCAGAGCACGAGCCTCGTGCCGGTCGCCGGCGTCGATGCCGTCTGCGCCGATCCCGATACCGGGTTCACGACCGACAACAGCTTCTACCGCCGCTTCAACCTCGCCGCCCTCGGCGCGAGTGGTGCGGCCAGCGTGACCGGCGTCGACATCGCGATCGACTCGGCCGTCTCGGGCTCGGGTGGCACGCAGCCGCTGCAGGTCCGCCTCTACACGATTCCGGCTGCAGCAGCCCTCACGCTTGCGAACCTCACGCAGATCGGCGCGGCGACCGTGCAGGTGGCCGACCAGTCGCTCACGGCGCTGTCGGTGCCGGTCAGCGGCACGATCGCCGACGCGGCAGCGACCAACCTGGTCGTCGAGATCCACACGCTCGATGGCACCGAAACCGATGACACGCTCGCGGTGGGCTTCAACAGCGCGGGCCAGAGCGCGCCGACGTTCGCGTTCTCGCAGGGCTGCGGCGACACCAACATCATCGATCTCGCCAGCGTCGGTCTGCCGGATGCGCATCTGGTCATGGCCGTGACCGGTTCGGGCCTGCCGGTCAGCCTGCAGTCGTTCGGCATCGACTGATGCATCGGGACACGCTGCGGGCGTGATCCCGCAGCGTGTCCGTGGGCACGCAGGGCCGGGCGGGGCGATAATCGGCACATGCCCGACATCGTCCTCGCCACGCTCAATGCCCGCTACGCGCACGCCGCGCTCGGCCTGCGCTACCTGCGCGCCAACCTCGGCGCGTGGCGCGAGGCGTGCACGATCCGCGAGTTCGTGATCGGCCAGAAGACCGAGGAGATCCTCGAGAAGCTGCTCGACGGCTCGCCGCGCATCGTCGGCCTCGCGGTCTACATCTGGAACGTCGAGGAGACGACGCGGCTCGTCGCCCAGCTCAAGGTGGTCGCGCCCGATGTCGTCGTCGTGCTCGGCGGCCCCGAGGTCAGCCACGAAACCGCCGAGCAGCGCATCTGCGCGCTCGCCGACTACGTCGTCACGGGCTGGGGCGACGTGAGCTTCGCCAGGCTCGTCGCCGAGCTCATGGCCGGCACGCGTCCTGAGGGCAGGATCATCGCCGGCGTGCAGCCGCCGCTCGCCGCGATCGCGTCGCCGTACGCCGAGTACACCGACGAGGACGTGCGCCAGAGGCATCTCTACGTCGAGGCCTCGCGCGGCTGCCCGTTCACCTGCGAGTTCTGCCTGTCCGCGCTCGACAAGACCGCGTGGGCGTTCCCGCTCGACGCGTTTCTCGCCGATCTCGAAAGCCTTTACGCGCGCGGTGCGCGACGCTTCAAGTTCGTCGACCGCACGTTCAACCTCAAGGTCGACACCTCGCTCGCGATCCTCGGCTTCTTCCTCGGCAAGCTCGTGGCCGCGCCCGACGATCCCGTGTTCGTGCACTTCGAGCTGATACCGGACCATCTGCCCGAGCGCCTCAAGGAGGCGATCGCCCGCTTTCCCGACGGCGCACTGCAGTTCGAGATCGGCATCCAGACCTTCGATCCGGCCGTGCAGGCCCGCGTGTCGCGGCGCCAGAAGAACGAGGTCGCGCAGGCCAATCTCGCCTGGCTGCGTGCGAACACGCGCGCGCACCTGCACGTCGACCTCATCGCGGGCCTGCCAGGCGAGGGCGTCGACAGCTTCGCCGCAGGCTTCGACAAGCTCGTCGGGCTCGCGCCGCACGAGATCCAGTTCGGCATCCTCAAGCGCCTGCGCGGTGCGCCGATCGCGCGCCACACCGAGACGTTCGGGCTGCGCTTCAGTCCCGATCCGCCGTACACGATCCTCGCCAGCGACGCGATCGATTTCACGACGATGCAGCGTCTCGTGCGCTTCTCGCGGTACTGGGACATCGTCGCCAACTCGGGACGCTACACGCGCACGTTGCCGGTGCTGCTCGGCGACGCGCCGTTCGCGAACTTCCTCGCGCTGTCGGACTGGCTGCACGCGCGCACGGGCCAGGCGCATGCGCTCGCACGCGAACGCCTCGTCGGCCTGCTGCACGCGTTCCTCGTCGAGGTGCGCGGGCTCGATACGGGCGAGGCCGGCGCGGTGCTGGTCGAGGATTACCGTGCGACCGGCGGGCGCACGCGCTTCGACTTCGAACCACCCGATGCGCCGCGCGCACCGTCGCCGCGCGCCCGCGTCGCAGGTGCGACGCCGCCGCGCCAGGCGCGCCACCTGCGTTCGTGACGCCTCGCGCGGGTCAGGCCTCGTCGCGTTTGCGGCGCACGTAGAGCTGCTTGCGCACGCGCGCGACGACCTCGCCTTCGGCGGTGACGACGTCGACCGGCAGCCAGCGCAACACCTTGGCGCCGTCCGCGGCGCCGGCCCGCAGCTCGTCGAGCAGCGCGTCGTCGACGCGGAACGAGGCGAACACGTCGGCGCGTCCCGGCGCGACGAATTCGATCTCGGCGGCCTTGTCCCAGACCATATAGTCGCGGCCGAGGCATTCCTTGACGAGGATCATCCAGAACGGATCGGTCATCGCGAAGAGGCTGCCGCCGAAGTGCACGCCGACGTAGTTGAGGTTGTACCAGCGCCGTCGCAGTGCGACGCGCGCGCTGCGCCAGTCGTCGCCGACCTCGAGCACACGGATGCCCGTGAACAGGAACGGCGGCCACAGGTTCATGAGGCGGCGCAGGCGCTTGGGCGTCATCGTCGGGGGTATCGCGAAAGGGCAGTCAGCGTAGCGTGTCGCCGTGGCGACCGGAATCCGCGCACCGCACGCGATCGCATCGCATGGATGGCTGGACGGCCGCACGGCTGTCCGGGGGAAGTTCGGAGCGAAGGCTGGAAAGCGTTGTCGCGTCAGGCTGCCGGCGACGAATGCCGGGGTGCCGACTCGCTCCCGCGGCAACACGGCATCGAGCACGCTCTTCCCTTCTCCCTCCGGGAGAAGAGCCTGCCCCGTACCCCGATACGGGGTGGCCCGCAGGGCCGGATGAGGGTCCGGGATCGCGACGATGATCGGACGTGGTCTCGATCCCGTACCCTCTCTCCAACCCCTCTCCCGGAGGGAGAGGGGCTCAAGCGCAACGCCTACTGCGGGACGATGTCTCGAGCCTGTGAAATCGCGCGACACCGAGCGCCAGGCGCCACCACGCGACAGCTCCGCTGACGACGCGACGTGATGTGCGATCTTCCCCCGGACCGTAGTGGGACGGCCGGGCATGACGATCGCCACGGCAAGCGCGGCGGGGGCTCTGGCATGATCGGCGATCTCTTCCACGGGAATCCGTCCATGCGCCTGCTGCCGCTCGCGTTCGCGTTGTTCGCCACTACCGCCTTCGCCGCGGACAAGCCGACGACGATTCCCGCCGCGGCACTCGAGACTGCCGTGCAGCTGCGCGAACGCGGCCTCGCCGACACGCTGGCATGGGACATCACCGAAGGCCTCACGACCGAGATCGGTCCGCGCCTCGCCGGCAGTCCGGCCGATGCGGCGTCGGTCGAATGGATGGTCGCGAAATTCAAGGCGCTCGGCTTCGACAAGGTCTGGACCGAGCCGGTCACCTATCCGAAGTGGGTGCGCCGCAGCGAGAGCGCCGCGCTCGTCGCACCGTTCGCGCAGCCGCTGTACGTGACCGCGCTCGGCAACTCGGCCGCCACGCCGTCCGGCGGACTGACCGCCGAGGTCGTGCGCTTCGAGTCACTCGACGCGCTCGAGGCCGCCGATTCGGCGACACTGAAGGGGCGCATCGTCTACGTCGCCAATCCGCGCATGCGCGCGCTGGTCACGGGCGAGGACTACGGCAAGGGTTCGCGCGTGCGCACGCGCGGGCCGTCGCTCGCGTCGCAGAAGGGTGCGGCCGCGTTCCTGCTGCGCTCGGTCGGTTCGGACAACAACCGCACGCCGCACACGGGCGTGACCACGTTCGCCGAAGGTGTGCAGGCGATCCCGGCCGCCGCGCTGTCCAATCCCGATGCCGACCTGCTCGACGCCGCGTTCAAACGCGGCAAGCCGGTCAGCGTGCGTCTCGCGCTCGACTGCGGTACCGAGGGGACGTACACCGGCGCCAACGTGATCGCCGAGATCACGGGCCGCGGCAAGGGCAAGGATTACGTGCTGACCGGCGGTCACCTCGATTCGTGGGATCTCGGCACGGGCGCGATCGACGATGCCTCGGGCGTCGCGATCACGACCGCGGCTGCGCATCTCGTCGGCCAGCTGCCGAAGCGCCCGAAGCGCAGCATCCGCGTCGTCGCGTTCGCGAACGAGGAAGCCGGCCTGTTCGGTGGCAAGGCCTACGCCGAGGCGCACCGCAAGGACATCGCGCACACGATCCTCGGTGCCGAGTCCGACGCGGGCGCCGACCGCATCGTCAAGCTCACGGCCACCGTGAAGCCGTCCGCGCGCGGCGCGATCGATGCGATCGCGAAGGCGCTCGAACCGCTCGGCGTCGCCTACGACGCGGCTGCGCCGGGCAGCGGCGGCTCGGACCTCTCGGCGATCCACGCGGTCGGCATGGCGGGCCTGTCGCTGCACCAGGACACGTCGCGCTATTTCGAATGGCACCACACGGCCAACGACACGCTCGACAAGGTCGATCCCGAGCAGCTGCGCCAGAACGTCGCCGTCTACGCGGTCGCGCTGTACCTCGCCGCGGAAGCGGAAGGCGACTTCGGCTCGAAGCCCGGCGCGTTCGCGAAAGAGCTCGGCGCGCACTGACGCCGATGGGCAACGGCGCCTTCCTCGCGATCGCGATCGCCGCCGAGGTGATCGCGACCTCGGCGCTCAAGGCCAGCGAGGGCTTCACGCGCCTCGTGCCGTCGGTGGTCGTGGTCGCCGGCTACGGCGTCGCGTTCTACTTCCTGTCGCTCGCGCTGCGCACGATCCCGGTCGGCATCGCCTACGCGGTATGGTCCGGCGTCGGCATCGTGCTCGTCGCGGCGATCGCGTGGATCGTGCACGGCCAGGCCCTCGACGCCTGGGCCATCCTCGGCATTGCGCTCATCGTCGCCGGCGTGGCCGTGCTGAACCTGCTGTCGAAGGCTGGCGCGCACTGACAGCCGCGGTGACTGGTCGTGAGGCACGGGACCACTCGTGAGATCGCACCCATCGCCTCCGCACGTCAGGACGCTTGAAGCGAATACCTACCGGTATGATGACCTGGCAGGGATCGAGGTCATCACGAGAGATGAACGGCATGCGCTTTCCGGAAGTCGCACGGCATGTTGCTGCGCGCATGATGCTCATGGCCATGGTTGTTCTTCCGGGCCTCCCTGCTGACGCCGCTGATCGTCCCGCAGGCCAGTCCGCGCATTCGAGCTCATTCGAGGGTGCAGCACTGTCATCCCGAGAGCTTGAAGCGCTTCTGGAGAAGTCCGGCGCGACGGCAGTCGAAGGGATCCAGGGCGAGTTCTTTTCGTACCCTGGCGGCGGCTATTTCGAGATTTTCCGCAGCCGGATGCATGCCGCCCGGAATCTGTGCCTTAGCGTCAGGTCCGGGATCAGGCTCACTTGCACCGATGGGGCGGATATCTCCAAGTGCCTGTCCACGCTATCCAAGGACGGTCGTGACTTCTCGAGGAGCACAGGAGCGATTCTCGAGTCGGGGCAATCGTGTGAAGGTGCCATCGGCGAGGGGTTCTCGTCGACGGCACGTTCGATCGACGAACTTCAAAAGAACATCGATGCGATGAGAGCGTCGATTCGGCTGGCCAAGGACCGGCTCCTGATCGATCTTGCGATCGATGAAGCGGGTCCTGATCTGATCAAGGATGCCCGGATTTCGACGTTGGTCGAGACCGATGTGCAACTCAAGTCGGAGGACAATCGTCTCGTGGCCTTGTTCGAATTGCCGGCCGGCAAGCCGGTGTCCTTCGATGTGAGCTTGAATGACCCTTCGGACGTGCAGGTCGGCACGCCCATCGAGTAACGGTGACGTGAGTCGGGACGGCTCAGCCGCGCGCGTGGCGGCGCCAGTGTTCGCCGAACGCGATCGCCGCGCTCGCGGCGATGTTGAGGCTCTCGACCGTGCCGCTGCCCGGGATCGTCAGGCGCAGGTCGGCTGCGGCGGCGAGGGCCTCGTCCATGCCTTCGCCTTCGGCGCCGAACACGAGCACGAGCCGGGACGGAAGGTCCGCGTGGTAGAGCGCGGTGCCGTCGCGCGGCACGGTCGCGGCGATCGTGTAATCGGCCTCGCGCAACGCATCGAGCGCGTCGTGGGTGGCGTCGATGCGTGCGAGCGCGACGGCTTCGGCGCCGCCTTCGGCGACACGTGCCGCGGCACCGGAGAGGTCGAGCGAGGACGAGGCCGGCACGATCACGCCGGCGACACCGAAATGCGCGGCGCTGCGCAGCAGCGCACCGAGGTTGTGCGGGTTGCCGACGCCGTCGAGCCAGACCAGCAGCGACGAGGCACGTCCCGCCTGCGTCGCGAGCAGTTCCGTCAGTGCGAGCGGCGCGCGGCGCACGATGTCGAAGCAGACGCCTTCGTGGTGGCGTGACGCGGTGAGCTTGTCGAGGTCGCCGGCTTCGACGACGCGGTAGCCGAGGCGCTGCTGCACGCACCACGCGAGCACCGCCTTGAACGCCGGGATGCGGCTCTCGACGAGGTAGACCTTGCGCACGTCCTGCGGACGCTTCGCGAACGCGGCGAGGCAGGCGTTGACGCCGTACAGGCGCTGCTCGTTGCCGGGACGCGGCGGGCGAGGCGGCGCGTCGGCCGCCGCGTGGGACGCATCATCTCGCGGAGGCGCCGGACGTTGCGCGCGCGTGTCGTCGCGCGAGTAAGTGGAACGCGAAGGACGTGCGTCCTCCCGCGGAGGCGAGGAGCGCGCAGGTCGTGCGTCGTCGCGCGACGACATCGGGCGCGCCGGACGGGCGTCATCGCGCGGCTGCGTGAAGCGCTGCGGTCGTGCGCCATCGCGTGAGGGCGGGGGGCGGAACGGACGTGCGTCGTCGCGGGGCGTCACCGGGGCCGGCGTCTTCCGGCGCGGCGTGTCGGCCGGGTGGGGCCGATCCTGTGCGGCGTCGTGTGCGGCGACGGGGCCAGCCGACTCGGGACGCGTCGGACGTTCTTCCTCGCGGGTACGCGACGGCGCGGAGGTCTTCCACGGCCCACCCTTTTCCTGGCGCGGCGGGCGCGAGAACACGTCGTCGACATCGTCTGCAGGCGCGCGATCGCGCCGCGCGTCGTCGTGCGGGCGTGGCGACGACGGCGTCTTCCACGGCGAAGCGCCGGGCGGCTTGCCGGGCCGGGTGGGGCGGTCACTCATCGTCGTCTTCCGGGTCGGGTTCCACGAACGGTGGCTTGTCGCGCAGGCGCGCGTACATCGCGATGTCGTGGATCTCGTCGCGCTTGATGAGCGCGCGGCGGTGCACGCCCTCGAGCACGAAGCCCGATTTCTCGAGCACGCGCGCCGAGGCGGTGTTGCCGCTCAGCACGAAGGCCTGCAGGCGTTCGTAGGCGGAATGTTCGAGCAGGTGGTCGCAGAAGACCGGCACGATGCGGCTCATGAGGCCGCGGCCCCACAGCGAGCGGCCGAGCCAGTAACCGATCTGCGAACGGATGCGGTATTCGTTGTCGCCGGGGGTCTGGCCGATGCCGCCGACCGCTTCGTCGTCGACCACGATCGCGAACGCGAAACCCTCGCGGGCGACCGGGCCGACCACGAAGGCTTCGGCGTCGGCACGCGTGTACGGAAACGGAAACCGGTCCGACAGCGCGCGCGAGACCGCTTCGTCATTGGCGTGGCGCGCGAGCGCTTCGGCGTCTTCGGCGCGCCAGGGGCGCAGCGTGAAGCCGTCGCCGGTGATCGTCGTCATGCATGTCCTCCCACGGCTGGGGTGCTGGCTTCGAGTTCCTCGAGCTTGCGCGCGAGGGCTTCCGGCGAACGCGTGAACGGTGCGAGCAGGGCGTAGAACGACGGCACGACGTACAGCGAAAGCAGGGTCGAGAATGCCACGCCGAAGATCACCACAACGCCGATCGTCGCACGGCTTGCGGATCCGGGACCGCCGGCGACCACCAGCGGGATCGCACCCGCGATCGTCGCGACCGAGGTCATGAGGATCGGGCGCAGACGCACGGCCGAGGCTTCCGCGATCGCCTCGGCGATGCTGCGACCCTCGTCACGCAACTGGTTGGCGAACTCGACGATGAGGATGCCGTTCTTCGCGGCGAGGCCGATCAGCATGACGATGCCGATCTGGCTGAACAGGTTCAGCGTGCCGCCGGTCAGCCACAGGCCGATCAGCGCGCCGAGCACGGCCAGCGGCACGGTCAGCATGATCACGAGTGGGTGGATGAAGCTCTCGAACTGCGCGGCGAGCACGAGGTAGACGATCAGCAATGCCATCGCGAACGTCAGCAGCACCGCGCCACCGGCCTTCTTGTACTCGCGCGAATCGCCCTTGTAGTCGATCTGCGCGGTGCCGGGCAGTTCCTCGGCGGCGGTCTGCTCCATCCACGCGAGCGCCTCGCCGAGCGAGTAACCGGGCACGAGGCCGGCCGACAGCGTGATCGCGCGCAGGCGGTTGAAGCGGTTGAGCTGGCCGGGCTCGGCGAGTTCGTTGAGGGTGACGAGATTCGAGAGCGGGATCAGCTCGCCGCTGCGCTGCGAGCGCACGTAGAGGTTGTCGAGATCGGCCGGCGAGGCACGACCGTCGCGCTGCGCCTGCAGCATGACCTCGTACTCCTCGCCGTCCTGCACGTAGGTGGTGACGCGGCGCGAGCCCATCATGGTCTCGAGCGTGCGGCCGATCTCCTGCGCGGACACGCCGAGGTCGGAGGCGCGCGCGTGGTCGATCTCGACGCGCAGCTGCGGGCGCGTCTCCTTGTAGTCGGAATCGACCGCGAACAGCTTCGGGTTCTGCTCCATGCGCACGAGCATGCGGTCGCGCCATTCGGCGAGCTCGGTGTAGTCGGGGCCGCCGAGCACGACGCGCAACGGCTGGCCGCCGCTGCGCACGAGGCCGGTGCGTACCGACGGCAGCGCGCGCACGCCGGGCAGGGCGAGCAGGTCCTCGCGCAGCTGGTTGGCGACGTCGGTGGTCGACTCGTCGCGAGCGCCCCAGTCCTTGAGGAACACGGTCGCCTGTGCGGTGTGCATCTCCTCGCCGACGCCCCAGTTGCCGGGCACGCGCGTGTTGACGCGCTCGATCGGGCCCTTGTCGCCGATCAGGTCGAGCAGGGTCTGCTCGACCTCGTGGATCTGGCCGACCGTGTAGTCGAAGCCGGCGCCTTCGGGACCGGTCACCGACACCATGAACACGCCACGATCCTCGGTCGGCGCGAGCTCGGTCGGCACGACGCGCAGCAGCAGCGCGCTCGCGCCGAACGCGAGCAGCATGAGGATGCCGAACACGATCGGCTTGCCGCTGGTGCGTTCGACCTGGCGACGGTAGCCGTTCGTGAGTGCGTCGAGGCGGCGGTTCACGAACGCGTTGAAGCCCTTCGGCTCGGTGTGCGGACGCACGAGCTTGGACGCCATCATCGGCGTCAGCGTCAGCGCGACGAACGCCGACAGCGCGACCGCGCCCGCGAGCGTCACCGACAGTTCGCGGAACAGGCGTCCCGTGTTGCCTTCCATGAAGCCGACCGGCAGGAACACCGCGACGAGCACGGCGGTGGTCGCGATGACCGCGAACGCGACCTGCTGGGTACCGCGTTTGGCCGCGACGAGCGTCGGTTCGCCGAGATCGGCGCGGCGCTGGATGTTCTCGAGCACGACGATCGCGTCGTCGACGACGAGGCCGATGCACAGCACGAGCGCGAGCAGGGTGAGCAGGTTGATCGTGTAGCCGAACGCGTACAGCGCGATGAACGCGGCGATCAGGCACACGGGCACCGTCACGGCCGGGATCAGCGCCGAGCGCAGGCTGCCGAGGAACAGCAGGATCACCACCACGACGAGCACGCTGGCCTCGACCAGCGTCGCGTAGACGCGCTCGACCGAGGCCTCGATGAACAGCGTGGTGTCATAGGCGACGAAGATCTCGGTGCCCTCGGGCAGCGAGGCGCGGATGCGTTCGATCTCCTCGCGGCCGGCGCGCGCCACGTCGAGGCTGTTCGCGGTAGACGTCTTGACGAGGCCGAGGCCGAGGTTGGGCTGGCCGTTGCTGCGCAGGTAGGAGCGGCGCTCCTCGGCGGCACGCTCGACGCGCGCGACGTCGCCGAGGCGGATCACGTAGCCGTCGCTGCCCTTGGACAGGGCGAGCCGCGCGAAGTCCTCGGGGGTCTGGTAGCTGCGCTGCACGCGCAGCGTGAAGTCGCGCGTGTCGGATTCGATGCGGCCGGCCGGCAGCTCGACGTTCTCGGCACGCAGCGCATTCTCGACGTCGGAGACGGCGAGGCCGCGCGCGGCGAGCGCCTCGCGATCGAGCCAGATGCGCATCGCGTAACGCTGGTTGCCGGCCATCTGCACGCGCGCGACACCGTCGAGCGCGGACATGCGGTCGACCACGTAGCGCTCGGCGTAATCGGTCAGTTCGAGCGCGTCCAGGCGGTCGGAGCGCATGTTGAACCAGATGATGACGTCGGCGTCGCTCTCGACCTTGGCGACCTGCGCGGGATCGGCCTCCTCGGGCATGCGGTCCTGCACGCGGCTGACCGCGTCGCGCACGTCATTGGCGGCGGCCTCGATGTCGCGCGACAGGTTGAACTCCATCGACACGCTGGCGCGGCCGTTCTGGCTGCGCGATTCGATGAGGTCGACGCCCTCGATGCCGGCGAGCGCGTCCTCGAGGATCTGCGTCACGCGCGTCTCGACGACGCCGGCCGACGCACCCGGGTAGTTCACGTCCACCGAGACGATCGGCGGATCGATCGCGGGCAGCTCGCGCAGGGTCAGGCGCGTGAACGACATGACGCCGAGAACGATCAGCAGCAGGCTGATGACCGCGGCGAAGACCGGTCGCTTGATCGAGACGTCGGACAGGCTCACGTGGGAGGTACCTGGGCCTGCGGCGCCGGCGCGGCGGCCTTCGGCGGTGCCTCGGCGACCCTGGCGCCGTCGCGCAGCTTGACGGTGCCGTCGATGACGATGCGGTCACCTGCGGCGAGGCCTTCGACGATCTCGACCGAACCGCGGCGTCGCGCGCCGGGCGTGACCGGAATGCGCTCGACGGTCTCGTCGGCCTTCACGCGGAACACGAACGCGTTCGCGGCGACCTGCACGATCGCGATCTCGGGGATCGCGAGCGCCTCGCGCTCGGGGCGCAGCACGTTGACGATGAGCAGCATGCCGCCGCGCAGGGCGTGGTCGGCGTTCGGGATCTCGGCGCGCACCTGCACGGCGCGCGTGACCGGGTCGACGCGCGAGTCGAGCGACACGATCTTGCCGGCGAACTCGCGACCCGGGAATGCCGCGCTGCGCGCCATCATGGCCTGGCCCGGCGTGACCATCGCGAGGTAGCGCTCCGGCATCGCGAAATCGACCTTGATCGTCGAGATGTCGTCGAGCGTCGTGATCACCGTGCCCGGTGCGACGAGGGCGCCCTGGCTGACCTGGCGCAGGCCCAGCACGCCCGCGAACGGCGCGGTGACGACACGGTCGGACAGCTGTGCACGCAGCAGGTCGACGCGGGCCTTGCTCGAATCGTGGGTCGCCTGGGCGGTGTCGAACACCTGCCGCGAGATCGTGCCCTGGTTGACCAGATCGCGGTTGCGGCCGAGCAGGCGCTCGGCGTCGCGGTAGGTCGCCTGCGCCTCGGCGAGACCGGCGACCTGCTGGCCCGAGGTGAGTTCGACGAGCACGTCGCCCGCCGACACGCTCTGGCCGTCGCTGAAGTTCACCTTGCGCACGGTCTCGGTGATCTTCGCGGTCAGCGTGACCGACTCGCGCGCGAGGCTGGTGCCGACCGCCTCGATCACGTCGACCCAGGGCGAGGGCGCGACGGTCGCGGTGGTCACGGTGATCGCGGGTGTTTCACCGGCGTTCGCGGCGGGCGCGGGCCCGCGCGAGCACGCGGCGAGCACGGCGAGCGCGCTGGCGAGGACGAGGACGGTGGCTTTCGGCAGTCTCGGCATGGGCTTGCGGCTTGGGAAGAAGGGCGCGCCGCGCCTCGGGGAGACCTGCTGCGCGGGCGTGCAGCGCGCTCCCGCATGGAAGGGAGTGCGGCCCGGCCGGGAGCCGGGCGATGCCGGTGATGGTCACCGGCCCTGCGCGTGGCACGCGATTCTAGTCGCTGGACCTGACACCCGCCTTACGACATCGGGTGTCGCGGGGCATCCCGTTCAGTGATCGACCGCAGCCATCGCCGGCGCGGCCACGCTCCCTCGACGCGGCACACGGAACAGCAACAGCAAGGGTAGCGCAGCGAGGGTGAGCCACATCATCAGCCAGAAGTCATTGAGGTAGGCGATAGCGGCCGCCTGGCGCGTCACTTCGGCGTTCAGCATGGCCAGGCCGGTCGCCGAATCCGGGCTCAGCGCGGGCGGCAGCACGGCCGGCGAGTACGGCGTGATGCGCGAGGCGAGCTCGGCGTGGTTGATCTGGGTGCCGCGCGCGACCAGCGTGAACACGATCGAGATGCCGACGCTCGAGCCGATGTTGCGCGCGAGGCTGAAGATGCCGGCCGCTTCGGTACGCGCGTAGCCGGGCAGCGTGGCGTAGGCCAGCGTAGTCACCGGCACGAACACGAGGCCGAGGCCGAGGCCTTGCACGATGCCGGTCCAGACGATCGGCGCCATCGGCATGTCGGCCGTGAACTGCGCCGACAGGTACAGCGAGAACGCGATCAGCAGCAGGCCCGTGGCCATCGGCGCGCGCGGATCGACGCCGCGCGCGAGCAGGCGTCCGACCATCGTCATTGCGATCAGCGTGCCGACACCGCGCGGTGCGAGCAGGATGCCCGTGGTCACGACCGGATAGTTCATGAGGCCCTGCAGGAACGGCGGCATCAGCGCCATCGTCGCGAACAGCAGCACGCCGACGATGAAGATGAACAGCGTCGCGATGCCGAAGTTGCGATCGCGCAGCAGCGAGAGGTCCACGAACGGCTTGCCGCCCGTGCGCCAATGCACCCAGTAGAGGTAGAAGCCGAGGAAGGCGAGCGCCGCCTCGACCTGGGTCTCGATCGACTGGAACCAGTCGTTCTCGTTGCCGCGGTCGAGCGCGAGCTGCAGTGCGGCGATGCCGACCGCGAGGAACAGGAAGCCGCGCCAGTCGAAACGCGTTTCGCGCGTGTCGTCGGCCGGCACGCTCGCGAGCACGCCCAGCAGCGCGACGATGCCGACCGGCACGTTGATCAGGAACACCCAGTGCCAGCTGTAGTGGTCGGTCAACCAGCCGCCGAGCGGCGGGCCGACGATCGGGCCGACCATCACGCCCATGCCCCACAGCGCCATCGCGCCGCCGTGCTTCTCGGGCGGGAACGCGTCGAGCAGCGAGGACTGCGAGATCGGCACGAGCGCGGCGCCGAACAGGCCCTGCAGCACGCGGAACACGACCATCTCGCCGATGTTCGTGGCGATGCCGCAGAGGATCGAGGCGATCGTGAAGCCCGCGATCGAGACCACGAGCAGGTGGCGGCGGCCGAAGCGCGAGGCGAGCCAGCCCGTGGCCGGCGTCGCGATCGCCGCGGCGACGATGTACGAGGTCAGGATCCACGAGGCCTGATCCTGGGTCGCCGACAGCGAGCCCTGCATGTCGGGCAGGGCGACGTTGGCGATCGTCGAATCGATGACCTGCATGAGCGTCGCGAGCATGATCGAGACGACCAGCAGCGGCAGGTTGGGAACCTCGCGGTGCGAGGCGACGGTGGCGTTCACGGTGTCCTCCGCGCCCGCGCGTCGGAGCACGGGCAGGATGGGAATCCCGCGCGGCGCGATGCCGCGCGGGAGGAGGGGCGATCAGGTCGGGTCAGTGCGCGGCGGCGACCGTCGCGTCGGTCGAGGCGGGGCGCGTCCAGCGCCCGATCGCGGAATGCTCGGCGCCGGTGTCGATCTCGACGTCGGCGCTCATGCCCGCGCGCAGGATCATGCCGTCCTGTTCGGCGGCATCGAGGCTGAGACGCAGCGGGATGCGCTGCACGATCTTGACCCAGTTGCCGGTCGCGTTCTGCGCGGGCAGCACCGAGAACTGCGAGCCCGAGGCCGGGCTGATCGAGCTCACGTGGGCCTTCCACTTGCGGCCCGGGAACGTGTCGACCTCGATCGTCGCGGCCTGGCCGACGCGCACGTGGGTGAGATCGGTTTCCTTGAAGTTGGCCTCGACCCACAGCGTCGTCGCGACCAGCGGCATCGCGGCCTGGCCGACATTGAGGTAATCGCCGGCCTGCAGGTGGGTCTTGCCGATGATGCCGTCGATCGGCGCGCGCACTTCCGAGTGGGAGAGATCCAGGCGCGCCTTGGCGAGCTGCGCGGTCGCGACCTTGTAGCCCGACAGGTTCGCGAGCGGCGTGTCGACCGCGCCGCCGAGCATGGTCTTGGTCTTCGCGAGTGCCGCGGCATTCGCATCGCGCTTGCCGCGCGCGGTGTCGACGTCGTTGAGCGCGTCGTCGAGCGCCTTCTGTGCGACGAGGCCCTTGGCGCGCAGTTCCTTCATGCGCGCGAGCTGGGCCTCGTTGGTGCGCAGCGTCGCTTCCGACGATCGCAGATCGGCGCCGGCCGAGCGGTACGAATCGCGCGAGGCGTTGAGGTAATCGCCGGTCGCGGCGATCTGCGCCTCCATCTGGTCGACCGCGATCTGCAGCGGTTCGGGATCGATGCGAAACAGCAGGTCGCCCTGCTTGACGGCCTGGTTCTCGCGCACGGCCACCTCGACGACACGGCCGCCGACCTGCGGCGCGATCGTGACGAGATCGGCCTGCACGTAGGCGTTGTCGGTCGACGCGTAGCGTCCCGAGTGGAGGTAGAACCAGCCCGCGACCACCGCGACCGCGAGCGGTCCGGCGATCCACAGCAGGCGGTTGCCGCGACGCTTCGCGGCGGGGGCGGTGTCGTTCTGGGTACGGTCGGTCATGACGCGTCTCGGGGTTCGTGGTCGTGGGAATCGGGGGTGTCGAGGGCGGCGAGGTTCGCGCGTACCTGCTCGAGCACGCGCAGGAACGCGGCGAAATCGCTGGCGTCCACGCCGGCGAGGCTCTCGCCGCGCAGGCCGGTCGCGATCACTTCCATGTCGTCGGTGACGGCATCGGCCTTCGGGGTCAGGTGCAGGCGCCAGCGGCGGCGGTCGGCCGGATCGGCACGACGCTCGACGAAGCCGGCCTGGACGAGGCGGTCGAGCACGCGCCCGACCGCGATCGGCTCCATGTCGATGAACTCGGCGAGCTCGACCTGGCTGAGCCCTTCACGGTGGCGCAGCGCCTTGAGCGCACGCCATTGCGCACGCGTCAGGCCGAACTGCACGGCGCGGCGATCGAAGTGCTTGCGGAACAGCCGCGTGACGTCGTGCAGCTGGTACGCGAACGAGGGGAACGGGGTCGGTTTCATGGCTGCCGGGGATATTATGTCCTAGGCAGTTATATTTCAATACTCACGGGTTCAATTTTTACGTGCGAGGCGATGGACGCTGTGCGCGCCGGGGTGTTCGTTCAGTTTCGTGGGGTCTGCGCGGTCTCGCGGGCGTCATCGCGCTTGCTTTCGCGCGGAAGGCGCTGGGTTCGACCTGCGCCGGGGCGACGGATCATCGTGTCCCGGCGTCGAATGCATTCCCGGGACGTCGGCTCCGGCAGCTGACGCGCTGCGGTGCCGCGGATGCTTCGTCGGCTTCGTGGCGAGAACGCGTCATGCGCAAAGACCACGCGTGTCACGCGGGCCGGCGTTCGGACGAGCCGCAGAAGACGCAGATTGGCTACTCGCGATGCACCGCGGAACCAGAGATATCGTCATCCCGGCGGAAGCCGGAGGCGCTTCACAACAGCGCGCAGCGCTGGCATCCCCTCAAGCGCCGGGAGCATCTCTGGTTGCGGGACCGTAACGCACGCGAGCGGTTTCGACGCCGCTTCGGCATCACCGTCGGCAAGTGTGGTGCGAGGCCCAAGGGGGTCCCGGCTTCCGCCGGGATGACGAGCGCGCGTGTCGTCGCTCGCGACCGCGTGATGCAGCCGACGAAGTGCCGCTCGGGCACCCGCTTCGTCGATCGGCTCTTGCCATCAGGGCGCTTCGACGAAGGCGCTGGGCCCCAGCCTGCGCCGGGGCGACGTATGGTGGATGTCGCAGAGGATCAGGCGTTGCCGCTGCCGGCGATGCGCAGCGAGCGACGATCGCTGCGTATCGACGGTCGCTGCTTATCAGAACAGCAGCGACGACATGCGGCGGCGGTAGGTGCCGACGAGATCCTCGTCCTCGATCACGCTGAATGCGGCGATGAGGCGCTTCCTGGCCTGGCCGTCGTTCCAGCCGCGGTCGGCCTTGAGGATCGCGAGGAACTGCTCGAGGGCTTCTTCGGTGCGGCCGTCGATGAGCGCGCGCACGCCGAGCAGGTCGCGCGCGGCGTGGTCGGCCGGATCCTGCTCGAGGCGCGCCTGCAGCGCCTGTGCGGTCGGGGCGTCCTTGAGCGCATCGGCGAAGGCGAGCTGGCTGCGCAGGCGGCGTGCGCGGTCGTCCTCGGCGAGGTTGGCCGGCAGCGCATCGAGCTCGGCACGTGCGCCGGCCGCATTGCCGGCCTGCATGAACGCGACGGCGAGGTCGAGCTTGAGCTCGGGCTTGTCGGCGTCGGTGGCGATCGCCTGCTGCAGGCGTGCGATGGCCTGCTCGGGCGTCTCGGTGACGGCCGGCGCTTCGACGGGCTCGTCGTCGGCCGGCGGCAGCGCCTGCACGTGGCGGTCGAGGAACTCGCGCAGCTGGCCTTCCGGCAGCGCGCCGGCGAAGCCGTCGGCGATCTGGCCGTCGCGCACGAGCACGACGGTCGGGATGCTGCGGATGCCGAACATGCCGGCGAGCTGCTTCTCGGCGTCGACGTCGACCTTGGCCAGCTTCACGGCACCGTGGTAGCTCGCGACGACCTTCTCGAGCAGCGGCCCGAGCGTCTTGCACGGCCCGCACCATTCGGCCCAGAAGTCGACCAGGATCGGCTGTTCGAGCGAGGCCTGCAGCACGTCCTGTTCGAACGTCGCGGTGGTGGTGTCGAAGACGTGCGGCGAAGCAGTGGCGGGCAGGGCGGACACGGGCGGTTCCTGTGCGTGGGATCGGAGGCAGGTGGGCTGCACCGCCCAGCATATCAAGCACGGTGACGGGGACACGACGCGACGCTTGCAAAAGAAAGCGGACAAAATGTAATGTATGAATTACATAATGTCCGTCGAGGGTGACACCGTGGCCCGCCTCAAACCGTCCCTGTTCTGGCTCGTCGCGCCGGCGTCGCTGGCGTTGTGGCTGCTGGTCGCGATGCCGTCGCGATGGCTCGGCTTCGACACCGGCGCGACCGGTGCCGGCCTGCTGCTCGTGCTCGCGTGGGTCGGGTTCTGGATCGCCGGACGCACGCCCGACGATCCGGACGCCGCAGCGTCACCGGGCGAACAGCAGCGCTGGATCGCCTTAGCGTTCACGATCGGCATTGGCGCGTGGATGGTTTCGAAGGCCGAGGTGTTCATCGCTGCGCGCAGCGTCGCCGACCTCCAAGGCATCGGTCGCCCAATCGGGGTGCTCGTGGTTGGCTGGATCATCTTCGATGCCCTGCTGCGCGCCCGCGCCAGGGGACGGGTGCAGCGTGACGAGCGCGACGAGGCGGTGGTGCACGCCGCCGATTCGGCCTCGCACACGACGCTCGCGATCGCCGTGTTCGCGGTCGCGATCACGCTCGGCTTCACGCCGCCCGATCGCCTCGGTTGGGCGAGCCCGATCGCGCTCGCGAACCTGCTCGTGTTCACGCTTGTGCTTTCGAGCGCGGCCGGCCACGTCATCGCGATCCTGCGCTACCGGCGCGACCGCGCATGAGCGGGACGCCGGTCGGCAATCACATCCGTCGTCTGCGTTTCGACGCGGGCGAGTGGACCCAGGGCGATCTCGCCGAGCGCGTCGGCATCACGCGCCAGACCGTGATCGCGCTCGAAGCGGGCAAGTACGCACCGTCGCTCGAGCTCGCCTTCCGCATCGCCCGTGCGTTCGGCAAGGACATCGGCGAGGTGTTCCACTGGAACGACGAGGCCGCCGCCGGGCGTTGAGCCGGCGACGCCACGGGGCACGTGGCTCAGCGCTTGCGCGAGGCCTTCTTCGGTTCCGGATCCGCAGCCTCGGCAGGCTGGCCGCCGGCCGTGCGGAACGCCTTCACGAACTCCTCGAAGCTCGCGCCGGTGGGCAACTTCGCCGCGCCCTGCATCGCGTCGGCGCACTGCTGTTGCCAGGCCGCGAACGCTTCCTGCATGCCGGTCATGAAGCTCGACTGGTTGGCGACCGCGGCACCGACCGTTCCCTGTGTCTGGCTCGCCTCGGCCTGCAGCGATTTCCAGAACGCATCGCCGGGCAGCGCGGCGAGCGAGGTCCAGTCGTTGCTCGTGAGCAGGCGTTCGGTCTGCGACAGCGTGCGCGTGAGCGCCTCGTCGGCGTGCGACAGGCCGAGCCGCGTCCAGTTGCGGCGGTTCTCCTGCAGCAGCGCGCCGAGGCGCATGACGAGTTCGAGGTTGGCCTTGTACAGGGCGAGGGGCGTCTTGGTGTCCGCGCTCATGGGCGTGCTCCGTGGTCCGCGAAAAGCCGCCGGTGGTCGCGGCAGCAGGTGCGCGACATCATGCCGCAGATTCCCTGCGGCGACGTGAAGAAGCCGTGTCCGCGCGCGACGTGGAGCGCGCCCGCGCGATCAGGGCACCGTCGCGAGGCCGCCCTGCTTGTAGACGACGCCGTTCTTCATGACGAACGCGACCTTCTCCATGACCGCGATGTCGCGAACCGGATCGCCCGCGACCGCGACGATGTCGGCGTATGCACCGGCGCGCAGGTGGCCGATGTCGTCGCCTTGGTCGAGCAGTTCGGCCGCGCGCACGGTCGCGGCCTGCAGCGCGACATTCGCGGGCATGCCGGCATCGACCATGAGCACGAACTCGTGTCCGTTGCCGCCGTGCGGATACACCGACGAATCGGTGCCGAACGCGATCTTCACGCCGGCCTTGTAGGCCTTCGCGAACGTCGCGCTGATCTGCGGTCCGATCGCGAGCGCCTTCGGGCGCACGATCTCGGGGTAGTAGCCCGGCGTCTTCGCCTTGTCGGCCACGAACGCGCCCGCGCTCAGCGTCGGCACGTACCAGGTACCGTGCTTCTTCATGAGCGCCATCGTCGCGTCGCTCATGTAGGTGCCATGCTCGATCGAATCGACGCCGCCGAGGATCGCGCGGCGCATGCCCTCGTCGCCGTGCGCGTGCGCGGCGACGCGCAGGCCGTAGTCCTTCGCGGTCGAGGTGATCGCCTGGATTTCCTCGATCGTGAACTGCGGGTTCTGGCCGTTCTTCGCGTACGACAGCACGCCGCCGGTCGAGGTGATCTTGATGAGGTCGGCGCCGTCCTTGTGGCGCTGGCGCACGGCCTTGCGCGCGTCGTCCACGCTGTTGACCACGCCTTCCTTCGGGCCCGGATCGCCGGTCAGTTCCCAGTTGCGGCCGTTGGTGGGATCGGCGTGGCCGCCCGTCGTCGCGATCGACTTGCCGGCCGTGAAGATGCGCGGCCCGGCGACGTAGCCCTGGTCGATCGCGTTGCGCAGCGCGATCGACACGTTGCCCGCGTCGCCGAGGTTGCGCACGGTCGTGAACCCGGCGAGCAGCGTGCGGCGCGCGTAGGTCGTGCCGCGCAGCGCGTAGTCGGCCGGATTGAGACGGAAACCTTCCTCGTAGCCGCGCGGGCTCGTTTCCGAGGTGATGTGCGTGTGCATGTCGACGAGGCCGGGCAGGCAGGTGTGGCCGGCGAGGTCGACCACGGTCGCGCCTTCGGGCGCCAGTCTGCCCGCGGAGATCGATTCGATGCGAGGGCCGTCGACAACGATCGTCGTCGCGCCGATCAGCTTGCCGGTCGAGGCGTCGAACGCGTCCGCGCACTGCAGCGCGATGCGGTGGGCAGACTCCTGCGCGATGACGGGCATTGCGAGTGGCGCGAGGATCGCGCCGAGCAGCGTAGCGCAGATGGTCGAACGCATGGACGGTATCCCCGGTGGGCGAACGGGGATGGTAGCCGTTCCGACGCGACTGCGGCTCGTGGAAACGTGGCGACGCGAGAGCGCGTCGCCACGGGGTACGTCACATGCAGACCTGGCCCGGACTCCACGGTACGTTGTGGGTGTTCGAGTACGCGCTGCATCCTGCACCGTTGCATGCGCGGACCTTCCAGCCTGTCGTCGCGCCGGCCACGCCGACGGTGGCGCTCGTCCACGGTGTATTGAGCACATGGTTGCTCGACTGCCACAGTTCGTACGCGCCGACGTCGCCGCTCGAGGGGTTCCAAAAGAGCTCGAACAGCCCGCCGGAGTTGACGCACATCGAGTCGAGCCCGCTGGGTGCACCGGGAACCGGTGTGAATGCGGGGTCGCTGCCACCCGGCGACGTGAAGCCGGTGAACAGGAGGCGGTTCGGCGAGGATCCGGTGTTCGAGATCACGCCGCGCGTCGACGACCACACGATCGCGCTCTTGAGCGTCGCGGGCGAGGAGGCAGGATTGGCCTCCAGGTAGAGGGCGGCAGCGCCTGCGACGTGCGGCGACGACATCGACGTACCCGTCATCGTCGTGGTGCCGCCGGCATGGCTGGCCGAGACGATGCCGGTGCCGGGCGCGAACAGCGTCACGCAACGGCCCCAGTTCGAGTCCGGATTGCGGGCATCGTTGTTCATCGAGTTGGCGACGGTGATGATGTCGGTAGTCGCCGCCATGCGCGCCGGGGTGAACAGGCACGCGTCACTGGCGTAGTTGCCTGCGGCGACCACCACGGTGAAGCCGTTCGCGACGACGTCCGCCATCGAGATCTCGATGCTGGAGGTGATGGGGCCGCCGATGCTGTAGTTGACGATCGCAGGGGATGGCTGGGACTTCTTGATCCAGTTCAAGCCATTGATGATGTCCGTGGCCGTACCCGTGCCGCCGCAGCCGAGCACGCGCACCGGGTAGAGGTCGACGCCCTTGGCGACACCGTAGGTCGAGCCGCCGACCGTCCCGGCGACGTGGGTGCCGTGACCGTTGCAGTCCGAGGTTCCGTAGGCGTCACTGATCGCCGTGAAGCCCGCCTTGAGACGTGAGCCGAACTCCGAGTGCGCGCTGATGCCCGTATCGACGATGTACGCGCGCACGCCACTGCCCGTGTACGAGTACGTGTAGCTGTTGTCGAGCGGGAGATGGCGCTGGTCGATGCGGTCGATCCCCCATGTCGCCGGAGACTGCACGGTACCGGCCTTGTGGATCGTATTGGCCTCGACGAAGGCGACTCCGGCTTGCGATGCGATCCCGAGTGCCGCCCGGTCATCGATGCCCGATATCGCGAAACCCTCGAGCGCATGACTCCAGGTCGCTTCGATGCGGCCACCGAAGCGGAACGCCTGGTCGTGCGCGATCGTGTGCACGGCATGCTGCCTGTCGCTCGTGCCGCGCGCACGCATCTCGTCGCGCAACGCCGTCTTGTCGAGCACGACGATGTAGCTGCCCTCCACGCGCTCGGAGATGTCGAGCCCGCGCAGCTTGTCGGCAGGCGCTTCGGGCGCTTGCTGGGCATGGGCCATGGTGCCTGCGATGGCCAGTGCGAACATGCCGGCACGGGCGATGGAGTGGACGGGTGTTGGCTTGAACCCCATGTGCTTCTCCTTGGGTTGTGTCGTGGGACATGCCTGGCATTTGCAGGCGTGCCCGCGCAGAGCGCCCCTTTCCGGCGCCACCACGAGATTTAGTGCCTTGTGGACATCTTGAAAGTGAACGGCTTGGCAACTTGATACATGTCAATAAAGCGAATCGTCGTCGTGGCCTGCGGTGACGATGCGCTGGAGCATTCGCCGACGAGGTCCGTGCGATGGCCCCGCACCTGCCGAGCCGGTGCTGGCGGTACGATCGCCGGCGCTCTAGAGTCTCGGCGTGCATTCCGGATGGCCGAAGATGGCGGAGGCGAACGGACCTGCTCCTCGAGCATCACGCGATCCGCATGTCGACGCGGCGGGAACGGCTCGCGATCGAGAGGCCGGGCGCTGGCAACGCGTGGGCGAATGGTTCGACCGGATCGTCGAGCTCGAGGGGAATGAGCGTGCCGATGCACTCGCCCGCATCGAGGACGAGCGTGTCCGCGACGAAGTCGAGCGCCTGCTCGCCGGCGACGACGCACTCGAAAACGCTGCTCGCGATCCGATCGCCGATCCGCTCGCGCATGCGATGGCCGGTGAACGTTCTCCGGTTGGACATGCCGGCATGCTCGTCGGTCCGTGGCGCATCCTGCGCGAGCTCGGGCGCGGCGGCATGGGCGTCGTGTACCTGGCCGAACGTGCCGATGGCCAGTACGAGCAATACGCCGCGCTCAAGCTCATGCGCGCGAGTGGCGATGCGGCGGCGCTGCGGCGCCGGTTCCTGCGCGAGCGGCAGATCCTCGCTCGGCTCGAGCATCCGCATATCGCCCGCCTGCTCGATGGCGGTATCAGCACGGCGGGCGAGCCCTGGTTCGCGCTCGAGTACATCGACGGCGAGCCGCTGACGGCTTTTGTCGCGCGCCGCCCGGTCGATGCGCGCGTGCGGCTGCAGCTTTTCCTCGATGTCTGCGCCGCCGTGCAGTTCGCACATCGGCAGCTCGTCGTCCACTGCGACATCAAGCCGACGAACGTGCTCGTCAATGCCGACGGCCTGGTGAAACTGCTGGATTTCGGCATCGCCAACGTGATGGCCGACGACGAGTCCGGCGTGGCGGAGACGCAGATGCACGCGCTGACGCCCGCCTATGCGTCGCCGGAGCAGCTTTGCGGCGATCCGGTCACGACCGCGTCCGACGTGTACGGGCTCGGCGCCGTGCTGCACGAACTCCTGACCGGCGTGCGCGCTCACGGTCTCCCCGCGGGCGCTTCGCTGACGGAGCGGCTCGCGGCGATCGGCGATGCGCGCCGCGCATTGCCGAGCCGCGCGGTCGAGAGGGCCGCTGCCGGCGATGCGCCTCGCGACGGCGGGCTCGCAGGCCTGCCCGCACGCGTGCTGCGCGGTGATCTCGACGTCATCACGTCGACGGCGCTGCACGCCGACCCCGAGAAGCGCTACGCCAGCGTGGACGCACTCGCCGACGACGTGCGTCGTCATCTGGCGGGGGCGCCGATCGCGATGCGTGCGCCGAGTGTGGGTTACCGCGTGGGCAAGTTCGTGGCGAGGCATCGTGCCGGTGTGACGCTCGCCGTGCTTGCCGTCGCCGCGTTGTTCGTGGCGCTGGGAGTCGCACTCGTGCAGGCAGGGCGTGCGCGTGAGCAGGCCGAGGAGGCGCGGCAGGCTGCGGTGCGCGCACTCGAGCAGGGCGAGCGTGCCGAGGCGGTGCGTCGCATCCTCGTCGGCGTGTTCGAGCAGGCCGCGCCGGACGCGCACGACGGCCAGCCGATCACGGCGCGGCAACTGCTCGAGCAGGGCGAGCGGCAGATCGAGGGTGCGATCGCCGCGCAGCCTGCTGTCGAGGCCGAGGCGGCCACGTTGATCGCCGAGCTCTACGTGCAGGTCGGCGTGCTCGATCGTGCCGAAGGCCTGCTGCAACGCGCCCTCGAGGCGACCGACGATCCCCGCGTGCCCGATGACGTCAAGGCACGTGTGCTCGTCGGCATTGCAGCGATCTTCGACGAGAAGGCGCAGCCCGAGGATGCGATCGACTACGCGCGTCGCGGTCTGGCGCTCCTCGGCGACGGTGGGCGTGGTGTCGCGCCGACGGTGGCCAAGGCGCATTACGTCGTTGCGCACGGTCTCGTCGTGCTCGGACGCCACGACGAGGCGGAAGCGATGCTGCAGGCGTCGATCCTGCGGGATCGCAGCGTGCTGGGTCCGCACAGCGATGCCGTCGCCGACAGTCTCGTCCAGCTCGGCAACGTCTATGGCGCGACCGATCGCTTCGACGAATCGGAAGCGGCCTTCCGCGAGGCGATCGCGATCTTCACGGGCACCTACGGCGGGGACAGCTACCACGTCGCCCATGTGCTCAACGAGCTCAGCAACATGCTGCAGGACAAGCCCGATCTCGTCGGCGCCGAGGCGGCATTGCGCGAGTCGCTCGCGATCCGGCTGTGCACGGTCGGCCCCGATCATCGCGACACGCTCATCGTCCGCCACAACCTGCTCGTGCTGCTCGAGACCGACGGGCGACTCCGCGAGGCGCTTCCGCAGCGGCTCGAGGCCGTCGCGCGACTGCGAGGCAGCGGGAGACTGCATGCGCGCGACCTCGCGTCGTACCACCTCGCACTCGGGCGTGCGCAGCGCGATACCGGCGATTTCGGCGCCGCCGCGGAGCATCTGCGTCTCGCGATCGCGCAGTTCTCGGACTCGCTCGGCGAGGACAGCGACCCGGCGATCACGGCCTGGCGCGCGCTGGGCCATTCGCTCGGGCTCGCGGGGCGTGTCGACGAGGCCCGCGATGCCTTGCTGCGGGCCATCGCGCTTCAAAGGGGGCGCGAGCCACCCGACGCCGGACGTGTTGCAGCTGCCGAGGCCGATCTCGCCCAGCTCGAGCGCCTCGAGGGGCGCTCACGCGAAGCGTTGGTGCGCCTGGAAGGCGCCGTCGCGGGGCTCCTGGCCTCGGGTCGTGCCCGTGCGACGCTCCAGCCTTCCGCGCTCGTCGCCTTCGCCGAAACGAAGCTCGCGCTCGGCGACGTCGAGGGCGCACGCGACGATGCCACCGCGGCCCTGCAAGCCGTGCGTGCGTCGAATCGTCCGCTGCATTTCCATCTCGGCACGCCGTTGCTGACGCTCGCTCGCGTCCTGCTCGCGCAGGGCGAGGCGAAAGCGGCGCTGCCGTTGCTCGACGAAGCGTTGCAGTCACGGTCGACCGTGCAGGAACAGGGCGACGTACGCATCGTCGAGATCGAGGTCGAGCGCGTGCGGGCACTGGAGGCACTTGGTCGGCACGACGACGCGGAGGTGCTGCGCGCCGCCGTGTCGCCGCAGATCGCGGTGCTTCCCCGCGTGCATGCTGCGATGCTGCGGGCGCGACTGGGCCAGCACGTGACGAAGCCGCCTCCTGAAGGTTGAAGACCGTCGCGCCGACGCTCCGGAGAGGCGCTTCATTCGACGGCCGTGAAGGGGGCGCCGCGAGGCCGGTCAGCGTCGCCCGAGCCAGCGCCTCTCGAGGTGCTTGGCCACGCGCAGGTGGCGGAAGATCGCGTAGTTCATCGCGGTGACGTAGCCGAGGCCACCGCGCAGCGCGTGCCGGCGGATCACGAAGGCCTTGAGGAAGGCGAGCGGGAACTCGGTGGCGAGACGCCATGCGGGCAGGGCACGGCCGCCGGCCTCCAGATCGAGAACGAGCGCATCGGAGTAGCGGTTGAACTTGTCGATCTGGCGTGCCGTATCGCGAAAGCTGTGGTGATGCACGCGGCCCGCGAGGCGTCGCGTCGTCACGCCCGGCACGAGTTCGACGCCGTCATGGACGGTCGAGGCGCGGAAGCGACCGACGTCGGCGTGGTAGAGCCGCACGTAGTCGTGGCACGGTGCGAACACGCGCGGGCGGGTCTCGCCGGGCAGCACCTCGACGATGCGCATGCGGTACGCCGCGGGCGCCGGCGGGCCGTCGCGGAACAGCGCACGCAACGCGTGCGCGAGTGTCGGGCCGACGACTTCGTCGGCGTCGAGGTTGAGTCGCCAGGCGTGGCGGCACAGCGATTCCGCGTCACGTTTCTGGTGGCCGTACCCCTGCCAGTCGCGATGCACGACACGCGCGCCGAACGCTGCGGCGATGTCCCTGGTGCGGTCGTGCGATCCCGAATCGACCACGATGATCTCGTCGGCCAGGTCGACGATCGAGGCGAGCGTCGCGCCGATGCGCTCGGCCTCGTTGCAGGCGACGATGAAGACCGAGAGGGGAAGGCGTGCAGCCTGTCGCGAAGCCGATGCGTCGGTCGCCTCCACGAGGGATCCGCACGGCGGCGCGTGCATCTCGTCGTGGCGTGCAAGGCGTGAAGGCGTTCCGTTCGTGTCCGGCATCGTCCATCCATGCGCGAGCGCGCCGCGGCATGCGCGGGCGGCTCGGGTCGAGGTCGCGGGGAGTCTCGTCGAGAAGGCCTCGACGAGGTGCGGCGACATGGACACGCGCCTTCACGGAAAGTTTCGCTTTCGCGCGGACGATCGCGCGTCACGCGATACCGCTGTTGCCCGGTGCGCTTCAGCGCCGCGCTTTCGCCCACGCCTTGAATGCGGGCTCGTCGGCGAGCCAGCGGTACTCGTCGAGTGCGACCAGCTTGGCGGGCTCGAAGCGTGTGCCGAACTGGCGCTCGTAGCCGTCCAGCGTGCGCAGCACGAGCCCTGCGTCGCGCGCGCCGTGCCCGACCGTGACGAGCATCCACCACGCGTTCTCGACGTCGGGCTCGATCTCGATGCTGCGCGCGCAGAAGCGGCCGGCGTCGTCGTAGGCCTTCAAGGTGTTGGCGCTGATGCACTTGAGCAGGTTGGTCGCGCCATCCTCGACGACGCCGCGCTCGAACGCCTCGACCGTGCGGATCACCTGTGCGTGGCGATCCTCGAAGAAGTAGTGGTCGATCAGCATGAACTGCAGGCCCGGCGCGTCGGCGTGGTGCGCGGCGATATGCTGAAGGCTCGCGCGGTAGCGCGTGTCGTCGAGTTGGGAGGCGAGGTTGACGCGCAGCGCGGCCCAGTCCTTCGTCGCCTTGTAGGCCTCGGGCATGCGCGCGAGGTTCGTGTAGGCGCCGTCGAAGTCCATCGCCGCCATCTGCTTCGCCAGCGCCTGCGTCGTGGCCAGGGTGGCCTCGTCGACGCGCGTGATGCCGAAGGCGCGTGCGATCGCGCCGCGGTCCTGGATCATCGCGAGGCTCAGGCGGCGCATGACGTCGCTCGTGCGGGCACCCTGCGAGTGTGCGGTCCAGTCGACGATGCGTCCCTTCGCGTCGAGCTCGAACGCGAGGTACTCCATGCCGGCCGGGTCGCCTTCGGCATCGGACATGTCGATGCGCACGATCTGCGTGCTGCCGCCGGCCGTCGTCGTCGAGCGGACCAGCCGCGCCTTGCCGCGGTTGAGTTCGACGCGCGCGAGCATCGTCTCGGCCATGCGCTGCTTCGCGCCGGTCATGCCCTTGATGAAACCGCGTCGGGTGGTGTCGTCGAGGTCGAGCCCCTTGGCCGTGCGGGCGGCGAGGGCGTCGATGTCGATGCGCGCGGCGAACGCCGCGCCGTCGCGGCGGTCGATGATGTCGGCGAGCCACAGGCCGTGCTTGTTCTCGGCGGTCATCGGCACCGCGGGAGCGGCCGCGAGCGACGGTGGCGACAAGGCCGGCGCGAGCAGCAGGGCGAGGCCAAGCAGGCAAATCCGCAGGTCCATGTCGCGGCACGGCTCGTCGTGATCGGGCGCGCAGCTTAGCAGCCGGCGCCTGCGCCACCGGGCGACGGTGGCCTCGCAGCTTGGTCCGCGCGGGCCTCTGCGCTAGTCTGGCGCACTTTTTCCTGCCCCCTGGCGCCCCTGCGGCGCGACCCCGACACCATGACGCACGAAACCTACGAGCCGCAGGCGACCGAAGCCGCCGCGCAGACCTACTGGACCACCACGCGCGCCTTCGAGGTGAAGGAAGACGACACGCGCGAGAAGTTCTACTGCCTGTCGATGTTCATGTACCCGAGCGGCTCGATGCACATGGGCCACGTGCGCAACTACACGATCGGCGACGTGATCAGCCGCTACCAGCGCATGCTCGGCAGGAACGTGCTGCAGCCGATGGGCTGGGACGCGTTCGGCCTGCCGGCCGAGAACGCGGCGATCAAGAACAAGGTCGCGCCCGCGCAGTGGACTTACGCCAACATCGACCACATGCGCGGCCAGCTCAAGCGCCTCGGCTTCGTCTACGACTGGTCGCGCGAGGTCACGACCTGCCGGCCCGAGTACTACGTGCACGAGCAGCGCATGTTCACGCGCCTCATGCGCAAGGGCCTGGCCTACCGCAAGAATTCGGTCGTCAACTGGGATCCGGTCGACCAGACCGTGCTCGCCAACGAGCAGGTCATCGACGGGCGCGGCTGGCGCTCGGGCGCCATCGTCGAGAAGCGCGAGATCCCGCAGTGGTTCCTGCGCATCACCGACTACGCCCAGCAGCTGCTCGACGGCCTCGACACGCTGCCGGGCTGGCCGGATTCGGTCAAGACGATGCAGCGCAACTGGATCGGCCGCTCGGAAGGCCTCGAGATCGCGTTCGCGGTGCCGGGTCGCGATCCGGTCACGGTGTTCACGACGCGCCCCGACACGCTCATGGGCGTGAGCTTCCTGTCCGTGGCGGCCGAGCATCCGCTCGCGCTCGAGGCCGCGAAGACGCGCCCCGAGGTCGCCGCGTTCATCGAGGAGTGCCGCCGCGGCGGCACCGCCGAGGCCGACATCGAGACGCAGGAGAAGAAGGGCGTCGACACGGGCTTCGTCGCCGTGCACCCGGTCACCGGCGAGAACGTGCCCGTGTGGGTCGCCAACTTCGTGCTCATGAACTACGGCACCGGCGCGGTCATGGCCGTGCCCGCGCACGACCAGCGCGACTGGGAGTTCGCGACGAAGTACGACCTGCTGATCCGCATTGTCGTCGTGCCGCCCGGCGTGCGCGACGCGATCCGCGAGCTCGGCCGCGACGCGCGCGAGAACACCGACCCGATGAGTGCCGCGCTCGACGAATCGCGCGCGATCGACGTGGTCGAACCGGCCGGCGCGGTCGACGTGCTCGCCGAGTTCGAGAACCAGGTCATCACGGGCGGCGCGTACACCGAGTACGGCACGCTGATCAACTCGGGCGACTACGACGGCCTCGATTTCCGCGCCGCGTTCGACGCGCTCGCGGCACGCTTCGAAAAGGACGGCATCGGCACGCGCCGCGTCAATTTCCGCCTGCGCGACTGGGGCGTCTCGCGCCAGCGCTACTGGGGTTGCCCGATCCCGGTGATCTACTGCCCGACCTGCGATGCGGTGCCGGTGCCCGAGGACCAGCTGCCGGTCGTGCTGCCCGAGGACGTCGCGTTCTCGGGCGTGCAGTCGCCGATCAAGGCCGACGCCGAATGGCGCAAATGCATATGCCCGCAGTGTGGCGGGCCGGCCGAGCGCGAGACCGACACGTTCGATACCTTCATGGAGTCGAGCTGGTACTACGCGCGCTACGCCTCGCCGGGCGCGGCCGATATCGTCGACGGACGCGCGAATTACTGGGCGCCGGTCGACCAGTACATCGGCGGCATCGAGCACGCGATCCTGCACCTGCTGTACTTCCGCTTCTATCACAAGCTGCTGCGCGACGAAGGCCTGCTCGCGACCGACGAGCCCGCGACCAACCTGCTGTGCCAGGGCATGGTCGTTGCCGAGACCTACTACCGCGACACCGCCGACGGCGGCAAGGAGTGGTTCAACCCGGCCGACGTCGACATCACACGCGACGACAAGGGCCGCGTGGTCGGTGCTGCGCTGCGCTCTGACGGCCAGCCCGTGTCGATCGGCGGCATCGAGAAGATGTCCAAGTCCAAGAACAACGGCGTCGATCCGCAGGCGATGGTCGACAAGTACGGCGCCGACACGGTGCGCCTGTTCTCGATGTTCGCCGCGCCACCGGACCAGTCGCTCGAGTGGAACGAGGCCGGCGTCGAAGGCATGTCGCGCTTCCTCAAGCGCCTGTGGCGCGAGCTGCATGCGCACGTCGCCCAGCCCGACCATCCGGTCGTCGACGCGGCCGCGCTGACGCCTGCGCAGAAGACGCTGCGCCGCCAGGTCCACGAGACGATCGCCAAGGTCGGCGACGATTTCGGCCGCCGCCAGTCGTTCAACACCGCGATCGCCGCACTCATGGAGCTGCTCAACGCACTCGCGAAGTTCGACGACGCGAGCGACCAGGGCCGTGCGGTGCGCCACGAGGCGTTCGAGGCGATCGTGCTGCTGCTCAACCCGATCACGCCGCACGCCTGCCATGCACTGTGGAAGGCGCTCGGCCACGCCGAGACGCTGGTCGACGACCAGCCGTGGCCGAAGGCCGATCCGGCCGCGCTCGTGCGCGACGCGGTCACGCTCGCGGTGCAGGTCAACGGCAAGCTGCGCGGCACGATCGAGCTGCCCGTGTCGGCCTCGAAGGAGGATGCCGAGAAGGCCGCGATGGCCGAGCCGTCGGTGGTGCCGCACCTCGAGGGCAAGCCGATCCGCAAGGTCGTCGTCGTGCCCGGCAAGATCGTCAACATCGTCGTCTGAGTTCCGGGGCCGCGCGGGGACCGTCCCGCGCGGCTTCCGCTATGCTTGGCGCTTTCCCATGCCCCGGTCGTCCATGAACATGCCGCGCCTCGCCTTCGTCGCCGTCCTCGTCGTGCTGCTCGCGGCCTGCGGGTTCCGGCCGCGTGCCGAGGCGCAGCTGCCGGCGTCGATGAAGACGCTCGCAATCGTGGGCGCCGATCCGGTCAGTCCGCTGGGCCGAGACCTGCGCCGCGCGCTGTCGCGCACGGGGACGGTGGTCGTCGACGGCACCCAGGCCGGTGCGGCCGTGCTGCGAATTCCGATCAACCGCATGAACACCGACGTGCTGTCGGTCGGCGGCAACGCGCGCGCCAACGAGTACACGATGCGCTACACGGTCGAGTTCGACGTCGTCGCCGCGGGGGGTGACGTCGTCGTGCCGCGCCAGGCGATCGAGCTCACGCGCGAGTTCACGTTCGACGCGACCCAGGCCCTCGGCGTCGCCGCCGAGCAGGACCTGCTCACCAAGGAGCTGCAGCGCGAGATGGTGCAGGTGATCCTGCGCCGCATCGAGGCCGCCGCCGGGGCGCACTGACGCGGCACCGCCGCGCGCGGCGCATGGCCGGGACGCCTCCACGCCACCCGCTGCACGGCACCACGCTGCTCGCGTGGCGCAACCTCACGCACGACCGCCCGCGTTTCGTGGTCACACTGATCGGCGTCGTCTTCGCGGTGCTGCTGATGGGCGTCGAGCTCGGCCTGCTGGTCGGCTTCGCACGCACCACGTCGGGCATCGTCGACCATTCGGGCGCCGACCTCTGGATCGTGCCGGCCGGCACCACCAACGTCGACATCGCGGGCCGCCTCGACGAGCGCCGCCGTTTCCAGGCGCTCGCGGTACCCGGCGTCGCCGCGGTCGATCCGCTCATGATGCAGTTCGGCTTCTGGAAGAAGCCCGACGGCGGCAACGAGAGCGTCGCGCTGGTCGGCGTCGACATCGCGTCGCGGCGCGGCGGGCCATGGAACCTCGTCGAAGGCCGCGTCGAGGACCTGCAGCAACAGGACGCCGTGATCATCGATCGCCTCTACGCCGACAAGCTCGGCGTGCAGCGCCTCGGCGACACGATCGAGATCAACGCGAAGCGCGCGCGCGTGGTCGGTTTCACGCAGGGCCTGCGCACGTTCACGCAGAGCCCGTACGTGTTCATGACCCACCGCAACGCGCTCGCGTACTCGAACTACCGGCCCGACCAGACCACCTACCTGCTCGTCACGCTCGCACCGGGCGCCGATGCCGAGAGCGTGCGCCGCGCGATCCGCGAGCGCCTCGTCACGGTCGACGTCTGGCACACGGCCGCGTTCGCGAGGCAGGCGCAGAAGTACTGGCTGATCACGACCGGGGCAGGCTCGGCGTTGCTGCTGTCGGCACTGCTCGGCCTCGTCGTCGGCGTCGTCATCGTCGGCCAGACCCTGTACGCGACCACGGTCGACCGCCTGCCCGAGTACGCGACGCTGCGTGCGATCGGCGCGCCGGCGGGTTATCTCAATCGCGTCATCCTCAAGCAGGCCGGCATCAGCGCCGCGCTCGGCTTCGGCGTCGGCACGCTCGCGGTCTATGCCGTGGTCGCGATCACCGCGTTCGGCAACGTCGCGGTGATCATGCCGGCGTGGCTCGTGCTCGTGCTCGCGCTGCTGACCGTGGTCATGTGCGCGTTCGGTGCGCTGATCTCGATCCGCCGCCTCGTGCGCATCGATCCGACGAGCGTGTTCGCGTGAGCGCCGTGCCGACCGTGCGTCTCGAAGGCGTCGGTGTCACCTACGGCGAGGGCGCTGCCGAGCTGCGCGCGCTGTCCGTTGTCACGCTCGACATCGCGGCCGGCGAGGTCACGCTGCTGCTCGGGCCGAGCGGCTCGGGCAAGACCACGCTGCTGCAGGTCATGGGCTGCCTGCTGCGGCCCACGCACGGCCGCGTGCAGCTGTTCGGACGCGCGCTCGACGGCGCCACGCCCGAGTCGCTCGCGGCGCTGCGGCTCGCCCATGTCGGCTTCGTGTTCCAGCACTACAACCTGTTCCCGACGCTGCGCGCGTGGGAGAACGTCGCGATCGCGCTCGATCTCAAGGGACGCACGCCGACCGAGCAGCACGAGGAGGCAATCGCATTGCTCGAGCGCCTCGGCCTCGGCGACCGTGCGACGCATTTCCCGTCGGAACTGTCGGGCGGGCAGAAGCAGCGCGTCGCGATCGCACGCGCGCTGGCCGGCACGCCGGGCCTCATCCTCGCCGACGAGCCCACCGCCGCGCTCGACAGCCGCACCGGGCAGGGCGTCGTCGCGACGCTGCGCGAACTCGCCACGCGCGAAGGTTGTGCCGTCGTGATCGTGAGCCACGATCCGCGCGTCGAACCGTTCGCCGACCGCGTGCTGCACCTCGAGGACGGACGCGTGCTCGACGACCGCCGCGTGCGACGCGATGAGGCATCATGACGGCCATGCGACGTTCCGCTCCGATGTCCCTCGCCGTGTCGACGCTCGCGCTCGCGCTGGCGGCGTGCTCGTCCTCGAAGGACGGCGCCGCGACGACGGCGCAGGGCGCACCGGCGAGTGGCGCGTCCACACTCGCCGCGGGCGGTCTCGTCGAACCCGCGAGCGAGGAGCGCATCATCATCCCGCAGCTGTCCGGGCGCCTCTCGCGCGTGCTGATCGAGGAAGGCGACACGGTCACGGTCGGCCAGCTCATCGCCGAGATCGAGAACGCCGAGTACCGCGCCGCGCTCGACGCGGCCGCGGCACAGGTCGGCTTGCGCGAGGCCGAGCTTGCACGTCTGCGCAACGGCGCGCGCCGCGAGGAGCTCGACGAAGCCGCCGCGACGCTCGCCGCCGCCAAGGCACGCGAGGCGCTCGCTCGCGCCGACCGCGAACGCATCGAACCGCTGCTCGCGCGCAAGCTCGCGAGCCAGGCCCAGGTCGATGCCGCACGTGCACAGGCCGAGGCCGCGATCGCCGAACGCGAACGTGCCGCGGCGTCGCTCGCGCTGCTGCGCGCCGGCGCACGCGCCGAGGACCTCGCCGCGGCCGAAGCCGGCCTCGAGGCCGCACGCGCCGAGCGCGACCGCGCACAGGCGCTGTTCGACAAGTCGCAGATCCGCTCGCCGATCGACGGCCGCGTACTCAAGCGCGACCTGCGCGAGGGCGAGACCGTCGTCGCACTGTCGCCGCTGCCGCTGGCGCGTCTCGGCGACCTCGCCCGTCGTACCGTGCGTGCCGACATCGAGGAACTCGACATCGGCCGCGTCGCGGTCGGCCAGCGCGCGAGCGTGGCCAGCGATGCGTTCCCGGGCCAGCGCTTCGAGGGCAAGGTCACGCGCGTGAGCCAGCGCATGGGCCGGCGCAACCAGACCTCGGGCGATCCGGCCGAGAAACAGGATGCCAAGATCCTCGAGGCGCTCGTCGAACTCGACGGCGAGCCGCCGCTGCCGGTGGGCCTGCGCGTCGACGTGTTCATCGACGCGCCGGCGCGCTGAGCGCGGCAGCGCTCGCCGCGCGCCGTTACACTAGCGCGCATGCCTGCACGCCTTTCCGATCTCACGCGCCTGCTGTCGGGGCCCGACCTCGCGCCGGTGTGGCTCATCGCCGGCGCCGAACACCTGCTCGTGCTCGAGGCCGCCGACCGCGTGCGCGCGCGTGCGAAGGAACTCGGCTACCTCGAGCGCGAAGTGTTCGACGCCGATGCGCGCTTCGACTGGAACGAGGTTGCCGCGGCGGGCAGCGCGATGTCGCTGTTCGCGTCGCGCCGTGTCATCGACGTGCGCCTGCCGACCGGAAAACCGGGCAAGGAAGGCGGTGCGACGCTCGCGGCGTGGTGTGCGTCACCGCCGCCCGACACACTGCTGATCGTGACCGCGCAGGAATGGAGCAAGCAGCACGAAGGTGCATGGGCCACGGCGTTCGACCGTGCCGGCGTCATGATGCCGGTCTGGGCGCTGCGTCGCGACGAGTTGCCGGGCTGGATCGGCGCGCGCCTGGCCTCGCGCAAGGTCGAGGCGACGCGCGACGCGGTCGAGCTGCTCGCCGAGCGCGTCGAGGGCAACCTGCTCGCGGCCGCGCAGGAAGTGGACAAGCTCGCGCTGCTGGTCGGCGGCGGCACGCTCGACGTCGAGACGCTCGAGGCGAGCGTCGCCGACGACGCGCGCTTCGACGCGTTCCGCCTCACCGACGCCGCGCTCGGCGGCGACGGCGTGCGCGCGCTGCGCATCGTCGAAGGCCTGCGCGCCGAAGGCGAGGAGGCGATCCCGCTGCTCGGCTGGATCCTCAACCAGCTGCGCGCGCTGCAGCGCCTGTCGCTGGCCGGCAACGACCTCGGCCAGGCGTTCCGCAACGAGCGTGTCTACGACGCGCGCCAGGCGATCTTCCGCCGTGCGCTCAAGGCCGGCGACACCGCGCACTGGGAACGCTGCATCGTGCACGCGGGCCGCATCGACCGCATCGCCAAGGGGCGTGGCGACGGCGACGTCTGGCGCGAGATCGAGCGCCTCGTCACGGCGATCGCGTCGCCGCGGCGCGGTGCCGACCTGATCACCCCGTGACGCGCCCGCTCGCGCTCTTCGGCGGCACCTTCGATCCGGTCCACGTGGGCCACCTGCGCGTGGCCTGGGAAGCTGCCGAGGCGCTCGACGCCGACGTGCGCCTCGTGCCGGCCAATGTACCTCCGCATCGTCCGCAGCCGGTCGCTTCGGCCGCGCAACGTCTCGCCCTGCTCGAGCGCGCGCTGGCGGGTCAGTCGCGACTCGTCGCCGACGACCGCGAACTGCGCCGCGACGGACCGTCGTGGACGATCGACACGCTCGTCGACCTGCGAGCCGAGCTCGGCGCGGCGCAGCCGCTCGTGCTGCTGGTCGGCGCCGACGCCTGGGCCGGCCTGCCGACGTGGCGGCGCTGGCGCGAGCTGTTCGAGGTCGCGCACCTCGGCGTGCTGACGCGGGCAGGGCAGCGTGCGGTCGAGTCCGACGAACTCGCGCGTGAGGCCGCGCCGCGCCGCGTCGCCGACGCGCGCGCGTTGCATGCGACGCCGGCCGGCCACGTCGTCGACATCGCGGTGTCCGCGCTCGACGTCTCGGCCACGCGCATCCGCGCCGAACTCGCAGCCGGGCGCGAGCCACGTTGGCTCGTCGCCGATGCGCTGCTCGCCGATCCGGCGCTGCTCGCGCCGTACCGCACGCCGGTAGCGTGACGCGCGCGGGCGCTCAGCCCGCCGACTTGGCCTTGAGCTTGGCGACCATCGCCTTGAGCACGCCCTGCGCCTCGTCCGAGAACCACTGGTCGACGAAGCGCTCGTCGGGCGCTGCGGCGTCCCTTTCGAAGATCGCGGCGAGCTCGGCGCGCGCGAGGCGGCGCGTCTCGGCCATCGCGGCCGGCGGCAGCGTGAGCAGGTCCTGCAGCCATGCGATCGCGCGGCCGACGACGAGGTCGGTCTCGATGAGTTCGTCGACGAGGCCGACCGTGAGTGCCTGTTCGGATTCGACCAGCGCGCCGGCGACCATGAGGCGCTCGGCGCGATGACTGCCGACGAGGCGGCGCAGCGTGGCCTGGATCACCTCGGGCACGACGAGGCCGACCTGCACCTCGTTGAGGCCGATGCGGAATGCACCGCGCGCCATGACGCGGTAGTCGCAGAACAGCGACACGACCGTGCCGCCGGCCGGGCTGTGGCCGGTGATCGCGGCGACGGTCGGCACCGGCGAGGTCGCCAGCGCGCGCCACAGGGCGAGAAAGTCACGCCACATCGCGGTCATGCCGGCGCGGTCGAGGGCGAGCAGGGAAGGCACGTCGAGGCCGCCCGAGAACATGCCGGGGCGGCCCGACAGCACGATGCCGCCTGCGCCGTTGCCGGGGGCGGCCTCGATCGCACGGCGCAGCGTGGCGATGAGCTCCCCGTCGAACGCGTTGACGGGCGGGCGCGCGAGGCGCAGTTCGTGGATCGCATCGTGTTCGAGGATGTCGAGCATGGTCGGTCTGGCGGCGTGGGCGGACCGGCACTGTACACGCTCGCCGGACCCTGCCGGCGTGCACGGGCGGCTGGTGCGGCGGCGACGCTATAATCGCGATCCCCTCTTTCCCTCCTCCCCAGGAATCCACGATGAGCGACTTCCGCATCGAACGCGACAGCATGGGCGAACTCAAGGTGCCCGCCGACGCGCTCTACGGCGCACAGACGCAGCGCGCCGTGCAGAACTTCCCGATCTCGGGCCTGACCATGCCGCGCGAGTTCATCCGTGCGCTCGGCCTCATCAAGTCGGCGGCCGCGCAGGCCAATGCCGACCTCGGCCACCTCAAGAAGACCTCGGCGCGCGCGATCCGCAAGGCGGCCGAGCGCGTCGCGAAGGGCGAGTTCGACGCGCACTTCCCGATCGACGTGTTCCAGACCGGCTCGGGCACCTCGAGCAACATGAACGCGAACGAGGTCATCGCGCACGTGGCCGCGCTGGCCGGCACCAAGGTGCACCCGAACGACGACGTCAACAACGGCCAGTCGTCCAACGACGTGATCCCGACCGCGATCCAGGTCAGCGCCGTGCTCACCACGAGCGAGAAGCTGCTGCCCGCGCTGGCGCACCTCAAGACCGTGCTCGACAAGCGCGCCAAGGAGCTGCGCAAGGTTCCCAAGACCGGCCGCACCCACCTCATGGACGCGATGCCGGTGACGTTCGGCCAGGAACTCGGCGCGTGGGCGGCGCAGGTCCGCTCGAACATCGAGCGCATCACCGACACGCTCAAGCGCGTGCGCCGCCTGCCGCAGGGCGGCACCGCGGTCGGCACCGGCATCAATGCCGACGCCGAACTCGGCCCGCGCGTCGCCGCCGAGCTGACCAAGCTCACGAAGGTGAAGTTCGAGGCCTCGGACAACTACTTCGAAGGCATCGGCTCGCAGGACGCGGCCGTGGAACTGTCGGGCCAGCTCAAGACGCTCGCGGTCGGCCTGACCAAGATCGCCAACGACCTGCGCTGGATGAACTCGGGCCCGCTCGCCGGCCTCGGCGAGATCGAGCTGCCGGCGCTGCAGCCCGGCTCGTCGATCATGCCGGGCAAGGTCAACCCGGTGATTCCCGAGGCGATGGCCATGGTCGCCGCGCAGGTCATCGGCAACGACCTCACGATCACGATCGGCGGCCAGAGCGGCAACTTCCAGCTCAACGTGCAGCTGCCGGTGATCGCCTACAACCTGCTGCAGTCGATCGAGATCCTCGCCAACGCCGTCGTCGCGCTCGCCGACAAGGCGATCGCGGGCTTCAAGGTGCGCGAGGACAACATCAAGGAAGCGCTCGCGAGGAACCCGATCCTCGTGACCGCGCTCAACTCGGTCATCGGCTACGACAAGGGTGCGGCGACGGCCAAGCAGGCCTACAAGGAAGGTCGCCCGATCATCGACGTGGCCCTCGAGACGACCGGCCTGTCGCGCAAGGAGCTCGAGCAGCTGCTCGATCCGACCGCGCTGACCAAGGGCGGCATCCACGGCGGTTCCGCCGGCGGCTGATGCCGTCCGCGCGGCGTACCGGCGCGTGCCGTCTGGCACATGCCGGTGCGCCCGCGCGCATGACAATGCTTCGCAATTGATCGCAACGTTTTTCCGGAGTCGGCAGCAATGAAGTGGGGCGTTTTCGTGTTGGCTTTCGTGCTCGCGGGTTCCGCGCACGCGCAGAACAGCGACATCAGCGGTGCGGATTTCACGAGCGGCAAGGCCAACGGCCGCCTCGCCGGCCTCGGCCGGCAGGCCCAGGTCGCCGACAAGCGCCTGGTCATCACGGCGCCGCAGCACTGGCACGCGCAGATCGCCGCGGCCGTGAAGGCCGGCGGCAACGCCGAGATCGTGCTGCGCGACGGGTTCTACGAGAACGTGCTCGTGCGCGTCGAGGACAAGGCCCCCGAACCGGCCAAGCCCGAAGTCGCCGCGGCCCCGGCTGCCGCACCGGCAACGCGTGTCGAACGTCCGTCCGACCCGGTGCGCGCGCCGACGCCGGTCACCCAGGCACCGCCTGCTGCAACGCCCGCCCCGCGTGCACCGGTGACGCCGCCGCCTGCACCGGCTCCGGCCCCGGCTCCAGAGCCTGCACCGGTCGCCGCCGCTCCGGTGGCCACGCCGCCGCCCGCACCTCCGGTCGCTGCACCTGCGGCACCGGTCGCCGAGGAAGCCGAGCCCGAGGCGGACGCGGCCCCCGCCACGGCGGCTCCCGCCGGGCCGTTCGTCGCCGCCGAGCCCGGCGACCTGAGTCCCGTGCGCACGTTCCTCGAGAAGCAGTACAACGGTGGTCGCCGCATCACGGATCGCGTCGAGCCGAACGCGCTCGAGATCGGTGACCTGATCTACACGGGCGACGGCGCCGCCGTCGTCGTGCGCCGCGACCGTGGCGCGCTGCGCCGCTTCTGGCTCGAGGGTCCGATCGACCTCAAGCAGTCCGGCGTCAGCTCTGAAGGCCGCAACAAGTACCGCCTGCACCGCGCGTCGATGCGCTGAGCGCAGGGGCGTGCGGGAGGCCGGGCGGAGCCCCGGCCTGGTCGCGGGTACCGACTCGCCCCTCCGCCATCCCCGTCTACGGCCCTTCTCCCGCCAACGGAGGCGGAGTTCGCGCCGGTTCCATGCCGCAAGGGCGAGTGGGCCGGGACTACGGTGTGGCTCCTGCGGGCCGGTGACCGGTGCTGCCGCCCTACGCAGCGACCTCGGAGGACGTCTCGACGGTCCGTTCGCGTCCGGTCGAACGAAGCGGCTCCCGATTCGCAGGCATGGCCGTCGCCGTTCCGCCCTCGTCGCTGCGGTGGGTCATCGACGCGCGTACCCGTAAAACGAACGCCCCGCATGCATGGCATGCGGGGCGTCGTGGAGTACCGCTTTGCGCCGGTGCTCAGGTCGAGGTTTCGATGCGTCGCCGGCGCAGCCAGATCGAGGCGGCGATGAGGGCGGCTCCGACGACCACGCCGATCCACAGCTCGGGCTTGGCGAGCAGGCCGTAGACCACGGCGGGATCGAGCTTGTCGAGGGCCAGCGTGTTGCTGCCGCTGCCGAGGCGCATCGTGCTCGTGAACGTGAAGGCGCCGTCGTCGAGCCACGCGCCGGGCATGATGCCCAGCAGCAGGCGGAACAGGACATCCTTGAGCAGGACGTCGCGATCGATGCTCGGGCCGCCGAGAAGGCCGATCCAGGCATTGGCGATGTAGACGAGCACCGGAACCAGCACGGCCCACAGGAACGGCTTGCTGCGTGCGAACGCCGACCAGAACAGCAGCCAGCCGACCGTCGGCAGCGCCCACAGCGCGTCGACCGGGATCGTCAGCAGCATGCGCCAGAACAGCCCGATCGGATGCGAGGCGCCGATCGCGGGCATCGGGTTGATGCCGTGCACGAGTGCCCAGCCGCAGACGAGCAGGAGCAGGCCGATGTAGGCGATCGAGGCGGCCAGGAACGCGATGATCGGTGCGAGGAGCACGGCCGCGGCGACCTTCGACAGCACGGTCGACATGTCGGTCACCGGCAGCGACTTCCAGAACAGCACGCTGCGGTCTCGGCGATCGTCGTAGAGCGCGCCGAGCAGGTAGAAGAACAGCACGAAGAACAGCGGGATGCACAGGACCCACGCGACCGCGATGTAGGCGATGTCGAGGCCGATGCCGGCCTGGGCGATGTCGCCGGCGGTCAGGCGCTCGGCGATGCTGTTCCACGGGATGCCGACCTGCACGTTGATGCGCGCGCCGATGACCTCCGCCGAGATGATGCCGATCAGCGTCAGGATGAGCATCACGCCGCCGACCCACACCGGCGTCCACAGGAAGCCGCCGCGGTGTTCCCAGTATTCGCGGCGGACCAGCCAATCGAACGTCTTCATGCGTAGGTCCCCTTCATGGTGGCGACGAACAGGTCGGCGATGCTCGGCTTGTGCAGTTCGCCGAGCGCGGCGAGGCGCGTGCGGTCGGCGCCGTCGAACAGGAAGATCGACTTGCCGAAGATCTGGCGTTCGTTGAGCGGGCCGAGCGCACGCGCGGCGTCGGCACGGTCCGGGTTCACCATCACTTCGACGTAGCGCTCGGCGACCGCGTCCATCGTCGCGTTGAGCACGATGCGGCCGTCGCGGATGAACACGAGGTCGGTGAGGATGTGCTCGATCTCCTCGACCTGGTGGGTCGTCACGATGATCGTCTTGTCCTCGTCGAAGTAGTCGCTCAGCAGGGCTTCGTAGAAGGTCTTGCGGTAGAGGATGTCGAGCCCGAGGGTCGGCTCGTCGAGCACGAGGATGCGCGCGTCGATCGCCATGACGAGGGCGAGGTGGAGCTGCACGATCATGCCCTTGGACATCTCGCGCACGCGCATGGTCGGCTTGAGCTTGGTGCGGGCGAGGAAGGCCTCGCACTTGGCGCGCGAGAAGCGCGGGTGCACGCCGGCGACGAAGTCGATCGCCTCGCCGACGCGGATCCAGCGCGGCAGCACGGCGACGTCGGCGATGAAGCAGACCTGCTCCATGAGCTCGCGGCGCTGGCGGCGCGGATCGAGGCCGAGCACGCGCAGGTCGCCTTCGTATTCGCTCAGACCGAGCATCGCCTTGAGTGCGGTGGTCTTGCCGGCACCGTTGGGGCCGATGAAGCCGACGATACGTCCGGATTCGATGTCGAGGTCGACCGCGTCGAGCGCGACCTGGCTGCCGTAGCGCTTGGCGAGCTTGCGGGCCTGGATGACGGCGCTCATCGCGAACCTCCTTCCTTGTGGGCGGCGCGCATGAGCGCGTCGAGGTCGAGGCCCATGCGCTCGAGCCGTGCGAAGAGGGCGGGCCACTCGTCGTTGAGGAAGCGCTCGCGCTCGGAAGTCAGCAGCGCCGCGCGGGCGCCTTCGGTCACGTACATGCCAAGTCCCCGTCGTTTCTCGACCAGGTTCTCGTCCACCAGTTCCTGGTAGGCCTTCGAGACCGTGATCGGGTTGATCTGGAAGTCCGCGGCCACCTGGCGTACCGATGGCAGCGCGTCCCCCTGCTTGAGCACACCGTCGAGGATCATCGCCACCACGCGGTCGCGCAGCTGGCGGTAGATCGGTGTGTTGTCGTTCCACGCCGTGGTCATGGGCTCAGTCCTTGGTCGTGCGCGGCATCATTCGGCCAAACGAATAGTAGGGCATGTCCAGACGCGCCCTGGGCAGCAGCTCCTCGATGATCGAAGGCTCGCCGCCTTGCGCGAGGGCCTGCTGCGCCTGCGCGCCGGCGAGCGCGTCGGCGATCTCCTGCGCACTCGGCACGACCACGACGACCGGCAGTTCGTCGGGGGCGATCGTCGCGCTGACGACCACGGCCGGCAGCACCGGGATCGCGTCCTCGTCGACCGCGGGCGAGGCGATCGCGGGCGAGGCGATCGCGGATCCTGCCGTCGCGGCGAGGATGCCGAGCGTGAGGACCAGGGCGACGACGAGGCGGATCGGGATGAGGCGGTCCATGGTGGTCTCCGTGGGGTGATTGATGGAGTAGTGTTGTAGTCAACTATAACACTAGATTTGGCCATGTCAACGGCCTTCTTGAAATCGTCATGCCCGACGGCGCAAGGTGGCGACCCGTGCCGTACCCGGCGGCACGACGTCCTGTCCTGCGAGGTTGTCCGATGCGTCGTTCCCTGCTCGCCGCTGCATTCCTGTTCCTTTCCTCCACGGCCGCCCACGCCTGCGGCGATCTGCTCAAGGCGGAGTTCCGTCCGCTCGCCGGCAAGGAGAAGGTCGACCTGTGCTCGACCTACGGCGGCAAGGTGCTGCTCGTCGTCAACACGGCGAGCAAGTGCGGTTTCACCAAGCAGTACGACGCGCTCGAGGCGCTCAACGCGAAGTACGCCGACCGCGGTTTCGCCGTGCTCGGCTTTCCGTCCAACGACTTCAAGGGTCAGGAGCCCGGCACCGAGGAGGAGATCAAGGAGTTCTGCACGCTGACCTACGGCGTGAAGTTCCCGATGTTCGAGAAGGTGCAGGTCAAGGAAGGTGCGGCCGATCCGTTCTACCAGCGACTCGCCGCCGCGTCGGAAGGGCGCTACCCGAGCTGGAACTTCTACAAGTACCTCGTCGACCGCGACGGCAATGTGGTCGCGGATTTCCCGAGCAAGGTCACGCCGGACGATCCGGAACTCGTCGCGAAGCTCGAGTCGCTGCTCGCCGCGAAGGCGAAGTGACCGCGGCGCGGCACATGGTCCGCGCCGTCATTATTTAGACGTCCTTACTGCTCTGTGTACGTGGCACGGCAAACGCCGTGTCAAACCATCGTGAAATCAGCGTGATGCGTGGCGACGCCCCGGCGCGTCGCACGCATCGCGCCGCGCGGAGCGCGCGCCGGCTCTGAACTTGCTGCGCCGCAGTATGTTCAGATGGGCTTCAGTCCCGCCAACGTTGCCCGCCCATGTGGATCGTCGCCTACGCCCTCAGCCGCCGCTACACGATCGGAGTCATGGCGATCCTCATGCTGTTGTTCGGCGTGCTCGCCGTGAAGCGCATGGCGACCGACATCCTGCCCGAGGTCGGCATCCCGTCGGTCAACCTGATCTGGACCTACGCCGGCCTGCCGGCGTCGGAGATGACCTCGAAGATCACCTCGTTCTCGGAGATCTCGGTCCTCAACAACGTCGATGACCTCAAGGAGGTGCGCTCGGAGTCGCTGGCCGGCATCGGCATCGTGCGCATCGACTTCCAGCCCGGCGTGAACCTCGAGCGCGCGCTCGCGCAGCTCACCGCGGTGTCGCAGACCATCCTGCGCCGCATGCCGCCGGGTACCTCGCCGCCGCTGGTCGTGCGCAACAACGTCTCGAGCACGCCGGTGATCCAGCTCGTGCTGTCGTCGGATTCGATGACCGAGGCGCAGCTCTACGACTATGCGCGCCTGCAGCTGCGCTCGCAGATCCAGACGATCCCGGGCATCCGCATGACGCTGCCGTACGGCGGCGCCGCGCGCCAGGTCATGGTGGATCTCGATCCGGCCGCGCTGCAGACCTACGGCCTCACGCCGGCCGACGTGACCACCGCGCTCGAGCGCGGCAGCCCGACGCTGCCGTCCGGCACGATCCGCGAGGGCACGCGCGAACTGCAGATCGCGCTCGACACGAGTCCCGAGTCGGCGACGGCCTTCCTCGACATGCCGATCGTCGCGCGCGGCGGCAACGTCATCTACGTGCGCGACGTCGCCTCGGTGCGTGACGGCGGCGCGCTGCAGACCAACGTCGCGCGCATGGACGGCGCCACGGCCGTATCGGTCGCGCTGATCAAGCTCGGCGGTGCCTCGGCGGTCGAGATCGTGCACGCGGTGCGCGCGCGCCTGCCCGAGATCATGGCCTCGGCACCGCCCGGCACGCGCATCGAGCCGATCTTCGACCAGAGCATCTTCGTCGACAACGCGATCAGCTCGATCCAGCACGAGGCGATCCTCGTCGGGCTGCTCGTCGCGTTCGTCGTACTCGTCTTCATCGGCTCGTGGCGTTCGAGCGTGATCGTGCTCACCGCGATCCCGCTCGCGCTGCTGAGCTCGATAGCGACGCTGCAGCTGCTCGGCTACACGTTCAACGTGATGACGCTCGGCGGCCTCGCGCTCGCGATCGGCATCCTCGTCGACAACGCGGTCGTCGACGTCGAGAACACCAACCGCAACCTCGCCCTCGGCAAGGACGTGCCGACCGCGATCCTCGACAGTGCGCGCGAGGTCGTGTTCCCCGAGTTCGTCTCGACGATCTCGATCTGCATCGTGCTCACGCCGATCCTGCTGCTGAGCGGCCTTTCGGCCTGGGTGTTCACGCCGCTCGCGCTCGCGGTGATCTTCGCGATGATCGCGTCGTTCATCCTGTCGCGCACCCTGATCCCGGTGCTGTGCTACCTCATGCTGCCGGCCGACATCGAGGCGCGCCGCAACCCGCGCACCTGGCCCGAGAAGGTCCTGCTCAAGATCAACCACACCTTCGAGCACACGCTCGACAGCCTGCGTGATCGCCACCACGCCCTGCTCGAGCGCCTCGCGCGCCACGGCCTGCTGCTCGCGCTCGGTGCCGCGATCGTGGTCGGCACGGGCGTCGCGGCGGTCACGTCGCTCGGCCGCGAATACTTCCCATCGGTCGACGCGGGCCAGCTGCGCCTGCAGGTGCGCCTGCCCACCGGCACGCGCCTCGAGGAAACCTCCGATCGCCTCGCCGAGCTCCAGCGCGAGATCCGCGCGATCATCCCGGCGTCCGAGCTGCAGACCGTCTACGAGCAGATCGGCATCCCCGACGCGGTCAACCTGGCCTGGGTCGACAGCGCCGTGGTCGGCTCGTTCGAGGCCGAGATCATGCTGCAGCTGCGCAGCCCGCATGCGCCGAGCGCGGGCTACCTCGCGCAGATCCGCGAGCGCGTCGCGCAGAAGTTCCCGGACGTGAAGGTGTTCGTACGCCCGCCCGACGCGACCAGCCGCACGCTGGCCGGTTCGGCCGTCGCGGCGTTCGAGGTGCGCGTCAACGGCCGAGACGGCGCCGGCAACCTCGCCATCGCGCGCGAGATCGAGAAGCGCTTGCGCGACGTGCCCGGTGCGGTCGACGTCGCGCTGCGTCAGGTGCTCGACCTGCCCGAGTACCGCGTCAGCATCGACCGCACGCGTGCCGCGCAGCTCGGCCTCAGCGTGCAGGATGCGAGCCGCGCCGTGCTCGCCGTGCTCGGCTCGGCCGGCACGATCACGCCCGTGTACTGGGTCGACCGCGCGACCGCGACCTCGTACACGGTGCAGGTGCAGGCACCGCCCGCGCAGCTGTCGGATCTCGACACCCTGCTCAACACGCCGCTGCGCATCGCCGGCGCCGAGGCCGTCCTGCTGCGCAACATCGCGACGGTCACGCCGGGCACCGCGCCGGCCAGCCTCGGCCGCACGATGATGGCGCCGACGGTGAGCGTGCTCGCCAACGTGCAGGGCACCGACCTCGGCGCGGTCTACGACCGCCTCGTCGCGATCACCGACGACCTCAAGCCGCAGCTCAAGCCCGGCAACCGCATCGAGATCGCGGGCCAGGCCGAGGCGATGCAGAGTGCCTACGGCGAACTCGCCGGTGGCCTGGTGATGTCGGCGATCCTCGTCTTCCTCGTGCTGGTCGTGAACTTCCAGTCGTGGCTCATGCCGCTGGTCGCGATGTCGGGTCTGCCGATCGCGATCGCGGGTGCCGCGGTCGGCCTGTGGGCCACCGGCACGCCGCTCAGCGTGCCCGCGCTCATGGGCGTCATGATGGTGATCGGCGTGTCGACCGCGAACAGCGTGCTCGTGACGAGCTTCGCGCGCGACCTCATCGCGAAAGGCCACACCGAGGTCGAGGCCGCGTTCGAGTCGGCCGCCGTGCGTCTGCGCCCGGTGCTCATGACCGCGAGTGCGATGATCCTCGGCATCGTGCCGATGGCGCTCGGCGTCGGCGACGGTGGCGAGCAGAATGCACCGCTCGGCCGCGCCGTCATCGGCGGCCTGCTGTTCGGCACGCCGGCCACATTGATCCTTCTGCCCACGATCCTCGCCATCGTCGGCCGGCGCCGCGCGCGCAAGGCCGCGTCCACGAACACCGTCGGCCCGGTCGCCGACGCAGGAGCACGTGCATGAACCGCATCGCCATTCCCCGACGTGCCGTGATCGCGTCGTCGATCGCCGCGTGCCTCGTGCTGCTGCAGGGCTGCGCCGAGACCTCAGCGCAGGAAGCGCCGGCCGCCGCGGCTGTTCCGGAAGTCACGACCGTCAAGGCCACCGCAGCCGGCGCCGACAACGAACTGCGCCTGCCCGCGCGCGCCGAGGCCGGCGAGAGCGCGCGCCTGTTCGCGCGTGCGACCGGCATTCTCGCCGAGCGTCTCGTCGACCTCGGCGACAGCGTCGAGAAAGGCCAGGTGCTCGCGCGGATTTCCGCACCCGAGATCGACCAGTCGCTGCGCGAGGCGGAGGCCGGATTGATCCAGGCCAAGGCCGACGAGGAACTCGCGCGCGTCAACTTCGAGCGCGCACAGTCGCTGATCGGCAGCGGCGCGATCCCGAAGGAACTGCACAGCGAGCGCGAGGCGGCCTACGCGGTCGCCAAGGCCTCGCGTGCCGCCGCCACCGCGCGTGTCGCCGGCGCGCGCGAGCGCCAGTCGTTCCAGGTCGTGCGCGCGCCGTTCGCGGGCGTGATCTCGGCGCGCAACGTCGAGCGCGGCGATCGTGTCGTCGGCGATTCGGCCGCGGCGGCGACGCCGCTGTTCGAACTCGTCGCGCTCGACCCGCTGCGGGTCGTCGTCGACGTGCCGCAGAGCGCGGTGCTGCAGGTCGCGCCGGGTCTGCGCGCCGAGGTGCGCTTCCCCGAACTCGCGGAGACGGTCGAGGCCGAGGTCGTGCGCACGTCGCGGCGCATCTCGGGCACCGCAGGCGGCATGCGTGTCGAACTGCGCCTGCCCAACGCCGACGGACGCCTTCCCGACGGCATGGTCGGCGAGGTCGTGCTGCGCGTGCCGCGCGCTCAGGCCGTCGCGCTCGTGCCGATCAGCGCGGTCATGCAGGGCGCGGGCGGCGCGCAGGTCGCGACGATCGACGCCGACGTGCTCGCCCACCGCAAGGTCGTGACCGGTCGCAACCTCGGCTCGACGATCGAGATCCTCAAGGGCGTGGCGCCGGGCGACACGGTCATCGTGAGCCCGAACGCGCTGCTGCAGCCGGGCACGCGCGTCGTCGCGAAGGCCGCGGCGGGCAGCTGACGATCGTCGCCGCATCGCGCGGCGGCGACCGCACGACTCAGGCGTGCGCCTCGAGCGCGCCCTGGGTTTCGAGCCAGGCTTCCTCGAGCGGTTCGAGCTCGACCGCGATCGCGCCGTTGCGCGCGGTCAGTTCGGCCACGCGCGACGTGCGCGGACCTTCGTAGAGGGCAGGGTCGGCGAGTTGCCGCGCGATGTCGGCGCGCTCGGCCTCGAGCGTCGCGATGCGCTTCTCGAGCCGCTGCAGTTCCTTGCGCAGCGGAGCGAGCTGCTGGCGCAGTTCGGCGCGGTCGCGGCGCTCGTCGCGGCGCGACGGTGCCGTGCGTGCGTCGTCGCCGGCGGTCGACGGATCGCTGCGGCGCAGGACGAGCTTCGCGTAGTCCTCGAGGTCGCCGTCGAACGGTGCGGCCCTGCCGTCCTGGACCAGGCGGAACTCGTCGCAGCAGGCGCGCAGCAGCGCACGGTCGTGGGCGACGATGACGACGGCGCCGGCGAAATCCTGCAGCGCTTCGGCGAGCGCCTCGCGCGTGTCGATGTCCAGGTGGTTGGTCGGTTCGTCGAGCAGCAGCAGGTTGGGGCGCTTCCACACGACGAGGGCGAGTGACAGGCGCGCCTTTTCGCCGCCCGAGAACGGCGCGACGGGTTCCAGCGCCCGCTCGCCGTTGAAGCCGAAGCCGCCGAGGAAGTCGCGCGCGGCCTGCTCGCCGATGTCGGGCGACAGGCGCAGCACGTGCTGCACGGGCGTGGCCTCGGGATCGAGCTGCTCGAGCTGGTGCTGCGCGAAGTAGCCCACGGAGAGGCCCTTGTTCTCGCGACGCTCGCCGCGCAGCGGCGCGAGTGTGCCGGCGATGATCTTGACCAGCGTCGACTTGCCCGCGCCGTTGGCGCCGAGCAGGCCGATGCGTTCGCCCGCGCGCAGGCCGAACGTGGTGCCGTCGAGCACGGTGCGTTCGCCGTAGCCGGCCGCGACCTCGTCGAGTACGAGCAGCGGGTCGGGCAGGGCCGCCGGCTCGCGGAACGCGAACGTGATGCCCGACTCGACGCGCACGGGCGCGATCTCGGTCATGCGCTCGAGGGCCTTGAGTCGGCTCTGCGCCTGACGCGCCTTGGTCGCCTTGGCACGGAAGCGGTCGACGAACGACTGCATGTGCGCGCGTTCGCGCTGCTGGCGTTCGTGCAGCGCCTGCTGCTGGGCGAGGCGTTCGGCGCGTTTGCGCTCGAACGCCGACACCGTGCCGGCGAAGATCTCGGCATCGGCATCCGCGATGTGCACGACGTGGGTGACCACCGCGTCGAGGAACTCGCGGTCGTGCGAGACCACGACGAGCGTACCCGGGTAGCGGCGCAGCCAGGTTTCGAGCCAGACCACGGCGTCGAGGTCGAGGTGGTTGGTCGGTTCGTCGAGCAGGAGCAGGTCCGAGCGGCACATGAGCGCCTGCGCGAGGTTCAGGCGCATGCGCCAGCCGCCCGAGAACGAGGCTACCGGGCGTGCCGCATCGCCCGGCGCGAAGCCGAGGCCGTGCAGCAGTTCGCCCGCACGGGCCGGTGCCGCGTAGCCGCCGATCGCCTCGAGGCGGTCGTGCAGCGTGGCCTGGCGCGCGGCGTCGTGGGCCGCTTCGGCCTCGCGCAACGCAGTCTCGAGACGACGGTACTCGGCGTCGCCGTCGAGCACCCAGTCGAGTGCGCTGGACGGCGAGGAGGGCGTTTCCTGGCGTACGTGGGCGAGCGTCCAGTCGCGCGGAGCGTGGAAGTCGCCCGCGTCGAGGCCGAGTTCCCCGCCGATCACGGCGAGCAGGCTCGATTTTCCGGCGCCGTTGCGGCCGGTCAGGCCGACGCGCCAGCCCGGATGAATGGAAAGGCTCGTGCCGTTCAGCAGGATACGGGAACCACGGCGTACGGTGGCGTTGTCGAAGCGCAGCATGACCGCCAGTGTAACGGCGGCGTGAAGCCGTTCACACCGGTGTTTGCCATCATTCCCAAGCCTCGCCACAATACGCGGCCCGTCTGAAAGCCGGACCCGCATCCGCCGGCCCCGCGGCATCACCGCCAGCCCCGGCATCCCCTATCCCAGGAGTTGTTACATGACCCGTTTCGTGCGCAAGAGTCTCGTTGCCGTCGCGCTGACCGCGGCGTTCGGTGCCGGCATCGCTTCGGCGGCCGACGCCTCGCTGAAGACCGACAAGGACAAGGTCAGCTACATGGTCGGCATGGACATCGGCAAGGGCCTCGGCCAGATCAAGGACGAACTCGACCTCGCCGTCGTCATCCAGGCGCTGCAGGACGAGTTCAAGGGCGGCAAGACGCTCATGACGCAGGAAGAGGGCCAGCAGGTCCGCCAGCAGTTCATGGAGAAGCTGCAGGCCAAGCGCGTCGCCGACGAGAAGGCCTCGGCCGACAAGAACAAGGCCGAGGGCACCGCGTTCCTCGCCAAGAACAAGTCGAAGTCGGGCGTCAAGACGACCGCGTCGGGCCTGCAGTACGAAGTCGTGAAGGAAGGCAAGGGCAAGAAGCCGAAGGCCACCGACACGGTCAAGGTCGACTACACGGGCACCAAGATCGACGGCACCAAGTTCGACAGCTCGATCGATCGCGGCCAGCCGGCGACGTTCCCGCTCAACGGCGTGATCAAGGGCTGGACCGAAGGTCTGCAGCTCATGACCGAAGGCTCCGAGTACAAGCTGTACATCCCGGCCGAGCTCGCGTACGGCGAGAACGCGCCGCCGACCATCGGTCCGAACGCGACGCTGATCTTCGACGTCAAGCTGATCTCGATCGAGACCGGCGCCGAGGCGACCACGCCGGCCGCGGCCGACAAGAAGTAAGCCGCCGCTCCATCGCGGTCGGTGAAAAGGGCGCGCCTCGTGGCGCGCCCTTTTTCGTTGGCGGCCACGCGGTGCGGCCGAATCCCTATAATCGCCGCCGGTGCACGCCCGCACCCACGCCAAGGACCTCCATGCGCGTCACGATCTTCGGGACCGGCTACGTCGGACTCGTCACCGGTACCTGCCTCGCCGAGGTCGGCAACGACGTGGTCTGCGTCGATGTGGATGCCGACAAGGTCGCGAGGCTCGAGCGTGGCGAGATCCCGATCTTCGAGCCCGGCCTCGAGCCGCTCGTGCGTGCCAACCACGTCGCCGGGCGTCTGCGCTTCACGACCGATGCCGAGTCCGCGATCGCGCACGCGCAGGTCGTGTTCATCGCGGTCGGCACGCCGCCCGACGAGGACGGCAGCGCCGACCTGCGGCATGTGCTCGCGGTCGCGCGCACGCTCGGCCGTTCGATCGGCGACGGCGTGGTCGTCGTCAACAAGTCGACCGTGCCGGTCGGTACCGCCGATCGCGTGCGCGAAACCATCGCGGCCGAACTCGCCGCGCGAGGCGTCGACGTGTCGTTCGACGTCGCCTCGAATCCCGAATTCCTCAAGGAGGGCGATGCGGTCAAGGACTGCATGCGCCCCGACCGCATCGTCCTCGGCAGCGACAGTGCACGCGCGGTCGACCTCCTGCGCACGCTCTACGCGCCGTTCAACCGCAATCACGAGCGCATCGTGGTCATGGACGTGCGCTCGGCCGAGCTGACCAAGTACGCCGCCAACGCGATGCTCGCGACCAAGATCAGCTTCATGAACGAGATCGCGAACATCGCCGAACGCGTCGGAGCGGATGTCGAGCAGGTTCGCCTCGGCATCGGCTCGGATCCGCGCATCGGCTACCACTTCATCTACCCGGGCGCGGGCTACGGCGGCTCGTGCTTTCCCAAGGACGTGAAGGCGCTCGAGCACATCGCGCGCGATCACGGTTACGAGCCGCGCGTGCTGACGGCGGTCGAGGCCACCAATGCGAGCCAGAAGGAGCACCTGCACGCCCTCGTGTCGCGGCATTTCGACGGCGCCCTCGCCGGACTGACGATCGCGGTGTGGGGCCTCGCCTTCAAGCCCAACACCGACGACATGCGCGAAGCGCCGAGCCTGACGCTGCTGTCGCAGCTGTGGGCCTCGGGTGCACGCGTGCGTGCCCACGACCCCGAAGCACACGACGAGGTGCGCCGCATCGTCGGCGCGCGCGACGACCTGGTGCTCTGCGAGTCGCACTACGACGCACTCGAAGGTGCCGATGCGCTCGTCATCGTGACCGAGTGGAAGGCCTTCCGCAGCCCCGACTTCGAACGCATCCGTGCCGCCCTGCGCACGCCGGTGGTGTTCGACGGGCGCAACATCTTCGAGCCGCGTGCGGTCGAGGCCGCCGGCCTGGCCTATTACGGCATCGGTCGCGGGCGCAGCGTCGCCTCGGCCTGACCGGGGAAGGGCTGTACCTCGGTCCGGGGCACGGCTACCATCCCGCTTCTTTGTGCCGGCGCCCCGCGCGTCACGGCCTCCCGTTTTCCGCGCAGGACGTCACGATGGAAAAGAAGCGTGCCCTGGTCACCGGCGTCACCGGTCAGGACGGTGCCTACCTCGCCGAACTGCTGATCGCGAAAGGCTACGAGCTGCACGGCCTCAAGCGTCGTGCCTCGTCGTTCAACACCGAGCGCATCGACCACCTGCACAGCGAGCTCGACGACGCGAATCCCGCGCTGAAGCTGCACTACGGCGATCTGACCGACGCGACCAGCCTCACGCGAGTCATCCAGGAGATCGAGCCGCACGAGATCTACAACCTCGCCGCGCAGAGCCACGTCGCGGTGTCGTTCGAGGAGCCCGAGTACACGGCCAATGCCGACGGCCTCGGTACGCTGCGCCTGCTCGAGGCGATGCGCATCCTCGGCCTCAAGGACCGTTGCCGCATCTACCAGGCTTCGACGTCGGAGCTGTACGGTCTCGTGCAGGAGACGCCGCAGCGCGAGACGACGCCGTTCTACCCGCGCTCGCCGTACGGCGTCGCCAAGCTCTACGCGTACTGGATCACGGTGAACTACCGCGAGTCGTACGGCATGTTCGCGTGCAACGGCATCCTGTTCAACCACGAGTCGCCGATCCGCGGCGAGACCTTCGTGACGCGCAAGATCACGCGGGGTCTCGCCCGCGTGTTCCAGGGCCTGCAGCAGTGCCTGTACATGGGCAACCTCGATGCGCGCCGCGACTGGGGCCACGCGCGCGATTACGTCGAGGCGCAGTGGATGATCCTGCAGCAGGACACGCCGCACGATTACGTCATCGCGACGGGCATCCAGCACTCGGTGCGCGATTTCGTCGTGCTGGCCGCGCGCGAGATGGGCGTCGAGCTCGAGTTCCGCGGCGAAGGTGTCGACGAGCACGCCGTGGTCGCCGACGTGCGCGGCGACGCGCTCAAGGTCGAGCGTGGCGCGACCATCCTGCGCATCCATCCGCAGTACTACCGCCCGGCCGAGGTCGAGACGCTGCTCGGCGACCCGACTTTTGCGCGCGAGAAGCTCGGCTGGACGCCGAAGACGAGTTTCGCCGAGCTCGTGCGCGAGATGGCCGCGGCCGACCTCGCGCTGGCCGCGAGCGAAGCCGGTGGCTCGGTGGGCGCGCGCCACGGCCGCCACCTCATCGAGGCGCTGCCGCGCGCATGAACGCGCTCGAGGACCGCCTGACCGAGCTCGAGGTGCGCCTGTCGTTCCTCGACGACGCCGTGGGCGCGTTGAACGAGGCCGTCGCCGCGCAGGACCGCACGCATCTGCGCATGGCGGCCGAGCTCGAGCGCATGCGCGCGGAACTCGTCGCGTTGCGCGCCGGTCTCTCGCACGATGCGGCGTCCGAGCCGCCGCCCCCGCATTACTGAGTCCCGCCGTTCCACGGATCACGACGATGGCCGATTCGCTCCGCGACCAGCTGCTCAAGACCGGGCTCGTGCAGAAGCTCAAGGCCGAGGCGCGCGACGCGCGCCCGCCCGAGCCGCGCAAGCCGCCGCGCGACGCACGCAAGCCCGATGGCCGCCAGGGCGGCAAGGGCGCGCCGCCTGCGCAACGTCCGCGTGGCGGCGGTGGCGGCGAGATGGATCTCGCCAAGGCGTATGCGTTGCGCGACCGCTCGGAGCGCGAACAACGCGACCAGGAGAAGCGCGCGGCCGAGCAGAAGGCGCGCGAGAAGGCCGAGCGCAAGCGCAAGCTCGCGGAGCTGCTCGAGGGCAAGGCGCTCAACGTCGCCGACGCCGACGTCGCGCGGCATTTCCCGCACGGCGACAAGATCCGCCGCGTCTACTGCACGGCCGAACAGCTCGCCGCGGTCAATGCGGGCGAGATTGCCGTGGTCCAGCATCTGGGCCGCTACCTGCTCGTGGTGCGCGAGATCGGCGAGGCCGTGCGCGAGATCAGTCCCGAGGCGCTCGTGCTGCTCAGCGAGCCCGGCTCGATCGGTGACGACGGCGTGCCCGACGATCTGGTCTGGTGACGGCACGCGCGGGCGCGTGCCTGCTGGTGTTTCGTCCTGCGGCGGGGACGCCGCTCAGAACGACATGTAATAGCCGCCGTTGACCGGGATGTTGGCGCCCGTGATGTAGGCCGAATCGGGACTGCACAGGAAATCGACCACGCGCGCGATCTCGTCGGGACGACCGAGGCGGCCGACCGGGATGCCCGCGACGATACGCTCGCGCACCGCCTCGGGCACGGCCATGACCAGTGCGGTTTCGCAGTAGCCCGGCGACACGCTGTTGACGGTGACGCCCTTCGCGGCGACCTCGCGCGCGAGCGCCATCGTGAAACCGTGCAGGCCCGCCTTCGCCGCCGAATAGTTGGCCTGGCCGAACTGTCCGGTCTGGCCGTTCACCGACGACACGTTGACGATGCGGCCGAAACCGCGTTCGACCATGCCGTCGACGACGGCGCGCGTCATGTGGAACGCGCCGTCGAGATTGACGCGCAGCACGTCGTCCCACTGCGCGAGGCTCATCTTGCGCAGCGTCGTGTCGCGCGTGATGCCGGCGGCGTTGACGAGCACCGAAATGCCACCGTGCGATGCGTCGATGCGCGCGGCCAGCGCCGTGCAGGCCTCGGGATCGGCGACGTCGACCGCTTCGAAGCCGATCGCGCCCTCCATGTCGGCCACCGACGCGAGGAACGCATCCACGCGCTCGCGGTTCGCGCCGAGGTCGGCGGCGATCACGCGGTGACCCGACCGGGCGAGATGGCGGCAGATGGCGATGCCGAGGCCGCCGATGCCGCCGGTGACGAGTGCGACGCGGGTCTGCATCGGGCGATTCCTGGCATGCGGCGCGTGCCGCGGTGGCGACACGGCATCGGAACGGGGAGGGTGGACCGGATCCACGCGGGATCCGGCACCGGGGCTTACTTGCCGCCTTCCTTCTTGGCCTTGGCGGCCGTGTCGGCGGTTTCGCGCACGCGCGTGGCGGCGGCGTTGAGGAAGCCCTGCTGCAGCGACTTCCACATGTCCATGTTGCGCTCGGTCATGTCGTTGAGCATCGACCAGGGCGTGCGGCCCATGATGTTGTTGAGCTGGCTGCGGAACTGCTGCTGCTGGTCGAGGAACACCTGCAGGCTCTTCTCGAGGTAGCTGCCCATGAAACCCTGCAGCGAGTCGCCGTAGAAGCGGATCACCTGCGAGAGCAGCTGGGTCGTGAACATCGGCTGCCCGCGTTCCTCGTGCTCGGAGATGATCTGCAGGAGCACGGAGCGGGTCAGGTCCTCACCGGTCTTGGCGTCGCGGACCTCGAAGACTTCGCCGTCGACGACGAGCTGGCGGACCTCTTCCAGCGTGATGTAGCTCGAGATCTCGGTGTCGTAGAGACGCCGGTTCGGATACTTCTTGATGATGCGGATGTCGGTCATGAACGCAACGCTAACAGAACGTGTTGCGCGGCACCAGTTTCATCGCCCGTCTTTGGCCCACCTCGTCGCCGGAGCGTGGGCCGATGCGGGGTTGCGGGCTGCAACCCCTTGCCGTGGTTCGGTTTGCTGCGCAGCATGGGCCGTGGCCCACCCGCTCACCAGCCCATGTAGTGGCCGCCGTTGATCGACAGGTTGGCGCCTGTGATCCACGAGGCCTGCTCGGCGACCAGGAAGCCGACCGCGTAGGCGATCTCGTCGGGTTCGCCGAGGCGGCCGACCGGGATCTGCGCCGCGATCTTGGCGCGCACGTCCTCGGGAACCGCGCGCACCATCTCGGTGAGCACGTAGCCCGGCGACACCGTGTTGACGGTGATGCCGAACTTCGCGTTCTCCTGCGCGAGCGAGATCGTGAAGCCGTGCATGCCGGCCTTCGAGGCCGCGTAGTTGGCCTGGCCGTACTGGCCCTTCTGGCCGTTGATCGAGCTGATCTGCACGATGCGGCCCCACTTGGCCGCGCGCATGCCGTCGATGACCGGGCGCGTGACGTTGAAGCAGGAGTTGAGGTTGGTGTTGATGACTTCCTGCCACTGCAGCGCGGTCATCTTGTGGAACGTCGTGTCGCGCGTGATGCCGGCATTGTTGACGAGGATCTCGACCGGACCGAGCGCCGCGACGACGGCCTCGACCATCGCCTGCGCGGAGGCCGCGTCGGAGACGTCGCCGGGCACGATCGTGAAGTCGAAACCGTCGGCCTTCTGCGCCGCTTTCCACGCCTCGGCCTTGGCCGCATCGCGGTAGTTCGTGGCCACCTTGTGCCCGGCCTGGGCGAGGCTCCTGCAGATGGCGGTGCCGATACCGCCGATGCCGCCGGTGACGAGTGCGACGCGTGCCGTCATGGTGTTCCTCCAGGGTGGGTGGTGCGAACGATCGCGCGATTGTGCCCGGACGCGGTCGCTTAGTCCTTCCGCAATGCCGCATCCACGGGCAGGCGAGACGGGATCGCTTCGACGCGGAGCGCGGCGACCGCATCGTGGAGCAGCTCGGTGACGGTCGTGCGGCACGGCACCCGCTGGCCCAGGAACGCCAGCGCGTCGCGCAGCGCCGGCAGCGGATCGCCCGCGTCGACGGGGCGCGCGAGGTCGTGCTTGCTGAGTTTGCGACCGTGGGCATCGAGGGCCAGCGGCAGGTGCATCCATGCCGGCGTCGGCAACCCGAGGGCGCGCTGCAGAACGATCTGCCGCGGCGTCGAATCGAGCAGGTCGGCGCCGCGCACGACTTCGGTGATGCCTTGCGCCGCATCGTCGACGACCACGGCGAGCTGATACGCCCAGCAGCCGTCGGCGCGGCGCAGCACGACGTCGCCGGCGGCGAGCGACGGATCCTGCACGAGCCGCCCGAACACCGCGTCGTCGAACGTGATCGTCCCCGTCGGTAGGCGCATCCGCCACGCCGGCGTGCGCGTCGCATCGCCGGCGGTCACGCAGTCGCCGCGATGGAGCCCGCCATGCGGCGCGAGGTCGCCGCGCGTGCACCGGCATGCGAACGCGAGGCCCGCGTCGACGAGCCGCTGCAGCGCGTCGTCGTAGATCGCGCCGCGATCGCTCTGGCGAACGACCGGTTCGTCGGACACGAGACCGAACGCGGCGAGCGTCACGAGGATGTCATCGGCCGAACCCGGTACCTCGCGCGTGCGGTCGACATCCTCGATGCGCACGATCCACGTACCGTCCCCGGCACGCGCGCGCAGCCAGCTGCCGAGCGCCGCCACGAGCGATCCGAAGTGCAGCCGGCCGGTCGGCGACGGTGCGAAGCGTCCGCGGTATGTCACGTCGCGGCGACGTCGGTTAGGCTAGGCGAGAACTTGCGCCGCGTGCGATGGTCGAAGCTCTCCACGATCGCCATCCGCTTGAAAAGGCGGGAGTTTACCCAAACTCGGCAAGGCGTCACCGGACCGACACCCCAGCCCTCCAGCGAGGAAACCATGCGCCGCATCATCCTTTTCGTCATGACCAACCTGGCCGTGATCGCGCTTCTGACGATCATCGTCAAGCTGTTCGGCATCGACACCTACACCTACCGCAACGGCGGGATCAACTTCCAGGGCCTGCTGATCCTGTCGGCGATCGTCGGCTTCAGCGGCTCGCTGATCTCGCTCGCGATCTCCAAGTGGGTCGCCAAGTGGCAGACCGGCGCGCACGTCATCGACAAGCCGTCCAACCCGACCGAGGCGTGGCTCGTCGACACGGTGCGCCGCCAGGCCGAGGCGTCGGGCATCCGCATGCCGGAGGTCGCGATCTACGATGCGCCCGAGATGAATGCGTTCGCGACCGGCCCGACGCGCAACAATTCGCTCGTCGCGGTCAGCACGGGCCTGCTGCAGCAGATGAGCCGTGACGAGGTCGAGGCCGTGCTCGCGCACGAGGTCAGCCACGTCGCGAATGGCGACATGGTCACGATGACGCTGATCCAGGGCGTCGTGAACACGTTCGTGATCTTCCTCGCGCGCGTGATCGGCGCGGTCATCGACCGTGCGATCAGCGGCAACCGCGAAGGCGGCAACGGCATCGCCTACTTCGCGATCGTGCTGATCCTGCAGTTCGTGCTCGGCATCTTCGCGTCGATGATCGTCATGGCGTTCTCGCGCTGGCGCGAGTACCGCGCCGATGCGGGCGGCGCGCGCCTGGCCGGTCGCGACAAGATGATCGGCGCGCTCGCGCGCCTGCAGCAGAACCACGGCGAGAACACCCTGCCACAGGCCGTGCAGGCGTTCGGCATCTCGGGCGGCGGCATGCGCAAGCTGTTCTCGAGCCACCCGCCGATCGAGGAGCGCATCGCCGCGCTGCGCAACGCGGCCTGATCGCTCCGTCACGCCGCAACGGAAAAGCCCCGCGCAAGCGGGGCTTTTTCTTTCCGGGAACCGCCAGCCGTGATGCGGGAGGCGGGCGCCGTGTCAGGTGAACTCGTAGCTCATGACCTGTTCGGGTTCCTGCAGGAAGTTGCCCTGCACGAAGTTGACCCCGCACGAGAACAGGATCGACATGCTCGCCGCGTCCTCGACGAACTCGGCGATCGTGAGTTTGCCGGCGGCACGCGCCTGCTCGCAGATCGCGCGCACGCGCTCCTGGTTCTCCTTCTGGCGCGGCAGGTCGGCCATGAAGCTGCGGTCCACCTTGAGGTAGTGCGCCTGGATGTGCTTGAGCAGCTGGAACGAGTTGAGGCCCGAGCCGAACTGCTCGAGTGCGAAGCCGCAGTGCAGCTGCTCGAGGCCCTTGGCGAACGCGCGCGCGGGCTTGAGGTTGGTGACGACCTTGCTCTCGGGCATCTCGAACACGAGCGCGTCGCCGCGCAGGCGCGCATTCTTGAGCTGCAGTGCGACCCACGGCAGCAGGCCCTGGTCGTCGAGCGACTGCGGCGCGAGCTTGATGAAGAACGTCGTGCGGCGGTTGGCGTGCTCGCGCTCGGCGAGCGCACGGATCGCGTTGCCGATGACCCAGCGATCGATGCGTGCGGACAGGCCGTGCTGTTCGGCGATCGGCAGGAAGTGGCCGGGCAGGATCTCGCCCTTCGGCCCGTTCATGCGCAGCAGGATCTCGTAGAACTCGCCTTCGGCGCCCTGCAGGCTGATGATCGGCTGGTAGTAGAGCAGGAACTCGTCGCGGTTGAGCGCATCCTCGATGAGCTTGATCCAGTGGCGGTGCTTCTCCGCATCGGCACGGTCCTGCGCCGACGGATCGAACACGCGCGTGCGGTTGCCGCCTTCGGCCTGGGCCGCGCGCAGGGCCGCGCTGGACTGGTCGACGACGGTGTTGCCGTTGGCGTTCTTCTCGGTGAGCAGGCTGCCGCCGACGCTCACGGTCAGGCTGATCGACTGCTTGCCGACCTCGAAGATGCGTTCCTCGAACGCCTTGCGCAGCGTGTCGGCGAGCTGGCGCACGTCGTCGCCGTTGCGCTGGCCGAGCAGGATGCCGAAGGTCTGTTCGCCGACGCGGCCCGGAACGTCGTTCTCGGCGAGGTGCCGGCGCATGAGGTTGGCCATGTCGCCGAGCAGCAGGTCGGTGTTGCCGAGGCCGATGCCGTCGAGCACGGTCTTGAAGTTGTCGGGCTCGAGCAGCAGCAGGGCCTGGTCGGCCTTGCCCTCGGATGCAGCCGTGGCGGCGCGATCGAGCTCGGTGAGCAGGTACTGGCGGTTGTAGAGCTCGGTGATGAGGTCCTTGGAGCGCAGCGCGTCGAGCTCCATGGCCAGGTTCGGGTCGACCGCCTGCTGGCGGAAGATGATCTGCTGGCAGGGCTCGCCCTCGTAGTTGGCTTCCGAGAACTCCATGACCGCGTCGAACGTGGTGCCGTCGCTGCGCTGCGCCTTGAGGTTGAGCTTCTGCGGCGGCTTCTCGCCCTTGGACAGGCGCTTGAGCAGCGACTTGAAGTCCTCGGCGTCGTCCGGCGCGATGAGGTCGAGGATCGACATGCTTTCGATGTCCTCGAACTCCTCGAAGCCGAACGTGTCGAGGTAGGCCTTGTTGGCGCGGACGTGCATGCCCTCGTGCACGTAGGCGACCGGGTCGCGCGAGGAGTCGAGCAGCACGCCGCAGCGGCGCTCGGCCTCGCGCAGCGCGTTCTCGAGGCGGCGCACGCTGCGCCGCATCGTCAGCGATTCGAATTCGCGGCGCACGATCATCTGCATGTGCTCGCCGCGGCTGCGCAACGCGAATGCACGCGCGCCGGCCCGGAACGCTTCGACGATGACGTCGTCGCCGAGCTGCTCGCCGTAGGCGATCGTCGCGATGTCCTTGCCGGTGCGGCTGACCGCGGCCATCGCCCGATCCAGGCGCAGGTCACGCGCGCCGAGGTTGATCAGGATGAGGTCGGGAGCCTGGCGCTCGAGCTGGTCCTCGAGTTCCGCGTCGTTGGTCGCACGGGATGGCCGCACGCCGATGCCGCCGTTGCGCAGGATGCCGATCAGCTGCTCGGCCTCCTCGGCCGAATCCTCGATCAGCAGGAGCTTGATGACGTGGTCGTTCTTGGTCATGGATTCGCGCGGTCAGGGGGCGCAGCGTCACCCGCCGGTGCGAGCCGGAGGGGCGACAGGGTTGTACCGGAATCCCCACGCCTTTTCCATACGACCGGAGGGCAGGCGCAGGGCACGACGGGTCACACCGGCAGCTTGCTCGCCGCGCCGGCGATCTCACGCACGAGCTTCGGCACGAGGTAACCCGGCAGGCGGTCGCGCAGGGCATCGACCAGCGCGAGCGCGTGTGCGTCGTCGACCTCGAAGTGCGCGGCGCCGTCGACGCGGTCGAGCTGGTGCAGGTAGTACGGCAGCACGCCGGCTTCGAACAGGCGTTCCGACAGCGCGACGAGCGTCGCGTCGTCGTCGTTGACGCCGCGCAGCAGCACGGACTGGTTGAGCAGCGTCGCGCCGGCGTCGCGCAGCGCGCGGCAGGCGGCGTCCACCCCCGTATCGAACTCGGCGGCGTGATTGGCGTGGACGACCACGACCTTCTGCAGCGGCAGGGCGGCGAACCAGTCGGTGAATTCGGCGTCGATGCGCTCGGGCAGCACGATCGGCAGGCGCGTATGCAGGCGCAGGCGCGCGACGTGCGGCACGTCGGCGAGCGCATCGCCGAGTTCGCGCAGGCGTGCCGTCGACAGCGACAACGGATCGCCACCCGACAGGATCACCTCGCGGATCGAGGTGTCGCCGCGCAGGTGGGCGACGGCCTCGCGCCAGCGCCCCGCGGCGGCGGTCTGCTCGGCGTAGGGGAAATGGCGGCGGAAGCAGTAGCGGCAGTTGACCGCGCACGAGCCGGTCGCGACGAGCAGCGCTCGGCCATCGTACTTGTGCAGCACGCCGTGCGCGGCGCGCGCGGCGAGATCGCCGACCGCGTCGATGCCGAACCCGGGCACGCGCTCGAGTTCGGCCGCGGCCGGCAGCACCTGCAGCAGCAGCGGGTCGCGCGCGTCGCCGTGGCGCATGCGCGCGACGAAGCCGCGCGGCACGCGCATGGCGAAGCCGGTATCGCGCGAGGGCAGCAGGTCGGCGGCGCGGTCCTCGAGGCCGACCAGGCGCAGCAGCTCGCGCGGGTCGGTGACCGCGTCGCGCCAGAGCTGCTGCCAGCGCGTGCCGGCGGCGGCGATCGGCGCGACGCCGTTTTGTGGGGAATGCGGGCTTGCAGGTATCATTGCCGATCGGTTCCGGGGACGCCCCGGGCAACGGATCCACCATTCTAGCCGCTTCCACGGGCGGCTTTCTTTCAGCGACAGGAGCGATCCATGGCTTCGCATGGGATGAACGACGTCAAGAACGGCATGAAGATCATCGTGGACGGTTATCCGTGCACGATCGTCGACACCGAGTACGTGAAGCCGGGCAAGGGCCAGGCCTTCACGCGGGTCAAGTACCGCAACCTCAAGACCGGCCGCGTCGTCGAACTGACGATGAAGTCCACCGATTCGCTCGAGTCGGCCGACGTCGTCGACACCGACATGGAGTTCCTCTACTCGGACGGCGAGTTCTGGCACTTCATGGACCCGAGCAACCACGAGCAGATCGCCGCCGACGAGAAGGCGATGGCCGATGCCGCGAAGTGGCTCAAGGGCAACGAGATGGTCATCGTGACGCTGTGGAACGGCGCGCCGCTCAGCGTGACCCCGCCGAACTTCGTCGAGCTCACGATCACCGAGACCGACCCCGGCGTGCGCGGCGACACCTCGGGCGGCGGCGGCAAGCCGGCCAAGCTCGAGACCGGCGCGGTCGTGCGCGTGCCGCTGTTCGTGAACCAGGGCGAAGTGATCAAGGTCGACACGCGCACCGGCGAATACGCCAGCCGCGTGAAGTGACGCCGTGACGACGACCGCCCCGCTGGCCGCCGACCTCCTCGTCGAGGCGCGCTGGATCGTCCCGGTGCAGCCGCACGGCGTGGTCCTCGAAGGCCATGCCGTGGTGGTCGATGCCGATCGCATCGTCGCGGTGCTGCCGGCCGCCGAGGCTCGCGCGCGCTACGCGCCGCGCGAGCACGTCGTGCTCGGCGAGCATGCGCTGATTCCGGGCCTCGTCAACGCGCACACGCACAATCCGATGACGCTCATGCGCGGGTTGGCCGACGACGTGCCGTTCATGCGCTGGCTCAAGGAATACGTGTGGCCGGCCGAGGCCAAGGTCATGGGCGGCGAGTTCGTGCGCGACGGCGTCGAGCTCGCGATCGCCGAGATGATCCGCGGCGGCACCACCTGCTGCAACGAGAACTACTTCTTCCCGGACGTGCAGGCGGCGACCTACCGCCGCCACGGCTTCCGCGCGCTGGTCGGTCTGCCCGTCATCGAGTTCCCGACACCGTGGGCGGCGAGCCCGGACGAGTACTTCGACAAGGCGCTCGCGGTGCACGACACGCTGCGCGACGATCCGCTGGTCGGCACCAGCCTCGCGCCGCACGCGCCGTACACGGTGTCCGACGCGAGCTTCGAGCGCGTGCGCATGCTGTCGGACCAGCTCGAGCTGCCCGTGCACCTGCACCTGCACGAGACCGCCGACGAGGTCGAGGAGAGCCGTCGCGACCACGGCGTGCGCCCGTTCGCGCGCATCAAGCGCCTCGGCCTGGTCAACGACCACCTCATCGCCGTGCACATGACGCAGCTGACCGAGGGCGAGATCGCCGACTGCGCCGAGCACGGCGTGTCGGTCGTGCACAACGTCGAATCCAACCTCAAGCTCATCAGCGGGTTCTGTCCGGCCGAGGCACTGCGCCAGGCCGGCGTGAACCTCGCGATCGGCACCGACGGCTGCGCCTCGAACAACGACCTCGACCTGTTCGGCGAGATGCGCACGGCCGCACTGGTCGGCAAGATGGTCGCGCGTGACGCGGCCGCGCTCGACGCGGCCAGCGTGCTCCGCGCGGCGACGATGGGTTCGGCGACCGCGCTCGGCTGGGGCGACCGCATCGGCTCGATCGAGCCGGGCAAGCAGGCCGACCTCGTCGCGGTGCGCCTCGACGAGATCGAGACGCAGCCGATCTACAACGTGGTGTCGCAGCTCATCTACGTGGCCGGCCGCCACAACGTCAGCGACGTGTGGATCGCCGGCGTGCGCAAGCTCGCCGCGCGCGTGCTCGTCGACGTCGACACCGGCGCGATCCTCGAGAAGACGCGGCGCTGGCGCGAACGCATCGCGAGCGCGTGACCGGAGCCGATGCGATGAATGCCGTCAACGTCGATCCGGCCGAGACCGCCAAGTTCGAACGCCTCGCCAGTCGCTGGTGGGATCCGGATGGCGAATCGCGCCCGCTGCACGACCTCAACCCGGTGCGCTACGGCTACGTCGCCGCGCGCGCCACGGTGCGCGGCGCGCGTGCGCTCGACGTCGGCTGCGGCGGCGGCCTGCTCAGCGAGGCGCTCGCGAAGGGCGGTGCCGACGTCGTCGGCATCGACCTCGCGCCGGCCGTGCTCGAGGTCGCGCGCCTGCACCTGTTCGAGAGCGGCCAGCGCGTCGACTACCGCGACATCAGCGTCGAGGCGCTAGCCGCGGCCGAACCCGGAATGTACGACCTCGTCACCTGCATGGAAATGCTCGAGCACGTGCCCGATCCGGCCAGCGTGCTCGCCGCGTGCGCGACCCTGCTCAAGCCGGGTGGCCGCCTGTTCCTGTCGACGCTCAACCGCACGCCGCAGGCGTTCGCGACCGCGATCGTCGGCGCCGAGCACGTGCTGCGCCTGCTGCCGCGCGGCACCCATCACTATGCACAGTTCCTCAAGCCGTCCGAGATCGCCGGTGCCCTGCGCGCGGCCGGCCTCGTGCTCGAGGACGTGCACGGCATCGCCTACAACCCGTTCACGCGCCGCGCGCGCCTGACGGAGTCGGTGTCGGTCAACTACCTCGCCTGCGCGGCCAAGCCCGCCTGAGGATCCGCGTGAACGCAGTCCTGTTCGACCTCGACGGCACGCTCGCCGATTCCGCGCCCGACCTCGTCGCCGCGATGGCGACGCTGTGCGACGAACTCGGCGAGCCGCCACCCGATGCCGCGGCGGTCACGCGCGTGGTCTCGGCCGGCGGCAAGGCGATCCTGCGCCAGGGCCTGCCCGGCGCCGACGCCGTGCGCATCGATGCGTTGCTGCCGCGTTACCTCGAGCTCTACGCGACGCGCGGCAACCATGCGACGCGTCTCTACGACGGCGTCGACGCGATGCTGCGCGGCCTCGAGGCGCGCGGCGTGCCGTGGGGCATCGTCACCAACAAGGCCGGCTGGCTGGCCGGTCCCGTGGTCGAACATCTCGGTCTCGCCGCGCGCTGCGCGGTGCTCGTCGCGGGCGACACGCTGCCGCAACGCAAGCCCGATCCGGCGCCGGTACACCACGCCTGCGCGCAGATCGGTGTCGCGGCCGCGAACACGATCTTCGTCGGCGACGACCTGCGCGATGTCGAGGCCGGGCGTGCCGCCGGCGCGCGCACGATCGCGGCCGCGTGGGGCTATCTCAACGGCGGCGACCCGTACGCCTGGGGTGCCGACGTCGTCGTCGCACGCGTCGACGACCTGCCGCCCGTCCTGCATTTCACGTGATGGTCGCGCCGGTCGCCACGGCGAGCTTCGAGACCAAGTGGGCCACGGCGCATCCCGAGTTCGCGCTCGCGCTGCGCTTCGTCGAGCCCGCGCAGCGCGAGGCGCGCTCGGCGCTGGCCTGCATCGGCTTCGAGGTCGCGCACTGCGCGTACCGCATCGCGGAGTCGCACGTCGCGGCGGCCAAGCTGCACTGGTGGGCCGACGAGATCGCTGCGCTGCAGGCCGGTTCGGCCCGCCATCCGCTGACGACCGTGCTCGCGGCGCACGCGCCGCGCGATCCGGCGGCGTGGAGCGCCTGGCGCGACGCGATCGCGGCCGCGTTCGTGCAGCGCGAGCCCGCACCGGCCTCGACGCTCGACGCGCTCGTGAACGCCTACGCCGGGTTCGAGCGTCCGCTCGCGACGGTCGAGCAGGCCTGGTTCGGCGACCTCGACGTCGACGCTTCGGCGGAGCTCGCGGCGGCCTCGCGCGCGTTCCGCGAACTCGTCGCGCTCGAGGAGGCACTGGCCGTCGATCGCCTCGCGCTGCCACTCGATCTGCTCGCGCGCCACGTGCTCGCGCGCGGCGACCTCGCCAACACGTCGCCGACACGTGATGCCGCGGTGCGCGAAGGCTTCGGCCTGCTCGCGGCGCGCCTCGCCGTGTCGCCGCGCGGACGCGTCTCGCCGTTCGTGCTGGCCGCGGCGGTCGCCGATGCGCGCCGCGCAGCGCGCGCCGTACGCGCCGACGATCCGCTTGTGCGTGCGCGCGCCGACGCGTCCCGCCTCGATGCCGGCACGGTCTGGGCGACCTGGCGTGCGATGCGGCGCCAGCGCGCGCTGACCCGCGCCGGGGCTTGATGCCCGGCGATGATCCCCCACATGCTCGGAACCGCGCCGCGTGCGCGTCCCGAGTGTTGCAGCGAGTTCCGATGACCACGAACCCGGCCCGCGTCATGCCCGATGTCGCCAACGTCGCCGAAGCCGCCACCGGCCGCCTCGACTGGGTCGGCATGGACGAGATCGCCGTGCCTGTGTGCGTGACCGCGCCCGACGGCAGCCTCGTGCAGGCGCCTGCGCGTGTCGCGGCCTGGGTCGATCTCGCGCGTGCGGACGTGCGCGGCATCCACATGTCGCGGCTCTACCTGCACGTCGATCGTCACCTGTCGTCCGAGCCGCTGACGCCGTGCTCGCTGCGCCGCCTGCTGCGCGACTTCCTCGATTCGCATGCGGAGCTGTCGACGCGCGCGCGCGTCTCGGTGCGCTTCGACCATCTCGTGCGCCGTCCCGCGCTGAGCAGCGCCAACAGCGGCTGGAAGACCTACCCGGTCGAACTGCACGCACGCCTGGACGGCAGCGAGTTCACGCTCGAACTCGTCACCGAGATCGCCTACTCGAGCACGTGCCCGGCATCGGCCGCACTCGCGCGCCAGCTCATCCAGGAGCAGTTCGCGCGCGCGTTCCCGGCCGGTGGGCCGACCGATCGCGAAGCGGTGCTCGCGTGGCTCGGCAGCACCGACGGCATCGTCGCGACGCCGCATGCGCAGCGCAGCAGCGCGCGTGTGCGCGTGCGCCTCGCACCGGGCTTCGACCTGCCGATCCTCGACCTCGTCGATCTCGTCGAAGGCGCGCTCAAGACGCCGGTGCAGACCGCGGTCAAGCGCGAGGACGAACAGGCTTTCGCGCTGCTCAACGGCCAGAACCTCATGTTCTGCGAGGACGCCGCACGGCGCATGCAGGCCGCCCTCGACGGCGACGAACGCATCGCCGATTTCTGGCTGCGTGCCAGCCACTTCGAGAGCCTGCACCCGCACGACGCGGTCGCGGTCGCGACCAAGGGCGTCGCCGGCGGCTACGACGCGGGTTCGTTCGACTGACGTTCCGGGCCGCGCACGCGCGGCCCGGTGCCCGATCCGATCGTCTCTTCAGCGCGTGCGTTCGAGCACGAGCTGCGGATCGATGCGCACGTCGAACCAGTTCATGCCCCAGTGCAGGTGCGGGCCGGTCGCGCGTCCGGTCGCGCCGACCGCGGCGATCGTCGCGCCCTGCTCGACGCGGTCGCCGACCTTCACGTCGATGCGCGACAGGTGCAGGAAGTTCGAGCTGATGCCGTGGCCGTGGTCGAGCACGAGCGTGCCGCCGGTGAGGTAGAGGTCCGGATCGGCGAACGTGACGACGCCGGCGGCGGGCGCGCGCACGGGCGTGCCGGTCGCGGCGGCGATGTCCCAGCCCGAATGCGGCGTGCCGGGCTTGCCGTTGTAGACGCGCTGGCGGCCGAAGCGTCCGCTCGTGCGGCCCTCGACCGGACGCTGGAACGCCTGCGTGAAATCGGTACGCGCCTCGTCGCGGTCGCGCACCGCGGCGACGCGTGCCTGCTCGCGGCGGATGCGTTCGGCGATCGCGGGCGGCGGATCGACCGTGGTCGGCGGCACACCGTCGACACGCTCGATCGGCCAGTCGCGCGCCGTCACGGCGATGCGCGCCTGCTCCTTCGAGCCGTCTGCATGGCGCACGTCGACCGTGAGCGTGCCTTCGGCGTCGCGGCCGACGCCGAACACGACCGTGCCGTAGGCGGTGACGCGCAGCGTGCGCCCGGCGTAGCGCACCTCGCTGCCGGGCTCGACCTTGCCGATCACCATGGCGCCCTGCGAGACGGTCGGCGGAAACACGGCCGGCGTCGCCGCAGCGGCGGACGACACAAGTATGGACAGGCTCGCGAGCGCGCCGGCGAAGGCGCGCGCGACCGCGTGGCCTCGCCTCAACGCGCGAACACCAGGCGACGGCCGCGCACGCTGTCGTCGAGACGGCCTTCGCTCCAGCCGAGCTCGCCGTTGACGAAGGTCGCCGCGATGCTGCTGCGGAACGTCGTGCCTTCGAACGGCGACCAGCCGCACTTCGACAGCACCTCGTCGGCGACCACGGTGTGCGACGTGTTCGGATCGACGATGACGAGGTCGGCGTGGTAGCCCTCGCGCAGGAAGCCGCGCTCGTGCACGTCGAACAGCAGCGCGGGCGCGTGGCTGGTCGTCTCGACGACGCGCTCGAGCGTGAGCTCGCCGTCGAACATGCGCTCGAGCGCGGCCTGCAGCGCGTACTGCACGAGCGGCAGGCCCGACGGCGCGCTCGTGTACGGGTTGGCCTTCTCGGTCGCGAGGTGCGGTGCGTGGTCGGTCGCGAGCACGTCCAGGCGCGTTTCGGCGAGTGCGCGCACGATCGCCTCGCGGTCGGCTGCGGTCTTGATCGCGGGGTTGCACTTGATGCGGTGGCCGAGGCGGTCGTAGTCGGCGTCGCTGAAGTGCAGGAAGTGCACGCAGGTCTCGGCGGTGATGCGCTTGCCGGTGATCGGGCCCGGCTCGAACAGCGCGAGTTCGTCGGCCGTGGAGATGTGCAGCACGTGCAGGCGCGTGCCGTGGCGGCGCGCGAGCGAGATCGCGAGCAGCGTCGATTTCATGCAGGCTTCGCGCGAACGGATCAGGCCGTGTTGATTGGCCGGGATGTCGTCGCCCCAGCGTTCGCGCGCGGCGGCCTCGTTAGCCGAGATCATCGGCGTGTCTTCGCAGTGCGTGATGATCGGCGTCGGCGCGTCGCGGAAGATCGCATCGAGCGTGGCGGGGTTGTCGACGAGCATGTTGCCGGTCGAGGCGCCCATGAACACCTTGATGCCGGGCGCGCTGCGCGGGTCGAGGCGCTGGATGTCGGCGAGGTTGTCGTTGGTCGCGCCGAGGTAGAACGCGTAGTTCACACGCGAGCTGCGCGCACCGCGCGCGTACTTGTCGGCGAGGGCCTCCGCGTTGACCGCGGGCGGTTTGGTGTTGGGCATCTCCATGAAGCTCGTGATGCCGCCGGCGAGGCAGGCGCGCGACTCGCTCTCGATGTTCGCCTTGTGCTCGAGGCCCGGCTCGCGGAAGTGCACCTGGTCGTCGATCATGCCGGGCAGCAGCCAGCGCCCGCGTGCGTCGTAGACCTTCTCGTTGGCGCCGGCGGCGAGGCTGCCGGCGATCGCCTCGATGCGGCCGTCGCGCACGCGCACGTCGCCGTGGAAGCGTTTGCCTTCGTTGACGATCTCGGCGTTGGTGATGAGCCAGTCAGTCATGGGGGAGTCCGGGGGCAGGGTGGCGGCATCCTCGCGGATGCCATCGGAACGTCTCGGGAACGGGATCGAGCCCGCCGTCGCAGAGGGGCTGGCAGCGCAGCAGGCGATGCGTGGCGAGCCAGCTGCCGCGCAGCGTGCCGAAGCGCGCGACCGCGACGCGTGCGTAGTCCGAGCAGCTCGGATGGAAGCGGCAGCGCGAGCCCAGCAGCGGGCTGATCCAGCGCTTGTACGAGGCGAGCAGGAAGAGGATCGGGCGGGACACGGAAGGCCTGGCTCGTCGTGCGCCGCGACGGGGGCGGAGCCGCCGGAGGCGCGGTTGCCGGGGCAGGGGACTTAGGCTATAACACCCGGCCGCCGGGTCACAAGGCTAGGACTGATATGGCGAAGACGACGCAGAAGACTGGTAAAACCACCGCCGCGACCAAGACGGCGACGCGTTCGAAGACCGCCGCCAAGCCGGCTCCGAAAACCGCCGCGAAGCCGACCCGCTCGACGCCCGTGGCGGCCTCGAAGACCAAGCGACCGCTGGTCGACAAGACGCCGCCGGCGAAGAAGGCCGAACCCAAGAAGGTGTCACGCGTCGTCCCGGCCAAGACCGCCGCCACGCCCGCACCGAAGACCGCCGCGAAGCCGCCCGCGAAAAGCGCCGGCCACGCGACCGCAACACCGGCGTCACCTGCGCCGCGCAGCGTGGCAGCCCCGGCGCCGCCTCCCTCGAAGCCCTCGAAGCCCACCGTGACCGATACCAAGTCCAGTTCCTCCAGTGCCAAGCCGACCGCCTCCAAGGCGCGTGCGGTCGCCGCCCCCTCCGCCGGTACCGACGGCGTGACCATGCAGGACGGCCGCTACGCGCTGCCGACCACCACGCGCATCGACCTGCCGAAAGGCTACAAGCCCTCCGCCAAGGAGGAGTACATGAGTCCGATGCACCTCGAGTTCTTCCGCCGCAAGCTGCAGACGTGGCGCGAGGATCTCGTGGAGGAATCCAAGCAGACGATCGAGAACCTGCGTGACGAGGTCCGCGACGTCGGCGACGAGGCCGAACGTGCCACGCGCGAGACCGAGAACTCGCTCGAGCTGCGCACGCGCGACCGCTACCGCAAGCTGATCGCCAAGATCGACAAGGCGCTCAAGCGCATCGAGGAAGGCCGCTACGGCTACTGCGAGGAAACCGACGAGGAGATCGGCATCGATCGCCTCGAGGCGCGTCCGATCGCGACGCTCTGCCTCGACGCGCAGGAGCGCTGGGAGCACCGCCAGAAGCAGATGGGCGACTGAATCGCCCGGGGCCCGGCCCCCGCGGACCGCCGACGGCGGTCCGCTGTCCGGCACGGCACACGCCGACGCGGCGGTGCCCCGATCCCGATTCCCTTTCGAGCCGGCCCATGTCCGACCGCAAGTACTTCGGCACCGACGGCATCCGCGGCCATGTCGGCCAGTGGCCGATCACCGCCGACTTCATGCTCCGCCTCGGCCGTGCCGCCGGCGCCGTGTTCGCACGCGGCGGCGAGAAGCCCGTCGTGCTGATCGGCAAGGACACGCGCGTGTCCGGCTACATGTTCGAATCCGCGCTCGAGGCCGGCCTGCTCGCCTCGGGTACCGACGTGCGCCTGCTCGGGCCGATGCCGACGCCCGGTGTGGCGTACCTCGTGCGCTCGCTGCGCGCCGATGCGGGCATCGTCATCAGCGCCTCGCACAACCCGCACCAGGACAACGGCGTCAAGTTCTTCTCGGCGATCGGCGAGAAGCTCGACGACGAGGTCGAGCTCGCGATCGAGGCCGAGCTCGATGCCGAGTTCTCGACGGTCGGCTCGGCGACGATCGGCAAGGCGATGCGCATCGACGACGCCTCGGCGCGCTATCTCGAGTTCTGCAAGTCGACCGTGTCGCGCGCATTCCACCTGCACGGGCTGCACGTCGTGCTCGACTGCGCGCACGGCGCCACGTATCAGATCGCACCGAAGATGTTCGCCGAGCTCGGCGCGCGCGTGACCGCGATCGGCAACCGCCCCGACGGCCTCAACATCAATCGCGAGGTCGGCTCGACGAGCCCCGCCGCGCTGCAGCGTGCGGTGGTCGAGAACGGCGCCGACATCGGCATCGCGTTCGACGGTGACGGCGACCGCCTGCAGATGGTCGATTCCACCGGACGCCTGGTCGACGGTGACGAACTGCTGTGCATCCTCGCCCACGACTGGCATGCGCAGGGTCGCCTGCGCGGCCCGGTGGTCGGCACGCTCATGAGCAATTTCGGCCTCGAGCGCGCGATGGCCGACCTCGGCGTGCCTTTCGAGCGCGCGCGCGTCGGCGACCGCTACGTCATGCAGGTGCTGCGCGACAAGGGCGGCGTGCTCGGCGGCGAGACCTCCGGCCACCTGCTGTGCCTGGACCGCGTCAGTACCGGCGACGCGATCGTCGCCGCGCTGCAGGTGCTCGAGGCGCTCGCGCGCGCGGGCCACGGCCTCGCCGACGCGACCGCGCGCATGCACAAGATTCCACAGACCACCGTCAACATCCGTGCCGCCGGTGGCGCCGCGCTCGTCTCGGACGGTCAGGTGCAGGCTGCACTCGCGCACGTGCAGGATGAACTCGCCGGCATCGGCCGCGTCGTGCTGCGTCCCTCCGGCACCGAGCCGCTCGTGCGCGTCACCGTCGAAGCCGAGGATGCCGATCTCGTCGCGCGCCTCGTCGACGGCCTCGCCGACGCGGTGCGTGCCGCCGCGGCCTCGCGCGCGGCCTGAGCATTCCCGTTCCACCCGATCGACCGCTCCCGAAGGATGGCAGCCCGATGAAGAAGGTCCCCACGCTCGACATCCGTCGCTACGACAGCGACCGCGAGGCATTCGTCGCCGAGATCGGCGCGGCCTACCGCGAATTCGGCTTCTGCTGCATCAGCGGCCACGGCATCGCGCGCGAGGCGATCGACGGTGCCTACGACGCGTTCCAGCGCTTCTTCGCGTTGCCGCCCGAAGTCAAGATCAGGTACCACGTACCCGGCAGCGGCGGCGCGCGCGGCTACACGCCGTTCGGCATCGAGACGGCGAAGGATTCGCGCCACCCGGACCTCAAGGAGTTCTGGCACGTCGGCCGCGAGATCCCGCGCGACTCGCGCTTCGCCGACGTCATGCCGCCGAACCTGTGGCCGGACGAGGTGCCCGGCTTCCGCGAGTACGGCTACGGCCTCTACGAGGCGCTCGACGACCTCGGCACGCGCGTGCTGCGTGCGCTCGCGCTGCACATCGGTCTGGCCGAGAACTTCTTCGAGGACAAGACCAACGTCGGCAACTCGATCCTGCGCCCGATCCACTACCCGCCGATCACCGCGACCGACATCCCGAACGTGCGTGCCGGCGCACACGAGGACATCAACTTCATCACGCTGCTGGTCGGCGCCAGCGCCGAAGGCCTCGAGGTGCTCACGCGCGAAGGCACGTGGCTGCCGATCACGACCGAAGGCGATGCGATCGTCGTCAACATCGGCGACATGCTGCAGCGCCTGACCAACCACGTGTACCCGTCGACCACGCACCGCGTGATCAATCCGCAGAACGACAACGCGCGCAAGCCGCGCTACTCGGTGCCGTTCTTCCTGCATCCGAATCCCGACGTCGTCCTCGACGTGCTGCCGTCGTGCGTGGACGCCGACAACCCGAAGCGCTACGACACCTCGATCACCGCGCACGAGTACCTCATGCAGCGCCTTCGCGAGATCAAGCTGATCTGATCGCGCCCGCCCGTGCTCAGTCGGGCGCCGCCTTGCGGAACTGCCGCGAGCGGCGCCCGATCATGCGCAGTGCCACGCGGTCGGGCAGCAGCTTGAACATCGTCTTGATGAGGCGGTTCACGCGTCCGTTCACGAGTACCGCTTCGCCGCGCTCGACCGCGTCGAGGCCTTGCGCGACGACTGTGTCCGCATCCATCCACATCCAGCGCGGCATCTTCGACATGAGCTCGCGCGAGCCGGTCACGTCGTGGAACTCCGACCACGTGAAGCCCGGGCACAGCGCGCAGGTGTGCACGCCTTCGTCGCCGTACTCGAGCGTGAGCGCCTGCGAGAGTTTGACGAGGTAGGCCTTGGTGCCCGCGTAGAGCGTCTGGCCTGCCGAACCGGGCACGTGCCCGGCCAGCGAGGCGACATTGACGATGCGGCCGAAGCCGCGCTCGCGCATCGCGGGCAGGAAGCGGTGGCAGAGCTCGGTCGGCGCCGTGAGCAGCACCTGCAGGAACGCCGCATGGGTCTCCCAGGGCTGCGACAGCAGGTAGCCGGTGACGCCGTAGCCGGCATTGTTGACCAGCGTGCCGACGAAGATCCCGCGCGCCTCGAGTTCGGCCTGCAGGTTCGCGGGGGCCTGCGGATCGGCAAGGTCGCAGGGCAGCACGATCACCTCGATGCCGTGCGCTGCACGCAACTCGACGGCGAGCGATTCGAGCCGGTCGGCGCGGCGCGCGACGAGCACGAGCGGCGTGCCGCGCGAGGCGAGGGCGCGTGCGAACGCGGCGCCGATGCCGGCCGATGCGCCGGTGACGAGGGCGTGGCCTCGGGAAGGGGCGGGCATCGTGGCTCCTCGGGCAGTGGAGCCGCGAGCGTACCGAAAAACCTCCGGTCCACGCCGGCGGTTTGCGGGCGCGCGGCACGGTCGCTATCCTTCGCGACCCTTTTCGAACCGTGCGGATCCCCGACATGCGCCGCAAGCTCGTCGCCGGAAACTGGAAGCTGCACGGTTCACGCGCGCTGGCCGCGGAACTGTGCGGCGCGCTCGCCGCGCATCCCGCCGGGATCGACATCGCCGTGATGCCGCCGTTCCCGTACCTCGGCGAACTCGTCGCCGCGCACGGCGGCGGTCGCCTCGCGTTCGGCGCGCAGGACGTCAGCGAGCATGCGCAGGGCGCGTTCACGGGCGAAGTCGCCGCGGCGATGCTGCGCGAGGTCGGTTGCCGCTACGTGCTGGTCGGCCATTCCGAGCGCCGCCAGCTGCACGGCGAGACCGACGCGGTCGTCGCGCGCAAGTTCATCGCCGCGCAGGCCGCCGGCCTGATCCCGGTGCTGTGCGTGGGCGAGCTGCTCGAGCACCGCGACGCGGGCGAAACCGAAGCCGTCGTGGCGCGCCAGGTCGAGGCCGTCGTCGAGGCGGCGGGCATCGCCGCGTTCGCGGATGCCGTGGTCGCCTACGAGCCGGTCTGGGCGATCGGCACGGGTCGGACCGCCTCGCCGGAGCAGTCCCAGGAGGTTCATGCATTCGTGCGTGACAAACTGGGGAGACTCGATGCTAGAATAGCGAGCTCGCTGACCATCCTTTACGGGGGAAGCGTGAAGGCCGCCAACGCAGCCGAGCTGTTCGCCGCACCCGACATCGATGGCGGGTTGATCGGCGGAGCCTCGCTCGTGGTGTCCGAAATCCTTGCGATCTGCGACGCCGCTTCCGCGGTGGCGCGACAGGTGTCCTGAAGATCCACATGATCACGATCGTTGCCCAAGTCTTCTACGTCCTCATCGCCATCGCGATGATCGCGCTGATCCTCATGCAGCGCGGCGCGGGCGCCAATGCCGGTTCCGGCTTCGGCGGCGGCGCGTCGGCGACCGTCTTCGGTGCCCGTGGCTCCGCGAACTTCCTTTCGCGCAGCACGGCGGTACTTGCCAGTTTGTTCTTCCTGCTCAGCCTCGGCATGGGCATTTATCATGGTCGTCCCGGTGCGGTAAGCTCCACGGATGATCTCGGTGTGATGTCCGGTGCGGTGGCGCCCGCGGCATCCGAGGTCCCGGCTCCAGCCCCCACGGGCGACGTGCCGGCACCTGCGGCGACTCCGGCAACGGATGTCCCGGCACCGGAGCCTGCCGATTCGGCGGTCACGCCGGCCCCCAAGGCCGACGAGCCCGCCCCATCGAAGTCCGATGAGAAGGGGAAGGACGGAGCTTGACAGGCGTTGCCCAGGTGGCGGAATTGGTAGACGCACTACCTTGAGGTGGTAGCGGCGAAAGCTGTGGGGGTTCGAGTCCCCCCTTGGGCACCAAATTGCAGGTAACCGTCGTTGCCACCCCAGGTGGGGTGGCAACCGCTGATGCGCGACGAGCGCGGAGGTGCGTGTGATATCCGAGTATTTTCCCGTACTGCTGTTCCTTGCAGTCGCCGCCGTCATCGGCATCGCCCTCCTGGTCCTCGGCAACGTGCTCGGCCCCAAGAAGGCCGTGGCCGAGAAGCTCGCGCCGTACGAATGCGGCTTCGAGGCGTTCGAGGACGCCCGCATGCGTTTCGACGTGCGGTATTACCTCGTCGCGATCCTGTTCATCCTGTTCGATCTGGAAGTCGCCTTCCTGATCCCGTGGGCCGTCGTCTTCGAGGACGTCGGCCTGCCGGCGCTCGTCGCGATGGGCATCTTCCTGCTGATCCTCACGGTCGGCTTCATCTACGAATGGAAGAAGGGGGCTCTCGAATGGGAGTGATCGACACCGTTAGCCGGGTGATGCACAACCCGGACCCCGTCAGCCTCGTCGACGACATCCTGCGTCCCGGAGACGACAACCCGCTGCTCGAGCGCGGCTTCGTCACGGCGCGCGTCGACGACCTCGTCAACTGGGCACGCACCGGCTCGATGTGGCCGATGACGTTCGGTCTGGCCTGCTGCGCCGTCGAGATGATGCACGCAGGCGCCGCGCGCCTGGACCTCGACCGCAACGGCGTGATCTTCCGCCCGTCGCCGCGCCAGTCCGACGTCATGATCGTGGCCGGTACCCTCGTCAACAAGATGGCCCCCGCGCTGCGCAAGGTCTACGACCAGATGCCCGAGCCGAAGTGGGTCATCTCGATGGGCTCGTGCGCGAACGGTGGCGGCTATTACCACTATTCCTACTCGGTGGTGCGCGGCTGCGACCGCATCGTGCCCGTCGATGTCTACGTTCCCGGTTGCCCGCCGACCGCGGAAGCGCTGATCCACGGGATCCTGCAGCTGCAGAAGAAGATCCGTCGTACCAACACGATCGCACGCTGAGCACCGGCATGAGCGAACCGACTTCCCTTGCCCGCCTGCTCGCGGAGCGTTTCGGCGACCAGCTCGTCTCGGTCACCGAGTCCGTGGGTGAAACCACCATCGAGGTGCTGCCCGAGCACTGGCTCGCGGTCGCACGCACGCTGCGCGACGACGCCGCGTTCGCGTTCGACGTGCCGATCGACGTCAGCGGCGTCGATTACCTGAGTTACGGCGACACCGAGTGGGACACCAGCGACGTGTCCTCGCAGGGCTTCTCGCGTGGCGTCGAGGGCGAAGGCCCGGGCCGCTTCCGCTGGGACGACCGCCCGCGCGACACCGCGATCCCGCGCCGCTTCGCCGTCGTGGTGCACCTGCTCTCGCTCGAGCGCAATGCACGCCTGCGCATGCGCGCGTTCTGCGCCGACGACGAGCTGCCCGCAGTGCCCTCGCTCGTCGAGGTGTGGCCCGGCGTGGACTGGTTCGAGCGCGAGGCGTTCGACCTGTTCGGCATCGTCTTCGAAGGCCATCCGGACCTGCGTCGCATCCTCACCGACTACGGTTTCGTCGGCCACGCGTTCCGCAAGGACTTCCCGCTCATCGGCAACGTCGAGATGCGCTACGACCCCGACAAGAAGCGTGTCGTCTACGAACCCGTGTCGATCGAGCCGCGCGTGCTCGTGCCGCGCACGATCCGCGACGATTCGCGTTACGAACAAGCTGCGGCCGAGCGCAAGGCGGGGAAGTAGGCCATGCAGGAAATCCGCAACTACACGATGAACTTCGGGCCGCAGCATCCCGCGGCCCACGGCGTGCTGCGCCTCGTGCTCGAGATGGACGGCGAGACCGTCGTGCGCGCCGATCCCCACGTCGGCCTGCTGCACCGTGGCACCGAGAAGCTCGCCGAATCCAAGCCGTTCAACCAGTCGATCGGCTACATGGATCGCCTGGACTACGTCTCGATGATGTGCAACGAGCACGCCTACGTGCGTGCCATCGAGAACCTGCTGGGGATCCAGGCGCCAGAGCGCGCGCAGTGGATCCGCACGATGTTCGATGAAATCACCCGCGTGCTGAACCACCTGATGTGGATCGGCTCGAACGGTCTCGACCTCGGTGCGATGGCGGTGATCCTGTATGCCTTCCGTGAGCGCGAGGAGCTGATGGACTGCTACGAGGCGGTCTCGGGCGCGCGCATGCACGCGGCCTACTACCGTCCTGGTGGCGTCTACCGTGACCTGCCCGAGCGCATGCCGCAGTACAAGGAATCGCCCTGGGCCAAGGGCAAGGAGCTGAAGCGCCGCAACGCCTGGCGCGAGGGCTCGATGCTCGACTTCCTCGAGGCCTTCACCGACGACTTCCCCTCGAAGATCGACGAATACGAAACCCTGCTGACCGACAACCGCATCTGGAAGCAGCGCACCGTCGGCATCGGCGTGGTCAGCCCCGACCATGCCCTGGCCTGGGGCATGAGCGGCCCGATGCTGCGCGGCTCAGGCGTGGCTTGGGACCTGCGCAAGAAGCAGCCCTACGCCAAGTACGCCGAAGTCGATTTCGACATCCCGGTGGGCGTCAACGGCGACTGCTACGACCGCTACCTCGTGCGCGTCGAGGAGATGCGCCAGTCCAACCGCATCATCCAGCAGTGCGTGGCGTGGCTGCGCGCGAACCCGGGTCCCGTGATCGTCCAGAACTACAAGGTCGCCCCGCCGAAGCGCGAGGAGATGAAGGACGACATGGAAGCCCTCATCCACCACTTCAAACTGTTCACCGAAGGCTACTGCGTGCCGGCCGGCGAGACCTACGCCGCGGTCGAGGCGCCGAAGGGCGAGTTCGGCTGCTACCTCGTCTCGGACGGCGCCAACAAGCCGTTCCGCGTCAAGCTGCGCGCGCCGGGCTTCGCCCACCTGTCGTCGATGGATTCGATCGTGCGCGGGCACATGCTCGGCGACGTCGTCGCGATGATCGGCACCTACGACGTGGTCTTCGGGGAGATCGACCGATGAAACCGACCGGTACCTGGAACGAGATCCGCGACATCGACCCGATGGCGCTGCTCAGCGAGCACACGCGCGAGCACATCGAGCACTGGATCGCCAAGTTCCCGCCCGACCGCAAGCGTTCGGCGCTGATCCAGTCACTGTTCGCGGCGCAGGAGCAGAACAACGGCTTCCTGACCGACGAGCTCATCGTCGCGGTCGCGAAGTACCTCGACCTGCCGCAGGTGTGGGCGTTCGAGGTCGCGAGCTTCTACTCGATGTTCGAGACCAAGCCCGTCGGCCGCAACAACGTCGCGATCTGCACGAACATCTCGTGCTGGCTCAACGGCGCCGAGGACCTCGTGCGCCACTGCGAGAAGAAGCTCGGCACGAAGCTCGGCGAGTCCACCGCCGACGGCCGCATCTACCTCAAGCGCGAGGAAGAGTGCCTGGCCGCGTGCTGTGGCGCGCCGATGATGGTCGTCAACGGCCACTACCACGAGAACCTCGACACCGCGAAGGTGGACGAGATCCTCGAAAAGCTGAAGTGAGCACCTGAGATGGCCGTCGGTCCCGCCCCGCAGGAACACCAGGTCGTGTACACGACCCTGCATTTCGACACGCCGTGGTCGCTGGAAAGCTACCTCAAGGTCGACGGCTACAAGGCCTGGAAGAAGATCCTCGCCGAGAAGCCCGATCCGGCGACGCTCATCGACGAGATCAAGAGGAGCTCGCTGCGCGGCCGTGGCGGCGCCGGCTTCCCGACCGGCCTCAAGTGGTCGTTCATGCCGCGCACCGCGCCGGGCCAGAAGTACATCCTGTGCAACTCGGACGAGTCCGAGCCGGGCACCTGCAAGGACCGCGACATCCTGCGCTTCAACCCGCATGCGGTGGTCGAAGGCCTCGCGATCGCGTGCTACTGCACGGGCTCGACGGTGGCCTACAACTACCTGCGCGGCGAGTTCCACCACGAGCCGTTCGAGCATTTCGAGCTCGCGCTCAAGGAGGCCTACGCGGCCGGCCTGCTCGGCAAGGACATCGGCGGTTCGGGCATCGACGTCGACATCCACACCGCGCTCGGCGCGGGCGCCTACATCTGCGGCGAAGAGACCGCGCTGATGGAGTCGCTCGAGGGCAAGAAGGGCCAGCCGCGCTTCAAGCCGCCGTTCCCGGCCAACTTCGGCCTGTACGGTCGCCCGACGACGATCAACAACACCGAGACCTACGCCTCGGTGCCGGCGATCCTCAACAAGGGCGCCGACTGGTTCCTCAACCTCGGCAAGCCGAACAACGGTGGCCCGAAGATCTTCTCGGTGTCGGGCCACGTCAACAAGCCCGGCAACTACGAGATCCGCCTCGGCACGCCGTTCTCCGAGCTGCTCGAGATGGCCGGTGGCGTGCGCAACGGCAACAAGCTCAAGGCGGTGATCCCGGGCGGATCGTCGATGCCGGTGCTGCCGGCCGAGACGATGCTCGCGACCACGATGGACTACGACGCGATCCAGAAGGCCGGCTCCGGCCTCGGCTCGGGCGCGGTCATCGTTATGGACGAGACCACCTGCATGGTGCGCGCCTGCCAGCGCATCGCGCGCTTCTACTACGCCGAGTCGTGCGGCCAGTGCACGCCGTGCCGCGAAGGCACCGGCTGGATGTACCGCATGCTCACGCGCATCGCCGAGGGCAAGGCCGAGCCGGGCGACCTGGAGATGCTCAAGCAGGCCGCCGGCCAGATCGAAGGCCACACGATCTGCGCGTTCGGCGAAGCCGCCGCGTGGCCCGTGCAGGGCTTCCTGCGCCACTACTGGCACGAGTTCGAGTACTTCATCGAGCACAAGCGTTCGATCGTCGACGCGCAGATCGGAGTCGCCGCATGAGCGCGCAGCCGGCCAACCCGAACACGCCGCCCGACCACGTCGCGATCGAGATCAACGGCCGCGAGACGTTCGCGCCGAAGGGCTCGATGATCATCCAGGCGGCCGACAAGCTCGGCATCTCGATCCCGCGCTTCTGCTACCACGAGAAGCTGCCGATCGCCGCCAACTGCCGCATGTGCATGGTCGAGGTCGAGATGGGCGGCCGGCCGATGCCGAAGCCGCAGCCGGCCTGCGCGACCCCGGTCGCCGACGGCATGAAGATCTTCACGCAGTCGCAGCGCGCCCTGTCCGCGCAGCGCAACGTGATGGAGTTCCTGCTCATCAACCATCCGCTCGACTGCCCGATCTGCGACCAGGGCGGCGAATGCGAACTGCAGGACCTCTCGATGGGCTACGGCCGCTCGGTGAGCCGCTTCGTCGAGCGCAAGCGCACGATCCCCGACGAGGATCTCGGTCCGCTCGTCGAGACCGAGATGACGCGCTGCATCCAGTGCACGCGCTGCGTGCGCGTCATGGCCGAGGTCGCGGGCACTTACGAGCTCGGCGGCATGGAGCGCGGCGAGCGCCTGCAGATCGGTACCTACGTCGGCAAGCCGCTCATGAGCGAGCTGTCGGGCAACGTCATCGACGTGTGCCCGGTCGGCGCGCTGACCAACAAGGCGTTCCGTTTCAAGGCGCGCGCGTGGGAACTGCTCGCGCGCGAATCGATCGGCTACCACGACGCGCTCGGCTCGAACCTGTGGCTGCACACGCGCCGCGGCGAAGTGCTGCGCACGGTGCCGCGCGACAACGAGGCGATCAACGAGTGCTGGCTGTCGGATCGCGACCGCTACAGCCACGAAGGCGTCTACGCCGCCGACCGCGCGAAGCGTCCGCTGGTCAAGCGTGACGGCACCTGGCACGAGGTCGACTGGGACGAAGGTCTGCGCGCCGCCAGCGAAGCGCTGCGCCGCGTGCCGGGCGGTGCGCTCGGCACGCTCGTGCACGGCGCCACGTCGACGGAAGAGGGCACGCTCGTCGCGCAGCTCGTGCGCGCGCTCGGCCACGATGCGATCGACCATCGCCTGCGCCAGCTCGACCCGTCCGACGGCGCTGCCGCGACCGCGTTCGAGATGCCGTTCGCCGAGATCGAGAAGGCCGACGTCGTCGTGCTGGTCGGCTGCCAGCCGCGCCGAGAACTGCCGCTGCTCAACGTGCGCCTGCGCAAGGCCGTCAAGCGCGGCGCGAAGGTCTACACGGTCAACGTGCTCGACGGCGACGCGACGTTCCCGCTCGCCGGCAAGCGCATCGTCGCGCCGCAGGCGTTCGTCGATGCGCTGCTGTCGCTCGGTCGCGCCGCCGGTGCGACGACGACGACGGGCGGTGCGCTCGCCGACGCGCTCGCACAGGCCGGTGACGACGAGGCTTCGAAGACGATCGCCGCCGCGCTCGCGGGCGCCGGTTCGTCGGTCGTGATCCTCGGCGAAGCCGCCACGACGCATCCGCAGGCCGCCTGGCTGCGCGCTGCCGCACGCCATGTCGCGACCGCGACCAACAGCGCGTTCGACGAGATTCCGCTGGCCGCCAACGCGGTCGGCCTCGCCCGCGCCGGCGTGCTGCCGCGTGGCGAAGGCGGCGACGTGCGCGCCCAGCTCGGCGCGCCGCGCGACGGCTATCTGCTCTACAACGTCGACGCGCCGGCCGATTTCGCCGACGGCGCGCAGGCGTGGTCCGCGCTCGCCGCGGCGCCGACCGTGGTCGCGTTCTCGGCCTATGCGGGCAGCGCGCTGCGCGAGGTCGCCGACGTGATCCTGCCGATCGGCCTCCTGCCCGAGATCGACGCGACGCTGACCAATCTCGACGGCATCACCCAGGTCGTGCGTCCCGGCACCAAGCTGCCGGGCGATGCGCGTCCGGGCTGGCGCGTGCTGCGTGCGCTCGGCGCGGCGCTCGCGCTCGAGGGTTTCGATTTCATCGAGATCACCGAGGCGCGTGCACGCATCGCCGACGTCGCCGCGACGCCGCTGCGTGCGCCGGGTGCGCGTGCAACGACCGACGCCGCGGCTGGCCTCGTGCGCATCGCGACGAGTGCGATCTACCGCACCGACGCCGTGCTGCGCCGTTCGCCCGCGCTCGCCGCGCATCCGCTCAACCGCGGTGCGCGCCTCGTGCTGCATCCGCAGGACGGCCTCGCGCTCGGCATCGGGCAGGGCGGTTCGGCGCGCATCGGCGAGGCCGCGTTCGCGGTCGAGCTCAGCACCGAGGTTCCGGCCGGCGCGGCCTGGCTCGAGGCCGGTTATGACGACACCGCCCTGTTGCCGCCGTACGGCGCGACGCTGACGATTGCGAGGTCCTGAGCGTGTTCGATCCCCTGCGCGACATCCTGCTCGGGTACGGCAACACGGGTCTCACCGTGTGGGTGCTCCTGAAGATCCTCGCCATCGCCGTGCCGGTGATCATCACCGTGGCGATGTTCGTGTACTGGGAGCGCAAGGTCATCGGCTGGATGCATGCGCGCATGGGGCCGAACCAGATCGGCCCGCTCGGCCTGCTGCAGGCCTTCGCCGACGTCTTCAAGCTGCTGTTCAAGGAAGTCCTGCGCCCGGACGCCGCGAACAAGACGATGTTCTTCCTCGCGCCGCTGATTGCGCTCGTGCCGGCGCTCGCCGCGTGGGCCGTGGTGCCGTTCGACGCGGGCGTCGTGCTGTCGAACCTCAATGTGGGCCTGCTGTTCCTGCTCGCGATGACCTCGATGGGCGTGTACGGCATCATCCTCGCCGGCTGGGCGTCGAACTCGCGCTACGCGATGCTCGGCGCGATGCGTGCGGCCGCGCAGACGGTCTCCTACGAGATCGCGATGGGCTTCGCGCTGGTCAGCGTGCTGATCCTCTCGGGCAGCCTCAACCTGTCCGAGATCGTGCTCGCGCAGAAGGGCAGCAAGGGCCTGTTCGACTGGTTCTGGCTGCCGCTGCTGCCGATGTTCGTCATCTACTTCGTGTCGGGCGTGGCCGAGACCAACCGTGCGCCGTTCGACGTCGCCGAAGGCGAGTCGGAGATCGTCGCGGGTTTCCACGTCGAGTATTCGGGTTCGGCGTTCGCGATCTTCTTCCTCGCCGAATACGCGAACATGATCCTGATCGCGTTCCTCGCGTCGGTCCTGTTCCTCGGCGGCTGGCTGAGTCCGTTCCCGGAATCGTGGGGCTTCCTCGGCGCGCCGGGCTGGTGGTGGACGTTCGCCAAGGCCTTCTTCTTCTCGTTCTTCTACCTGTGGTTCCGCGCGTCGTTCCCGCGCTACCGCTACGACCAGATCATGCGCCTGGGCTGGAAGGTGTTCATCCCGATCACGATCGTGTGGGTCGCCGTCGCGGCCTGCATGAAGTATTTCGGCTGGGTCACCATCGGTGCATGAGCGAGCCAAGGAACCTCAGCAAGCCATGAACAGCGTCGTCCGATACCTCAAGAGCCTGCTCCTGCTCGAGCTCCTCGCGGGCTTGCGCCTGACCTTCGGCTACATGCTCAAGCCGAAGTACACGATGCGCTATCCCGAGGAGCACATCCCGAAGTCGAACCGCTTCCGCGGCCTTCACGCGCTGCGCCGTTACCCGAACGGCGAGGAGCGCTGCATCGCGTGCAAGCTGTGCGAGGCGGTGTGCCCGGCGCTCGCGATCACGATCGACTCGGCCGCGCGCGAGGACGGCACGCGCCGCACGACGCGCTACGACATCGACCTCTTCAAGTGCATCTTCTGCGGCTTCTGCGAGGAGTCGTGCCCGGTCGATTCGATCGTCGAGACGCACGTGCACGAGTACCACTTAGAGAAGCGCGGCGAGAACGTCGTGACCAAGCTGCAGCTGCTCGCGATCGGCGAGCGCTACGAAGGCGAGATCGCCGCTGCGCGTGCGCAGGACGCGGCGTTCCGATGAGCACGACGGGAGAATCCAGGTGACATTCGAGCTCGTCTGTTTCTACGTGTTCGCGGCGGTCGCCGCGGCGGCCGCGCTCGCGGTCATCAGCGTGAGGAACCCCGTCGTCGCGGCGCTCAGCCTCGTGCTGACGTTCTTCTCGATGGCCTGCGTGTGGCTGCTCGCCGAGGCCGAGTTCCTCGCCGTCGCGCTCGTGCTGGTCTACGTCGGCGCGGTCATGGTGCTGTTCCTGTTCGTGGTCATGATGCTCGACCTCGATCTCGTGCCGTTGCGCGAGAGCGCCTCGCGCTTCCTGCCGATCGGCGTCGCGGTCGCGGCGGTCATGCTCGTCGAGATGCTCATGCTGATCGGCGTGCGCAGCCTCAAGGTCGAGCCGATCGCCGACCCCGCCGCCACGGCCGGGCTGTCGAACATCGAATGGCTCGCTCGCTCGCTGTTCACCGACTACCTGCTGCCGTTCGAGGTCGCTGCGCTGATCCTCACGGTCGGCCTCATCGCCGCCGTGCCGCTCACGCTGCGCCACCGCGTCGGCGTCAAGAAGCAGAACCCGTCCCGCCAGGTGCAGGTGCGCCGCGAGGACCGCCTGCGCATCGTCAAGATGGCGGCCGAGACGAAGCAGGGGGAGTCGCCGTGATCACGCTCGCGCATGTCCTGACGCTCGGCGCGGTGCTGTTCTGCATCGCCGTCGCGGGCATCTTCATCAACCGCAAGAACGTGATCGTGCTGCTCATGTGCATCGAGCTCATGCTGCTCGCGGTCAACACGAACTTCGTCGCGTTCTCGCGCTTCCTCGGCGATCCGGCCGGACAGGTGTTCGTGTTCTTCATCCTCACCGTGGCCGCTGCCGAAGCGGCGATCGGTCTGGCGATCCTCGTCGTGCTGTTCCGCAACCGCGCGACGATCGACGTCACCGACATCGACCGCCTGAAGGGTTGAGCGCATGACGATCTCCAAGACCCTCCTGCTCGTGATCGTGCTCGCGCCGCTGTTCGGCGCGGTGCTCGCGGGCCTGTTCGGCCGCCAGATCGGCCGCGTCGGCGCGCACAGCGTCACGATCGGCGGCGTCGCGCTGAGCTGCGCGCTCTCGTTCGTCGTGCTCTACCAGCTGGTCTGGGGCGGTGCGACGACGTTCAACGAGAACGTCTACACCTGGTTCGAGATCGGCCGCTACTCGGCGCATGTCGGCTTCCTGATCGACAAGCTCACCGCGATGATGATGGTCGTGGTCACGTTCGTGTCGCTGCTCGTGCACCTGTACACGATCGGCTACATGCACGAGGACGACGGCTACCAGCGTTTCTTCAGCTACATCTCGCTGTTCACGTTCTCGATGCTCATGCTCGTCATGGGCAACAACTTCCTGCAGCTGTTCTTCGGCTGGGAAGCGGTGGGCCTCGTCTCGTACCTGCTGATCGGCTTCTGGTTCAAGCGCCCGACCGCGATCTTCGCGAACATGAAGGCGTTCCTGGTCAACCGCGTCGGCGACTTTGGCTTCCTGCTCGGCATCGCCGGCGTGCTGCTGTGGTTCGGCGGATCGCTCGATTACGCGACCGTGTTCGCCTACGCGCAGGATCCGTCCAACGAGATGGGCGCTCGCACGGTCGAGCTCATCGCGGGCCATCCGTGGCACGTCGCGACGATCGTCGGCATCTGCCTGTTCATCGGCGCGATGGGCAAGTCGGCACAGGTGCCGCTGCACATCTGGCTGCCCGACTCGATGGAAGGCCCGACGCCGATCTCGGCGCTGATCCACGCCGCGACGATGGTCACGGCCGGCATCTTCATGGTCGCGCGCATGTCGCCGATCTTCGAGCTGTCCGACACGGCGCTGTCGTTCATCCTGATCATCGGTGCGACCGGCGCGCTGTTCACGGGCCTCATCGGCGTCGTGCAGAACGACATCAAGCGCGTCGTCGCGTACTCGACGCTGTCGCAGCTCGGCTACATGACCGTCGCGCTCGGCGCTTCGGCCTACGCGGCCGGCGTGTTCCACCTCATGACACACGCGTTCTTCAAGGCGCTGCTGTTCCTCGGCGCGGGCTCGGTGATCATCGCGATGCACCACGAGCAGGACATGCGCCACATGGGCGGCCTGCGCAAGTACATGCCGATCACGTGGATCACGATGTGGATCGGCTCGCTCGCGCTGGCCGGTGCGCCGGGTTTCGCAGGCTTCTTCTCGAAGGACGCGATCATCGAGGCGGTCGGCGAGTCGCATCGCTTCGGTTCGGGCTACGCCTACGCCTGCGTGCTGATCGGCGTGTTCGTGACCGCGCTCTACACGTTCCGCTCGCTGTACATGACGTTCCACGGCAAGGAGCGCTTCGTCGTCGACGCGCACGATGCGCACGGCCATGGCCACGGGCACGACGACGCGCACCACGACGACCATGGCCACCACGAGCCGGGTCACCTGGCGCACGCGCCGCACGAGTCGCCGTGGGTCGTCACGGTGCCGCTCATGCTGCTCGCGATCCCGTCGATCGTGATCGGCTTCCTGACCATCGGTCCGATGTTGTTCGGCAGCTACTTCGACGGCGTGATCTTCGTGCGCGAAGCCAACGACGTGCTCGGCGAACTCGGCCAGAACTTCCACGGCGCGGGCGGCATGATCCTGCACGGCCTGCAGACCGCGCCGTTCTGGCTCGCGCTGGCCGGCTTCGCGGTCGCGACCTACATCTGGCTGTTCAACCCGTCGATCGCGGCCTGGTTCGCGAAGACGTTCCGCCCGCTGCAGACGCTGCTCATGAACAAGTACTACGCCGACGACGTCTCGCAGGCGGTGTTCTCGAAGGGCGGCATCGCGCTCGGCCGCGGCCTCTGGAAGGCCGGCGACGTCGCCGTCATCGACGGTGCGATCGTCAACGGTTCGGCCGGCCTCGTCGCCCGCCTCGCCGGTGCGGTGCGCCGCCTGCAGTCCGGCTACCTCTACCACTACGCATTCGCGATGATCCTCGGCCTCATCCTGCTGCTCGGCGGGCTGTGGTGGGGCGTGACGCGCATGGCCGCCTGATCGACGGGGAACGACGAACACCATGGCTGACTGGCCCCTCCTCAGCGTCCTCATCTGGCTGCCCCTGCTCGGCGCGGTCGCCGTGCTCGCGCTCGGCCGCAATCCCGGTACCGCGCGCTGGCTGACCCTCGGCATCGCGATCGCGACGTTCGTCGCGAGCATCCCGCTCTACACGGGCTACGACGCGGCCGCCGGCGGCATGCAGTTCATCGAGTCGCACGCGTGGATCGACGCGCTCAAGGTCTACTACGGCCTCGGCGTCGACGGCATCGCGGTCGCGCTCATCGTGCTGACCACGTTCACGAGCGTGCTCGTTATCATCGGCTCGTGGGGCTCGATCGACGAGCGCGTCTCGCAGTACATGGCCGCGATGCTCGCGCTCGAGGGCATGCTCATCGGCGTGTTCGCGGCGACCGACGCGCTGCTGTTCTACGTGTTCTTCGAAGCCATGCTGATCCCGATGTTCATCATCATCGGCATCTGGGGTGGTCCGCGCCGCGTCTACGCGACGCTCAAGTTCTTCATCTACACGTTCCTCGGCTCGATCTTCATGCTGGTCGGCCTGATCTACCTGCACATGAAGACCGGCGAGTTCTCGCTCGCGGCGTTCGCGTCGGCGGGATTGGACAGTACCGAGCAGGCCTGGCTGTTCTTCGCGTTCCTGATCGCGTTCGCGATCAAGGTGCCGATGTGGCCCGTGCACACGTGGTTGCCCGACGCGCACGTCGAGGCGCCGACCGGCGGCTCGGTGATCCTGGCTGCGATCATGCTCAAGGTCGGCGGCTACGGCTTCATCCGCTTCTCGCTGCCGATCACGCCCGACGCCTCGCAGGAGTACGCGTGGGTCGTCATCGCGATGTCGCTCGTCGCGGTCGTCTACATCGGTTACGTCGCCCTCGTGCAGGACGACATGAAGAAGCTCATCGCGTACTCGTCGATCGCCCACATGGCGTTCGTGACGCTCGGCATCTTCATCGCGCTCGCGCTCGTGCGCGACCACCAGAACCCGGACGCGGCGCGCCTCGGCCTGCAGGGCGCGATGGTGCAGATGATCTCGCACGGCTTCGTGTCCGGCGCGATGTTCTCGTGTATCGGCGTGCTCTACGACCGCCTGCACACGCGCATGATCCGCGACTACGGCGGCGTCGCCAACGTGATGCCGTGGTACGCCGCGTTCTTCGTGCTGTTCGCGATGGCCAACTGCGGCCTGCCCGGCACGAGCGGTTTCGTCGGCGAGTTCATGGTCATCCTCGCCGCGTTCCAGGACAACTTCTGGATCGCCGCGGTCGCCGCGTTCACGCTGATCATCGGCGCCGCCTACACGCTGTGGCTGGTCAAGCGCGTCATCTTCGGCGAGATCACCAACCCGAAGGTCGCCGAACTGACCGATCTCGATGCGCGCGAATGGATCGTGCTCGGCGCGTTCGCCGCCGCGGTCCTGCTCGTGGGCATCTACCCGAAACCGCTGACCGACCTCATGGAGACCTCGGTCCAGCAGATCGTCGGCAGGCTTCTGCTGGCCAAGGTCTGAGAACGCGACGATGACCGAATTCAATACCCGAGACCTCGTCACGATCCTGCCGGAGCTGGTGTTCCTCGGCTCGATCGGCGCGATCCTGATCGTCGACCTGTTCATCAAGCCGTCGCAGCGCATCGTCACGCACGTGCTGTCGATCCTCGCCCTCGCGGTGACCGCGGGCTTCGTCTGGAGCGCGGCGCCTGCGGAGCGCGTGACCGCGTTCGGTGGCATGTTCGTCGTGGACATGATCGCGACGACGCTCAAGCTCGCCGTGCTGCTGACGACGGCGCTCGCGCTGGTCTACGGCCGCCACTACATGCAGGAGCGCAAGCTGCTCGTCGGCGAGTTCTACCTGCTGATCCTGTTCGCCACGCTCGGCATGCTGCTGCTCGTTTCGGCAGGAAACTTAGTAACCGCTTACTTAGGTCTGGAGCTGCTCGCGCTGTCGTCGTATGCGCTCGTCGCGCTCAACCGCGATTCGGCGATCGCCGCCGAAGCGGCGATCAAGTACTTCGTCCTCGGCGCGCTCGCCTCGGGCATGCTGCTGTACGGCATGTCGATGGTGTACGGCGCGACCGGCACGCTCGACCTCGCGCGCATCGTCGCGGCGACCCCGAACGTGCAGCACCCGAACCTGCTCGCGGTCGGTGTCGTGTTCATCGTCGTCGGCGTCGCGTTCAAGCTCGGCGCGGTGCCGTTCCACATGTGGCTGCCGGACGTCTACCACGGCGCGCCCACGGCCGTGACGACGTTCATCGGCTCGGCGCCCAAGCTCGCCGCGTTCGGCCTGGCCTACCGCCTGCTCGAGGACGGCCTCGGCGGCATGAGCCAGCACTGGTCGCAGATGCTCGCGATCCTCGCGGTGCTGTCGCTCGCGGTCGGCAACCTGTTCGCGATCGCGCAGACCAACCTCAAGCGCATGCTCGCGTACTCGACGATCTCGCACGTCGGCTTCCTGCTGCTCGGCTTCGTCGGCGCGACGCCGGCCGGCTACGCCGCGGCGATGTTCTACGCGGTCGCCTACGCGCTGACCGCCGTGGTCGCGTTCGGCATGATCGCGCTGCTCGCGCGCGCCGGCTTCGAGGCCGACGAGATCGACGACTTCAAGGGCCTCAACCAGCGCAGCCCGTGGTACGCCGCGGTCATGGCCACGATCATGTTCTCGCTGGCCGGCGTGCCGCCGCTGTTCGGCTTCTTCGCCAAGCTGCTCGTGCTCAAGTCGGCCGTCGACGCGGGCTACCTGTGGCTCGCGATCGTCGCGATCGTGTTCGCGATCGTCGGCCTGTTCTACTACCTGCGCGTCGTCAAGGTCATGTACTTCGACGATGCGATCGAGGGCGGCACGCTCGTGCTGCCGGCCGACCGCCCGTTGCGCTGGGTGCTCTCGGTCAACGGCATCGCGCTGCTCGGCCTCGGCTTCGCGTCGGGCCCGCTGTTCGCGTGGTGCAACCGCGCGTTCGGCCTCTGACACGAACCGTTTCCGCGACGCGCCCGCCCGGGCGCGTCGCGTGCCGCTCTCCGGTCAGTCCGGGCAGGCGGTCGGTGCGCTGCTCGGATCGCTGCCTTCCGCGAACAGGCGGTCGGGGATGATGCGCATGAGGAACATGCAATCGGCCTGACCGTCCAGCCACCCGGCGAGCACGATGCGTCCCGCCGAGTCCACCTCGAATGCCGTGGCGTGGTCCGAACCCTCCGCGAGGATCCGCAGTTGGACGGGGGATGCGAATGCCGGATCGGACGACGCATCGTTGCGGATGCGAAGCAGGGTGGTGGTGCCGCCACCGTCGAGGTTCGACAGCCCGACGGTCATGATGTCACCACCCGCGGAGGGGATCGCGAACGAGCCCTCGTTCATCCGTGTTCCCTGCGGGTAAAGGATTTCGGCCTTGCCCGGCGGACCCATCTGTTGCTGGTTCGCATTGAACGACGTGTCGGGCAAGCCGCCCACGACGAAGCGCGCGACGTTCATCGATTCGTTGAACAACGAACCGCCTCCCTGCCGTGCCGGGGTGTAGCCGATCAGCGGATGACCCGACGCGTCGAGACGCACCGATCCCGTGAGCGCAAGGTCGCCCGTCTGGCCGGTGTGGATGGTGGTGGCGCCCGATGTCCCGAAGCTCGCATCGAGGGTTCCGCCAGGCAGCATGCGGAACAGGTCGAGTCTGCCCAGCGTCATGTTGCTGCCGGCAAGGTAGACGCGTTCGGTGTCGTCGAGCACGATGCGGGAGATGGAACGCGGCATGCCCAGCGAAGCGACGCCGTCGACACCGTAGCTGGCATCCACGGTGCCGTCTGCGTGCAGTCTCACGAGCCCCGAGTCGTTCGAGGCGACCGACGTGCCGACGAGCATGCCGCCCGTGGCGTCCAGCGCCAGCGTGCCCCCGGGCGAGAACCCTGCGTTCGCGACGTAAGGCCGGAAGTCGTAGGTCCGGAAGCCGGCGCCGTCCGCGAACGATGTGTCGAGTTCTCCGTCGGCAGTGATGCGCGCGATGAACAGTCTGGTGGTGAAGAACCAGGATTGTGTCGGAGCGGCGATGGCGCCCAAGACGACGATGCGGCCATCCGCGAGGACGTCCAGGGCAGAGAAGGCACCTCCCTTGGGAAACGAAGTCGCGTCGAGTGCGAGCTCGAACACGCCCTCCGATCCGAAGGCCGGATCTGGCGCGCCATCGGCGGTGAATCGCATCAGGCGAGGCGCGAAGTGGTCACCGTCCGTGCGCGCGCCGGCGACGAGGATCGCGCCATCCGGTCGCATGCGCATGGCGCGTACGGCCGTGTTGCTGCGGCTGGTCGTGAAGGCCTGCAGCGTCAAGCCGTCGCTGCCGAAACTCCGGTCCAGCCATGTCGGCGGCGCCGCTTCGGCCGCCGTCGACGACAACAACGCGGCGCATGCCGTGGCGAGAAATCCGTTCCGCATGGTCCATCCCCTTGAAATGCCTGCCCGACGGATCATATCGAGTCATCGCGGCGGGGCAAGCGCGTGTGCGGGGATCGTGCACTTCCGCGTGGTGCCTGCTTGCGGAGCTTTGACGATCCCGCTAAGATAGCGGGCTCTGGTGCGGGGTGGAGCAGTCTGGCAGCTCGTCGGGCTCATAACCCGAAGGTCGCAGGTTCAAATCCTGCCCCCGCTACCATTTTTTCGGTGAGGGGCCGCTTCGGCGGCCCCTCCGTCCGAGGCGCAGGATGCGCACGTTGCCGATGGTTGGGATGCATGACAACGGCGGACTACGGAATGGGCCTTGTGCCCATTTTTTTTTGGTTTTCTCAGGACGGCGGCCTTACGTGACGAACGAGCAGCTCAACGAACTCCTTGCTCCCCTGGTGGCCGACCTCGGCCTCGAGTTCGTCGGCATCGAGTTCAGTCCGAGTCGTGGCAGCAGCCTCCTTCGCGTCTACATCGACGTGTCGGATCGACCCGTCACGATCGAGGACTGCGAACGCGTGAGTCGCGAGATCTCCGCGCTCATGGACGTCAACGATCCGATCGAAGGGCGCTACACGCTCGAGGTGTCTTCGCCGGGCATCGACCGCCCGCTGTTCACGCCGGAGCAGTTCGCGCGCTTCGTCGGCAGCGAGGCGCGCGTGCACGCGGCGCTGCCGATCGACGGGCGCTCGCGCTTCCACGGCGTGATCCGCGCGGTCGACGCCGAGGGCGTGCACATCGACCAGGACGGTCGCGACGTGCTGATCGCGCACGCCAACATCACCAAGGCGCGCCTCGTGCCCGATTACGAGGCGCTCGGCCTGGCCACGTCGCGTCGCAAGAACGAGGAAGCCGGCTCGCGCAAGCGCGCGCCGAAACAGAAGTGAGGCCGCCGAGGCGGTCGCGCAGGAGTGGACGAGAATGAGCAAAGAACTGTTGCTGGTCGTGGATGCGGTCGCCAACGAGAAGGGCGTGCCGCGTGACGTGATCTTCGAGGCGATGGAGGCCGCGCTGGCGTCCGCCGCGAAGAAGCGTTATCCGACCGAAGAGGTCACCGCACGTGTGTCGATCGACACGACCTCGGGCGAGTACGAGACGTTCCGCCGCTGGGAGGTCGTCGCGGACGACGTCGTCATGGAGTCGCCGGATCGCCAGATCCGCCTCATGGACGCCGTCGACGTCGATGCCGAGATCCAGGTCGGCGAGTACATCGAAGAGCAGATCGAGAACCCCGAGTTCGGTCGCATCGCCGCGCAGGCCGCCAAGCAGGTCATCGTGCAGCGCGTGCGCGAGGCCGAGCGCGCGCAGGTCGTCGATGCCTACCGCGACCGCGTCGGCGAGCTCATCACGGGCATCGTCAAGCGCGTCGAGCGCGGCAACATCTACGTCGACCTCGGTGGCAACGCCGAAGCGTTCATCCCGCGCGACAAGGCCATCCCGCGCGAAGTCGTGCGCGCCGGCGACCGCCTGCGCGGCTACCTGCACGAGGTGCGCTCGGAGCCGCGCGGCCCGCAGCTGTTCATCTCGCGCACCGCGCCGGAATTCATGATCGAGCTGTTCAAGCTCGAGGTGCCGGAAGTCGGCCAGGGCCTCGTCGAGATCAAGGCGTGCGCACGCGATCCGGGCGACCGCGCCAAGATCGCCGTGCTCGCGCACGACCACCGTACCGATCCGATCGGCGCCTGCATCGGCATGCGCGGCTCGCGCGTGCAGGCGGTGTCGAACGAACTCAACGGCGAGCGCATCGACATCGTGCTGTGGAACGACAACCACGCGCAGTTCGTGATCAATGCGATGGCGCCGGCCGAGGTGCAGTCGATCATCGTCGACGAGGACAAGCACTCGATGGACATCGCGGTCGCCGAGGACAAGCTGTCCCAGGCGATCGGCCGCGGCGGCCAGAACGTGCGCCTCGCCAGCAAGCTCAGCGGCTGGCAGCTCAACGTCATGACGGCCGACCAGGTGCGCCAGAAGAGCGAAGGCGAGCAGGACGCCGCGCGTCAGCTGTTCATCGACAAGCTCGAGGTCGACAACGAGATCGCGCAGATCCTCGTGCAGGAAGGCTTCTCGACGGTCGAGGAAATCGCCTACGTGCCGACCGCCGAGCTGCTCGCGATCGACGGCTTCGACGAGGACATCGTCGAGGAGCTGCGTGCGCGAGCGCGCGACGCGCTGCTCACCGACGCGCTCGCGGTCGAGGAAGAGATCGAGGAACACAAGCCGGCCGACGATCTGCTCGAGGTCGAGGGCGTCGACGAGGCACTCGCGTACGAACTGGCCGGCCACGGCATCGTCACGCGCGAGAACCTCGCCGACCTCGCCACCGACGAGCTCATCGAGCTCGGCATCCAGGATATCGATGAAACACGTGCGCGCGAGCTGATCATGGCAGCGCGCGCCGACTAGCCCGGTCGGGCACCACCGCATCGCGCCGGGGTCGGCGCGGGCGGGCATTCCGCGGGCGGGCGGCCCAGGCGGGCAGGTCAGGAGTACACAGAGAATGTCGGACGTCACCATCAAGCAACTGGCCACCGTGCTCGGCACGCCGGTCGACAAGCTGCTCTCGCAGCTCGCCGAGGCGGGCATGAAGTTTTCGGATCCGGAACAATCGATCAGCAGCACCGAGAAGGTGAAGCTGCTCGGCTTCCTGCGCCGCAACCACGGCAAGAGCGAGACCTCGCCCGAGGACAGTGCGCCGCGCCAGGTCACCCTCAAGCGCCGCACGGTCAGCGAGCTCACGGTCAACCCGGGCCAGCGCGGCGCCGCGACCAAGACGGTCAACGTCGAGGTCCGCCAGAAGCGTACCTACGTCAAGCGCAGCTCGGTCGACGACCAGGTGTCGGTCGATCCCGAGCGCGAGGACGCGCTGCGCAAGCTGCAGGAGTCGCAGCAGAAGCGCGACGCCGAGGAAGTCTCGCGCCAGCAGGTCGTCGAGAAGCGTCGCCACGACGAGGAGGCCTCGCGCCAGGCCGTCGAAGACGCCCGTCGCCAGGCCGAAGATGCCGCCGCAGCGGCAGCCGCGGACGCAGCCGCCGCTGCAGCAGCAGCTGCGGCACCGGCCATCGTCGAGGATTTCGTCGAGGCGCCCGCCCCGCGGGTCGAGACGACGCGCCCGGCGCCGCTGGGCCCGATCGGTCCGATCATCGTCGAGCGCAAGCGTTACGCACCGCCGGCGCCGGTTCCGCCGCCTGCTCCGGCACCCGCTCCGGCGCCTGCAGCCGCGCCGTCGCCCACTCCGGCTCAGGCTCCGTCCGCGCAGGAACCTTCGCGCTACGGCAAGCCGCGCCACGGCGCCGGACAGGGCCATCGCGGCGGTCGCGACGGCGACGGTCCGTCGCAGCCGCGTTATTTCGGCAACGAACTGCACCTGTCCTCGGAAGGCAGCGCGCGTCGCACCGGCCGCAAGAAGCCGCACAAGCGTGCGCCGGAACCGTCGCGTGGCGGCGGTTCGGGTGGTTCGCACGGGTTCTCGCGTCCGACCGCGCCGGTCGTGCGCGACGTGGCGATCGGTGACTCGATCAGCGTCGCCGACCTCGCGCAGAAGATGGCCGTCAAGGGTGCCGAGGTGGTGAAGGCGCTGTTCAAGATGGGCGTCATGACCACGATCAACCAGGTCATCGACCACGACACCGCGGCGCTCGTCGTCGAGGAACTCGGCCACACCGCGATCCGTGCCACCGACAACGACGCCGAGACCGACCTGCTCGCGCACGTCGACGCGGGTGGCGAGCAGGAGTCGCGTCCGCCCGTCGTCACGATCATGGGCCATGTCGACCACGGCAAGACCTCGCTGCTCGACTACATCCGCCGCACCAAGGTCGCCTCGGGCGAAGCGGGCGGCATCACGCAGCACATCGGTGCCTACCACGTCGATACGCCGAAGGGCGTCATCACCTTCCTCGACACGCCGGGCCACGCCGCGTTCACCTCGATGCGCCAGCGCGGCGCGCAGGCGACCGACATCGTGATCCTCGTGGTCGCGGCCGACGACGGTGTCATGCCGCAGACGGTCGAGGCGATCAAGCATGCGCGCGCCGCGAAGGTGCCGCTGATCGTCGCGATGAACAAGATGGACAAGTCCGAGGCCAACCCGGACAACCTCAAGCAGGGTCTCGCCCAGCACGAGGTGATCCCGGAAGACTGGGGCGGCGACACGCAGTTCGTGCCGCTGTCGGCCAAGACCGGCATGGGCGTCGATGCACTGCTCGATGCGGTGTCGGTGCAGGCCGAGGTCATGGAGCTCAAGGCCGTGCGCGAAGGCCGCGCCACCGGTGCGGTGATCGAGTCGAGCCTCGACAAGGGCCGCGGCCCGGTCGCGACCGTGCTCGTGCAGCAGGGCACGCTCAAGAAGGGCGACTTCGTCGTCTGCGGCGTCGAGTACGGCCGCGTGCGTGCGCTGTTCGACGAGACCGGCAAGCAGGTCGCCGAAGCGGGCCCGTCGATCCCGGTGCAGGTGCTCGGCCTGTCGGGCGTGCCGGAGGCGGGCGACGATTTCGTCGTCGTCGCCGACGAGCGCCTCGCCAAGGACGTCGCCCAGCAGCGTGACGCGAAGCGTCGCGAGACGCGCCTCGTGCAGAGCGCGGGCAACCGCATGGAAGACGTGCTCGCGCAGATGGGCCAGGGCGAGGGTCAGCAGACGCTCAACCTCGTGGTCAAGGCGGACGTGCAGGGCTCGACCGAGGCGCTGCGCCAGGCGCTCACCGCGCTCAGCAACGAGCTCATCAAGATCAACGTGATCTCGTCGGGCGTCGGCGGCATCACCGAGTCCGACGCGATGCGCGCGGTCTCGGCGAAGGCCACGATCATCGGCTTCAACGTGCGTGCCGACGCTTCGGCCCGCCGCGTCGTCGAGGCGAACGGCCTCGACCTGCGCTACTTCTCGATCATCTACGACGTCATCGACCAGGTGAAGCAGGTCGCGACGGGCATGCTCGGCGTGGAAGTCCGCGAGGAGATCATCGGCATCGCGCAGGTGCGCGAGGTGTTCCGCTCGTCGAAGTTCGGCGCGGTCGCGGGCTCGATGGTCATCGAGGGCGTGGTCAAGCGCAACAAGCCGATCCGCGTGCTGCGCGACAACACGGTGATCTTCGAGGGCGAACTCGAATCGCTGCGTCGCTTCAAGGAGCTCGTCGACGAAGTGCGCAACGGCACCGAGTGCGGCATCGCGGTCAAGGCGTACAACGACGTCAAGGCCGGCGACCAGATCGAGTGCTTCGAGCGCATCGAAGTGCAGCGCACGTTCTGATCGCAGTCAGTGCATGCGGCGCAGGATGCATCCCGCGCCGCCACTGGCCCGACACCGAGGGGATTCCGATGGCCGATTTCACCCGCTCCGACCGCGTCGCCGTCCAGCTGCGCAAGGAGATCGCCGTGCTCGTGCACCAGTCGGTGCGCGACCATGCGCTGCCGTCCGTGAGCGTGTCCGACGTCGAGGTCACCAAGGATCTCGATGTCGCGCGCGTGTTCGTCACGACGCTGCTGTCCGACCAGTCCAAGGTCGCCGTCAAGGCGCTCAACGAGATGGCCGTGGAGTTCCGCCGCGAGCTGTCGCGCACGCTCAAGATGCGCCGCGTGCCCGAGCTGCGCTTCCTCTACGACGACTCGGTCGACAATGGCGAGCGCATCGAGTCGTTGCTGCGCCAGGGTTGAGCCGAGTGGCTGAACGCCACGCGACCCGCTGCACGCATCACCTGCGCACCACGTCTCGTTTTCACGCGTTCTGAATCCCCGATCCGCGCGCGTCGACTAGCATCGCCGTCGGCGCATTCCTGCGCCGAATCCCTGGAGATGCCATGCGTCCGCGATCGATCGCGCGAGTCCCGTTTGCCGCCCTCGTCCTGTGTGCATCGCTCGCCGCGATGCCCGTCCTCGCCGCCGAACAGGCCGGCACGCCGCGCCCGGTCGTGAAGGCTGTGCAGGCGACGGCGGAATCCGGTGTCGTCGTGCGCGTCAAGGATGTCGTGGTGACCGACGACGTCACGCTCGTGACGATCAGCGCGTCGTACAGCGGCGAATCGATCTTCGTGAACCTCGCCGATTCCGACAGCGGCACCTTCCTGCAGGACGAGGACGGCCAGAAGTACCCGCTGCGCAAGCCGGCCGACAACAAGTGGTTGCGCGTGCAGGCCGGCGACACGATGCAGGGGCGGCTCGTGTTCCTCGGCGTGATCGCACCTGAGTCCAAGACCTTCAGGCTCGTCTTCAACGAGGGCAAGCCCGGCAGCGATGCCGATGCTCCGGGCCTCGCCGTCGACGTGCCGCTGTCCTGATGCGCACCGCCATGGTCATCACGCGCATGCTCGCTGCGATCGTGGCGTCGTCGATCGCGTTCGCCGCGTGCGCGCACGCCGGCGTGCCGTACAAGCGCATCGCCGGCGGCAACCCGGACGAGCCGACCACGTGGGTCGTGTCGAAGCAGCCCGAGACGCTGTGGTCGGACAAGCCGCTCGCCAGCACGCTGGTCGCCGACGGTCCGGCCTCGACGTTCGGAAGCGCGTCGGCCCCCGCCTCGACGTTCGAACTCGCCGACGTGCCGCCCGAAAGGCTCGCCGCGACGCGCGCGATGCTCGACGACCTCGATGCGCGCTCGTCCGATGGCGCGATCGTCGTCGACCTGCCGGGCGACGTGCTGTTCGATTTCGACAAGGACACGCTGCGCCCCGATGCGGTCGCCGTGCTGTCGCGTGTCGGCGTGCTGCTCGCGGGTTTCCCGCGGCGCGCGGTCGCGATCCAGGGCCATACCGACAGCAAGGGCGACGACGATTACAATGACGCGCTGTCGGAGCGTCGCGCGAACCGCGTGCACGCGTTCCTTGCCGGGCGCGACACGACACCGCGCGAGTACGACGTCGAAGGGTTCGGCGAGCGCCAGCCCGTCGCGCCGAACGCGACGCCCGACGGCCGCGACGATCCGGCAGGGCGGCAGAAGAACCGCCGTGTCGCGATCGTGATCCGGCCACCCGACACGTGAGGAGGACACCATGGCCTTGATGGCATGCCCCGAATGCCGCCGCGAGATCTCCGACCAGGCGCACGCCTGCCCGGGCTGCGGCTATCCGATCCGCGCCGCCGTGACGGGATCGCAGGACACCACCGGCACGGTCGTCAAGACGACCGGCGCCGTCGTCGGCGCGTGGCTCACCGCGCCGTGGCTCGCGCGCACGATCGTGGGCGTGGTCGCGTTGATCGGCTTCTTCATCTTCATGATCGTCGGCGTGCTCAACAAGTGAGCGTGCGCCTTGGGTGAGACGAAACGACAGCGGCAGCGTCGCGGCTCCGCGCCACGTCTCGCGTGGCGTGACGTCACCGGCATCCTGCTGCTCGACAAGCCCGCGGGCGTCAGCTCGAACACCGCGCTGCAGCACGTGCGGCGCCTGTTCGGTGCGGCCAAGGCCGGCCACACCGGCGCGCTCGATCCGCTCGCGACCGGCCTGCTGCCGATCTGCTTCGGCGAGGCGACCAAGATCGCGGGCCTGCTGCTCGGCTCGCGCAAGGCCTACCTCACCGAGGCCTTGCTCGGCGTCACCACCGACAGCGCCGACGCCGATGGCGAAGTGGTCGACACGCGCGAAGTGCCGCCGCTCGACGAGGCGATGATCGAGCAGGCGCTCGCGACGTTGCGTGGTCGCATCCGCCAGGTCCCGCCGATCTACTCGGCGCTCAAGCGCGACGGCGAACCGCTGTACCGCATCGCGCGCCGCGGCGAGACCGTCGACATCCCCGAACGTGACGCCGAGGTGTTCCGTTTCGAGCTCCTCGCGCGCGAGGGTGACCGACTGCGCCTGCTCGTCGAATGCGGTTCGGGCACGTACGTGCGCAGCCTCGTGCGCGATCTCGGCGAGCGTCTCGGTTGCGGTGCCCACGTGACGCTGTTGCGGCGCCTGTGGATCGACCCGTTCGAGGCGCCGGCGATGCACACGACAGAAGGGCTCGAGGCGCTCTTCGCCGCGGGTGGCCGTGCCGCGCTCGACGCGCAGCTGCTGTCGATCGGCGAAGGCCTGCGCGGCCACCCGGTCGTCGATCTCGATGCCGACGCGAGCCTGCGCCTGCGCCAGGGACAGGCGATCACGCTCGGCCACGGTGCACGCGCCGGCCTTTGCCTGGCCCGTGGGCCGGACGGAAGTGCGCTCGCATTGGCCGAATGCGGGGACGACGGCGTGCTGCGCACGTTGCGCGGATTCAACACCTCGGCCAACGCGGAGTCCGCCGCAGTCTGAGTGGCAGGTCGGGCGGATGCCGCCGTCAGGCCACGCGGCGCTGGTTCCATGGCCCGGACGGGCAGGATGGTGGCCCGTTCTCGTGCGCGGGGCCGCAACGCCAGCGGCAACGCGTCGCGCAAGCCGTCCCGGAGGCGGAAAAGCGTTGCCGATCAAACCGTTCGCCCGGCGACAGCGTCACGAAAGTCGTGTGGACAACTTGTGACGACAAGGCTTTGCCCGCTAAAATGGCGAGCTTTCACCCCCAAGAACCTCCACGCGGGGTTTGGAAACCGTCACCGGTGGGTGGCCGTTCCCAAGCCTCGCCCTGCATCGATAGGGTTGCCTACATGTCGCTCAACGTTGAACAGACCAGCAAGATCATCGCCGATTACGGCCGCGTCCCCAACGACACCGGTTCGCCGGAAGTCCAGGTGGCGCTGCTGTCGGCACGCATCGAGCACCTCTCCACGCACTTCGCCAGCCACGACAAGGATCACCACTCGCGTCGCGGCCTGCTCAAGATGGTCAACCAGCGCCGCCGCCTGCTGAACTATCTCAAGAGCAAGGACGGCGACCGCTACAAGTCGCTGATCGAACGCCTCGGCCTGCGCCGCTGATCGACCGACAGGAGAGATGGCAGTGGCGAAAGTAACCAAGACGTTCCAGTACGGCAATCATCAGGTCACGCTGGAAACGGGCGAAATCGCCCGCCAGGCCAGTGGTGCGGTGGTCGTCCGCATCGGCGACACCGTCGTGCTCGTCACGGCGGTCGGCGCCAAGTCGGCGCGCGAGGGGCAGGACTTCTTCCCGCTCACGGTCGACTACCAGGAGAAGTTCTACGCCGGTGGCCGCATCCCGGGTGGCTTCTTCAAGCGTGAAGGCCGCCAGACGGAGAAGGAGACGCTGACCTCGCGCCTCATCGACCGTCCGATCCGCCCGCTCTTCCCGGAAGACTTCAAGAACGAAGTCCAGATCATCGCGACGGTCATGTCGCTGAATCCGGAGATCGACGGTGACGTCCCGGCCATGATCGGTGCCTCGGCCGCGCTCGCGCTGTCGGGCCTGCCGTTCAACGGTCCGATCGCCGCCGCCAAGGTCGGTTACGCGAACGGCCAGTACCTGCTCATGCCGACGGCTACCGAGCTCAAGACCTCGGAGCTCGAGCTCGTCGTCGCCGGTACCGCCAACGCGGTGCTGATGGTCGAGTCGGAAGCCAAGCTGCTCAGCGAAGACGTCATGCTCGGCGCCGTCGTGTTCGGCCACAACGCGCTCAAGGGCGCGATCCAGGCCATCAACGAATTCGTCGCCGAAGTCGGCAAGAAGTCGTTCTCGTGGGCTGCGCCGGTCAAGAACGAGGCGCTCGTCGGCGCGATCAAGAACGCGGTCGGTGATCGTCTCGCCACGGCCTACGCCGTGCGCGACAAGATCGAGCGTCGCGACGCGATCAGCGCGCTCAAGAAGGACGTGCTGGCCGGCCTCAAGGCCGACGCCGAAGCGAATGCCTGGGCCTCCGCCGACCTCGCCAAGGAGTTCGGCGAGCTCGAGTACAACACGCTGCGCGCCTCGGTGCTCGCCACCAAGGTCCGCATCGACGGCCGTGACCTGACCACGGTCCGCCCGATCACGATCCGCACCGGCGTGCTGCCGCGCACCCACGGCTCGGCGCTGTTCACGCGCGGCGAGACGCAGGCGCTGGTCACGGTCACGCTCGGCACCGGCCGCGACGCGCAGATCATCGACGCGGTCGAGGGCGAGTCGAAGGATCCGTTCCTGTTCCACTACAACTTCCCGCCGTACTCGGTCGGTGAAGCGGGCCGCATGATGGGCCCGAAGCGCCGCGAGATCGGCCACGGCCGCCTCGCCAAGCGCGGCGTGCTCGCCGTCAAGCCGACGATCGAGTCGTTCCCGTACGTGCTGCGCGTCGTCTCGGAGATCACCGAGTCGAACGGTTCGTCGTCGATGGCGTCGGTCTGCGGTTCGTCGCTCGCGATGATGGACGCAGGCGTGCCGCTCAAGGCGCCGGTCGCGGGCATCGCGATGGGTCTCGTCAAGGAAGGCGACCAGTTCGTCGTCCTCAGCGACATCCTCGGTGACGAAGACCACCTCGGCGACATGGACTTCAAGGTCGCCGGCAGCGCGGACGGCATCAGCGCCCTGCAGATGGATATCAAGATCGACGGCATCACCGAGGAGATCATGAAGGTGGCGCTCGCGCAGGCCAAGCAGGGTCGCCTGCACATCCTCGGCGAGATGAACAAGGCGATCAGCTCCGCGCGCACCGAGATGAGCGAGTACGCGCCGCGCCTGCTCACGATGCGCATCCACCCGGACAAGATCCGCGAAGTCATCGGCAAGGGTGGTTCGGTGATCCGCTCGATCACCGAAGAGACCGGTACCACGATCGACATCACCGACGACGGCACGATCGTGATCGCCTCGGTGAACCGCGCCGCGGCCGACGAGGCCAAGAAGCGCATCGAGATGATCGTCTCGGACGTCGAGCCGGGCCGCATCTACGAGGGCAAGGTCGCCAAGCTCATGGACTTCGGCGCGTTCGTCACGATCCTGCCGGGCAAGGATGGTCTCGTCCATGTCTCGCAGATCTCCAACGAGCGCGTCGAGAAGGTCTCGGACAAGCTCAAGGAAGGCGACATCGTCAAGGTCAAGGTGCTCGAGGTCGACAAGCAGGGCCGCATCCGCCTGTCGATGAAGGCGGTCGAGGAAGGCGAAGGCTGATTCTCCGCGCCATCGCGTGACAAGAGAAAGCGGGCTTCGGCCCGCTTTTTCGTTGTGGGGCCCGTGAAGAGGAATGGGCCGCATCGACGCATCGTGAAGCGGGGAAACGTCACGACGCGTCGTCGCAGATTCGCCGTACCGCCCGCGTACCACGCCGTCGGCCGAAGCCGACGATCACACGAACCAGCAAGGGAGATCGTCATGCTGCAGCACGCCGTTTCCGTCTCCGATCTCGCGTTCCGCGCGGCCTTCGATGCCGGCGGCATCGCGCCTTCCGCATTCGATCACCGTGCCCATGTACGCCTGGCCTATGTGCATCTCGTCGAGCACGGCGTCGCGGGTGCGCCGCAGGCGATGCGCTCATCGCTGCGGGCGTTCCTCGCCGCGCACGGCATCGCTCCGTCGAAGTACCACGAGACGCTCACGCGTGCGTGGACGTTCGCCGTCGCGCATTTCATGTCGCGCCACGGGAGCGATGCGTTCGAGGCTTTCGAGGCGCGCAGCACGCCGCTGTTCGACAGCCGCGTCATGCTGACCCACTACACGCCGGAAAGGCTTTTCTCCGATGCGGCACGCGCCACATGGGTCGAGCCCGATCTCGATCCGATTCCGCATTGATGTTTGTACGCAGATCAGAGCGATGAAGGCCCCTGCTTCCGGCATGGGTGTCCGACGGAAGCTTGTGGGATAACGGCCGGCGATCCGTTCGTTCCTGCTGCTACAACGGCGTCGAGTGGCAGATGCCGGGGATGCATCCCGCGGCGTGGTTCCTTCAATCCCGGATACAGACGAGCGACATGAAGAGACGGATCGTGGTGGTGGTGCTTGTTCTGGCCGCTGCGCTGTCGCAGGCGGCGTTTGCGGCCCCGGCGACGTCGCGGGCTGATCATCTTCAGAGGCTGGATGAGTTTCTCGATCATGTCGAGAACCGCAACGGTGGCGCCGGGAGCCTGTCCATCTTCAGGGGCGACGAGGAGATCTACGCCAGGAGCTTCGGGCAGAAGAACCTGCCTGGCGCCCTCCCTGACGCGACCGCCAAGTACCGGATCGCGTCGGTCACGAAGCTGGTGACGGCGATTCTGGCCTTCAGGCTGATCGAGGACGGGCGTCTGCGTCTGGATCAGCCCTTGTCGGACTTCCATTCCGACATGCCGTCTGCAAGGAACATCACCATCGCGAACCTGCTCGGGCACTCGAGCGGACTCGGAAATTTCGCGATAAGGGATGGCGAGGTCTGGGTGGTGGACACGCTGAGCCGGGCGCAGATCCTCGGGGAGATCAGAAGGCAGGGCGCCGCCTTCGATCCTGGTGATCGCGTCGCCTATTCCAACTCCGCCTACTTTCTGCTCACGACGATCATCGAGCAGACGGATGGGCGCCCCTATCATCAGATCGTGGCGCAGGACATTGCCGGCCCGCTGGGTCTGAGGAACTTCGCGTCGACGCTGTCCAACCCCACCCATACGCTCAGGTCGCATGTGTTCGATGGGCAGTGGAAGGCGATCAAGGATGTCGATTTCGCCAATGTGATCGGTGTCGGTGACATCGCCAGCACGACGCGCGATCTGAATGTGCTGATGTCCGCGTTGTTCCGGTACAAGCTGCTTCGCAGGGACACCGTGGAGCAGATGAAGCCGATTCCAGGCAAGGGCGGCTGGGGCAAAGGGTTGGCGGAGTTCACGTATGGGGAACGCCGCTTCCTCGGACACGGCGGTGACGTACTCGGCTCTCACGCCCGGTTGATCTACAACCTGGAAGATGAGGTGTCGATCGCGTACGCGACCAATGGCGAGCGCATCCCGGCCGATACGTTCCTGGAAACCATCGTGGGCATCGTCCATGGCGATGACGTCGTGTTTCCCGAACCGCGGTAGTCGCCCGGCGTCGCCGCAGTCCCTCGCCCCTGGTGAAAGGGGCTCGGCGTCCCCGCCAGGCTGCGAGTCGCGCTTCGATGCACCTGATCCGCGTCCGGAGGCATGACCTGGCTGCATGCGTGGGTGGATTCATCGAGATCCTTCTGAAAAGGGATGTTCCGGTCCCCGCAGGCATGGGGAATGCGCATGCCATGCCATCTCACTCACTCACCACCTCGAGCGCCCGACCCCATGGGCCAGCGTTGAAAGCATCCGCCGACGTCGCGATGCGACGTGCCGATTGCCCCGGACGGCAGTGAGGGCAGCGTCGGACATACCGCTATGATCGATCCACGAGGCATCAATGCTTGCGGGAGGATCGAATGCACGGCGTGATCGACGAGACGGTGCGTGTGTCGCGCATGCACGACGCGAGGACGTGGGCCGCATGAGCCGCCTCGGACTCGATCCCCTCGAGCGCGCACTGGTCGCCCAGCTCGCCGTCGGCGATTCGCGGCTGCATCGGCTGTGGTACTACGCCGCCGCGCTCGTGCCCGCGCTCGGGTTCGGCGGCTGGGGCATCGCGCGTGGCGACGTCGTAGCTCTCGGTCTAGGCTTCGCCGGACTCGTGCTGTTCGTGCTCTGGAACCTTGCCGGCGAGTGGCGACTCGCCCCGGTGTTCGCGTCGTTGTGCGCGAAGGTCGATGCGTTCGAGCGTGCGGCGGTGGAGCGCGCCGTCGATGGCGATGCCGATCGTGCGCACTGAGTCGTCGATCGGCATCCGTACGATGCGACGGCCGCGCGCATGACCGCGGCCGTGTCGGCCATGCGATCGCGATCGTTGCGGTTGTGGCAAGACAAGCCTTTCCGCAACGGCGCGACCGCCGCCTTCCTGCGGCGGACCGCGCGGACTAGGGCACGAGCAGCCTGAGGCCCACGCCGGGTTCGGTCGTGATGTACGTCGGCATCGTCGCGTCGTCACCGAGCTTCTGGCGCAGCTTGGCGACGAGGATGCGCACGTAGTGGGTGTCCTCGACGTGCGTCGCACCCCAGACCTCGCGCAGGATCTGCGGCAGCGTCACGACGCGGCCCGCATGCCGCACGAGCAGGGCGAGCAGCGCGTACTCCTTGCGGGTCAGCACGATCGCCTGGCCGTCGAGCGTGACCTCGCGCTTGTCGAGATCCACGCGCAGCCGCCCGTCGTCGTGGAGCGTGTCGCCGCCGATGGTCTGCGCCTTCTGCCTGAGCAGCACGCGCACGCGCGCCATGAGTTCCTGCGTGCCGAACGGCTTGGTCACGTAGTCGTTCGCGCCGGCATCGAGTGCCGCGACCTTCTCGGCCTCGCCCGCGCGTACGGTCAGCATGATCACCGGCACCTGCGACCACTCGCGCAGGCGCGCGAGCACGTGGTGGCCGTCGAGGTCGGGCAGGCCGATGTCGAGCACGACGAGGTCGGCGCCGTGGCGCGCGAGACGTTCGAGGCCGTCGCGTCCGTTCTCCGCCGAGACGACGTCGTAGCCCTGCGCGCGCAGGCTGATGTCGAGCAGGCGGCGCAGCTGCGGCTCGTCGTCGATGACGAGGATGCGCGGTGGTGCGGACGCAGCGTCGCCGGACACGCTTCAATCTCCCGCGGCGCGCGTGGCCGCCGCGTCGGGTTGCATCAGGGGCAGCGTCATGCGGATCAGCGTGCCACGGCCGTCGCGGCCTGCCAACGCCTGCACCGTGCCGCCGTGTGCGCCGATCATGCCTTGGGCGATCGTCAGGCCGAGGCCGGTGCCCTTGCGGCCGCGGTCGCCGCGCTCGACCGTGTAGAACATGTCGAAGATGCGGTGCCGCTCGTCGTCGGGAATGCCGGGCCCCTGGTCGGCGACGTCGAGCACGAGGCTGCCGTCGGCGACGCGCGCACGCACGTCGACCGCCTTGCCGGGCGGAGAGAACTTCGCGGCGTTCTCGATCACGTTGAACAAGGCCTGCTCGACGAGTGCGGGATGCGCCCACAGCGGCGGCAGCCCGGGTGCGAGGTCGATCACGAGCACGCTGTCCGGCACGTAGCGACGCAGGCGGCGCACCGCCGAGCCGACCAGTTCGTCGACACCGATCCAGTCGCGGCGCAGGCTCAGGCCCTCGTGGCCGAGTCTCGTCATGTCGAGCAGGTTCTGGATGTAGCGGTCGAGGCGGTCGCCTTCCTGCAGGATCGTGTCGAGCAGGGCCTTGCGATCCTCCGCGCCCATGGCGTCGGCGTAGCCGGCGAGGCTGCTCGCCGAGCCGACCATCGCCGCGAGTGGTGATCGCAGGTCGTGCGACACCGAAGACAACAGTGCCGAGCGCAGGCGTTCGGTCTCGTTGCCGACGCGCGCGCGCTCGAGGTCGGCGACGAGGGCCGCGCGCTGCGCGGCCTGCGAGACGTCGTCGATCATCGCCTCGACGAGGCGGCGCTGTTCGGGGCCCGGACGACCGGCTTCCGGCGCGAAGCGCAGGCCGACCACGCCGATCACGGATCTATCGTCGCGCAGCGGCAGGAACCACCACGCGGCCGCCGACAAGGTGTCGGTGAAGCGTCCCGCCGGCTGGCCGTGCGTGCGGACCCAGTCGACGGCGCCGCGGTCGATCGCTTCGAGCATCGCGCCGTCGGAGCTCTCCTCGGCGTCGGCGACGCGCAGCCAGACGTCGGCCGACAGATGACGCTCGAGGCTCCGGCGGCCCGCGTGCAACACCTGGCCGAGGTCGGCGGCCGCGCCGAGGCGTTGCCCGAGCGCCTGCAGCACGGTCGCGTGCGCGTTGGCGGCCTTGAGCGCGAGCACCTGCTGGCGCAGCCGCGAGGCGAGGCGCCCGGCGACGAGCGCCGTCGCGAGGAACAGCAGCACCGTCACCACGCCGCGATGCGCGCTGATCTGGAACGTGAAGCGCGGGTCGATGAAGAAGTAGGTGTAGCTGCCGAAGCACAGCACGGCGGTCGCGACCGCGGCGGCCATGCCCGTGCGCGCGGCGACCAGCACGACCGCGACGAGGAAGATCATCGACACGTCGTCGAGACCGAGTCCGCGTTGCGCCGACCACGCCGCCGCCGTCGCCGCGAACGTCGCGAGCGCGGCCCACAGGGCGTCGTGTCGTCCGGGCCATGCCGCCGGCGTCGCCGCGCGGCGCGACCGCGCGCGCGCGTGAGGCGAGCTGATGATGACGAGCTCGTAATGCGCTCCGCGCTGCAGCAGCCGTTGCGTGAGCGTGCGATTGACCATGCGCGCGAACGGTCGTTCGCGCGTGCGCCCGACCACGAGGGTCGATGCACCGTCGCGTTCGGCGTGGTCGAGCAGGGCGTCGGCGATGGAATGGCCGTGAAGCACGGCCGTGTCCGCGCCGAGGTTGCGCGCGAGTGCGAACGCACGGTCGAGTTCGGCCTGGCGCGCGGCATCGGCCGGGCGGCCGGACTGCACCGTCACCACGCTCCACGGTGCATCGCGGCGCTCGGCGATGCGGCGACCGGCGCGCACGAGGTATTCCGACGATCCGAGTCCGTCGATCGCGATGACGACGTGACGGCGCAGCGCGACGCCCGGGATGCCACGTGCGGTGTGCGCCTCGCGCACGTCGTCGTCGACGAGGTCGGTCGCGGTCTGCATCGCGAGCTCGCGCAACGCGGCGAGGTTGGACGGCGAGAAGAACGCGTGCAGCGCACGTTCGGCCTGCTCGGGCAGGTAGACCTTGCCCTGGTGCAGGCGCTCGATGAGTTCGCGCGGCGGCAGGTCGACGAGGCGGATGTCGCGCAGCCGGTCGAAGACGATGTCGGGGACCGTCTCGCCGACACGGATGCCGGTGATGCGGTGGACGATGTCGTTGAGGCTTTCGAGGTGCTGGATGTTGACCGTCGTATGGACGTCGATGCCCGCATCGAGCAGTTCCATGACGTCCTGCCAGCGCCGCTCGTGGCGGCTGCCGGGCACGTTGCGATGGGCGAGTTCGTCGACCAGCGCGATGCGCGGACGCCGCGCGAGCACGGCGTCGATGTCGAGTTCCTCGAGGACGCGTCCCTGGTACTCGACGCGTCGTCGCGGCACGAGCTCGAGGCCTTCCACGAGCGCGGCGGTCTCGCCGCGTCCGTGCGTCTCGACGATCGCGACCGCGACGTCCTGGCCTTGCCTGCGCAGCTCGCGTGCGCGCGACAGCATCGCATAGGTCTTGCCGACGCCGGGCGCGGCGCCGAGGAACACCGTCAGTCGCCCGGCCTCCTCGCCGCGGCGCTGGTCGGCGAGCAGGGCCTCGGCCTGGGCATCGCGATCGGGCGTCATGGCGCTAGTGTGCACCCGCCGTGTGCGACAAGGCATCGAGCGCGAGGTTGAGCTCGAGCACGTTCACGCGCGGCGCGCCGAACAGGCCGAACTGTGCGGACGCGGTGTGTCCGGCGACGAGGCGCTCGACCTCGTCAGCGGCGAGGCCACGGGCGCGGGCCACGCGTGCGACCTGCAGGTGCGCCGCCTTCGGTGACACGTGCGGATCGATGCCGCCGCCGGACTGGGTGACGAGGTCCGACGGCACCGCATCGACCGCCACGCCTTCGCGCGCGGCGACGTGCGTGCGTGCCTCGTCGATGCGTGCACGCAGGTCCGGGTTGGTGCGGGCCTGGTTGCTGCCGGCGACGGCCATCGCGTCGTACGTCGCGGCCGACGGGCGCGGCTGGAAGTAGCGGTCGTCAGCGAACGGCTGGGCGACGAGCGAGGAGCCGACGACGATGCCGTCGCGTTCGAGCAGGCTGCCGGTCGCCTCGTGCGGGAACAGCAGGCGGCCGATGCCGGTGCCGACGAGCGAGTAACCGAAACCGAACAGCAGCAGCGCGACCGCGGCGAGGCCGATCGAGGCGCGCAAGGGACTGGCCGGCGCGGCGTGGGGTGCGGGGTGGAGCGGGGTGGATGAGCGGTTCATGGCAAGTCCTCAGGCGCCGAACACGGCGGCCAGCAGCATGTCGATGAGCTTGATCGCGATGAACGGCAGCACGATGCCGCCGACGCCGTAGATCAGCATGTTCCGGCGCAGCAGCGCGGTCGCGCCGCTCGGGCGGAAGCGCACGCCGCGCAAGGCCATCGGGATCAGCAACGGGATGATGATCGCGTTGAACACGAGCGCCGCGATCACCGCGTTGGCGGGGCTCGACAGCTGCATCACGTTCAGCGCCGCCATCGACGGGATCGCGCCGGCGAACAGCGCCGGCAGGATCGCGAAGTACTTCGACACGTCGTTGGCGAGCGAGAACGTGGTCAGCGCACCGCGCGTGATGAGTTGCTGCTTGCCGATCTCGACCACCTCGAGCAGCTTGGCCGGATCCGAATCGAGGTCGACCATGTTGCCGGCCTCCTTCGCCGCCTGCGTGCCCGCGTTCATCGCGAGGCCGACGTCGGCCTGGGCCAGCGCGGGCGCGTCGTTGGTGCCGTCGCCGACCATCGCGACGAGGCGGCCACCGGCCTGCTCCTCGCGGATGCGCGTGAGCTTGTCCTCGGGCCTGGCCTCCGCGATGACGTCGTCGACGCCGGCTTCCGCGGCGATCGCGGCCGCGGTGAGCGAGTTGTCGCCCGTGATCATGACGGTGCGTATGCCCATCGCACGCATGTGCGCGAACTTCGCCTTGATGCCGTGCTTGACCACGTCCGACAGCTCGACCACGCCAAGCACGTGGCGGCCGTCGGCGACGACGAGCGGGGTCGCGCCGCGGCGTGCCACCTGCTCGACGCGTGCCGCGAGTTCGGCCGGCACCTCGCCGCCGAGCGCTTCGACATGGCGCGCGATCGCGTCCGATGCTCCCTTGCGGATGCAACGCGGACGCGCGCCGTCACCGGCGAGGTCGACGCCGGACATGCGCGTCTGCGCCGTGAACGCGACGAAGCGCGCGTGCGGCGGTTCCTCGATCGCGCGCGAGGGATCGCGTGCGAGCTGCACGATCGACTTGCCTTCGGGGGTCGGGTCGGCCAGCGACGCGAGCATCGCGGCTTCGCGCAGTGCAGCGGGATCGACGCCGGCCAAGGGGTGGAGCGCGGTGGCCTGGCGATCGCCATGGGTGATCGTGCCGGTCTTGTCGAGCAGCAGCACGTCGATGTCGCCGGCGACCTCGACCGCCTTGCCCGATTTGGCGAGCACGTTCGCGGCCAGCGCGCGGTTCATGCCGGCGATGCCGATCGCGGGCAGCAGGCCGCCGATCGTGGTCGGGATCAGGCACACCAGCAGGGCGACGAGCAGCAGCGGGTCGAGCTTCGCGCCGACGAATCCGGCGATGAGCGGCAGCGTGACGACGACGATCAGGAACGTCAGCGTCATCGTCAGCAGGAGCAGGCCGAGCGCGACCTCGTTCGGGGTTTTCTGGCGGTTCGCGCCTTCGACGAGCCCGATCATGCGGTCGAGGAAGCTGTGGCCCGGTTCGGCCGTGATGCGCACGACGATCTCGTCGGACAGCACCTTGGTGCCACCGATCACGCCCGAGCGATCGGTGCCGGCTTCGCGCAGCACGGGCGCCGACTCGCCGGTCACGGCCGATTCGTTGATCGTCGCGAGGCCTTTGACGATCTCGCCGTCGGCCGGAACGAGTTCGCCTGCCGAGACGACGACGAGGTCGCCGACGCGCAGTTCCGCGGCCGGGACCGTCTTCGCCGCGGCCGTGTAGTCTTCACTCGGGATCCTGCGTGCGACGAGGTCCTTGCGGGCGCGACGCAGCGACGCCGCCTGGCCGCGGCCGCGTGCCTCGGCGACGGCCTCGGCGAAGTTGGCGAACAGCACGGTGACCAGCAGCAGCGCGGTCACGGTCCAGCCGAGGCCGCGCGACGTGAAGCCCGCGATCGTGAGGCCGGCGGTCAGCAGGGTGCCGAGCCAGACCACCGCCATCACGGGATTCCTGAAGGCGTGCTGCGGCAGGAGCCTGGTGAACGAGGCGACGATCGCGGTGCGCAGACCCGCGGCGTCGAGCAGGGCATGTCGGCCGCGCGGAGCGGCGTGTACGGGTGTCGTGGACATGGGCGGGATCCTCACGGCGCGATGAGCGCGAGGTGGTCGGCGACCGGGCCGAGCACCAGGATGGGCATGAACTGCAGCAGCGTCAGGATCACGACGACCGCGACCAGCGTCAGCGCGAAGGTGGGGGTTTCGACCTGCAGCGTGCCGATGCCCTCGGGGGCGACCCGCTTGCGCGCCAGCGAGGCCGCGATGGCGAGCGGGATCAGCAGCGCCGGGAAACGTCCGAGCAGGAGCAGCAGCGTGGTGCTCAGGTTCCACCACACGGTCGCGTCGCCGAGGCCTTCGAAGCCGGAGCCGTTGTTGGCGAACGCCGAGGTGAACTCGTAGAAGACCTGGCTGATCGCGTGGAAGCCGGGGTTCGAGTTGCCGGTGAGTTCGGGCACGGCGAGCGTCACGGCCGTGAAGCCGAGCAGCACCAGCGGCTGCAGCAGCACGAGCACGGCGAGCAGTTTCACCTCGTGCGCCTCGATCTTGCGGCCGAACAGTTCCGGCGTGCGCCCGGTCATGAGGCCGGCCAGGAACACGCTCAGCAGCAGGTAGACGATGAACTGCTGCAGGCCGCAGCCGATGCCGCCCCAGATGCCGTTGACGAGCATGTTGCCGATCGTGACGAGGCCGGTCAGCGGTGCCAGCGAATCGTGCATCGCGTTGACAGAGCCGTTCGACGTCTGCGTGGTCACGGCTGCCCAGAGGGCCGATGACTCGGCACCGAAGCGGGTCTCCTTGCCCTCCATGAGGGCGATGTCCGACGCGGTCGACGAATGCCCCTCGGACCAGATCGCCGCACCGCCCGACACGAGCGACATCAGCAGCATCGTGCCGAACACGAGTGCTGCGAACTTCCGCCGCCCCGTGAACGCGCCGACCATGAACGTGATCGCGACCGGGATCAGCAGGATCGCCACCATCTCGAGCACGTTGGAGAACGGCGTCGGGTTCTCGAGCGGCACGGCGCTGTTCGGCCCGTACCAGCCGCCGCCGTTGGTGCCGATCTGCTTGGCCGCGACCATCGCCGCGACCGGGCCGAGCGGGATCTTCTGTGCGGCCATGCCTGCGCTCGCGTCGACCGGTGTCGCGACCGGTCCGCCGTCGAGCGTGGACGGCACGCCTTGCGAGGTCAGCAGCGCGCTCCACAGCAGGCACAGCGGCAGCATCACGCGCACGGTCGGGCGCACGACGTCGGCCCAGTAGTTGCCGACGTCGGCGTCGCCGGTGGTCGGCTGCGCGCCCGCGGAGGGCGGCTTGCGGCCACCGAACAGGCCGCGCAGGGTCGCCGCGACGAGCGCGAGGCCCATCATCGGCGTGATCACCTGCAGGCCGACGATGCCGGTCATCTGGGCGAGGTGGGACAGCTGCGCCTGGCCCGAGTAGTGCTGCTGGTTGGTGTTGGTCAGGAACGACACCGCCGTGTGCAGGGCGAGGTCCCAGCGCATGTTCGGAGCATGGTTCGGATTGAGCGGCAGCCAGGCCTGGGTCATGAACACGACCCAGACCAGCACGCCGAGGACGGCGTTGCTGGCGAGGAATGCCTTGGCGTAGGTCTTCCAGTCCATGCCGCGGGAGGGATCGACGCCGAGCAGTCGATAGATCGGCGTTTCGATGAAGCCGAACGCGCGGTCGCCGCGCATCGGCGCGCCGCGCATGACGGCGGCCATGTAGTGCCCGAGCGGCCAGCCGGCCGCGATCACGAGCAGGATGATGATGATGGCTTCAATCACGGGAATCCCCTGTGGGCGTGCGTACACGCCACGTGATCAGCAGGAACATGAGGCCGGCGCCGGCGATCACGCCGGCCAGCGCCAGGACCATGAAGAGGACATCGAGCACGGTCGGTGTGCGTCAGAACGACGCTTGCAACGCGGCTTCGACGCGCGACCCGCCCCCGTCGCCGAACACGCGTTCGGCCGCGGAGTCGGTGTCGTGCAGGGTCACGCGCATCTCGAACGGTGCCTTGAAGGCCCACACCGCGCCGATCTGCGCGTGGGCGTAGTCGTCGTAGCCGCTCGCGGGGTCGAGCCAGTAGTGGCCGGCCGCCACCTCGAACCGGAACGTGTCCGACAGCGGGAAACGTGCACCGACCAGCGCGTAGGTGCCGACTTCGCCGCCGGCGAGCGCGTCGTTCGAGTGCGCGACCTGCACCCAGTAGTGGTCGCGCCAGGTCAGCGTCGCGTTGAGTTCGGTCCAGTCGAGATCGACGGTCGTCGACGGGTAGCGGTAGTGCGTCGCGTTGACGTCGATCGCGAGCGTCTCGGAGAGGTTCCCGGACCAGCCGACGATCAGGTCGAGCTCGGTGTCGGCATCGTTGGCGGCTGCGAAGTCGACACCCGAGCCCCAGATCTGGCCGTAGACGCCACTGTCGCCGGAGATCCTGACGCCGGCCTGGACTGTCGGATCCCCGTCGCTCTGCGAGGTGCCGCGCCAGACGTAGTCGGTCGTGAGCGCGGCGTTGCCGCTGAAGGTGACTGCGCGGGCCTCGTGGGCGGGGACGAGCAGGGCGAAGGCCATGGCGATCGCGGAACGGGGGGACGACGTGTGGAGCGCGGACATGGGTGGAACCTCGTGCGGAAATACCCGGTCGGGCATCACGAGATTCTTGGGCGTCGGCCCATAAAGTCTCCATCAACGGCACGGTCCTGCCGTAAAACGTCCGTAAATTCTCGCGGTCGTCGCTTCCGCCGACGGACTCGCGCCGATCGAGGCACGCCGCCGGGGACTTCACGATCCGTACTCGGGTCATCCATCGGGCGGAACCTGCCGCGAGCTGAACGGATCCGGGTGTGTCGGCGCCGCGGGAACTTGGGGCGGCATCGATGGAACGGGATTTGCTGCGACCCGGCGCGCGGCGGCGCCCGTCCGACCCGCGCGGTGTGGCCATGGAGGCCGCCCGGCCTGTGCGCGGATGCGCGTTTCGGCTAGGCTCGCGGGCCTTGCCGGATGGGGGTGAGCGTGGGCAGCGGGTTCGTGCGTTCGAGGGTGGCGTGGACGGTCGCGGTCGTCCTCGTGGCGATGCTCGCCGTGCCGTTCCCCGTGCGTGCCTCGGAGGCACCGGGCGTGCTCGTGCTCGGCCGCGTCAGCGACGATCCGAAGTCGCAGTACGAGGCGATGAAGGCGCTGCTCGACTACGTCGTGCCGAAGATGGCCGACGTCGGCATCCGCGAAGGCCGCGTGCTCATGGCCAACGATGCGCTGCAGATGGCGAGCTATCTGCGTCGCGGTCGCGTCGACTGGGTGTCGGAAACCGCCGGCGGTGCGATGCTGCTGCAACGGCGGGCCGGCGCCGAGCCGTTCGTGCTGTCCGAGCGCAACGGCACGCGGCGCTACCACACGATCTATTTCGCGCGGAAGGACGGCGACGTCCGCTCGATCGACGACCTGCGCGGACGTCGTATCGCGTTCCAGAACCGCACCTCGACGAGCGCGTACTTCGTGCCCGCGATGGAACTGCTCGAGCGCGGCATGGCGCTCGACATCCTGACCTCGCCGACCGATGCACCGGCGCCCGGCGCGGTCGGCTTCGTGTTCGCGCGTACCGAGCGCAACGTCGCGACCTGGGTGCACAAGCACCTCGTCGACGTCGGCGCGGTCAGCGACCTCGACTGGAACGATCCGCGCAAGGTGCCGGATTTCTTCCGCAACGATTTCGTGATCCTGCGCGAGACGCCCGACATGCCGCGTGGCGTCGAGATGGTGCGCGGCGATCTCGACGCGAAGGTGCGCGAGCGCTTGCGTGCGATCCTGATCGCGGCGGCCGACGATCCGCAGGCGCGCGTCGCGCTCGGCCGTTTCCACCGCTCGCTGCGCTTCTTCCCGATCGAGGATGGTGATCGTGCCGACCTCGCGCGCCTGCGCAAGGGTGTCGACCGCGTCAGCAGGGACATCGAATGAGGCTGCGTGGCCTGCAGGCGAAGTTCCTCGCCCTCGTCGCGGTCGCGCTCGTGCTCGCGGTGCTCGCGCTGGGCACGCTGCTGCAGCGCCAGTGGGCGATGCAGCGCGAGATGCTCGAGCTGAGCCAGCAATCGATCCGCGCGCTCGTGCTCGAACGCCTGCGCGTGCAGGCGATCGCGGTCGGTACGGGAGCCGCCGACACGCTGGTCAATCCTCTCTACCACTTCGATCTCGAGGCGATCGGCCGCATCGTGCGCGACCTGCTCGGCCAGCCCGACGTCGCCTCGGTGGTCGTCTACGATCCCGACGGGGCGATCCTGCACGACGGCAGCGACGACATCGCGCGCTACGGCCAGGCCATGGACGACGAGGACGCCGCCGCGATCGTGGCGTCGACGTCGCTGCACCTGCGCTCGCGCGGCGACGTGTTCGATGTCGCCGCGCCGATCATGCTCGGCGACCAGCGCCTCGGCGGTGTACGCATCGGGTATTCGCTGGCGTCGGTGCACCGCTACGAGGAGCGCGCGAATGCGACACTCGCCGGACGCATCGACGCGCTCGGCCAGCGTTATCTCGCCGGCATCGCGCTGCTGCTCGCGCTCGCGCTGGTGCTCGGCCTCGGCATCAGCGCGATCATGCAGCGCACGATGATCCGGCCGATACGTCGCCTTGCCCACGCCGCGCGCGAGATCGAGGCCGGCAACTTCGCGACCCCGCTGCCGGGACGCGACGGCGACGACGAGATCGGCGAACTCGTGCAGGCCTTCGCACGCATGACCGAAGGCCTCGGCCGGCACGACCGCGACATCCGCCGTATCGCCAACACCGATGCACTGACCGGGCTGGCCAATCGGCGTGCGTTCCGCGAGCGCCTCGACGCCTTGATCGCCGCGCATCGCGACGGCGGCGACGGCTTCGCGGTGATGTTCGCCGACATGGACGATTTCAAGCGCGTCAACGACAGCTTCGGCCACGACGTCGGCGACGAGCTGCTGTGCCGGTTCGCCGACCGCTTCCGTGCCGCGGTGGAAGCCGACGCCGGTCTCGAATCGATGCTCGCGCGCCTCGGTGGCGACGAATTCGTGCTGCTCGCGCAGGTCGCGCCCGACAGCACGGGAAGCCTGCGTGGCGGCGTGTCGACGTTCGCGACATCGCTGATCGACACGCTCGGCAAGCCGCTCGCGATCGAGGGTCACGCGCTCGCCTTCGGCGTATCGATCGGCATCGCGCTGTTCCCCGAGGACGCACGTGATGCGTCGCAGCTCATGAAGAACGGCGACCTCGCGATGTACGAGGCCAAACGTGCGGGCAAGAACCGCTTCCGCTTCTACGCGCCGGGCATGGAGGCGACGCTTTCGCCGCCGCGGCGCCTGCCGGGTACGGCGGGTCCGGAAACGCCCGGCGCCTGAGCGCTCAGACCAGTCCGGTCGCGTAGTAGAGCCCGATGATCACGAAGACCGCCGCGGTCTTCACGAGCGTGATCGCGAAGATGTCCTTGTAGCTCTGGCGGTGGCTGAGGCCGGTGACGGCCAGCAGCGTGATGACCGCGCCGTTGTGCGGCAGCGTGTCCATGCCGCCCGAGGCCATCGAGGCGACGCGGTGCAGCACCTCCATCGGGATGCCGGCGGCATTCGCGTTGGCGATGAAGCTGTCGGCCATCGCCGCGAGCGCGATGCTCATGCCACCCGAGGCGGAGCCCGTGATGCCGGCCAGCGCGGTCACCGAGATCGCCTCGTTGACGAGCGGATCGGGAATCGCCTGCAGCGCCTGCGCGACGAGCAGGAAGCCGGGCAGGGCGGCGATGACCGCGCCGAAGCCGTACTCCGATGCCGTGTTCATCGACGCGAGCAGCGCGCCCGCGACCGCGTTGCGGCTGCCTTCGGCGAACGCGGCCATGACGTTGCGCCACGCGAACACGAGCACCGTCGCGATGCCGACGAGCAACGCGCCGAGCACGGCCCAGATCGCGGCGAGCTTCGGCACCTCCTGCACGACCGGTGCGGGCGAGCCGATCACCGCGGGCACGAACGTGTGGCTCGCGCCGTACAGCGTCGGGATCCACTGCGTGAACGCGTAGTTGGACACGCCGACCAGTATCAGCGGCAGGATCGCGACGAGCGGATGCGCGAGGCGATCGCCGCGGAACGGCTCGGGCTCGTTGACGAGGCTGGTGCCGTAGCCCTCGCCGGCACGCACCGCGCTGCGGCGACGCCACTCGAGGTAGGCCATGCCGACGCACAGGATGAACACGCCGCCGAGCGTGCCGAGGATCGGCGCGGCCCAGCCCGTCGTGCCGAAGAACGCGGTAGGGATGATGTTCTGGATCTGCGGCGTGCCGGGCAGCGCGTCCATCGTGAACGTGAACGCGCCGAGCGCGATCGTGCCCGGAATGAGGCGCTTGGGAATGTCGCTCTGGCGGAACAGCTCCGCCGCGAACGGATACACCGCGAACACGACCACGAACAGCGACACGCCGCCGTAGGTCAGCAGCGCACAGACCAGCACGATCGACAGCATCGCGCGCTGTGCGCCGACCACGCGGATCGTCGCCGCGACGATCGACTTCGAGAAGCCCGAGATCTCGATGAGCTTGCCGAACACCGCGCCGAGCACGAACACGGGGAAGTACAGCTTGAGGAAGCCGACCATCTTGTCCATGAACAGGCCGGTGAACATCGGCGCGACCAGCGACGGGTCGGTCAGCAGCACGGCGCCGAGCGCGGCGATCGGCGCGAACAGGATGACGCTGTAGCCGCGGTAGGCCACGAACATGAGGAAGGCCAGGGCGGCCAGCACGATCAACAGGGACATCCGACGCTCCGCGGTGGCCGCGCGCGGCGACCCATGGCAGCGCAGTATCCGCAGCGCCCGCGATCGCGTCCCCTTGTACGAAGGTACAAGTGCCGCGTCGTGACGAACTGCCTAGGCTGCGCCCATTCCGTACGCGGCCGGATCGGTCGCGCGCGTCCACGAGAACGACAGAAAAACACGAGGGGGATCGCGATGAAGCGCACGCACTTGAGTCTGGCCATCGGCCTGTTGCTGGGCGCCTCCGCGCCCTTCGTCCACGCACAGGATGCGGCGCCCGCCGCGCCGCAGGACGACGCCACGGAGACGCAGCGCCTCGACGGCGTCGTCGTCACCGCGCGCCGTCGCGAGGAGACGCTGCAGGAAGTGCCGATCGCGGTCAGTGCGTTCGGTGCCGACGACCTCGTCGAGATGCAGGCCAGCAACATCGACGGCCTGCAGGGCTCGGTGCCCAACATGAACATCGTGCAGGGCCGCGGCTCGTCGTCGTCGGTCAACGTGTTCATCCGCGGCATCGGCCAGCCCGATGCGCTGCAGACGTTCGATCCCGGTGTCGGCATGTACGTCGACGACGTCTACTACTCACGCATCCAGGGCGCGCTGTTCAAGCTGTTCGACGTCGACCACATCGAAGTGCTGCGCGGCCCGCAGGGCACGCTGTACGGCAAGAACTCGACCGGCGGCGCGATCAAGGTCGTGACCAAGGAGCCGGGCAACGAGACCACCGGCAGCGTCGAGGTCACCGCGGGCAGCTACGGCCTGTTCGAGACCAAGGCGTATGTCGCCACGCCGCTCAGCGACACCTGGGGCCTCAGCGCCGCGCTGGTCGGCACCGGCAACGACGGCTACGTGAAGGATCCGTCCACCGGCAAGCGCTACAACGACGACGACACCAAGGCGATCCGCCTCAAGCTCGTCGGCAATCCGAGCGACACGTTCAAGGCCGTGTTCTCGGTGGACTACACGCACCAGGACGCCGCGCTCACGCTCGGTCATGCAGAGGCACCGCTGATCCGCACCGATATTCCCGGAGGCGCTGTCGTGCTGCGCCCGGTCGATGCCGGCGACTACAACTTCCGCACGCGCACCTCGTTCGATCCCGACCAGGGCCAGAAGCTCATCCACAAGGGCGCCTCGGCGGCGCTGACGTGGACGCCGTCGGACGCGTGGATGTTCAAGAGCATCACCGCCTACCGCGACCTCAGCTCGAAGGCGTTCATCGACATCGACGCCTCGCAGTTCTCGCTCGGCGACGTCTATGTCGGCATCGACCAGGACCAGTTCAGCCAGGAACTGCAGGCGCAGTACGACAACGGCGGCAACCTGCACGCGACCTACGGCCTGTACTTCATGCGCGAGCACGTGCCTTCGACGCAGTACGCGTGGGCGGACGACCTCTTCAGCCTCGCCGGCGTGCCGGGCAGCTTCCTGCGCACGATCGGCGACGATCTCGAGACGCGCAGCGCGGCCGCCTACGGCCAGGTCAACTGGGAGTTCGCGCCGAGCTGGACCCTCGGTGCCGGCATCCGCTACACGCGTGAGACCAAGGACTACGAGCGCTCGACAAGTACGTTCTGGGGACCGCCGCTGTCGGCAATCCTCCCGAACGGCACCGTCGCGTTCGACGCGAAGAAGACCTGGAACGCGGTCACGCCGTCGCTGAGCCTGCAGAAGGCCTTCAGCGAGCAGCTCATGGGCTACGTCTCGGCCAACCGCGGCTTCAAGTCGGGTGGCTTCAACGGCCGCGCCAACGCCGCCGCCGAAGCGGCGCGTCCCGAGTTCGATCCCGAGTTCGTCTGGACCTACGAGATGGGCCTCAAGATGAGCTCGTCCGACGGTCGCCTGCTCGGCAGCGTCACCGCGTTCCACAGCAACTACGACGACTTCCAGGCGCGCGTCAGCGGCGAGGAAGCGGGCAGCTTCCCGGTGCTCAACGCGGCCAAGCTCAAGATCGACGGCGTCGAGTTCGAGGGCACCGCGCTGGTCGGCGAGGGCACGCGCCTGTCGGCGCAGGTCGGCTGGATGGACGCGCGCTACGACGAGTTCAACGATCCGCGCGTCGCCACCACGCCGGCACTCGCGGGCCTGCACGACCACGTGCCGTTCTCGCCGAAGTGGACCGCGCGCCTCGCCGCGAGCCAGGTGTTCAGCCTCGGTGACTCGGGCAGCCTCACGTTCGGTGGCGACGTGTCCTACCGCGCCGACAGCTGGCTCAGCGTCGACAACCGCGATGTGCTCAAGCAGGACGCGTTCACGACGGCCGGCCTGTTCGGCATCTGGGATTCGCCGGACTACCGCTGGCAGCTGCGCGCCGGCGTGCGCAACCTGACCGACAAGCTCTACAAGACGGATGCGCAGGAGTTCTCGAGCGTCGGCAACATCCAGACCGCGTACTACGCGATGCCGCGCAACTACTACGTCACCGCGCGGTACAACTTCTGATGCGCCACGTCCGCAACGCTGCCGCGGCCGGCTTCGCCGCGGCGATGCTGGCCTCGCTGTCGGCCTGCGGCGGCGCCGAGGCTCCGGCCTCGGCTTTGCCCGCGCTCAAGCTCGACGCTTCGCGCACGACCGTGTCGGGCCTGTCGTCGGGCGCGTACATGGCCACGCAGGTGCACCTCGCGTTCTCGGATCGCATCGCCGGTGCGGCGCTGCTTGCGGGCGGTCCCTACGGCTGTGCCGAAGGCAGCCTCGAGACCGCACTCGGCCGCTGCATGAATCCCGCGCAAGACGTCGCCGGTCCCGATGCGGCAGCACTCGCTGCACGTGTTCGCGAACGTGCGGCGTCCGGTGCGCTCGCGCCGCTGGCGGGACTCGAAGGCGATCGCGTGTTCGTGTTCCACGGCACGCTCGACACCACCGTCGGTGCCGGCGTCAGCGCGGCCTCGGCCGAACTGTACCGCCAGCTCGGTGGTGCGATCGTCGAGGAAGATGCCGCGCGTGCGATCGCGCACACGTTCCCGACCGAGTCGGCCGGCGCGGCCTGCGACAAGGCCGAGTCGCCATATCTCGGCAAGTGCGGATTCGACGGTGCACATGCGGTGTTCGCCGCGCTCGTGCCGTCGCTCGCCGCGACACCCGGTGCGGGCGACGGCGAGCTGCGCACGTTCGAGCAGGCGGCGTACGCCGACAAGGACAAGGCCCCGCATCTCGCGGAGAAGGGCTATCTCTACGTACCGAAGGCCTGTGCGGCCGGCGAGACCTGTGCGCTGCACATCGCGTTCCACGGCTGCCAGCAGAACGTGGATGCGGTCGGCCAGGCCTTCGTCGCCGAGGCCGGCTACAACCGCTGGGCCGACGCCGCGAAGGTGGTCGTGCTGTATCCTCAGGCCCAGGCGAGCTACGCGCCTCTCAATCCGAAGGCATGCTGGGACTGGTGGGGCTACGGCGGTGCCGACTACGACACACGCACGGGCGCGCAGCTGCGCTGGGTGGCCAACCTCGCGAAGGCGCTCGGCGCACCCCTCGAATGACGCTATGCTCCGCGGCGTGCACGCCGCGGAGCCTGCCGGTGTGATGACGCAGGCGTGCGGTGCGGTGGATCTGTACGCACCTCGCGCCGTGTCCTGCATGAACCACGATGGCCGCGTCGACCGACGCGCGCATGATCGTCCCGCATCCCGTGTGCATCGCATGTCGAACCTGCGCGACGTCTCGCGATGCTGACGGATCTCGGCATCCTCGCCGCGGGCCTGCTCTGGCTCGGCCTGCTGTTCGGTGTCGCGCTCGTCGGTGACCGTCAGCCACGCATCCTCGCGCGGCACTGGTCGATCGTCTACGCGCTGTCGCTCGCGGTGTACTGCACCTCGTGGACGTTCTACGGCACGGTCACGCAGGCTTCGCGTTCGGGCTGGTGGATGCCGCCGACGTTCATCGGCACGATCCTGCTCTACGCGTTCGGCTTCGGCGTGCTCATGCGTCTCGTCGCGATCGCGCGCGCGCACCACAGTACGTCGATCGCCGACCTCGTCGCGATCCGCCTCGGCCGCAACCCGGTCATCGCGGCGCTGATCACGCTCGTCGCCGTGCTCGGCATCGTGCCGTACGTCGCGCTGCAGCTGAAGGCGGTCGCGATGAGCTACGGCATGCTCGCGCGGCGCCAGGAACTCGCGGTCTCGGCCTGGCAGGACAGCGCGCTGTGGGTCGCGCTCGCGATGGCGCTGTTCGCGATGCTGTTCGGCACGCGTCGTGCGAGCGCGATCGAGCACAACCGCGGCCTCGTGCTCGCGATGGCGTTCGAGTCGCTGTTCAAGCTCGTCGCGATGCTCGCGCTCGGCGCACTCGTCGTGTCGGGCCTCGACCTGCCGGCCGCGACCGCCGTCGAACCACCACCGGCAGGCGGCGCGTCGGGTTTCGCGACGCTGGTCATGCTCGGTGCCCTCGCGACGTTCACGCTGCCGCACCAGTTCCACGCCGGCGTCGTCGAATGCCGCGATCCCGCCCACGTGCGTACCGCGCGCTGGCTGTTCCCGCTGTACATGCTCGTGGTCGCGCTGCCGATCCTGCCGCTCGCACGAGCGGGTGATGCGCTGCTCGCACCGGTCGGCGTGCCGTCGGACCTCTACGTGCTCGCGCTGCCGCTCGCGCAAGGCCACGACGGCCTCGCGCTGGTCGCGTTCCTCGGCGGCCTCAGTGCGGCGACGAGCATGGTCGTGGTCGCCACGCTCGCGCTGAGTCTCATGATCGGCAACCACTGGATCGCGCCGCTGCGCGTGCGCTGGGGCTGGCGCCGCGCCGCCGGCGACCTGCGCGGCGAAGTGCTCGTGCAGCGCCGCATCATCATCCTGTGCGTGGTGCTCGCGGCGTGGATGTACAGCCGCGTGCTCGTCGCCAACGATGCGCTCGCCGACATCGGCGCACTGTCGTTCTCGGCACTCGCGGCGATCGCGCCGGGCGTGCTCGCCGCGGTCTACCGGCCGCAGATCGGCGCGCGCGCGGTCGGCGCCGGCCTCGTCGTCGGCACGCTCGTGTGGCTGTACGCGCTGCTGCTGCCGACGATCGCCGATGCGACATCGCCGTGGATGCGCGAAGGTCCGTACGGCATCGCCTGGCTCGCGCCCGATCGCCTGTTCGGCCTCGACGACTGGAGCCGGCTCGGACGTGCCGTCGTCGCGAGCCTCGCCGCGAACCTCGCCGTACTCGTGCTGGTCGCGCGCTCGCGTTTCGCGCATGCGGCCTCGACGCCGCGGCTCGGCAGCGTCGGCATCGACGAGCTGCGCGCGCTGGCGACACGCTTCCTGCCGCCCGAGCAGGTCGCCACGCTGCTGCCGGCGGACGGCGAAGGCATGCTTGCCCCCGAGGACACGGTCGCCGCGGTCGAGCACGAACTCGCCGCGGTCATCGGTGCGGCGTCGGCGCGCCTGCTGCTCACGGTCGCGCGGCGCGAGCAGGGCGCCGAACTCGAGACCGTCGCCGCGATCGTCGGCGAGGCCTCGCAGGACCTGCGCTTCAACCAGCGCGTGCTCGAGGCCGCGCTCGAGAACATGAGCCAGGGCATCAGCGTCGTCGACAAGGAACTCGCCCTCGTCGCGTGGAACCGGCCGTACGCGGCGCTGTTCGATTACCCGCCCGAGCTGCTGCGCGTCGGCGTGCCGGTGGCCGATCTCGTGCGCTGGAACGCACGGCGCGGTCTCGCCGGCGACGATGCGCTCGAGCACGAAGTCGGCAAGCGCCTCGCCCACATGCGCGCAGGCACGCCGTACGTGACCGAGCGCCGCTTCCCGGGCGGTGGCGACGGGCGCGTCGTCGAGATCCGCGGCAACCCGATGCCGGGCGGCGGCTTCGTCGCGACGTTCACCGACGTCACCGCGTTCCGTCGCAGCGAGACCGAACTCAAGCGCGTCGCCGAGACGCTCGAGCAGCGCGTCGGCGAACGCACCGCCGAGCTCGCCTCGGCCAAGCGCGAGGCCGAGCGTGCGAACAAGGCGAAGGGCCGCTTCCTCGCCGCGGTCAGCCACGACCTCGCGCAGCCGCTCAATGCCGCACACCTGTTCACGCACGCGCTCGCGCAACGCCTGCGCCACGAGGAGTACCGCGAGGCTCTCGGCCACATCGACGGCTCGCTGACCTCGGCCGAGGCGTTGCTGTCGGGCCTGCTCGACATGTCGCGCCTCGACAGCGGACGCATGCAGGCGCAGCGGCGCGCGTTCGCGCTCGACGACTGGATGCGCAGCCTCGCCGCGGAATTCCGCGTGCTCGCCGAAGAACGCGGCCTCGGCCTGCACTGCATCCCGACGCGCGCATGGGTGGACAGCGATCCGCAGCTGCTGCGTCGTGTCGTGCAGAACTTCCTCGCCAATGCGGTGCGCTACACGAGCCGCGGGCGCATCGTGCTCGGCTGCAGGCGTCGCGGCGCGTCGCTGTCGATCGAAGTCTGGGATACCGGCGTCGGCATCGCCGAGGCTGACCGCGGCCTCGTGTTCGAGGAGTTCCGTCGTCTCGGCGACACCGGCGATGGCCTCGGCCTCGGTCTCGCGATCGCCGAGCGCATCGCGCGCCTGCTCGGCCATCCACTGCGTCTGCGTTCGCGTGTCGGCCACGGCACGATGTTCGCGATCGAGGTGCCGCTCGCGGCGGCGAGCACGCCGTCACCGGTGCGTGCGGATGTCCCCGTGCCTGCCTTGCCGCGAAGCCGCGTGCTCGTCGTCGACAACGACGCCGCCGTGCTGCGTGCGATGCAGGCGCTGCTCGACGGCTGGCAATGCGACGTGCGCGCGGCGCGCACGCCCGAGCAGGCGCTCGCCTCGTTCGAGCAGGACGGCGCCGACATCCTGCTGTTCGACTACCACCTCGACCACACGGTCACCGGACTCGACCTGCGCGAGGCGCTCGGTGCCGAGGCGCGTGCGCTGCCGTGCGCGATCATCACGGCCGACCACAGCGACGGCGTGCGCGACGCGGTCGCGGCTGCGGGCTGCCATCTGCTGCACAAGCCGCTCAAGCCGCTCGCGCTGCGCACACTGATGGCGCGCATGCGCATGGTGGCCACCGTACGCCTGGAGCGTTGATCCGCTTCCGTCGGATCTCACGACGTCACGGGTCGACATGGCGTTTCCGTACACAGCCAGGAAAAGGCCCGTCATCGCCGTGAAGGTGTCAGCCGGTCCTTCGACTCGGCTCATCCTCGGTGCGCCGATCGAGGTCACGCGTCTCGACGCGTTCCGTAGCGGCGGCGTGGGCCGCCGCTACGTTGCGCTATCAGATGACGCGTCGGCGACGCGTCCATGCGGTTGCGAGCACGAGCAGTCCCGCCAGCACCGCGAGTGCGACGCGATCAAGCGTCGGCAGCGGCACGGCATCGGGCGTGCCGCGCGACACCGTCGAGGCACCTGCCGACGACACGCCCTGCGCATCGCTGCCGGAAGTGGACGTCGATGTCGAAGCGGTCGAAGACGTGCCCGTACTTGCCTGCGAATCAGCCGACGAACGCGATGCGATCGAGGTATCGGTAACGGACTTTGCGGTCGCCACGTGCGTCGGCGTCGGCGGGATCTCGAAGTCGTTCGCGAACAGCACGTCGGCATCGAGGATGCAGGCGATGCCGACATCGTCGACTTCTTCGTCGCCGATCGTGCCGCTGCCGTTCGAGAGCGTGCAGATCTGGTGCGGAAAGCGCGGCGGCGACTGGATCGCTACGGCGTAGTTCGATCCCGAGGCGACGCTGTTCGGGAACGTGAAGCCCGTCGCGTAGGCGGGAACCGTCAGCGTCTGGCCGCCGAGCGTCAGCGAGAGCCCCGAACCCGTGAGCCCGGAAATCGTGCCGCCGACCGGGAACGTGCGCGTGACGCAGGTGACCACGACATCGTCGACGTCGTCACCGGCGAGCGCGCCGTTGCCGTCGGTCACCGTGCAGGTCTGGCTCGGCGTACCCGGCTGGGTCGGGACCGTGATTGAGTACGTCGAAAGGTCGAGCTGCGGCGGGAACGTGAAGCTGGTGGTGCCTGCGGTGATCGTCAGGTCGGTGTCGGCGCCGTTGCGCAGCACGAGGCCTTCACCCTCGAGTCCGCTGATGCTGCCGCCGACGCTGAAGCTCTCGGTCGTGCAGGTGACCGAGATGGCCGTGACGGTCGCCGTTGCGGTGCCGCTGCCGTTCGTGATCGAGCAGGTCTGCGAAGGTGTGCCCGGTTGCGCCTGCACCTGCACCACGTAGGCCGTGCCCGTCGCGTGGTAGCCAGGGAAGGTGAAGCTGCCGTCCTGCGCGATCGCGAACGGCGTTCCGCCGTTGAGTGTCAGCGCGAGTCCGCTGCCTGCGAGGCCGCTGACCGTGCCGCCGATCGTGTATTCGGGTGGCCCGGCCTCGTAGCTCACCGTGTCGATGCCGATGAAATCCGAGTTGTTGCCGGTCGGTCCCGCACCCGTGACGTGGTAGCGGAACGCGATGCGTCCCGTGCCCGAGTGCGGCAGACCTTGCGCGTGCGACAGCGTGAAGGATGTCCAGGCCGTCGGATAGACACCGAGCGTGAGGTTGGGGTTGATCGAGAGCAGGGTCGTGGAGAAGTCACCGGTACCCGTCCCGCCCGTGCCGACGTTCGTGCTCGCACCATGGGTGCTGATGCGCACTTCGAGGCGATCGGCGTAGGTGTCGGGTGACGCCTTGCGCGTATGGAACGTGAAGGTCGCACCGGCGCCGAAATCGAGTTCCGGCGTCACCAGCCAGTTGCTGATCGTGCCGGTGCCGCCGGTGGTGTTGTTGAAGTTCGCGCTGATGAAGCTGTTCGTGCCGCCGGCATGGGCATCGAACGGACCCTGGTTGGCCATGTTCGGACCTTGCGTCCAGCTCGTCATGCCGTGAGGCTGACTGTTGTTCTGGAAGAACCATCCCGCGCCGGTGAGCAGCGTGATGTTCTCGAAGCCTTCCGAGAGCGATGACACGCGCGGTGCCGGGAAGGCTTCCGTCGTCGTCGACGTCGTCGTGAAAGACGCTGCCGTGACGGGATGGCCGCGCGAGCCCGTCTGGGCCACGACCGTCGTCGTCGCGGCGAGCGCGAGCAGGATGCAGAGCGCGTGATGGGTCGATCGCATCGGGGGACTCTCCTTGTGGACATGGCGACGTACGCCTACTCCATCCAGCGAAGGAGAGTCGGTCGGACTATCACGCGATCGCTGATCACGGTCCCCGGAGCCCGGTTGCGGGACGTCGTGCCGCGTCCCGCGAGCGGCCGCGATCAGTCGCGGAAGTTCTCGTACTGCAGCGGCATCTCGACGTCGCTCTTGCGCAGGAACGCGATCGCGTCCTGCAGGTCGTCGCGCTTCTTGCCGTTGACGCGCAGCTGGTCGCCCTGGATCTGCGCCTGCACCTTGAGGCCCGAATCCTTGATGAGCTTGACGATCTTCTTGGCGAGCGTCTGGTCGATGCCCTGCTTGAGCGTGACCTTCTGGCGTGCGCTGGCGAGATTGGTCTCGGGCTCGGCGATGTCGGCGCAGCGGATGTCGATGCCGCGCGCGGCGAGGCGCTGCAGCAGCACGTCCTGCATCTGCTTGAGACGGAACTCGGCATCGGCCTTCAGCGTCACGACGCCGTCGGCGAGTTCGAACGAGGCGCCGCTGCCCTTGAAGTCGAAGCGCTTGTCGAGCTCGCGGTTGGCCTGGTCGACTGCATTGGTGACTTCGTGGTCATCGAGCTTGGAGACGACGTCGAACGAGGGCATGGCGAGGCATCCGGAGGTGGGACCTGCCATTTTAGCGCGCGGACGATCGAGAGGCCGCGTGGCCTGTCGGGACGCGTCCGATCCGAGTGGGGACCCAAGCTGAGGTCAGGTTCATTCGTCCTTGAACGGCAGCACGTTGGAGTCGGCTACTGGGGACAAATGAACCTGACCCCATTCACCGGGCCCATTCACGTGTGCTGGCTTTACATCCGTTTGCGCGACGAGCGTCAACGGTGCGCGTGCGCCGGCGTTGAACACGGTGCAGCGGCCTACTCGCGCCGCCGCAACCGGTGCGCGATCATCGCGCGGCCGGCCCTGTCCCGAACCCGGAGAACCCCATGACACTACGTCCCTTGCTGCTCGCCCTCGCCTTCGTGTCGACCACGTCGTTCGCGGCCGATCCCGCGCCGGCCACGCCCGCACCCGGCACCTTGCCCGAGCGCATGAAGAGCGCCGACGCGAACGGCGACGGCCTGCTCGACAAGGAAGAAGCCAAGGCCTTCCCGCGCCTGGCCAAGCGCTTCGACCAGATCGACACCGACAAGGACGGCAAGCTCTCGCCGGCCGAACTCGAAGCCGTGCGCGAGCGCATCGCCGAGCGCCGCAAGCACTGAGTCAGCGCAGCACCTGCACGCCGACCTGCGCCCATGCGCCGGTCGGCGTCATCGCGGTGACGGTCTGTGCACCGGTCTCCGCGAAGGCATGTTCGAACGGCTGGCTGCCGCTCGTCTGTGCCTCGACACGGCCGTTGACCAGCCATGTCACGTCCTCGGTCGTGCCGAGTGCGCGCAGGCGCAGCATCGCGGGCTTGTCGCTGTTCGGCGCGCGTGCGATCGCGCCACCGTCGTTGATGCCGTCGATGCGCAGCGACTGTGTCGCGTCGAGGCCGTCGGCGGCACAGCCCGTCGCACGCGGCGGCAGGTTCGCGCGACGACGCTGCTCGCGCGACAGCCACGGATAGGCGAGCGCCGGCCAGCGTGCGACGTCGAGGCCGCGCTCCTCGTTCGCCGTGCATCCGGCGGTGAGGCGCGCGCCGGTCTTCGCGTCGACGCGCACGTGCACGAGGCCGCTGGTCCAGTGCGAGGCCTCGCGCTCGGGCAGGGTCGGCGGCACCACGCCGTCGAGGATCCAGGCCTTGCGCTTCTGGTGGCAGGTCGTCGCCGAGGCTGCATCGTAGGCGAGCCCGAGCGGCCAGCAGATCTCGGTTTCGGTCACCGACGATGGCGGTGCATCGGGCACGGCCGACAAGGCCGCACGCGGCAGGCTGTCGACGACCTGGAACATCAACGGCAATGCGGTGACCGCGCCGTACTGGCCGGGCAGCGGCGTGCCGTCGGGACGCCCGATCCACACCGCAACCGTATGGCGGCGCGTGCCGCCGATCGCCCAGGCATCGCGGAAGCCGTAGCTCGTGCCGGTCTTCCACGCCACGCGCGGCTTGGCGCCGGTGTCGAACGTGTCGGCGCGATACCCCGGGCGAGGGTTCGCCTCGAGCATCTCGCGCACGATCCACGCGGCACCCTCCGACAGCACGCGGCGATCCTGTTGCGGGGCATCGTTCGTGTAGCGCACGCGTCCGCCGACGCCCTTGCGGTTGAGCGAGGCGTAGGCGCCGACGAGATCCTCCATGCGCACGCCGGTGCCGCCGAGGATCACCGACAGGTTCGGCACCACGCCGCGCGGCAGGCGCAGCGTGAGGCCCGTGTTGGCGAGGCGCGCCGCGAAGCGCACGGGGCCGACGCGATCGAGCAGGTCCACGGCGGGCACGTTGAGCGACAGCCGCAGCGACTCGGCCGCACCGACCGGGCCGTTGAAGGCCATGTCGAAGTTGCCGGGCCGGTAGCTGCCGAACGACTGCGGCGCATCGACGAGCAGGCTTTCGGAATGGATGAGGCCGTCGTCGAGCGCGAGCCCGTACAGGAACGGCTTGAGCGTCGAACCCGGCGAGCGCCATGCGCGCACCATGTCGACGTGGCCAAGGCGCGCCTCGTCGCCGAACGTGGCCGAGCCGACGTAGGCGCGTGCGGCGAGGTCGGCGTTGTCGACGACGAGCAGTGCCGCCGAGGTGCGCTCGGGCAGGCGCGCGAGGTAGTCGCGCACGCGGCCTTCGAGCGCGCGCTGCAGCTCGATGTCGATCGTCGTCTCGATGCGCCGCGCACGCGGTTGCGCGCTGCGCAGGCGTTCGGCGAGCAGCGCCGCGCTGAGCGGCGGCTCGAGCGTGCGCGCGACGACGCTCTCGATGCGTGCGTCGTGCACCTGCGCGGGCGTCCACACGCCGAGCGCGACCATGCGGTCGAGCACCTTGTCGCGCGCGGCACGTGCGCGCTCGGGTTCGCGGTCCGGCCGCAACCGGCTCGGCGCCTGCGGCAGCACGGCGAGCAGCGCAGCCTCGGCGTGCGAGAGCTGGCGCGCCGACTTGCCGAGGTAAGCCCACGACGCGGCCTCGACGCCTTGCAGCGTGCCGCCGAACGGCGCGCGGTCGAGGTAGAGCGTGAGGATCTCGCGCTTGGACAGGTGCGCCTCGAGCTGCAGCGCACGCAAGGCCTGGCGCAGCTTGCCGCCGAGGCTGCGCGACTGCGGCTCGAGGATGCGCGCGACCTGCATCGTCAGCGTCGACCCGCCCGAGACGATGCGGCGGTTCGCGACCATCTGGCCGAGCGCACGTGCGGCGGCGACCGGGTTGATGCCCGGATGCCGGTGGAACCAGCGGTCCTCGTAGCCGAGCAGCGCATCGAGGTAGAGCGGCGAGACGTCGTCGGGCGTGACCGGATAGCGCCAGATGCCTTCGGCATCGGCGAACGCGCGCAGCGGCGTGCCGTCGCGCGCGAGCACGACCGTGCTGCCGCCCGAGTCGGTCGGCAGCGGCAGCGGGAACAGCCGATCGAGCACGAACGCGACCACGAGCAGTGCGGCGATCGCGATGCCGATGCGGCGCATCCAGCGGCGCAGGCGCGGGAATCGACGCGGCGTCGCGGTGTCGTGCGTGGCCGCGGTGTCGGGGCTCGCGGTCATGCGTGCGCGGAAGGTCGTGACGAGGCGGGGAGGGCGGTGAAGCGGCGAACCATCATCGTGCATCGCGCGGGCCCGCCGCCGGCACGTAGCCGGCGGCGGCTGGCGTGGATCAGGGCTTGCCGACCGTCACGCTGGTAACGCTGCTGCGGCCGATGCCGCGGACTTCGGGGCGGTACATGTCCTCGACCAGCGGCGGCGGCACGAGGAACGTGCCCGGCGAGACCGCACGCACGAGGTAGAACACGTTCGCCTGCTGGCCCTGGTCGAGCTTGAGCGCGGCCACGTAGCGGTCGTCGCGGAACTCCTCGTGCTGCACGTCGGCGGCGCTGCTGCGGTCGCTCAGCGTGATGCCGTTGACGACCACGTCGGCCCACTGCTTGGCGTCGGTGAGGTTGAAGTTCTCGATCTCGAGGCCGCCCGGCAGCAGGTCGACGAGCAGCGCGTCGGGCATCGCCTCGCGCGCCTCGATGCGCAGGCCGACGATGAGGCCGTCGCCTTCCTTGAGCGGCGCGACCTGCCACGGCTTGCCGTCCAGCGTGTAGTAGCTGCGCTGGATGAACACCTTGCTGTCGTCGACGGCGGGTGCCGTGCGCGGCACGCCGGCGATGTCGATCGAGGCGTACAGCGGCGGGTTGCCCTGCGGCGTCATGCGCACCCCGGCGCGCAGCGCGGCGGCGTCGAAGCCGCGGCTCCAGATGCGGTCCGGCGTGACCGGCGTCGCGGTGCCGCCGATCTCGAGGCTGCCCGACACCACCGCGTCGCCGTCGGCGATGAGGTTCTTGCCGAGGCGTGCGATCGCGATCTGCTCCTGCGTGCTGAGGTAGAGACGCGCGGTGCCGCCCCAACGCTGCGCGGACTGCTCGCCCTGGCGCTGCTCGACCTTGAGCGAGCGCGCGAGGTCGAACACGCGTGCGCCGTACTCGGGCTTCGAAAGGCCATGGCGCTGCACGAGCGAGACCATCAGCGCGGTGTCGCGCAGGTCCGAGCCGTAGTCGCCGAGCCAGCGCGGGCGCTTGACGTCCTTCGCGAACGCTTCCTCGACCGCCTTCTCGGCGCGCGGCGCGTCGCCCATGAGCTTGAGCGCGACGCCGAGCTGCGCGAGCGGCAGCGCGGTCAGCGACTTCTGGCGCTCGTTGTCGAACAGCACGCGCAGCGTGCCGAGCGGCGCGCGGTTGACGCGGGCGAGCACGTAGGCCGACCACGCCTGGCCGGCGAAGCGCAGGTGATCGGAGTTGTCGTAGCCGTAGTACGGATTGCCGCCCGAGAGCAGGTCGTCCGACAGGCGCTTGAGGGCCTTCTGCAGCATCTCCTCGGGCACCACGAAGCCTTCGTCGCGTGCATCGAGCAGGAACTCGGTGACGTACGGCGTGATGAACGTGTTGACGCCGGTGTCGCCACCCCACATCGAGAAGTGGCCCGTGCCGGCCTGCATCGAGGCGATGCGGCCGATCGCGCCTTCGATGCGCTGGCGGCGCGTGTCGGCATCGAGGCCGTCGACGTGCAGCTTCTCGGCCGTCGACGCATCGAGGATCAGCGCGGCGAAGCCCTTGCTCGTGGTCTGCTCGACGCAGCCGTAGGGGTACTTCAGCAGGTCGGTCAGCGCAGCCGCGAACGGCAGCGGCGGCAGCGCGCTGACGGTCATGCGGGCACTGACCGAATCGGCGATGAGGCCGTCGAGCGCACCTGCGCCGAGCGTGATCGGGGCGAGCGTGTCGAGCGACTGCGGCGTCGACCGCATGATCGACGGCCAGCCCGCGCGCACGACCATCTCGAACGCACGGCGGATGCGGATCGCCTCGCCGGCCTGGTCGGTCGAATCGGCCTCGACGCGCACCGTGCCGACACCGTAGCCCTCGAGCGCGGTCAGCGGGACGTTGATGGTCTTCTTGGCGTTGTCGGCGAGCGTCACGGTCTGCTCGCCGTCGCGCACCGCGATCGGCTTGTCGGCGAGCACGCGCACGCGGAACGAGCGCTCGGCACCCGAGAAGTTCTGCAGGTCGAGCGTGACCGTGGACTGGTCGCCCGGCGCGAGCACGCGTGGCGTGCTGATCTCGGCGACGAGCGGCGCGCGCACGATGGTCTCGGCATCGGTGCTGCCGTAGCGGTCCTCGGCGAACGCGACCGCGGTCACGCGCAGCGTGCCGTTGAAGTCGGGCACCTCGAGGGCGATCTTCGCGTTGCCCTGCGCATCGAGTTCGACCGCGCCCGAGAACAGGTCCACGGTGAGCACCTTGGCGGTCGGGCGGCGTGCCTGCGGCAGCGCGTCGAGCGCCATGTCGCCGCCGTAGCGCAGCTTCGCGGTGCCGCCTTCGTAACTCTCGATGACGCGGCCGTAGAGGTCGTACGCATCGACGCCGAGGCGGCGCTGCGCGAAGAACCAGCCGGTCGGGTCGGGGCGGGCGAAGCGCGTGATGTTGAGGATGCCGACGTCGACCGCCGACACCGTCACCTGCGCGGTCTTGCCGGCCAGCGCGGGCACCTTGACGGTCACCGGCAGCGTCGTCTGCGGCTTCATGAGCTGCGGCGCCTCGATCTGCACCTCGACCTTGCGGTCGCTGCGGTCCATCGGGATGAAGGCCTCGCCGACCGCGCGCGCGGGCGTGATGCGCTCGGCCGCCGAACCGCCGCGGAACACCAGCGCGGTCAGGTAGACGTCGTGGCGCTCCCACTCCTCGGTGACCGGGATCTCGAACGTGCTGCCGGCCTTGGCGTCGATGTTGCGCGTGTAGAGCATCTTGTCGGACTCGACGATCAGCACGCCCGGGCCGTTGTGCGGCGGCGTCAGCGTGACCTTGAGCGTGTCGCCGGCGCGGTAGCTCTGCTTGTCGAGTGCGAGCTTGACCTTGTCCGGGCGCGCCTCGTCGCCGCGGTTGTCGTCGTTCCAGCTCCAGCCCGCGGTGAACGGGAAGCGCATGACCAGGCCCGTGGCGGGGTCGAGGATCTCGATGCGGTAGCCGCCCCATTCGACGTCGACGTCGAAGCGGATCGCCTTGCCGGCCTCGGCATCGAGCTCGCGCGTCTGCGCGGTCTCGTAGCGCTCGTTGTAGTTGAAGCGCCAGCCGCTCTCGCGGTCCCACACCCAGTGGTAGTCGCGGCGCTCGCGCACGAGCGTGAGCTTGAGGCCCTTGCCGTCGAGGAGGTCGCCCGCGGCGTTGCTGCGCACGAGCTCGAAGCCGGCGCGGCTGTTCGCACCGGCGCCATCCTTGACGTCGAACAGCGGGCGCACGCCGACCAGCGCATCGGCCGGCCACACGGTGCGCACGAGCGAACGCGTGACGGTGCGGCCACCGGTCTCGTAGAGGCTGCCCGCGACGACGGCCGAGACGGGCGCCTTCACGCTGGCGTCCTCGAGCACGGTCACGTCCTCGGTGTAGGCGCCGGCCTCGTCGAGCTCGGCGTCGATGATGTCCTTGGCTTCCTTAGGCAGCTCGATCGTCGGATCACCGAAGAAGAAATCCTTCTTGCTCGCGACCGGATGCACGTCGGGCGCGAGCGTGAGGCGCGCGCTGAAGCGGTTGCCCGAAGCGGGCGCACCGTAGAGGTAGTCGCCCTGCACCTCGAGCTTGAGCGGCTCGCCGGGCTTGAGTTGTTCCTGCGCGGTCTTGAGGTCGAGCTTCATGCGTTCGGGCAGGAACTCCTCGATGCGCAACGTCATGCCCTGCGTGGCTTCCTTGCTGCCCGGATCGAGGCGGAACTCGACCTGCCAGCGGCCGGTCGGCGCATCGGCCGGGATCTCGCGCGACCACTCGAAATAGCCGAGCGACTTCGGCTCGAGCTTGGCCTCGGCGTAGAGGCGCCCATCGGGCTGCTTGAGCGTCACGAACAGCGGCTGCGGCTTGATCGCGCGGCCGTCGTTGTCGCGCAGCAGCGCGGACAGGCGCACGGTCTCGCCCGGGCGGTAGAGGTCGCGGCCGCTCCATGCGAACACGTCGAACCAGGCCTGGCGGCGGCCGGCGACATCGAAATCGGAAAGATCCAGCGCGGGCTGGTTGAACGGCACGAGCGACACGTCGCGACCGGAGCGCGCGACGAGCACGTGCTCGGCCTTGAGCGTGTAGGACAGCAGCGCGTTGCCGCTCTCGTCGGCCTTGCCGCTCGCGACCGTCTCGCCCTTGCCGTCGAGCACGTGGAACTCGACGCCGCCGATCGCGTCGCCGCTCTTGAGCGAGGCCGCGTGCACGAACAGCGAATCCTTGTAGGCGCGCGTGTGCACGCCGATGTCGCTGACGAAGAAGAAGCTCGTCTCGAGCTCGTCGCGGAACGTGCCGGCCTGGCGCAGCGTCGCGAAGTACAGGCCCGGCTTGGCGAGCTCGTTGATGTTCTGGATCGGCAGGTAGTTGAGCGCGCGCTCGTTCTCCTTGCCCGCGAGCAGGAAGCGGTTCGCGTAGACGGAGTCCGCGATCTGCGCGACCGGCTTGCCCTCGCGGCCGTACCAGCCGTACTGCGGATCGAGGTCCCACGAGCCGCGGCGGCCGTTCTTCTGGTACGCGGCGAAGAAGTTCGCGACCTCGTCGTCGCGCACGCGCAGGAACTCGACGTCCACCTCGCTCACGTTGACCGACACGACCGGCAGGCCGCGCGTCTCGCGCGCGGGCAGCACGCTGCCGTGAGCGGCGAAGCCGGCGGCGGGTTCGAGCGGGCCGGTGTAGACGTCCTTGGTCGCCTCGTTGCCGAGCGTCTTGCCGTCCGCGGCGGCGAGGCCGGGCTTGAGGCGCACCGTGTAGTTCGCGTTGGCTTGGATGTACGGGAAGCGCAGCGTCTTCGCATCCTCGTCGAGGCCCCAGCTGCCGGTCACGGCGGCGCCCTTCGAATCGGTGACCGCGATGAGGTCGTCGAACGATTGCGAGCCCGCCACGGCCTGCGTGAACTCGATCGCGAGCGCGAGCTGGCCCTGGTGTTGCTCGGCGCGCGCCGAGGCGATCGCGAACCCGGCCGTGGCGGCCGGCGTCGCGGCCTCGGCCTGCACGGGCGGCTTGCCTCCCTGCAGATCGGGCACGCCCGACGGCGGCTTGCCGCATCCGGCGAAGAGGAGGAGCGACACGACGGCAGCAGCACCGACGCGACCGAGGCGCAGCACGGACGAGCGAGAGATCATCACGGATACCTTCCAGGTGAGGCGTGCAGGATCAGGCGGCGCCGCAACGGCTCCGCTCCCCGCACGAAGTATAGCGGGCGGGTTGTGGCGGCCTTCGGGCGGCGTCGTGCGCGTGGGGTGGCGTTCGCAGTGGGGGTGTGGCGTGGTTCACGGTTCGGGTGAAGGCGTGGCGTGCCGGCTTGCCGGTTCGCGGGTTCCGTCGGTTGCCGTGGGCGGTTAGAGTCGGTGGCGCGGACGGGCAACGGCCCCGACGGCGTCCTGTCACGGAATGCCGGGGTCCGTGCGGAGCGAAGCGCTTCGTCGAAGCCGGTTCGGGCGTCGTGGGTTGACCATCGGCAAGGAGCAGGGCATGGCATCGGGACATGAGGGAACGCTCATCTGCACGCGATGCGGTGCCTCCTCACCGCGTGAAGCGTTCTCGCCGCTGCGGCTGCTCAATCCGGCGTACTGGATCGCCGGCCCCCTGTTCGGTGCCGACAGCTATTGCAGGGACTGCCTCTCGTTCCTCAACGTCCTCGGCCTCGTGATCGGGCTGCCGCTGCTCGTCGGGGCGTTCGTCGTGCTGGTGATCGTGTGAACGTCGATACCTGGGGCAGCAGGGCGACTTGCGGCCCGTCGCCAACGCGATAGAGTGGGGTGGTCCGATCCGGAGAGGAATTCGCGCATGGCTCGCGTACCGAAGATCGATTCGCCGTGCCCGCTTCCGCAACAGGACCTCGCGGACATCGGCAGCTGGTGTACGCATTGCGCGACTGCGATCCATGTCCTCGACGGACTCGACGACGCCGGCCGGCGTTCGCTGCTCGCGGCGCGTGGCGAACCGGTATGTGTGTCCTACCGGGTCCGCAGGCGCATCGCGATGACGGCGGCGCTCGCGGCGGGGCTGTCGATGGGAGCCGTGATGGTGGAGCCCGTCGCTGCCGGGGATGCTCCCTCGACAGTCGAAGCATCGGATGAGGGCTACGAAACGATTTTCGTCATCGGTGGCGCGGTGACCGATCCCGCGAACGCGACATGGGTCGACGAAAGCGAACTGCCGGATCTGCCGATCGTCGATGAGCGGCCCATGCCGGGTGCGACGTCGAAGGGTGCCGCCTCGCCGTTTCCACTACCCGTGGTCCCCTCAGCGCTTTCGAAGGAGTGAACGATGGCCTGCTTCCCGAAAATCGACACGGACTGCCCGCTCGGTGCGTACGAGCGCAACGGGATCGGTTCGCATTGCGAGGTCTGCGATCACGCGGTGGTCGCGCTGGACCGAATGAGCGGCAACGAGCGCAAGGCACTGCTCGCCGCGAATCGTGGTCCGATGTGCGTGTCCTACAAGGTCGAGCGCAGGCATGCGGCGGCGTTCGGTGTCGCGCTGGCGGCTGCAGTGATCGCCGGCCATGCCGTGGCAGGCGATGCCGCGAGCATTCCTCCGACCGAGGATGCGCTGGAGTTCGTCATCGTCATGGGCGGGGTCAATGATCCTGCAGACGCCGAGTGGGTCGACGAGTCCGGACTTCCCGAGCTCCCGGTCGTCGACGAGCCGCGGCCCACGAGGAACACGCCCGCGATCGTGATCAAGGATCCCGAGCCGCGCCGTTGACCTTTGGCGTGTCGACGTGGCGCACGCCGACCACATCGACCAGCCGGAGCGCCATGATCGCGCGTGAGACCTCCACGAGGCCTTCCGTGCTGCCGTCGCCGACGTGCAGCGCGACATGGCCGGCATCGAACGCGCCGAGTCCCGCGTCGTAGCTCGTCCAGCGCTCGCCGTCCCAGGCCTGGGTCCAGACGTGCGGACTGAAGACGTGCGATTGGCCCGTGAAGCGGCTCGAGTACGCGATGCCCGACACGACACGTGCGGGGATGCCGAGATGGCGTGCCGCTGCGGCAAGGATCACGGCGAACTCCGTGCAGTCGCCCGAGCGTGAGCGCAGCGCGACGCTCGCCGGGTCGTAGCGGCGGAAATCGATCGCGCCGTTCATGTGCTTCTGCACGGCCTCGACCAGGCGCTTCATGCGGCGCTCGACGCTGCCGCCGGGCCCGATGGAGCGTGCGAGCGCGGCGACCTCCCGCGAGCTGCTGTCGACCCAGGGATTGGGCTCGCGGTAACGCGTCGGGATCGCATTTGCGTCGACGGCCTCGTCACCGCAGTCGGCGCATACGGTGACGACGATCGTGTCGCCCTCGATCCGCACCGACTGTTCCGCCGTCGTGGGCCACGGCCACACGCGCCCGTCCGCGAAGTCGAACGTATAGCGGATCGTTCCCGCGCGCGCTGCCGGAGAGATCTTGTACGGCGATGCGACGAGCATGCGCTGGATCTGCGCACGCGCCTGGTCATGGCTGGGTATCGCGGCTTCTTCGGCGGCCGCCAGCGGCACGATCGCGAACAACAGGGCGAACGCGATCGGCGCTTGCGTTTTCCATCGGAGGCTCGGTCGGCATGCAGGACATGGCGTGGACATGCCTGTGATCGTGGCGGGGTCGGGAGGCCCGTGCAACTGCACATGCGTGTGCCGGCCACCTCCTGAGGTGGTGCGGCCGCACGACGACAGTGTCCGCGGCACCGATCATGGGAGGTACGACATGTGATAGCCCGACAGTCTCTTGTTCGCTCGAGTTCATGGAGCCGCTCGCGGGCCATTCCGCCATGTGGATCCTGGTGCCGGCTTACGCGATGTACCATGGCTCGAGTGACAAGGACTGATCACGGAGGCAGACATGGTGTACTTGGCGGAGGCCATGGTGGTGATCGTCGCTTCCAGTGGAAGTGTCATGGAGCGCGATCCGGACGCATGCGCGTTTTCCGAGTCTGCGATGATCGACTCCTCGGTCCGTTACATGACGGAACGGCATCGTTGGAACGAGAGGCAGTTCGATGTCCGCATCTCGAAGATCGACAAGGCGTCGGTCACGGTGGTCGCATCGAAGCTGCCCGTGTCACCGGATGCCGCCATCCTTCTTGTCCTCGACTGCGATGCGGTCGTGGTGAGAGAGATGTCTTTCGGACCCGCGCATCGTGATTAGTTGTGTGAAGACGGATGGGATGTCCGGGATGCACGGCGCCGTGTCATGGCCAATGCGTTGTGATTCCTTCTCGCCACGCTGTTGTTCGCGACTGCCACCGGCTGCGCGACGCTTTCGGCTCGATCGATCGATGCCTACGGGGGCTACGCTCGAGGCGCCACCTTTCGTACGAAGCTTCCGCTCGCGGTGATGTCGGTAGACGATGGCGGGAAGCGTCTGGTACTTGTGGCCATGGGGCTCCAGGAACAGTAACGTGACCTCAACGGCGGGAAGCACACCCGACGCGTGAAGTCATGGCTTCGGGTAAGGTGTCGCGCTTCCCGCAGGAGTGCTCACCCTGTTCAACGATCTGCAACGGCTGTGGCGACAGCGGTCCTGGCGTCTGGTGTTGCTCGCGGCGGCGCTCGCCGCTGCAATCGTCGCGCTGTGGGGTGGCTTTCGGCGCGCGGACGCGACCGGCGGCACCATGCCGGTTTCCGGTGCCGGCGTGCCGATCACCTCGGATGCGTTCATCGTCACGCCGCTGTGCGCGTGGAGCGCCGACCAGCGTCCCGGGCAGCTCGCATCGAAGGCAGGGGAGCCGCGCTACCTGATCCTGCGCGCGAAGGTCGAGAGCCGATCGCGCGACTGGCTCGCGATGCGCGCCTACCTCGACAAGGATGTGGTCTGGCTTCCGCAAGGCCACGGTGATCCCGTCCTCGCGGAACGTTCGCAGCGCGCCGACGACGCGACGCTGCGCTTCGATCTCGGCCCCGGCCTGCCGGTACTCGTCGACTTTGTCTGGGAACTGCCGGCCGGCATGGCGCCGCCGGCGACATCGACGTGGGGCATGTTCAAGCGTCGCTTCGTCGAACGCAGCCACGCGAGCGGCGAGTCGATGTGGCTGCAGGACGGCCCGGGCTGGAAGTTCGCGCTGCCGCTCTCGCAGGCTTGTGCCGGAGGTGACGCGTGAACCGCTCGATGCCGATCCGCTGGGGGCTGGTCGTCGCGACACTCGCCTCGCTCGCGTTGATCGTCGCGCTGCGCCGACACGAGCCCTCGATGGACGAGAAGACCGCGCCGATGCCGATCCGCGGCGCGACCGGACAGACGCTCGAGGCGCGCAACTTTTCGGTCAAGGTCGGCAAGCTCAAGCTCGCCCATGCGTACCGACTCGATCCGCGCACGAGCGACGGCCCGGCACGCGAGGTGAAGGCGGACGGCATCTGGCTGTCCGCGCTGGCGGAGGTCACCGTGACGCAGGCGAACGGTTATGTCGGTGCGCAGCTGCGCGCGCGCGACGGACGCGTCTATCGCGCGGCGCCGGCCGAGCGCCCCGACCTCAAGGGATTCAATCTGACCGACCTGTACCTCGTGACGGGATTGCCCGCCAACGGCGCCTACGTGTTCGACGTACCGGTCGACGCGCTCGACGGCGCGACGCTGCAGTTCTTCAGCGGCAACGGCGCGCCGGCGCAGCTCGATCACCTGGCCGACGTCGACGTCGGGCTCGATGCCGCGCAGGTGAAGACGCTGCTCGACGCGGCGGTGCCGATGCTCGATCTGCGTTCGCCGGAGCGTGCGCCATGAGCGACGTCGCACCTGTTTCACCAAGCTGGTGGCGGCGCCAGCGCGCATGGCTTGCCGCGGCGGTCGTGCTCGGCGTGCTCGCGTTCTACCTGCCGTGGCGCATCAACGAGCGCGAGCTCGACCGCATCCGGCCGCGCACCGCGATCGCTGCGGCGGCGGATGCGCAGGCATGGAGCGACTACGAAGGTGCGCGCTGGCGCATCGTCGGTGTGCGGCGCGAGGTGGCGCCCGTCGGCACGGCCGCGGAATACCTGCATGCCGAGGCCACGCGGCTGGTGATCGATTTCGAGGTGATCCCCGGCACTGGCATCGACGCGCAGCGTCTCGACCAGTGCAAGGGACGACTCGTCGACGCGGCCGGACGCAGCTGGGAAGCCAACTTCCCGGCCAGGCTCTCGACCTGGATGATGCGACAGCGCCTCAACGGAACCTGCGGCTCGCGCGCGACGGGTGAACCGGCGACGGCGGTCGAGGGGCAGCCGTTCGCGTTCACGCACGCCTACCTGATCCCTTCCGACGTCGCGCTGCAGGATCTGCATGTCGACGTGTTCTTCCCGCCGTTCACCACGACGCCGAAGATGGGCACCTACCTGCGCTTCGCGCTGCCTGCGCCGCGCGACTGAGCGCTCTCAGCCGCGCATCGCGCGCAGGCCGGCGATCGCGCGATCGAAGGTCGCGGCGAGCAGCACCACGCGCAGCAGCTGCGTGAACAGCGCGGGCCGCAGCGACATCGGTCCGTTGAAGAGCAGCGACAACGGTTGCCCGAACACGCGCCAGTCGTCCCACGGCTGTGGTCCGACGAGGGTGGTCGCGAGGCCCCACGCGTGGGCGTCGACGAAGTCCAGCAGCGCCCAGCCCACGCACAACACGAGCAGCGCCGGCAGGCCCGCGCGCAGCACGAGCCGGATCGCGTTGAGGATCGGGATGCCCTTGCCGTTCCATCCGCCGCTGGCCTTGTCGACCGCCTTCTTCCACACCGGATGCAGGTGGCGGTAGCGGCGGCTGACCAGTCGCGCATGCGCATCGTGGCGGTCCAGACGACCGCGGCGGCGCAAGTCCATGCCGTACACGATCGCGGCGATGGCCAGCCACACCAGCGGCATCACCATGGCACTGCCGGCGGTCGACAGCAGCGCCCACGCCGGATCGAACACCTGCTTGAGTGGCGCGAGCGAGATCACGCCGACGAACGGATTCTCCCACCACGTCGTCAGCGCGACGTAGACCACGCGCGATTCCCACCACGCCGTCGCGAGCGCCCAGCCGCGCGCGATCACCGCGGCACCCACGAACAGCCAGTACGCATCGCAGGCCGCGACCACGATCGACCAGCCCCCGTGCTTCGTCGCCGCGAACCGGCGCTTCGATACTTCACGCAGCCCCCACGACAACACCAGCGCGATCCACAGGCCGCGCAGCGCGAGAATGTCCTGCAGCGGCTCGCGCCGCTCGAACGACACCCACGTCTGGTAGGTGAGCACGAAGTCGCGCTTGATCCCTTCCAGAAGGCCCCAGCCCGCGTAGTAGGCGAAGAACGGCAGCAGCGCCACCGCGAGCACGCTCAGCCAGGAGCGCTGCGCGACCATCGGCGGCAGTCCAGCGGACGACTGCATCGTCGGCATCGACGGACGCAGCACGAGGAACATCGCAATCGCACCAACCAGCTGGCTCACGATCAGCACCGCGATCGCCGCATACGACAGCAGCACGCCCGTCTCGGCCAGCTGGATCGCGCCGAACAGCAGCACGTCGTAGGCGACGCGCTGCGCGAAGAAACACGCGAGCAACGCGGGCCAGTGCTGCCACAGCAGGCGGCCGGCGAGCTGCGGGATGTCCATCCACGCGTGCGTGGTGTCGCGTGACGTACCGCCGCCGTCCGAGGTCGAGACATCCGACATGGGGGTTGCGACAGGATGCGCGGGAGATGCTGCCATCTTGCTTACCGGGTGGATCGATGGGGCCATCATCGCGGAACGCGGACTTTGTGGGCAATTCGCTGCGTTCAGCATGCCTGGGTGCGCTGGGTGCCGAAGCGAGTGCAGGCAGCGGCCCCGGAACACCCGCTGGTCGTCTCGCAGGGCGAGCGAAGCGCGGCAGTGCTCTCGTCGAGGGGGCAGGAGGGCGGCGGGGACAGGCGGTGGCTCATGGCGTCGCGATGCCCGATCATCCTGGATGCTTGTCCGGTTCGGACGTGTGTCCGAGGAGAAGTGTCATGCTCGGCGATCTGGGAACTCCAATTCCCTGACATGCCGAAGAGAATGGGTGAGGCGATGATCGACACGGCGCGGTACGGGCGGGCCCTGCTTGCGTTGGCTCTGGCGTCCTACTGGATCGTCTCGCTCGGCGTGGCCGCGAACGATCAGATTCGCCTTCTTGAGCCCGAGTCCGCTCCATGGCAGGTCGTCATGTATTCCACGCTCGGTAGCCTGCTGGGCCTGGCCTTGTCGTCCGGTTTCGTCGTCCTCGGCTTTCGCACACGACGGCCGGTCGGTATGCCCTCCTTGTTCCTGGCGGGTGCGGCGACGCTGCTGATGATCCTGGACATCGGAATGGACCATGCGGAACGCATCGTCTTCGCCTTCGCGGCTCTCGTGTTGCTGGGTGACGGATTTCGCCGGATGCTCCGACGAGGGACGGCATCCTAGTGCGAGCGTGATGATGGGCGCGCCGGAGCATCCTGTTCATCGCGGCGGGGCTTGAGCTAGTTCGCTGGTTGCGCTGATCAGAAAACAGCAGGACGATGGGTGTTCGTCAGAAACGTACCCTAACCTCGGCAGCGAGCGATCCCATGAGCGTCGATGCGTATCAGCCCTGAAGACATGGTTCGCGAATGTGCGCGCTCATCGCTCAGCGGCATGATCATGACGAATGCGAACACGCGTCTCATGTGAGTGGTTGATCGGCGTCGGTTGTTCGCGTTTCGAAGTCCTGGACACATCGATGAAAAAAGTTGCATGGGGTGTCATCGTGATGGTGTCGCTCGCCATCGCCGGGTTCACCGGTTACATGGCGGCGTCCTTTGTCGCAGGCGATGCGTGCTTGGACTCCGGTGGTAGTTGGCGATACCTGGAGTGGGAGTGCGAGCGCTAGCGCGGCGTACTCGGTGATCGCTCCGACGTCGACTGCCACTGCGTTCTCGTCACCGACACCGCCCACCCAGAAACCCCCAGATCCTCTGCTGCTGCCCGCCGATCACATGCCCGCCGTTCTCGACCAGGATGAGCTGGTACTTCTCGCAGGCCGGTGACCAGCCGGTCAGGTCGTAGCGGCGCGCGGTGGCACCGCCGACCGCGTAGGTCTCGCGCAGCACGCCGCTGTCGCGGCTGGTGCTGTTGTCGCCGCCGAAGCAGCCGTTCTGCGTGGCCCACAGCTTCATCGGGTAGAACACGCGCCAGTCGACGTCCCAGTTGACCGGTGTGTTGAACGTCGCGGTGGGCGGCGGTGCGACGGCGGTGTCGTTGGTGCCGTGCAGGTGCAGGATCGGCGTCGCTGCGCCATGGTTGACGGCCTGAGAGCCCGAGGCGACGCAGTCGGTGTCGCCGCTCTGGCAGTAGAGCAGGCCGGCGTTGATCGCGACCGCGGCGAAGCGCGCCTTCGTCGACGGGCGTTGCAGCAGGTAGTAGGGCATGTAGGCGCCGCGCGATTCCCCGCCGACGTAGATGCGGCGCGGATCGACGCGTTGGCCGGCGAGGCCGTCGGTGACGAGCGTGTCGAGGATGCGGCTGATCGCCTGCGCGTCCTGCGGCCGGCCGGGCAGATCGGCGGCGGCATGCGTCCAGGTCTGGTTGATGCCGCTCGGCGTGACGATGATCGCGCCGTCGGGATCGGTGAACGGGCGGAACGCACTCGCGAGCCCGCTGCCGTTGCCGCCGTCGCCGTGCAGCCACATGAGCACCGGGCGCCCGCGCGGCGGCGAAGGCGTCGCGGGGATGCGGTAGAACCAGGTGTGCGTCGCTGGTCTGCAGCGTCGCCGAGCCCTGGATCGGCGTGGCCGGTGCGGTGGTGTCCTCGAAGCCGTACCCGAACACGTCGTCGCATTGCGCCTGCGCCTGTGTCGCGACGGCGATGGACACGAGACATGCGAGGGCGTGCAGGCCTCGCGTCATCGCGCGCGGACGCATCCGCCACGCAGCCTGCACGGTCTTCGACGTGTCCATCGCGCTACTCCCCGGAGCCGGCCTCGTGCCGGCGACGCGAGCTTACGTCCGCGACGCACGAGACGATCGTGCGTGGCGTCGCGGAATGCCGCTGGTCGCGCGATGACCAATCCGAGCGTGCACCGCGTCGCGCCGCCGCTTGTGGGCGTCGTTCCCAAGGTTGTCCACAGGACTCTCCACGGCCGGTGTGGATAACCCGCGACACGGCCGCGAGGTGATCGCGCGGATCGCAAGACGGAGCGCTGCGGCGGATCGCCGCGACGCGCGCGCGGCTTGACGCCGATCAAGCGGCCGGCACGCCCGTGCGCGCACGCTGCATGCGACCCGATCCGCATGGCGCCCCGCATGAGCAGCTGCTTCCATTGCCAGGAACCGATTCCCGCCGGCCTCGACCTGCGCGCGCGCGTGCGCGGCGACCTGCACGCCGTGTGCTGCATCGGCTGCCGCGCTGCCGCGGAATGGATCTCCGGACTCGGCCTCGACGACTACTACCGCGTGCGCGAAGCGCCGGCACCGCGTGCACAAGCCGTCGGCGACTACGCGGGCTGGGATCGTCCCGGCCTCGCACGCCTGCACGTGCGCTCGCGCGACGCGACACATGCCGAGGTCGTCGTGCTCGTCGACGGCTTGCGTTGCGCAGCGTGCGCATGGCTCATCGAGCGCGCGATCGGTGCCCTCGACGGCGTGCACGAGATCGGCGTCAACACGGCCGCGCGTCGCGTCGTGCTCGTGTTCGATCCGACGATCGCACCGTTGTCGACGCTGCTGGCCGCGCTCGCACGGCTCGGCTACGCCGCGCATCCGCTCACCGCCGAGGCGATCGACGCCGCGCGCCGCCGCGAGACACGCGACGCGCTCAAGCGCCTCGTCGTGGCCGGGCTCGGCGCGATGCAGGCGATGATGTACGCGGTGGCGCTCTACGCGGGCGTGTTCGACGGCATCGATCCGGCCGTGCGGGATTTCTTCCGCTGGCTCGGGTTCCTCGTCGCGACACCCGTGGTGCTGTACTCGGCGCAGCCATTCTTTGCTGGGGCATGGCGCGAGGCGCGCGCACGGCGTCTGTCGATGGACACGCCGGTCGCGCTCGCGATCGCGGCGATCTACGTGGCCAGCCTCGTCGAGACGCTGCGCGGCGGCCACGAGATCTACTTCGACTCGGTCAGCATGTTCGTGCTGTTCCTGCTCGCAGGGCGCTTCGTCGAGATGCGCGCGCGTCATCGTGCCGGCGATGTCATCGACGCCTTCGCGCGCCTGCAGCCTGCGCTCGCCGAGCGCGTCGCGGGCGACGTGACCGAGATCGTCGGCGTGCACGAGCTGGCGCCGGGCGACGTCGTGCGCGTCGCCGTCGGCACGGCGGTGCCGGCCGACGGCGAACTCGTGGGCACGGCCTGCCGCATCGACGAGTCGCTGGTCAGCGGCGAATCGACGCCGCGCCGTCGCGTCGCCGGCGAGGCGGTCGTCGCGGGCAGCATCGTCGTGGAAGGTCCTGCCGACGTCGTCGTGCGCCGCACCGGTGCCGATACTGTGCTCGCCGGCATCGTGAGGATGGTGACGCGCGCGGCATCGGAGCGGCCGCGTCTCGCGCGTCTTGCCGATGCGCGTGCGGCGCGCTTCGTCGCACGCGTGTTCGCGTTGACGGCGCTGACCGCGCTGGCCTGGAGCTGGATCGATCCGTCGCGCGCGTTCGCGGCCTCGCTGGCCGTGCTCGTGGTGAGTTGTCCGTGTGCGTTCGCGCTCGCTGTGCCGGCCGCGCTGACGCGCGCGGTCGCGGTACTCGCGCGGCGCGGCGTGCTGGTCGTCGATGCGGACGCGCTCGAAGCGCTCGCGCGGGTCGACCGCATCGTGTTCGACAAGACCGGCACGCTCACCGAACCGGCGATCGACGTGGCCGCGATCGAGGTGCTTCGCGGCACGCGCGCCGAGGCGATTACGAAGGCGGCAGCACTCGAGGAGGGCAGCGCGCATCCGCTCGCGGCCGCGCTGCGTCGTGCGGCCGATGCCGATGCCGGCCAGCTCATGGTCGAGGCACGCGACGAGGTCGCCGCAGCCGGCGTCGAGGCGATCGTCGACGGCGTGCGCCATCGTCTCGGTCGTGCGGGCTTCGCGCTCGGCATCGTCGAGGCAGGGCATGCCGATGCGATGCGTGAGGACGATGGCGATGCGCTCGTGCTTGCCGATGTCCATGGCGTCGTCGCACGCTTCCCGGTCGTCGAACGCGTGCGCGACGGCGCCGAGGCGATGGTCGACGCGCTGCGTGCGGATGGTGTCGGCATCGCGCTCGTCAGCGGCGATGCGGCGACGCGCGTGGCCGTGGTCGCAAACCGGCTCGGCATCGCCGACTGGCGAGCAGCGGCGCACCCCGGGGACAAGCTCGACCACCTGCGTGCGTTGCGCGCGCGCGGGCACGTCGTCGCGATGGTCGGTGACGGTTCCAACGACGCGCCCGTGCTCGCGGGCGCCGATGTCGCGATCGCGATCGGCGAGGGCGCGTCGCTCGCGCATGCGTCGAGCGGCATCCTGCTCGCGACGCCGCGCCTCGAGGCGATCGCGGACGCGCGCACGGTTGCGCAGCGCATGCTCGTGACGTTGCGCCGCAACCTCGCCTGGGCGCTCGGCTACAACCTGTCGGTAGTGCCGCTCGCCGCGCTCGGCTTCGTACCGCCGTGGCTCGCCGCGATCGGCATGTCGGCGAGCTCGGTGGTCGTGCTGCTGCATTCGCTGCGCATCGACGTGCCTGTGATGAGCGGCGCGCCGGGCGCGGCACATCCGAACATGGCTGCTGCGGACGAGGTGACGGCATGAACATCATCCTGCTGCTGATTCCGCTCAGCCTCGTGCTGCTCGCGCTCGGCACGTGGGCGTTCTTCTGGGCTGTCGACCACGCGCAGTTCGACGACCTCGACACGCCGGCGCTGAGTCCGCTGCTCGACGATCCGCGGCCCGTGGACGAGCACACGCCATGAACAGGCTGTCGACCGCGTTCGCGGCGCTGCTGCTCGGCCTGATCGCGAGCGGGCATTGCATGGTCATGTGCGGCGGCATCGGCAGCGCGCTCGCGATGGCGACGGCACGCGATGCGCGTGGCCGCCCGAGGCGCGCCTTGCTGGTCGGCTACCAGCTCGGGCGCATCGCCTCGTACACGCTCGCGGGTGTGCTCGTCGGCGGCATCGGCGGCTCACTCGTCGCCTGGCTCGATGCGGAACCCGTGCGTATCGCGTTGCGTGTCGTCACGGCGGCGACGTTCGTGTTCGCCGCCGCGATCATGCTCGGCCTCGTGCGCGATCCGTCGACGCGCATGGGCTCGCGCGCATGGTCGCGGCTCGCGCCGCTCGCGCGACGCCTGCTGCCGGTCGCGACGCTGCCGCGCGCGTTCGCGTTCGGCGCGTTGTGGGGATGGATGCCGTGCGGCTTCGCGTACACAGTGCTGCTCGTCGCCGCATCGACGGCCGATGCCTGGCACGCCGGCGTCGTCATGCTCGCGTTCGGTGCCGGCACGCTGCCGGCCCTGCTCGCGACATCGTGGGGCGCGGGTCGCCTGCTCGTGTTCGTGCGCACACCTTCGATGCGCCGGGCGATGGCCGGCGTGCTCGTCGGCGGTGCGGTGCTGACGCTCGTCGCGCCATGGCTGCTCGGCCACGCGACGTGGCTGCATGCCTGGCTGCCGTTCGATTGTGCGCCGCGCGTCGCGGGCATGCCGTGAATGCGGCGTGCGTACGGCGTAACGCGACGTCCGCGGCGGAATCCGCTGTGCGGTTTCCGCTCGGCGAAGGCGGCGTCTGATCGGGTAGCGGGGGGGCGTTCAGTGCCGCAGGTCACGTCGACGGTGCCGTGTGCGGAAGCGTGGCAGGGCGATCCCGCCGCGAGAGGAGGCGATGTCATGTGTCTGGAGCGGACGCACATCCCGCGATTGAGCCCCGTTCCCGCGGTCGGCTAGACTGGCCGCCTCTCGCGCCCCAGCCGATCGTGCCCGGGCAGCCCAACCCCGGAACCTCCCCATGAAAGCCTTCGCGCCGCTTGCCGGCCTCGTCATCGCATGCGTGGCGTCGTTCGCGCACGCCCATACGCCGTACCTGCTGCCGGCCAGCTTCGATCCGATGCACGGCAACCTCGTGACGCTCGACGGCGCGTTCGCCGAGGATTTCTTCGCGCCCGAGGTCGTGTTCGACGACAGCACGTTCACGGCCACGCGTCCGGACGGCACGACGGTGCCGGTCGACACGGTGCAGCGGCTCAAGACGCGTGCGGTCGTCGAGCACATGATCGGCGACGGCAAGGGCACGTGGCGTTTCAGCAGCGGCAAGCGCCTCGGTGCGGTGATCCGCACCTGGGAGCTCGACGGCAAGAGGGAGACCACGCGCGATCCGGCCAAGCCGATGCCGGCCGGCGCCAAGCTGGTGTCGCAGTACCAGTCCGTCTACCTCAGCGAGACCTACGTGACCGCCGGGGCACCATCGAACGGCGCGCTCAAGCCTTACGCGAGCGGGCTCGAGATCGTGCCGGTGACGCATCCGAGTGACCTCTACACGGGCGAGCGTTTCGCGTTCGCGGTGCATTTCGACGGCAAGCCGCTGGCCGGCGCGAAGGTCGAGGTGTTTCCGGGCACCGGCGACGCGCGCAGCAAGAAGGGCACGACGCTGACCACGGCCGCCGATGGCACCGCGACGTTCCCGCTCGCCTCGGCCGGCACCTGGCTGGCCGTGGTCAAGCATCGCGGTCCGGCACCGGCCGGTGCGGCCGCGCCCGAGTACGGCTACGGCTACACGCTGACGTTCCGCGTGCTCGATCCCTGAGGGGCTCGGGTCGAAGGCCGGGGACCCCAGCGGCTGCCCACTACTCTCCGGGGAACATCCGCGCGCCGCGTCGCACCGTCGGAGGAGCTGCCGCGTGGTGGTTCCCGGGTCGCTCGACTTCACGGGCTCGACGCGTCCTTCAGCAATGGCGTCGAGCTTGAGCCCCTCGCCCTCCGGGAGAGGGGATGGGGAGAGGGTGCGGGATCGAGATCACGTCGGATCATCGTCGCGATCCCGGACCCTCATCCGGCCCTGCGGGCCACCCCGTATCGGGGTACGGGGCAGGCTCTTCTCCCGGAGGGAGAAGCGAAAGAACGCGCGCGATGCCGCGTTGCCGCGAAACAAGTCGGCATCCCGGCGCTCATCGCAGGACGCCGGGCGCTGCAACGCTTTCCAGCCTTCGCTTCCAACTTTCCTCGTACAGCAGTGAGCGGCTGCCCCAATCCGCTGGAGCCGCGATCGTTTCGAGCTGGGCTGCCGAAACGCGGAGATTTTGCGCAGGTCGCCCTGCCGCAGGGCGGCCGCGGGGCGGCGTGACATAATGGCCATCCGCGAATGGGAATCGCTCCCATCGCGCCGGCACCCATGCCGAAGGCCAGGTCCCCGTGCTGCTCTCCGAGATGCCCCGCCATGTTTCCGCCACGGTCGTCGGCGTGACCGACGTCGGCGAGGACGACCGCATCGCGCGTCGCCTGCGCGAGCTCGGTTTCGTCGACGGCGAACCCGTCAAGGTCGTCGCCGTCGGTCCGGTCGGCGGCGAACCGCTGCTCGTGCAGGTCGGTTCGACGCGCTTCGCGCTGCGCCTGCGCGAGGCCGCGCGCGTCGACGTGGTGCCGGTCGACCCGGCCGGATGAACCGATGACGCCGCTGCACCTCGCCCTCGTGGGCAACCCGAACGCGGGCAAGACCGCGTTGTTCAACCGTCTGACCGGCGCGCGCCAGAAGGTCGCGAACTACGCCGGCGTCACCGTCGAGCGCAAGGAAGGCCATTACACCTCGCCGAGCGGACGCGCCGTGCGCGTGCTCGACCTGCCCGGCGCGTACAGCCTGTCGCCGACGAGCCCGGACGAGGCGATCACGCGCGACGTCTGCGGGGGCCGCCATCCCGACGAGCCGGCGCCCGACGTCGTCGTCTGCGTCGTCGACGCGACCAACCTGCGCCTGCACCTGCGTTTCGCGCTCGAGCTGCGTGCGCTCGGCCGCCCGGTCGTGCTCGCGCTCAACATGATGGACGCGGCACGCAAGCGCGGCATCGCGATCGACACCGCGGTGCTCGCGCGCGAGCTCGATCTCGAGGTGATCGAGACCATCGCCGTGCAGGCCGACGGCGCGAAGGCGCTCGTCGAACGCCTCGATGCACCGCCGCCCGCGCCGTCGACGCGGTCACTGCCCGACAACGTGCATGCCGAGGTGCGACGCGTGCTCGCGGCCGCCGTGCGCATGCCGCGCGACACGAGTGCGGTCGACGACGCGATCGACCGCGTCGTGCTGCATCCGGTGTTCGGCCTCGCGATCCTCGCGGTGGTCATGTTCTTCATCTTCCAGGCCGTGTTCGCCTGGGCCGAACCGGTCATGGACGGCATCGAGGCGGGCTTTGCGTGGCTCGGCGGCGTGCTCGGCGACGGCGTGTCCGACGGCATCCTCAAGAGCCTCGTCGTCGACGGCCTGATCGCGGGGCTCGGCGGCGTGCTCGTGTTCCTGCCGCAGATCCTGATCCTGTTCCTGTTCATCCTCGCGCTCGAGGAATCGGGCTACCTGCCGCGCGCGGCGTTCCTGCTCGACACGCTGATGCTGCGCGCAGGACTGACCGGGCGCGCGTTCATCCCGCTGCTGTCGAGCTTCGCCTGCGCGATTCCCGGCATCATGGCCACGCGCAGCATCGCCGATCCGCGCGACCGCCTGACCACGATCCTCGTCGCGCCGCTCATGACGTGCTCGGCGCGCCTGCCCGTGTATGCGCTGCTGATCGCGGCGTTCGTGCCGCAGCGGACGGTGGCGGGCGTGTTCAACCTGCAGGGCGTCGTACTGTTCGCGCTGTACGCGATCGGCATCGCGAGCGCGCTCGTGGTCGCGTGGATCGCCAAGCGGCTGTCGCGCGACACCAGCGAGCATGCGCTCGTCATGGAGCTGCCGTCTTACCGCCTGCCGCACCTGCGCGATCTCGCGATCGGCCTGTGGGAGCGCGCGTGGATCTTCCTCAAGCGCGTCGGCGGCATCATCCTCGCGCTGACCGTGCTGCTGTGGTTCCTGTCGACGTTCCCGGCACCGCCCGAGGGCGCGACGGGGCCGGCGATCCAGTACAGCTTCGCGGGCCGCATCGGCGCCGCGCTCGCGGTCGTGTTCGCGCCGATCGGCTTCAACTGGCAGATCAGCATCGCGCTGGTGCCGGGGCTCGCCGCGCGCGAGGTCGCGGTGTCGGCGCTCGCGACCGTCTATGCGCTGTCGGGCCAGGAGGAAGGCCTGCAGGCCGTCGTCGCCTCGCAATGGTCGCTCGCCACGGCGCTGTCGCTGTTGGCCTGGTACGTGTTCGCCCCCATGTGCCTGTCGACGCTGGCCACGGTGCGTCGCGAGACGGGCTCGTGGCGGCATGTCGCGATCATGGCCGGCTACCTGTTCGCACTGGCCTACGTCGCCTCGTTCCTCACCTACCGGATCACCCTCGCCCTGTCGTGAACGCGTTCCTCGACATCGCCGTGGTCGGCCTGATCGTCGCCTGGGCGGCGCTGTTCGCGCTGCGCAGGGTCATGCCGCGCACGTGGAGGCGCGGGCTGGCGGCGTGTGCGGACGTGCTCGACGCGCCCTCGCGTCCGGCCGTGATGCGGCGCATCGGCGCGTGGTTGCGCCCGGTGTCGGCGAGCGGCGGATCCTGTGGCGACGGTTGCTCGACCTGTGGCAGCTGCGGTTCGGTATCGAAAACACCGGCACAGGACGATGGCGCCAGTCCGCTCGTGTTCGATCGGCATCCACGGAGTGGGGCGGGGCACTGATCTCGGATCGTCGCGCTGGGCGCGACGTCCCCCTCTCCCCAACCCCTCTCCCGCGAGGGGAGAGGGGCTTCAGGCCGCCATAGCCTTCATGCGCTTGCGGATCCTGCGGCGACGGTTGCTCGACCTGTGGCAGCTGCGGCCCTGTTTCGAAGACGCCGGCGCAGGACAAGGACGCCAGACCGCTCGTGTTCGACCGGCATCCACGGAGTGGGGCGGGGCGCTGATCTCGGATCGTCGCGCAGGGCGCGACGCCCCCCTCTCCCCAACCCCTCTCCCGCGAGGGGAGAGGGGCTTCAGGCCGCCGGCGCCGGCGTGCACGTTGGGATCCTGTGGCGACGGTTGCTCGACCTGCGGCAGCTGCGGTCCGACACCGAAGACGCCGGCGCAGGACGACGGCGCCAGTCCGCTCGTGTTCGATCGGCATCCACGGAGTGGGGCGGGGCACTGATCTCGGATCGTCGCGCTGGGCGCGACGTCCCCCTCTCCCCAACCCCTCTCCTGCGAGGGGGAAGGGGCTTGAAGCCTTGTGGGTTGGATGTGGCTCCAAGCCATGAGCGTCTGAAAGGCGACACCGCGCCGGTCTCGTCGCGCGTGCGGAACGTGTTCTCGAAGTCCTCGCTGTCGAGCTCGAAGTAGCCGGCGTTGTGGAAGCTTGAAGCCGCTTGCACTCACATCCTCACGTCGCGAGGCTGCAGGCTCGCGTCGGCCTGCCTCCTCTCTGCCCTCGCGGGAGAGGGGACGGAGGAGAGGGGGCTTCTCGCGTAGACGCATCGGCACATGGCCGGCCGGGCTGCTCGCGTCGTGCGACGAGGCCCCGGCCTGCGGCCCGGCCCGTTCTGGCCTATACTGCGCGGCCAACCTTTTCCTTCCTGCCGGCGCCTCGCGGCGACGGTGACACGCTTTCGCTTCACGGAGCCGTCCATGAGTATCGAACAGCTTGAAAGCATCGCCCAGGCGATGGTCGCGCCGGGCAAGGGCATCATCGCGATCGACGAGTCGAACGCCACGATCAAGAAGCGCTTCGACACCGTCGGCGTGCCGAACACCGAGGAAAACCGTCGCGCCTACCGCGAAATGCTGCTGACGACGCCGGGTCTCAACCAGCACATCTCCGGCGCGATCCTGTACGACGAGACGATCCGCCAGTCGACCAAGGCCGGCGTGCCGTTCACCAAGCTCATGCTCGACGCCGGCATCCTGCCGGGCATCAAGGTCGACAAGGGCCCGTTCCCGCTGGCCGGCTTCCCGGGCGAGCTCGTGACCGAAGGCCTCGACGGCCTGCGCGACCGCCTCAACGAATACGCCAAGCTCGGCGCGAAGTTCGCCAAGTGGCGCGCGGTGATCACGATCACCAACGAGGCGCCGAGCGGCACCTGCATCGAGGCCAACTGCCACGCGCTCGCGCGCTACGCGGCGCTGTGCCAGGAAGCGGGCATCGTCCCGATGGTCGAGCCCGAGATCCTCATGGACGGCGAGCACGACCTCGAGGAGAGCTACGAGGTGACCGAGGCGACGCTGCGTTCGCTGTTCGGCGCGCTGTACGAGCAGAACGTCATGCTCGAGGGCACGATCCTCAAGGCCAGCATGGTCATCGCCGGCAAGAATGCCGCCGAGCAGGCCAGCGTCGACGAGGTCGCCGAAGCGACCGTGCGTTGCCTCAAGGCTGCCGTGCCGGCGTCGCTGCCGGGCATCGTGTTCCTCTCGGGCGGCCAGTCCGACGAGCAGGCCACCGCGCACCTCAACGCGATGAACCAGCAGGGTCCGCACCCGTGGCCGCTGTCGTTCTCGTACGGCCGTGCGATGCAGCAGGCTGCGCTCAAGCTGTGGGGCCAGGACATGGCCGCCAACTTCGCGTCCGCGCAGAAGACGGTCGCCCAGCGTGCGAAGGAAAACGGCCTCGCCGCGCTCGGCCAGTGGAAGAAGGGCGCCTGATCCAGGCGCCGTCGTCGCGCGGCGTGTCGAACGCCGCGTGACATGTTGAAGCACGTATGGGCACGCGCCCATGCGTGCGTTCCGAAGACGACCGGCATGACGCCCGCCTCGCATCGAGGCACGGCGTCGTCTCCCTGCAAGGCGGAATCACCTCCGGTGGTTCCTGCCTGTGCGTGTCCCGCATCGATCCGATCCCGGCGGCGAGGACGCGGGCGCTATCATGGCGATCCTGCCGCAGGCCCGCACCTCGATGACCGCGCTCCGCATCGCCCTCGCCCAGTTCGATTTTCCCGTCGGCGCCGTCGCCGCGAACGCCGATCGCATCGGCGCGATGATCGCCGAGGCGCGCGACGTGCATGGCGCCGACCTCGTCGTGTTCCCGGAGCTCGCGCTGAGCGGCTATCCGCCCGAGGACCTGCTGCTGCGTCCCGCGTTCCTCGCCTCGTGCGAAGCGGCGATCGCGCGCGTGGCCTCGGCGGCGAAGGGCATCACCGCCGTGGTCGGCTGGCCGCAGAGCGCCGGTGCGGTCGTCTACAACGCCGCGAGCGTGCTGCGCGACGGCGTCGTCGAGGTCACGTACCGCAAGCGCGAACTGCCGAACTACGCGGTGTTCGACGAGCGTCGCTACTTCGACGTCGATCCCGACGGCGAGGCCTGCGTGGTCGACGTGAAGGGCGTGCCGGTCGGCGTCGTCGTCTGCGAGGACCTGTGGTTTCCCGAGCCGCTCGCCGCGACGGTTGCGGCCGGCGCCGAACTCGTCGTGGTGCCGAACGCCTCGCCGTTCGAGCGCGGCAAGCACGCCCAGCGCGACGCGCTGATCGCCACGCGCGTGGCCGAATCGGGCGTCGCGCTGGCCTATCTCAATACCGTCGGTGGCCAGGACGCGGTCGTGTTCGACGGGGCCTCGGTGCTCGCCGACGCGGACGGCCTCGTGCATGCGGCCGCGCGGGCGTTCGAGGACCATTGGCTGGTCGCGGACTACGACCCCGCCACGCGCGCGTTCACGCCGCACGACTGGCCCGTCGAGGTCGACGAGAGCGACGACGCGATGGCGTGGCGCGCGGTCGTGCGCGGCACACGTGACTACTGCGCCAAGAACGGCTTCGCCAAGGCCTGGGTCGGACTGTCGGGCGGCATCGATTCGGCACTCGTGCTCGCGATCGCGGTCGAGGCGCTCGGTGCGGAGAACGTGACCGCGGTGCGCCTGCCCTCGCGCTACACCTCGGGGCAGAGCAACGACCTCGCCGCCGACCAGGCGCGCGTGCAGGGCGTGCGCCTCGAGACCGTCGCGATCGCGGAACCGTTCCAGGGTTTCCTCGCCGCGCTCGGCCCGCTGTTCGAGGGACGCGAGCCCGACATCGCCGAGGAGAACCTGCAGTCGCGCTGCCGTGGCGTGCTGCTCATGGCGCTCGCCAACAAGTTCGGCGGCCTGCTGCTGACCACCGGCAACAAGAGCGAGTACGCGGTCGGCTACGCGACGATCTACGGCGACATGTGCGGTGGCTACGCGCCGATCAAGGACCTCTACAAGACCGAGGTCTACGCGCTCTCGCGCTGGCGCAACGCGCGCGACGGCGAGGCGGTGATCCCGCAGCAGGTCATCGATCGCGCGCCGTCGGCCGAGCTGCGCGACAACCAGACCGACCAGGACTCGCTGCCTCCGTACGACGTGCTCGACGCGATCCTCGCGCGTTTCGTCGACCTCGAGCAGTCACGCGAAGACATCGTCGAGGCCGGCTTCGATCCGGCCACGGTCGACCACGTGCTGCGCCTCGTGCGCATCAACGAGTGGAAACGCCATCAGGCGGCGCCGGGTCCGAAGGTGTCGCGACGCGCGTTCGGTCGCGAGCGTCGTTATCCGATCACGTCGGGATGGCGCGAGGGCCGCGGCGCCTGAGGCACGCGCGGCCCGGGAACCTCACTCGGCGGTGAGGTCCGGCGGCGGCTTGGAGCCGCGCTGGCTCAGCGGGATCAGGCGCCACCAGTTCGAGCGCCAGTCCGGCCACTTGCCGCCGTCGAGGGCGGGGTGCTGCGGGCTGTTGGCCTTGAGTACGCGCTCGGTGTCGGCGGCGAGCGCTTCCTGGCCGAGGTTGCGGTAGCTCTGCATCATGATCGCGAGCGCATCGCCGCTCTGCGGCGCGCGGTCGTAGTTCTCGATGATCGCCTTGGCACGGTTCGACGCTGCCACGTAGGCGCCGCGACGCAGGTAATACAGCGCGACGTTGAGTTCGGCCTGGGCCATGCCGTTGCGCAGGTAGATCATGCGCTGGCGCGCGTCCTCGGCGTAACGGCTCGTCGGGTAGCGCTTGACGAGTTCGGAGAAGTCGTCGAACGACTGGCGCACGAAGGACTGGTCACGCTGCGTACGGTCGAGGCCGGCGTAACGCTCGAGCAGGCCTTCCTCGCGGTCGAAGTTGATCAGGCCACGCAGGTAATACGCGTAGTCGACGTGCTTGTGCGTGGGGTAGGTGCGGATGAAGCGGCCGATGGTCGAGTAGGCGTCCTCGGGCTTGTTCATCTTGTACTGCGCGTAGGCCTGGTCGATCTGCGCCTGCTCGGTGTACGGGCCGAACGGGAAGCGCGCGACGAGGCGCGTGAACGTGCGCACGGCGACGTCGTAGTTGCCCTTGTCGTTGGCCACCTTGCCGCGGTCGTAGAGCTGCTCCACGGGCAGCGTCTCGAGGGGGTCGGCCTTCTTCTTGCCGAACAGCGAGCAACCGGACAACGCAACGACGAGCAGCAGGAGAAGGGCGCGGACGGCGACCCGGTCGAATCGGGAAACTCGCATGCGAGGGGGGGCTCTGCGATGATACGGAGTTCCGATCATAACCCGAACGCGAGGCCGGCCGGAAACGCCGCGAGCCTTCACGTTTTCTGCTGATTTGCCGATGAACACGACTCCTTCGACGCTGAACGCGACCATCCCCGACGAGGCCGCCGGCCGCCGCCTCGACCAGGCGCTGGCCGAGCTGTTCCCGGATTTCTCGCGCTCCCGCCTGACCGCGTGGGTGCGTTCGGGGGCCGTGCTCGTCGACGGCGAGGTCGTGCCGCCGCGCCACATCGTGCACGGCGGCGAGGCCGTCGAGCTGACCGTGGTCATGCAGCGCGAGGTCGGCGCGCAGGGCGAGGCGATCGAGCTCGACATCCGTTACGAGGATGACGACGTGTTCGTCATCAACAAGCCGCCCGGCCTGATCGTGCATCCGGGCGCCGGCAACCCGGACGGCACGCTGCAGAACGCCTTGCTGCACCGTGATCCGAAGCTCGCCGAGATCCCGCGCGCGGGTCTCGTGCACCGCCTGGACAAGGACACCTCGGGCCTCATGGTCGTCGCGCGCACGCTGCGCGCGCACACCACGCTGGTCGAGCAGCTGTCGGAGCGCTCGGTGCATCGTCAGTACGAGGCCGTCGTCTACGGGCCGATGGTCGCCGGCGGCCGTATCGACAAGCCGATCGGCCGCCATCCGGTCGACCGCCTGCGCCAGGCCGTGCGCGAGGACGGCCGCGAGGCGGTCACGCATTACCGCGTGCGCGAGCGCTTCCCGGCGCTGACCGTCGTCGAATGCCGTCTCGAGACGGGCCGCACCCACCAGATCCGCGTGCACATGGCACACGCCAAGCACCCGATCGTCGGCGATACGACGTACGGCAACCTGCGCCTGCCCAAGGGCGCGACGCCCGAACTCGCCGACGCGCTGCGCGGCTTCCGCCGCCAGGCGCTGCACGCGGAAAAGCTCGAGTTCGCGCATCCGGTCGGCGGCGCGCCGATCACGGTCGAGGCCACGCGCCCGGCCGACATGGAAGCGCTCGTGCAGGCCTTGCGCGACGACGCGCGCGCCCGCGCGTGACGGAACCCGTCGTGGCACCGGCGATGCACGGCGAGGGTTTCGTGCGTCCCGACCTGCCGCTCGCGCCGGGCGTGCACGTCGCCGTGACGACGCGCACGCTGGCCGGGACATCGCAAGGCGCCTACGCCGGCTTCAATCTCGGTGACCGCTGCGGCGACGAACCGGCGGCGGTCGCCGCGAACCGCTCCGCGCTCGTCGACCTGCTCGGCCTTCCGGACGCGCCACGCTGGCTGCGCCAGGTGCATGGTGTCGGGGTCGCCACGTCCGGTACTCACGGCGGCGAACCGCCCGAAGCCGACGCCGCGTTCACCGACACGCCGGGCGCGGTGCTGGCCATCCTCACCGCCGACTGCCTGCCTGTCGTGTTCGCCTCGCGCGACGGTCGTGCGATCGCGGCCGCGCATGCGGGATGGCGCGGCCTCGCGGCGGGCGTGCTCGAGGCGACGCTCGCGCACTTTCCGTGTGCACCGGGCGACGTGGTCGCCTGGATCGGTCCCGCGATCGGCGCGGCCTCGTACGAGGTCGGCATCGAGGTGCACGACGCCTTCGTCGGCGCGCATCGTTCCGATGCGGGCGCGTTCGCCGCGACGCGGGCCGGGCACTGGCACTGCGATCTGGAGGCGCTGGCGCGTGCGCGCCTATCGCGCGCCGGGCTGGTCGACGTGCGCGGTGGCGGTTTCGACACGCTGTGCGATGCGCGCTTCTATTCCCATCGTGGTGCCGCGCCGACCGGGCGCTTCGCGACGCTGGTCTGGCGCGACGCTCCGCGAGCCTGACGCCTCAGTGCGCGAGCGCGTCGAGGAACGCGTCGCGCCATGCGCCGATCGTGTGCACGGCGAGGTGGTCGTGCATGGCCTGCCAGCGTGCCTTGCGCTCCTCGAGCGGCATGCCGAGCGCGCGTTCGATCGCGTCGGCCGTGTCGTCGGCGTCGAACGGATTGACGATCAAGGCTTCCTTCAGCTCGAACGCCGCGCCGGCGAAGCGCGACAGCACGAGCACGCCCGGATCGTCGGCCGGCTGCGCCGCGACGAACTCCTTGGCGACAAGGTTCATGCCGTCGCGCAACGGCGTCACGAGGCCGATCTGCGCGACGCGGTAGTAGCCGGCCAGCGTCGCGTGCTGGAAGCTGCGGTTGATGTAGCGGATCGGCATCCAGTCCGGCTCGGCGTGACGGCCGTTGATCGCCCCCGCCTGCTGCTCGAGGCGCTCGCGCAATTCGCGGTACTCGGGCACGTCCTCGCGCGTCGGCGGTGCGATCTGCATCATCGAGATCTGGCGGCGCCGCTCCGGATAGCGGGCGAGGAATCGCCCGAACGCCTCGAAACGCTCGGGCAGGCCCTTCGAGTAGTCGAGGCGGTCGACGCCGACCGCGAGCGCGCGGCCTTGCAGGCTCGTCATGAGGCCACGCGTCGCCGCGTTGGTCGCCGCCGCCCGGGCCTGGCGCGCGATGTGCGCGGTGTCGATGCCGATCGGGAACACCGCTGCGCGGAAGCGGCGACCCGAAGGCAACACGATCGCGTCGCCGTCGAGGTGTGCGCCGGCCTCGCGCTCGAAGTAGTCGTGCAGGGCGCGCAGGTCGGCCGGCGTCTGCAGGCCGACGAGGTCGTAGGCCGACAGCGCGCGCAGCAGGTCGTGGTGGCCGGGCAGGGTCGCGAGCAGCTCGGCGGGCGGCAACGGGATATGCAGGAAGAAGCCGATGCGCGCACCGACGCCGCGTGCGCGCAGCGCCAGCCCGAGCGGGATCAGGTGGTAGTCGTGCACCCACACGGTGTCGTCGTCGGCGAGGCGGGCGGCGAGCTGAGTCGCGAAGCGCTCGTTGACGCGCAGGTAGCCTTCGAGGTCGCGGCGCTCGAACTCGAGCAGGCCGGGCCGATGATGCAGCAGCGGCCACAGCGTGCGATTCGAGAAACCCAGATAGAACGCCTCGTAATCGGCGCGGGAGAGGTCGGTGACGACGTAGGTGATCGCACCGGCAGTCTCGACGCGGGGTTCATCCGGCACGTTCGCGGCGACGCGTCCGCTCCAGCCGAACCACAGGCCGCCGCGTTCGGTCAGCGCCGCGTGCATCGCCGAGGCCAGGCCGCCTGCGCGCAACTCCTTGGGCAGCGCGACGCGGTTCGAGACGACGACGAGGCGGCCGCTCATGCGCCGGGCTCCGTCCGTGGCGCCCGGAGCGCGATCATGAAAGGTCTTCCCAACTGCGCGACAGGCGCATCGCCGAGTTGATCAGGCCGACCATCGAATAGGTCTGCGGGAAGTTGCCCCACAGCTCGCCACTCTCGGGCGCGATGTCCTCCGACAGCAGGCCGAGTGCGTTGCGTTGTGCGAGCAGATGCTCGAACAGCTCGCGCGCCTGCTCCTCGCGGCCGATCGCGGCGAGCGCGTCGACGTACCAGAAGTTGCAGATCGTGAAGCTCGTCTCGGGAGTGCCGAAATCGTCGGGCGCGATGTAGCGGAACATGTGGCGGCCGCGCGAGAGACCGCGCCCGACCGCGTCGACGGTGGCCACGTAACGCGGATCGTTCGCCTCGACGAAGCCGAGTTCGGCGAGCAGCAGCAGGCTCGCGTCGAGGCCGTCGCCTTCGAACGCGTCGACGAAATGGCCGTCGGCATGCACGGCGCGTGCGAGGATCGTCGTGCGCATCGCATCGGCGCGCTGTCGCCAGTGAGACTCCCGCTCGTCGAGGCCCAGATGGCCGGCGATGCGCGCGAGGCGGTCGCAGGCCGCCCAGCACATGACGGCCGAATACGTGTGCACGGAGGCGCGGCCGCGGAATTCCCATAGGCCCGCATCGGGCTGGTCGTGCAGGCGCCACGCCGCGTCGCCGGACGGTTCGAGGCGGCGGAACGCGGCCTCGTCGCCGCGCGTGACGAGGCGCCGGTCGAAGAACAGCTGCGTCGCCGCGAGCACGACGCTGCCGTAGACGTCGTGCTGCACCTGACGCCACGCGTCGTTGCCGATGCGTACGGGCTTCATGCCGCGGTAGCCGTCGAGATGCGCGGCCTCGCCTTCGTGCAGCTCGCGCTCGAAGCGGATGCCGTAGACCGGCGCGAGCGCACCATCGGCGGCCGCGAGGTTGAACAGGTAGCGCAGGTACTCCTCCATGCTGCGCGTCGCGCCGAGGCGGTTGAGTGCGCGCACGACGAATGCGGCATCGCGCAGCCAGCAGAAGCGGTAATCCCAGTTGCGCACCGTATGCGGGGCTTCGGGGATCGACGTGGTCATCGCGGCCACTATCGCGCCGGTACCTTCGTGCTGGCACAGCTTGAGCGTGATCGCGGCACGGATCACGGCCTCCTGCCACTCGGCGGGAATGGACAGGTAACGCACCCATTCGTGCCAGTAGTCGAGCGTGGATTCGAGCGCGTCCCGCACGTATCGCGAAGGGCTTTCGGGCAAGGTCTCGTCGGGGCCCAGCACCACGTGCATCTCGCGGTCGAGCAGGAACGGCAGCTCGTCGAGCAGCATCGGCAGCGGCGCATCGGTGGTCGCGCGCAGCACGACGTCGTCGAGCAGCCAGCGCACGTGGTTCGATCCGGCCGTGCGTTCGGGCACGCGCGCGCCGTAACCGACCAGCGGGCGCAGGCGCAGGCGGATGCGTGGTGCGCCGGACAGCGGGCGGATGCGGCGGATCATGCCCATCGGATGGAAGATGCGGCCGTGGCGCTTGTAGCGCGGCGCGAAGTCGACGACTTCGACCGAACTGCCGTCGGCGGCGTCGAGGCGCGTCACGAGGACCGCGGAATTGTCGAGGTAGTGCTGGCGGCTCGCCGTGAAGCCTTCGAGCGCGACCTCGAAGAAGCCGGCGTCGGGCGTCGTCGGGGAGAGCAGGTCGCAGAACACCGGATCGCCGTCGAAGGTCGGCAGGCACGACCACACGATGCGGGCCCGTGCGTCGAGCAGCGCGCTGAAGCTGCCGTTGCCGATCAGGCCGAGTTCGAGTGAAGCAGGCGGTGACGTCATCGGGTCTCCTCGTGCGGAGCTGGATCGAGCCGTTCGGCCGCGCGTGCGAGCCATTCGCGCACGGCCTGCGGCGTGGCCAGCGCGTGCCGCGCATCGGTCGGCCGGCGTGGACCGACGATCACGCTCGTGCCCGCGCGCTCGTTCACATGGCGGAACGCGTGCTCGTCGGTGAGGTCGTCACCGAGCATCCACGGCGTACGGCCTTCGAACGGCGCGCGGGCCATGAAGCGTGCGATCGCCACGCCCTTGTCGACGCCTGCCGGTTTCAGCTCGATCACGCGGTTTCCATGCTGCAGTGCAAAACCTGAACCCGCGATGCGCAGCAGGTCGTCGGCCGCGAGCGCGACCGCGCCGGCGGCCTCGGGCGCGAGGCGGTAATGCAGGGCGAGGGCGTCGGTCTTGTCTTCGATGAAGACGCCGGTCGGCAGGCGCTCGACGAACGCGAGTGCCGCGCCACGCGCCTCGTCGAGCGCGGCCGGCGCGATCGCGAGCGCCTGCAGTTCACCGCCGCCCTCGCGCCATTGCGCGCCGTGCAGGCCGGCGGCATCGCCGTGCCAGTCCATGAGGCTGTCGATCTCGGCGACGGGCCGGCCGCTCACGAGCGCGAGCGCACCGCCGAGCGCGCGGCGCAGGCGCGCGAGCGACGCGCGCAAGGTTTCCGCGACGACGACGTCCTGCGGATGCAGCGCGAAGTCGAGCAGCGTGCCGTCGAGGTCGAGGAACAGCGCCGCGTGGGCGGTCAGCGACGGCGGCGCAGGCAACGGTGGCGAAGCGGTGGTGGCGTCGGTCATGGCGCGGCGCGTCGAGCCTTGATGCGTGCCCGTCGTGAGGCGGAATCCCGAGCATCGCGGTGGCCGCATGAAGATCAGGGGAACACGGCGATCGTCGCGGGTGTCCGCCGAGCCGGCGGGTCGCTTGGAACCGCGCCGGCACGCCCACATTTGAGGGCCATCCGCCGGATCGTCCCGGCCACGTTTCCAGAAGGGTGTTCCTCCATGCGCATGGACAAACTGACCTCGCGCTTCCAGCAGGCCCTCGCCGACGCGCAGAGCCTCGCCGTGGGGCGCGACCACAACATGCTCGAACCCGTGCACGTGATGACCGCGCTGCTCGACCAGCAGGGCGGCTCGACGCAGCCGATGCTGGCGCAGTCCGGCGTCAACGTCGCCGCGCTGCGCACGCGCCTCGGCCAGATCCTTGATCGCCTGCCCAAGGTCGCCGGTCAGGAAGGCAACATCGGCGTCGGCAACGACCTCGGTCGCCTGCTCAACCTCACCGACAAGCTCGCCCAGCAGCGTGGCGACGCCTTCATCGCGAGCGAACTGTTCGTGCTCGCCGCGCTCGACGACAAGGGCGAGGTCGGCGCCACGCTCAAGGCGACAGGCGCCGACAAGGTGCGTCTCGAGGGCGCGATCGAGGCGATGCGCGGCGGCGAGAAGGTCGCCGACGCGAACGCCGAGGAGAATCGCCAGGCGCTCGAGAAGTACTGCATCGACCTCACCGCGCGCGCCGAGGCCGGCAAGCTCGATCCCGTGGTCGGCCGCGACGAGGAGATCCGCCGCGTCGTGCAGGTGCTGCAGCGGCGTACCAAGAACAACCCCGTGCTGATCGGCGAGCCCGGCGTCGGCAAGACCGCGATCGTCGAAGGCCTCGCCCAGCGCATCGTCCACGACGAGGTGCCCGAAGGCCTGCGCGACAAGCGCGTGCTGTCGCTGGACATGGGCGCGCTGATCGCCGGCGCGAAGTTCCGCGGCGAGTTCGAGGAGCGCCTCAAGGGCGTGCTCAACGACCTCGCCAAGCAGGAAGGCCGCGTGATCCTGTTCATCGACGAGCTGCACACGATGGTCGGCGCAGGCAAGGCCGAGGGCGCGATGGATGCGGGCAACATGCTCAAGCCCGCGCTCGCGCGCGGCGAACTGCACTGCGTCGGTGCGACCACGCTCGACGAGTACCGCAAGTACATCGAGAAGGATGCCGCGCTCGAGCGCCGCTTCCAGAAGGTGCTGGTCGGCGAGCCCAGCGTCGAGGACACGATCGCGATCCTGCGCGGCCTCAAGGAACGCTACGCCGTGCACCACGGCGTCGAGATCACCGATCCCGCGATCGTCGCCGCGGCGACGCTGTCGCACCGCTACATCCCGGACCGCCAGCTGCCCGACAAGGCCATCGACCTCATGGACGAGGCGGCGAGCCGCATCCGCATGGAGATCGATTCCAAGCCGGAGGAGCTCGACCGCAAGGAGCGCCGCCTGATCCAGCTCAAGATCCAGCGCGAGGCGCTGCGCAAGGAGAAGGACGCCGAGTCGAAGCAGCGCCTCGCCGACCTCGAGGGCGAGATCGACGTGCTCGAGCGCGACTTCTCGGACCTCGAGGAGATCTGGAAGGCCGAGAAGGCCGCCGTGACCGGCACGACGAAGATCAAGGAAGCGATCGAGCAGGCGCGCGTGGAGATGGACGCGGCGATGCGCCAGCAGGATTTCGCGAAGGTCTCGGAGATCCAGTACGGGCGCATTCCGCAGCTCGAGAAGCAGCTCGCCGCGGCGGCCGAGACCGAGCAGCAGGGTTTCCGCCTGCTGCAGGACAAGGTCACGGCCGAGGAGATCGCCGAGGTGGTCGCGCGCTGGACCGGCATCCCGGTCAGCAAGATGCTCGAAGGCGAGCGCGACAAGCTGCTGCGCATGGAGGACGAACTGCACCAGCGCGTGGTCGGCCAGGACGAGGCGGTCAAGGCCGTGTCCGACGCGATCCGCCGCTCGCGTGCGGGTCTGTCGGATCCGAACCGGCCGAACGGCTCGTTCCTGTTCCTGGGCCCGACCGGCGTCGGCAAGACCGAGCTGTGCAAGGCGCTGGCCTCGTTCCTGTTCGATACCGACGAGGCGATGGTGCGCATCGACATGAGCGAGTTCATGGAGAAGCACTCGGTGAGCCGGCTCATCGGCGCGCCTCCGGGTTACGTCGGCTACGACGAGGGTGGTTACCTGACCGAGGCCGTGCGGCGTCGTCCGTACAGCGTGATCCTGCTCGACGAGGTCGAGAAGGCGCATCCGGACGTGTTCAACATCCTGCTGCAGGTGCTCGACGACGGCCGCCTCACCGACGGCCAGGGCCGCACGGTCGATTTCCGCAACACGGTCATCGTGATGACCTCGAACCTCGGCTCGCAGTACATCCAGGAACTCGCCGGCGGCGACGAGGCGCAGTACACGCAGATGAAGGCCGCGGTCATGGGCGTGGTGCAGGCGCACTTCCGTCCCGAGTTCATCAATCGCCTCGACGAGATCGTCGTGTTCCGGCCGCTCGAGAAGGCGCAGATCCGCCACATCGCGCGCATCCAGACCGACTACCTCGGCAAGCGCCTCGCCGAGCGCCAGCTGCGCCTGTCGATCAGCGACAAGGCCCTCGACCTGCTCGGCAACGTCGGCTTCGATCCGGTGTACGGCGCGCGGCCGCTCAAGCGCGCGATCCAGCAGCAGCTCGAGAACCCGCTCGCGCGCGAGATCCTCGAGGGACGCTTCGCCTCGGGTGACACGATCGCCGTCGAGGCCGAGGGTGGCCACCTCGTGTTCGCCAGACAGTAATCGGGCGGCACGGGAGCGCGAGTCTCCCGTGCCGCCTTCGATACTTTCGATCCGTCAGCGCCGCATGCGGTACGTGGCGCGCTTCACGAGGTCGGTCCGCGCGTGAAGCGCGTCGCAGTCGCCGAGGGTTCGCCACGCACGGCGGCGAGGAACTCGCGTCCCCAGCGCGCGATGTCGCGGTGCTGCACGATGTCGAACATCTGGCGCATGCGGCTGCGCGCCTCGTGCCGGTTCATGCCGATCGCATGACGGGCCTGTGCGACGAGGTCGTTGATGTCGTGCGGATTGGTCAGCACGGCGCCCTTGAGCTCGGCCGCGACGCCGGCGAACTCCGACAGCAGCAGCACGCCGCGGCCCTTGCCGAGGCCTTGCACGGCGACGTATTCCTTGGCCACGAGGTTGAGGCCGTCGCGCAGCGGCGTGATCCACATCGTGTCGGCGACCGCGTACCACGCGGCGAGCTCGTCGAACGGCAGCGGCCGGAAGAAGAACTGCAGCGGCGTCCAGTCGACCTGCGAGAAACGCCCCTTGATGCGGCCGACGACCTGCTCGATCTGCGTCTGCAGCTCCGCGTACACCCCCATGCCGCCGGAAGCCGGCACGCAGATGCAGACGAGCGTGACGGCGCGATGCAGGTCGGGGGAGGTCTCGAGCAGGCGCTCGTACGCGAGCAGCTTCTCGAGCGTGCCCTTGGTGTAGTCGAGGCGCTCGACCGACAGCATCACGTGCTGGCCCTCGAGCGAACGGCGCAGCACGCCGGTGCGCTGCTTCACGTCGTCGCGCGCGAGCACGTCGCGCACGCGTGCGACGTCGAGCCCGACCGGATGCGCGCCGAGGCGCACCTCGCGTCCGCCGGCCTCGATGCCGCGCGTGTAGCGGTCGAGGCCGACCGCGCAGCCGTAGGTCAGGAAGCGTGGTGCGCAGCTTTCGCGGCGCGTCACCTTGACCGGCAGCGCACCGCGCGCGACGTCGACGAAGTTCTCGACCTGGCGCGGCACGTGGAAGCCGACGTAATCGCACTGCAGCAGGCTCGCGACGATCTCGCGCCGCCACGGCACCACGTTGAACACGTCGGCCGACGGGAAGTGCGTGTGGTGGAAGAACGCGATGCGCACGTCCGGGCGCGCCTCGCGCAGGAACGCCGGCACCATCCACAGGTTGTAGTCGTGGATCCACACGGTCGCGCCCGGCGCGGCCTCGCGCGCGGCGGCTTCGGCGAACGCGCGGTTCACGCGCAGGAACACCTGCCAGTGGTCGTCGCGGAACTGCGCGCGTTCCCAGAACGTGTGCAGCAGCGGCCAGAACGCCTCCTTCGAGAAGCGCCTGTAGAACACGTCGATGTCGTCGGTCGACAACGGCACGAGCGCGGTACGCAGGTTCGGGTAGCGCTCGAGGTCGACGGCGGCGTGCGCGCGGTAGTCGGGATGCGCGGTCGACTGGCCGGTCCACGCGATCCACGAACCTTCGCGGCCGTCGCCGAAGAAGGACAGCAGGGTCGGGATGATGCCGTTCGGTGAGCGGTGGGCGCGGCGCTCGATGCGGCCGTTCGCGAGCACCTCCTCGTAGGGCAGACGGTGGTAGACGATCACGAGGTCGGCGCGGCCGGCCGGCGCGTCGTTCGCTTCCGGTGCGAACGTCGACGCATCGAGCATCCCGAAATGCGCGATCGCCTCGAGGATGCCGCCGCAGCCCGTGGCCCCGGCATGCAGAACGTGCGACTGCTCGGCCGTCGCCGCGAGCAGCGCGGGCTCGGAATCGCCGACGCAGACGCCGCGGAAACCTTCGCGGTACATCGAGAGATCGTTGAGCGTGTCGCCGGCGACGAGCACGTGCGCGGGATCGACGCCGAGGTGCTGCACGAGGGCGCGCAGCGTGCGCCCCTTGTCCACGCCCTTGGGCAGCACGTCGAGGTAGCGGCCGGCCGAGAACAGCAGATCGCAGTCGATGCCCGCGACGGCGTCGCGGAGGTCCTGGCCGATCGCGGCCTCGTCGCAGAAGTACGAGCAGCGACGCTGTTGCGGCACATCCTGGCGTTCGAGGCCGGGGATACCGGTGACGACGCGCGCGACGGCGTGTTCGCCGGGCCACAAGGCCTCGATCGACGCCTGCAGCGGCTGCACGGCCTGCAGTGTGGTGCCGTCGACGACGGTCGCGCCGACATCGCAGACGATGTAGCGCGGGCGCGGCAGGATCGGATCGGCGAGCAATGGAAGCACCGCTTCGAGGCCGCGGCCGGTCACGTAGACGAGGGTGACGTCGTCGCGCCGTGCGAGGGTCTGGTAGAGCTGGGTGCGTTGCGCGGGATCGCCGGCCAGGAACGTGCCGTCGAGATCGGTCGCGAGCACGAGGCGCTTGCGCGACGAGGAGGGAAGGGCTGGGGTGAGGGTGTCGGATTGGAGATCGATGGCCAAGACGGCTCCTTGCAGGATGGAACGAAGGGGAAAACGTAGACGAGCGACGGCCCCGCCTTCCCCGGGCGGGCCGTGGCGACCGGGGCGGTCGGTCAGGGCTCGCGCGCGTCGCGCGCGGCGGGCATGAGTTCGAGTGCCTGCGGCGTCGTGCGCAGCATCGGCAGGAAGTTCGTGTCGTGCGCGGCCTCGTCGCGGCGCGCGCGTCGCTGCCAGACGTAGGCGGCCATGAGGCCGAACACCACGCCCGAGTACACGAGCAGCGCACCGGGTGCGCCGCTGCGCGTCATGAGGAAGCCCGCGAGCAGCGGGCCGATCGCCGAGGCGACGCCGTGCACGAGCAGCAGGCTGCTGCTGCCGGCGAGCACGCGGTCGACGGGAATGCGATCGATGAGGTGGGCGACCGCGAGCGGATACACCGCGAACGACAGACCACCGAACGCGAACATCGCCGCGAGCATCGCGGTGCCGTCGCCGAGCGCGAGCACGAGCAGCGCGGCCACCGCGGCGCCGGCACCGCTCGCCGCGAGCACGCTGCGGCGGTCCATGCGGTCGGACAGGCGGCCGAGCGGCAACTGCAGCGCGGCGCCGCCGACGATGGTCCAGCTCATGAACGTGGCGACGCCGCCTTCGTCGAGGCCGATGCGCGCCGCATACACCGGACCGAGGCCCCAGAACGCGCCGAGCGCGAAGCCCGAGGCCAGCGTGCCGGCAATCGCCGACGGTGCGATACGCGCGAGTTCGCGCACGCCCAGGCGGGTCGCGGTCGGTTGCGCGGGCTGGCCGAGGCGTGTCCACGTGACCGGCATGACCGCGAGCGACACCAGCATCGCGACGAGCGCGAACAGCACGAAGCCGCCGGCATCGGCGAGGCGCAGGAACTGCTGGCCGATCGCGAGCGCGCCGAGGTTGACCAGCATGTAGGTCGCGAACACCTGCGCGCGGCGTTCGGCCGGCGCGGCCGCATTGAGCCAGCTCTCGATCACGGTGTAGAGCACGACCAGCATCGCACCGACGCCGATGCGCAGCACGACCCAGGCGAGCGGATCGACGAGGATCGCGTGCAGCAGCACGAGTGCACCGGTGGCGCCGGCCGCGAACGCGAACGCACGGATGTGGCCGATGCGGCGGATCAGGGCGGGCGCGAAAAGGGTGCCGCCGAAGAAGCCGACGAAGTAGGCCGACGAGATCAGGCCGATCGTCTGCGCGCTGAAGCCTTCGAGGCCTCCGCGTACCGCGAGCAGCGTGCCGAACAGCCCGCTGCCGAGAAGAAGTAACGCCACGCCGCCGAGCAGCGCGGACAATGGGGCGATCAACGCCAGCATCGGTCCGTCTTTCGTAGGTGGGTTTTTACCCTAGCACGGAATGTTGCGACGCGTCATGCTCGCCGTCCCCGGTTGAAAGTCCTCGGCGTGCCACCATCTCGCGCGCCGCCCCGAAGAACCGAACACGCGAACGCACGGACACGCCATGCCGATCTACGAATTCGAATGCCCCGCCTGCGGCCACCGCTTCGAGCGCCTGCAGAAGCTGTCCGATCCCGATCCGACCGACTGCCCCGAGTGCGGCGGCACCGGGGTGAAGCGCTGTCTGACCGCGCCGGCGTTCCGCCTGTCCGGCTCGGGCTGGTACGAGACCGACTTCAAGAAGGACGGCGACAAGAAGCGCAACCTCACGAGCAAGGAAGAGGGCGGATCGTCGTCCACGACCGCATCGGGTGGCGACGCGCCGAAGGAGTCGCCCAAGAGCGAGCCTGCGAAGCCCGCGCCGAAGAGCGATACGCCGGCCTCCTGATACGCAGCTGTTCAGGTTTCGTCTGCCTACACTACTTCTGTTCACGAACATTCGAAGGAGAGGGGACGCGATGAAGACTTGGGCAGCTTTGGGACTGGTGGTCGCCGGTGCATTCGCGGCGATGCCGCAGCAGGCCGAGGCGCAGCCGCCGCGCGGTGGCTACGGCCCGGACCGCGTCGAGTGCAACAGCCGTGACTACCGCCTGACCCGTTGCGACGTGTCGTGGCGCGAGGCCGACCTGGCCCGTCAGACGTCGAGCGCGCGCTGCGTGCGCGGGCAGACCTGGGGCATCGATCGCCGTGGTCTGTGGGTGGACCGCGGCTGTGCCGGCGTGTTCGTCGAGGCCGGTCGTGGCGGCGGTCGTCCGGGACCGGGTGGTCCGGGCGGCTGGGCGCCGGGTCCCGACTGGGATCGCGAGATCCGCCTGTCGTGCTCGAGCAGCGACTTCCGCTACCGCTTCTGCCAGGTCGACATCGGCCCGGCCGGTCGCGTGCGCATCGAGCGTCAGCTGTCCGATACGGCGTGCATCGAAGGCCGCACCTGGGGCTACAACCGTGCCGGCGTGTGGGTCGACCGCGGCTGTGCCGCGTTCTTCTCGGTGGGCCGTCGCTGGCGCTGAGCCCGCGCCACGCATCGATGACGCAGGGAACGCCCGCCGCAAGGCGGGCGTTCTCGTTTGCGGTGTCGCAACATCGGCTATAGCATTCCGCGCCTTTCCCCGGAGCCACCGTTCCCCATGCGCAGTCATTTTTGCGGCCTCGTCGACGAATCCCTGGTCGGGCAGACCGTCACGCTGTGCGGCTGGGTCGATACGGTCCGCCTGCAGAGCCACGTCGCGTTCGTCGACCTGCGCGACCACGAGGGCGTCGTGCAGATCGTCGTCGAGCGCGAGTCGGCCGAGGCCTTCGCGGTCGCCGGCGAGCTCGGCTACGAATACTGCGTGAGCGTGTCGGGCGACGTGCGCCGCCGCATCGCCGCGAACGAGAAGCTGCGCAGCGGCCAGGTGGAAGTGCTCGCCGCGCGCATAGAGATCCTCAACGCGGCGGCGAACCTGCCGTTCGCGCTTCACGAGAACCCGAGCGAGGAGACGCGCCTCACCTACCGCTACCTCGACCTGCGCCGCCCGGACATGCAGCGCAAGATGCGCATGCGCACGCGCCTCGTCGCGGCGCTGCGCCGCTGGCTCGACGCGCGCGGCTTCCAGGACCTCGAGACGCCGATCCTGACCAAGGCCACGCCCGAGGGCGCGCGCGACTACCTCGTGCCGAGCCGCGTGCATCCGGGCGAGTTCTTCGCGCTGCCGCAGTCGCCGCAGCTGTTCAAGCAGCTGCTCATGGTGGCCGGCTTCGACCGCTACTACCAGATCGCACGCTGCTTCCGCGACGAGGACCTGCGCGCCGACCGCCAGCCCGAATTCACCCAGCTCGACATGGAGTTCGCGTTCGTCGGCGAGCGTGACGTGCAGGATGCCGTCGAAGGCATGATCCGCGAGATCTTCCGCGAGGTCGCCGGCGTGGAGCTCGACGCCGCGTTCCCGCGCATGACCTACGCCGAGGCGATGCGTCGCTATGGTTCGGACAAGCCCGACCTGCGCATCGATCTCGAACTCGTCGACGTCGCCGAGCATGTGCGCCACGTCGAGTTCAAGGTGTTCGCCGAGCCCGCCAACGATCCGAACGGCCGCGTCGCCGCGCTGCGCGTGCCGGGTGGCGCAGTGTTCTCGCGCAAGCAGATCGACGAGCTCGGCCAGCTCGCTGCGAAATACGGTGCCAAGGGCCTCGCCTGGATGCGCGTGGAAGAGCGCGCCAAGGGCCGCGACGGCATCAACTCGCCGGTCGCCAAGTTCCTCGACGATGTTGCGCTCGACGGCGTGCTCGCCGCGACCGGTGCCACCGACGGCGACCTCGTGCTGTTCGGCGCGGGCAGCTACAAGGTGGTCTGCGATGTGCTCGGTGCGCTGCGCCTCAAGGTCGCGCGCGACCTCGGCCTCGTCGCCGAAGGCTGGCGCCCGCTGTGGGTCGTCGATTTCCCGATGTTCGAGTACGACGCCGAGGCCGGTCGTTACGTCGCCCTGCATCACCCGTTCACGGCGCCGAAGATCGACGACGTCGCCGACCTCAACGCGAACGCCGCGGATGCGGTCTCGCGCGGCTACGACATGGTGCTCAACGGCAACGAGATCGGCGGCGGCTCGATCCGCATCCACCGCAGCGACATGCAGAGCGCCGTGTTCGAGCTGCTCGGCATCGGTGCCGAGGAGGCCAGGGCCAAGTTCGGCTTCCTGCTCGAGGCACTGCGCTTCGGCGCGCCGCCGCACGGCGGCATCGCGTTCGGTATCGACCGCATCGCCGCGCTGATGGCCGGCACCGAGTCGATCCGCGACGTCATCGCGTTCCCGAAGACCGCGAGCGCGCAGTGCCTCATGACCTCGGCACCGTCGCCGATCCCGGCGGCGCAGCTGCGCGAGCTGCACGTGCAGGTCGTCGAGCCCGACAAGAAAGCCTGATCCGGAGCGACGGACCCCGCGCGTGAACGACCACGTCGTCCTGCTGCACGGCATCTGGATGCGCGGCTTCACGATGGCGCCGTTCGCGCGGCGCCTGCGTGCGGAGGGATTCGCGTCGCTGGAGTCGTTCGACTACGCGAGCGTGAGCGGCGATTTCGATCTCGCCGTCGATCGTCTCGCCGCACGCATGCGTGCGCTTGACGGCCCGGTGCACCTCGTCGGCCACAGCCTCGGCGGCATGCTCGCGGTCGAGACGCTGCTGCGTCGTGCCGATCTTCCGCCTGGACGCGTCGTCTGCCTCGGCGCCCCGTTGCGCGGCAGCGCGGCGGCACGTGGCGTGGGCAAGGTGCCGGCCGCGCGCTGGGTCATGGGCCGAAGTGCACCGATCCTCACGCGCGGCTTCGAGCGCTGGGACGGCGCGCGCGAACTCGGCATCGTCGCCGGGCGCACGCCGCTCGGCCTCGGTCGTTTCTTCGGCCGCTTCGACGGCCCGAACGATGGCACGGTCAGCGTCGAGGAAACGCAGTTGCCGGGTGCGACCGATCACCGCATCGTGGCCTCGACGCATTCGGGCCTCGTGTTCTCCGACGAAGTCGCCGCGCTGACGGCCTCGTTCCTGCGTGCCGGACGCTTCCCGCCCGCGGCATGAGCATCGTGTCGTCCGACTGCGCGACCATCACGGGCCGCCCCGGCGCGGTCGTATACTGCGCGCCGGGCTTCCGGTGGGCAGGCATGAACGATCGGCGGGACGTCGTCAGGGCAGCGGCAGGCGCGGTGCGTGCGCGATCGCGTCGCCTCGCCATGCGGGACGCCGCGCGATGACGACGCTGCTCGCCACGCGGGCCGTGTCGCCCGCGACCGCCTCGCCCGTGCGCATCCTCGGCATCGATCCGGGCAGCCAGCGCACCGGCATCGGCATCATCGACGTCGCTCCCGACGGGCGCACGACGCACGTGCACCACAGCGCGATCCGCCTGCTCGGCAACGACACGTTCCACCTGCGTCTCAAGCAGATCTTCGACGACGTGCGCACACTCATCGAGGAGCACGCGCCGACCGAGGTCGCGATCGAGAGCATCTTCATGGCGCGCAACGCCGATTCGGCGCTCAAGCTCGGCCAGGCGCGCGGCGCGGCGATCTGCGCCGCGGTCAGCATGGGTCTCGTGCTCACCGAGTACGCGCCGAGCGAGGTCAAGAAGGCCGTCGTCGGTGGCGGTGCAGCCGACAAGACCCAGGTGCAGCACATGATCGGCGTGCTGCTCGGCCTGCAGGGGCCGTTGCAGGCGGACGCCGCCGACGCGCTCGCGATCGCGGTCACGCATGCGAACACGCGTGCGAGCCTGCTCGGCGTCGGCCTCGCGCGCGCCTCGTGGAGGCGTCGCCGATGATCGGTCGTCTCAAGGGCATCCTCGTGACCAAGCAGCCGCCGTGGCTGCTCGTCGACGTCAACGGCGTCGGCTACGAGCTCGAGGTGCCGATGTCGACGTTCTACGACCTGCCCGACGTCGGCCGCGAGGTCACGCTGGTCACGCATTACGCGGTCAAGGAGGATGCCGTCGCGCTGTACGGCTTCCTGCGCGAGGCCGAGCGCAGCCTGTTCCGTGGCGTGCAGAAGGTCAGCGGCATCGGCGCGAAGATCGCGCTCGCGGTGCTGTCGGGCGTATCCGTCGACGACTTCGCGCGCTTCGTGCAGACCGGCGATCACGCCGCGTTGACGCGCATCCCGGGCATCGGCAAGAAGACCGCCGAACGCATGGTGCTGGAGCTGCGCGACCGCGTCGACGGCTTCGGTTCGGGCGGCGCGTCGATGACCGCCTTCGGCGAGGTGCCGAAGGATCCGGTCGCCGAGGCCAGCGTCGCGCTGCAGTCGCTCGGCTACAAGCCCGCCGAGGTCACGCGCCTCGTCAAGGACGCGCACGCGGCCGGCGACACGGCCGAGGACATCATCCGCAAGGCGCTCAAGGCGGCGCTGCGCTGACCCATCGAGGCATCCTTCCATGACGTCCACGTCTTCCGGCGGCCACGGCCGCACGAAGCTGCTCGCGCTGTGCTTCGGCGCGATCGGCGTCGTCTACGGCGACATCGGCACCAGCCCGCTCTACGCGTTCCGCGAGGCCTTCGGCCAGCACGGCGTCGAGGTCGGGCGCGAGAACGTGCTCGGCGTGCTGTCGCTGATCTTCTGGTCGCTGATCCTCGTCGTGTCGGTCAAGTACGCGACCTTCATCCTGCGCGCCGACAACAAGGGCGAGGGCGGCATCATGGCGCTCATGGCGCTCGCGCAGCGCGGCGTGCAGAGCGTGCGCACGCGCTGGGTGCTCATGGTGATCGGCCTGTTCGGCGCGGCGCTGTTCTTCGGTGACGGTGTGGTCACGCCGGCGATCTCGGTGCTGTCGGCGGTCGAGGGCATCGAGGTGATCCGGCCGGAACTGCACCCGTTCGTCGTGCCGGTCACGGTACTGATCCTGCTCGGCCTGTTCGCGATCCAGAAGCACGGCACGAGCCGCGTCGGACCGGTGTTCGCGCCGGTCACGCTGGTGTGGTTCCTGACCCTCGGTGCGCTCGGCGTGCACGGCATCCTGCAGGAGCCGCACGTGCTCAGCGCGCTGAGCCCGCACCACGCGATCGTGTTCTTCGCCCACAACGGCAAGTTCGCGATCTTCGCGATGGGCGCGGTGGTGCTCGCGATCACGGGCGCCGAGGCGCTGTACTCGGACATGGGCCACTTCGGACGCACGCCGATCCGCATCGTGTGGTTCGCACTCGTGCTGCCGTGCCTCATGCTCAATTACCTGGGGCAGGGCGCGCTGGTGCTCGCCGATCCGGCCAAGGCCGCGAATCCGTTCTACCTGCTCGTGCCGCCGTCGCTGCTGATCCCGATGATCGTGCTCGCGACGATGGCGACGATCGTCGCCTCGCAGGCGGTCATCTCGGGCACGTTCTCGATGGCGCGCCAGGCCATGCAGCTCGGCTACCTGCCGCGCCTGCAGGTGCTGCACACCTCGCACGAGACGATCGGCCAGATCTACCTGCCGTGGATCAACCGCATCCTGCTCGTGCTGACCATCGCCGCCGTGATCGGCTTCCGCTCGTCGGAGAACCTCGTCGCGGCGTATGGCCTCGCCGTGGTCGGCACGATGCTCATGAACACGCTGCTCGTGGTCGTGGTCGCGCGGCGCGTCTGGGGCTGGAACCGCTTCGCGGTCGGCCTGGCCTGCGTGCTGTTCCTCGGCATCGACGTCGTGCTGCTGACCGCGGTCGCCGACAAGATCGAATACGGTGGCTGGTTCCCGCTCGCGCTCGGCATCGGCGTGTTCACGATCCTCATCACGTGGCGGCGCGGCCGCGAGCTCGTGCTGCGCGAGGTGCGCCGCGGCGGCCTCGCGCTGGCACCGTTCATCGCCTCGATCAGCGCGCATCCGCCCGTGCGCGTGCCCGGCACGGCGGTGTTCCTGACCGCCAACCGCGACGGCGTGCCGAATGCGCTGCTGCACAACCTCAAGCACAACAAGGTGCTGCACGAGCGCAACGTCGTGCTCACGGTCGACATCCTCGACGAGCCGTTCGCCGAGCCGGGCGACCGCATCGAGGTGCGCCCGCTCGCCGACGAGTTCTACCTGTTGATCCTGCGCTACGGCTTCGCCGAGGATCCGGACATCCCGAGCGCGCTCGCGCGTGTCACCCAGTGCAGCTTCCCGTTCGACATGATGGACACGACGTTCTTCCTGAGCCGCGAGAGCATCATCGCGGGCGATCGCCCGGGCATGATGCTGTGGCGCGACCGCCTGTTCTCGTTCCTGCAGCGCAACGCGACGCCGGCGACCGCGTTCTTCCAGATCCCGGGCAACCGTCTCATCGAACTCGGCACGCAGGTCGAGATCTGACCTGCACGTAAAGATTCGTTCGCGGGCACGCGTGCCGCTATGACGCGCGCCCGAACCCGACGATAATCGCCGGCATTCCTGCCGGCCGAGCGCCCACGCCGATCTTCCGATGACCGATCGCCTCATCGCCGCCAGCGCCAACCGTGACGACGAACTCATCGAGGCGAGCATCCGTCCGCAGCGCCTCGGCGAATACCTGGGCCAGGAGACGGTCCGCGAGCAGCTCGGCATCGCGATCGAGGCGGCCCGCCGCCGTGGTGGTGCGCTCGACCACGTGCTGATCTTCGGGCCGCCCGGCCTCGGCAAGACCACGCTCTCGCACGTGATCGCCAACGAGCTCGGCGTGAGCCTGCGCACCACGTCCGGCCCGGTGCTCGAGCGCGCCGGCGACCTCGCCGCACTCCTGACCAACCTGCAGCCGCGCGACGTCCTGTTCGTCGACGAGATCCACCGCCTGTCGCCGGTCGTCGAGGAAGTGCTGTACCCGGCGCTCGAGGATTTCCAGATCGACATCATGATCGGCGAGGGCCCGGCCGCGCGCTCGATCAAGCTCGACCTGCCACCGTTCACGCTGATCGGCGCGACCACGCGCGCGGGCCTGCTCACGGCGCCGCTGCGCGACCGCTTCGGCATCGTGCAGCGCCTCGAGTTCTACACGACGACCGAGCTCGCCGCGATCGTGCGCCGCGCCGCCGTGATCCTCGGCATCGCCTGCGACGCTGACGGCGCGGTCGAGATCGCGCGCCGCTCGCGCGGCACCCCGCGCATCGCCAACCGCCTGCTGCGCCGCGTGCGCGACTTCGCCGAGATCCGCGCCGACGGCGTCATCACCGCGAAGGTGGCCGACGACGCGCTCGCGATGCTGAAGGTCGACGCCGAAGGTTTCGACGCGCTCGACCGCCGCATGCTCAACACGATCATCGAGCACTTCGACGGCGGCCCGGTCGGCGTCGAGTCGCTGGCCGCCGCACTCAGCGAGGAGCGCGGCACGCTCGAGGACGTCGTCGAGCCGTTCCTGATCCAGCAGGGCTTCCTCGTGCGCACCGCGCGCGGCCGCATGGTGACCCAGAAGGCGTGGCGCCACCTCGGCCTCAAGCCGCCTCGCAACCTGCCGCAGCCCGGGGAACTGTTCGGCGATGAATGAACCGTTCACGATCGCTCCGGCATTCTCGTGGCCCGTGCGCGTCTACTGGGAAGACACCGATGCCGGTGGCGTGGTCTACCACGCCGGCTACCTTCGGTTCTTCGAGCGTGCGCGCAGCGAATGGCTGCGTGCGCGTGGCTTCGGCCAGCAGGCGTTGCGCGAGGAACTCGGCATCGTCTTCGTCGTCCATCGAGTGGACATGCGTTTCAACCGTCCGGCGCGGCTGGACGACCTGCTCGAGGCGACCGTCGCCGTCGAGGAGGCGCGCGGCGCGAGCTTCGGCATCGTGCAGCGGCTGCTGCGACCGGGTGATGCGTCTTCCCTCGTCGATGCGCGCGTGCGCATCGCCTGCCTCGACGCGGAGCGCTGGCGCCCGCGACCCATCCCCGACAACCTTCTGGTCGAGATAGCGAAAACATGAACCACGACCTCAACGTGCTTGCCTTGATGTGGGGCGCGAGCCTGCCCGTCAAGATCGTCATGCTCATCCTGATCGGCTTCTCGATCGCCTCGTGGTTCATCATCTTCCGCAAGAAGGCGATGCTCGACGCGGCCAACCGCAGCGCCAACGAGTTCGAGGAGCGCTTCTGGTCCGGCGCCGACCTCGCCGCGCTGTTCAAGGAGGTCAATGCGAGCGGCGAGCGCGTGACCGGCATCGAGTCGATCTTCGAATCGGGCTTCCGCGAGTTCGCGCGCCAGCGCCAGCGCCGCGGCGTCGATTCGCGCACGCTGCTCGAGAGCGCGCAGCGCGCGATGCGCGTGTCGCAGTCGCGCGAGGTCGAGCGCCTCGAGCAGAACCTCGAGTTCCTCGCCAACGTCGGCTCGATCAGCCCCTACGTCGGCCTGTTCGGCACGGTGTGGGGCATCATGATCGCGTTCCAGGGCCTCGCCAACGTCAAGGAAGCGACCATCGCGATGGTCGCGCCGGGCATCACCGAGGCACTCATCGCGACCGCGATGGGCCTGTTCGCGGCGATCCCCGCGGTGTGGGCGTACAACCGCTACGCCAACCGCGTCGAGCGCGTCAGCCTGCGCTACGAGACCTTCCTCGAGGAGTTCTCGTCGATCCTGCAGCGCCAGACCCATGCAGACGACTGATGCCGCCGGTGCCGCGATGCGTGCGCGCAACCCCGCGCGCCGCGCCACGGCGTTGACGATGACCGTGCAGGCCACGCGCGTGGCCGGAGCCTCCTGATGCAGAGCCACCGCTACCGCAAGCGCCGCAAGCTCAAGGCCGAGATCAACGTCGTGCCGTACATCGACGTGACGCTCGTGCTGCTGATCATCTTCATGGTCACGGCGCCGCTCATGAACCTCGGCGTCGACATCCAGCTGCCGCAGTCGAACGCGACCGCGATCCAGAACGACAAGGAGCCGGTCATCGTCAGCATCGACCAGGACGGCGCCTACTTCCTCACGCTCGGTCGCAGCGACCGCGAGCCGATCGACGAGGCCGGCCTCGTCACCAAGGTGTCGGCGTTCGTGCGCCAGAACCCGGGCGTGCCCGTGCTCATCGGCGGCGACGAGCGCGTCGCCTACGGCCGCATCTACCAGGCCATGGCGGCGCTGCAGTCGGCCGGCGTGCCGAAGGTCGGCCTCATGAGCCAGCCCGTCTCCCAGCAGCCTCCGGCGAAGCGCTGACCGACGCGCGATGGAGAGTACTTCCGACAAGGCCCGCGCGCTGCTCCTCTCGCTGCTTCTGCACGCGCTGATCGTGCTCGCGGCGCTGATCGGCGTGTTCTGGACGCGCGAGACGCGTCCGGTCGTCATGCCCGGTCCGATCATCGAGGCGACGCTGGTCGGTCCGACCGCGGCGCCGAAGCCGTCGGCCACGCGTGCCAAGCCGGCACCGCCGAAACCCGAACCGCCCAAGCCCGAGCCGCCGAAACCGGCCGAGCCGGTCGCGCCGCCGCCGACGCCGGAACCGCCCGCGCCGAAACCGACGCCCAAGCCACCCGAGCCGCCGCCTCCGCCGCCGAAGCAGGATACGGTCGACCAGGAGCGCGTCGCCGCGATGGCCGCCGAGAAGGCCGAGCAGCAGAAGAAGGAACAGGAAACCAAGCAGCGCCAGCGCCAGATCGAGCTCGAGCAGGAGAAGCAGGAAGCGGCGCGCCAGAAGGAGCTCGAGGAGATCCGCAAGAAGCGCGCGGACGCTGCGAGGAAGACGCAGCTCGAGAAGGAAAAGCTCGCGCAGCTGCAGGACCGCCAGGCCGCCGCCGACAAGCAGAAGGCCGACCAGGCCAAGCTTGCGCAGCAGGCCGAGCAGGAAGCGAAAGAGGCGCAGACCGGCGCCAACGGCCAGGACAACGACCTGCGTGCGCGTTATGCCGCGGCGATCCAGGCCGCCGTGACGCGCGCCTGGAACCGCCCCGAATCGGCACAGGGCGGGCTGCGCTGCGCGCTGCGCATCGTGCAGATTCCGGGCGGCGACGTGCTCTCGGTCAGCGTGGCTTCACCATGCAACGCCGACGGTGCCGCAAGGAACTCGATCGAACAGGCCGTCATGCGTGCAGCTCCGCTGCCGTACGAGGGCTATCAGCAAGTCTTCGAGCGCGACATCACCTTCAACTTCCGATACGACGGGTAGAGGATCGACCACCGATGATCAACCGAAACATCCTGCGTACCTGCCTGGCGATGTTCCTGCTCGCCTGCGGGACGCTCGCGACGGCGCAGGGCCTGACCATCGACATCAACGACGGCAACAAGTCCGCGCAGCCGATCGCCGTCGTGCCGTTCGGCTTCGAAGGCGCAGGACTTCCGCCGGACACCGACGTCGGTGAAGTCGTGCGCGCGGATCTCGCCCGTTCGGGCAAGTTCTTTACGCTGGCCAAGCGCGACATCATCGAATTCCCGACGCGCGAAGGCGACGTCAAGTTCGCGACCTGGCGCATGCTCAAGCAGGACTATCTCGTCGTCGGGCGCATCGCCGACGCGAGCGAAGGCGCACTGCGCGTCGAGTTCGAACTGTTCGACGTCGCGCGCCAGTCGCGCATCCTGGGTCTTTCCATCAGCGGCCAGCGCAGCGACCTGCGCGGTGTCGCCCACCAGATCGCCGACCTCGTCTACGAGAAGATCCTCGGCGAGCGCGGCGCGTTCTGGACGCGCATCGCCTACGTGACCTCGACCGGCCTGGGCCAGAACACCAACTACGCGCTCATGGTCGCCGACTCGGACGGCTTCAATCCGCAGACCGTCGTGCGCTCGCGCGAGCCGCTGCTGTCGCCGGCGTGGTCGCCGGATGGCCGCCGTCTCGCCTACGTGTCGTTCGAGCGCGGCAACTCGGCGATCTACATCCAGGATCTGTCGACCGGCTCGCGCGAGCTCGTCTCCTCGAGCCGCGGCATCAACGGCGGTCCGGCGTTCTCGCCGGACGGCACGCGCCTCGCGCTCACGCTGTCGGAGAGCGGCAACCCCGAGATCTACGTGCTCGACCTCGCTTCCAAGCGCAAGACCAAGCTCACGACCCATTACGCGATCGACGTCGAGGCCGTGTGGGCCGCCGACGGACGCTCGATCATCTTCACGTCGGACCGCTCGGGTAAACCGCAGCTTTACAGCATGTCGTCGGGCGGCGGCGACGCGACGCGCCTGACGTTCCAGGGACAGTACAATGCGCGAGCGTCCATCTGCTGCGACGGCAAGAAAATCGCCATGGCGCAGGGCAATGGAAACGTGTATCGTATTTCGGTTTTGGATCGGGCCACGAACGGTTACAGCGAGATCTCGACCGGCAACGTCGACGAATCGCCGAGTTTCGCGCCGAACGGGAGCATGGTGCTGTACGCCGCGACGGAGGGGCCGCGGGGCGTGCTCTACGTGGTGTCGGCCGATGGCCGCGTGCGCCAGCGACTCGTACTCGCCGAAGGCGATGTACGCGAGCCTGCCTGGGGCCCGTTCCGCCAGCGTTGATTCATAATGAAAGCCGGTCAACCGGCTGTGTAGGTTCTTTGCTGCTGTCGTTTTGAAACCACCGCCACCTTGCCAACCGATTTGAGGGGAACACCATGAACAACACCGTCCGTATCCTCGCTGCCGTGATGCTCGTCGCCGGCGTCGCCGCGTGTAAGAAGAAGGTCGTGCAGCCGGATCCCACCCCGAGCACGCCGACCTCGACCGCGACGACCGACCCGGCTCCGTCGACCGGCCGCTACCAGAAGGGCGACCTCGCCACCGACGCGTGCCTGCGTCAGCGCGTCGTCTACTTCGATCTCGACCGCACCGAGATCAAGGGCGAGTTCCAGGCCCAGATCTCGTGCCACGCCGAGTACCTGCGCCAGTTCCCGGAAGCCCGCGTGACGCTGGAAGGCCACGCCGACGAGCGCGGCACGCGCGAGTACAACCTCGGCCTCGGCGAGCGCCGCGGCAACGCCGTGTCGAGCGCCCTGGGCGGTGCCGGTGCGTCGTCGAGCCAGCTCAACGTCGTCAGCTACGGTGAAGAGCGTCCGGTCGATCGCGGCCACGACGAGTCGGCGTGGTCGAAGAACCGCCGCGTCGAGATCGTCTACACGGCCGAGTGATGTTCTCCCGCACAGCCAAGGTTGTGCTGCAGGTGACGGCGGTCCTCGCGACCGCCGTCGCTTTCGCGTCCCCGGTCCTCGCGCAGCAGCGCCTGAGCCTGGCCGAACGCGTGCAGCGTCTGGAAGACCAGTCCAGCGGTCGCGGCCAGGGCCAGAACAGCGTCGACCAGGTCAACCAGGTCCAGGCGCTGCAGTCGACGATCCAGGAACTGCAGGGGCAGGTCGAGGAGCTCAAGCACAAGCTTGGCGAACTCGAGCGCCGCGGCAAGGACCAGTATCTCGACCTCGATTCGCGCATCTCGCGCCTCTCGGGTGGTGCCGCCGCGGCAGGTGCCTCGCTTCCGCCGCAGGGCAATGCGCCTGCGCCGATCGAAGACATCCAGCTCGGCTCGCCGACCTCGTCGGATACCGGCAACCTCACCTCCGATGATGCCGCGCTGACGCCGTCTTCCTCTGGTGGTTCCGCGTCGGCGCTGCCGCCGCCCGTCGCTCCGACCGAGTCGGTGTCGACGACGACGGCCGATCCGGCCGCCGAGCAGCGCACCTACGACGAAGCGTTCGCCGCGCTCAAGGATGGCCGCTATTCGGAGTCGGCACGCCGCTTCCAAGGCTTCATCGACCAGTACCCGAACAGCGCGCTGACGGGCAACGCGTACTACTGGCTCGGCGAGTCGTATTACGTCACCCAGAACTACCGCATCGCGCTCGAGACGTTCAATACGCTGCTGACGCGTTTCCCGACCAGCCAGAAGGCGCCCGACGCGCTGCTCAAGACGGGTTATTGCCAGTACGAGCTCAAGCAGTGGGAGTCGGCCGAGAAGTCGCTGACCGACGTCACCACGCAGTACCCCGACACGCAGGTCGCGCGTCTCGCGCAGGCCCGCCTGCGTGCGCTCAGGCTCGAAAACCGGCGCTGAGCGGCGCCGGAGCGTCGTGGCCGCGGTTCCCGTCGCATCGCCCGAGGCCACGCCGGCCGACGGGCGCCTCCGCATCACCGAGATCTTCCACTCGCTGCAGGGCGAATCCGACAGCCTCGGCTGGCGCACCGTGTTCGTGCGCCTCACGGGGTGCCCGCTGCGCTGTACGTGGTGCGACACGACGTACTCGTTCCACGGCGGCGAATGGCGTGACATCGACGCGATCCTCGACGAGGTCGCCTCGCATGGCGCACGCCACGTCTGCGTGACCGGTGGTGAACCGCTCGCCCAGAAGCGCTGCCTCGTGCTGCTGCGCCGCCTCTGCGATGCCGGCTACGAAGTGTCGCTCGAGACCTCGGGCGCGCTCGATGTCGCCGCGGTCGATCCGCGCGTGCGTCGCGTCGTCGACCTCAAGCCTCCCGGTTCGGGCGAGGCCTCGCGCAACCTGTGGAGCAACCTCGACCACCTGCGTGCGCACGACCAGGTCAAGTTCGTGATCGCCGACCGCGCCGACTACGACTGGTCCGTCGAGGCCGTACGCGCGCATGCGATCGACGCGCGCTGCCAGGTACTGTTCTCTCCGGTGCAGGGCACACTCGCGCCGCGCGACCTCGCCGAATGGATCGTCGCCGACCGTTTGCCGGTACGCTTCCAGCTGCAGCTGCACAAGCTGCTGTGGGGCGACCGCCCCGGCGTCTGACCCTTCCCGGGCATCCGTGACGCGCTCGATGCGTCGAGCGCCGCGGTTCCCTTCCGTTCTCCTGCAGAGCCCGATGTCCCGATGAAGAACGCCGTCGTCCTCGTTTCCGGTGGCATGGATTCCGCCGTCACCCTCGCGCTCGCGCGCGAGCAGGGCTTCACCTGCCATGCGCTCAGCGTCGCCTACGGTCAGCGCCACTCGTCCGAGCTCGCCGCCGCCGCGCGTGTCGCGACCGCGCTCGGCGCCGTCGCGTATAAGACCGTGTCGGTCGACCTGCGCTCGATCGGCGGTTCCGCGCTCACCGCCGACATCGACGTGCCCGAGCAGGGCGGCGCCGGCATCCCGGTCACCTACGTGCCGGCGCGCAACACGATCATGTTGTCGATCGCGCTCGGCTGGGCCGAAGTGCTCGGCGCCTCGGACATCTTCTGCGGCGTCAACGCGATCGACTACTCCGGCTATCCGGACTGCCGTCCCGAGTTCATCGAGGCGTTCGAGCGCCTCGCCAACCTCGCCACGCGCAGCGGTGTCGAAGGGGCAGGCCTGCGCGTGCACGCGCCGCTGATCCGCATGAGCAAGGCCGACATCGCCCGTGAAGGCCAGCGCCTCGGCATCGATTTCTCCACGACCGTCTCGTGCTACCAGGCCGACGACGACGGCCGCGCGTGTGGGCACTGCGACGCCTGCCGGCTGCGCGCGGACGGTTTCACATCGGCCGGCATGACGGATCCCACGCGCTACCGCTGACCGTTCCGCTCAGACCAGCGGACGGAACGCGAGCAGCGCGGCGAGCGAGAGCATGAACACCGCGATGCCGCCGTCGAGCACGCGCCACGCGTTCGGGTTGCGGAAGACGGGCAGCAGGACGCGCGCACCGTAGCCGAGTGCCGTGAACCACACGACGCTCGCGGTGCACGCGCCCGCGGCGAAGATCCAGCGTTGTTCATCCGGATAGCGCGCGGCGAGGCTGCCGAGCAGCAGCACCGTGTCCAGGTACACGTGCGGGTTGAGAAACGTGAACGCGAGGCAGGTCAGCAGCACGCGGCGCCACGAGCCGCCTCGATCGTCGCCCGGAGCGAGGCCGCCGACACCGCGCCACGCCCGCATCGCCGCGAGCGCGCCGTACGCGGCGAGGAAGGCCGCACCGCCGTAGCGCAGCGCATCGACCAGCCACGGCCAGCGTGTGACCAGCGAGCCGACGCCGGCGACGCCGCACAGAATCAGCGTGATGTCGCCGAGCATGCACGTTGCGACGACAAGGCCGACGTGCCGGCGCTGCAGGCCCTGACGCAGCACGAACGCGTTCTGCGCGCCGATCGCGATGATGAGGCCGGCACTGGCGAGGAAGCCGGCGAGGGCAGGAGCGTACGGCATGATGTCGTGGCGCTGCGTGGAAAGGGACGCATCATCCTGCCAGGAGCGCGGAAACGGAACGGACACGCGAGGCGCGGCGTTCCCTTGCGCGCGTGACGCTCAGGCCGCTTGCATCATGCCGACGTCACGATGCGACGACGGGCGCGCGCCAGGCGCGAACGATCTGCAGGCCGTCAGGAAGCGTTGGAGCGGTGGATAGTCAACAGGCTTGCGTGTGCGTGTTCCTCGCGATGCCGCACTCGCGTTGGGCGATGTGCGCGTGACTCCCCCTCGGCAGGTTCGCGTGCGGGATGCATCCTTCGTGCAGCGCGCATCGCACTCCGGGCCCGGGCGACCGGATGACGTGCGCGTCGCCGTACGAGACGGGTTGACCCTGCGTGCGGTGTTCAGCACGATGCATGCGTCATGGACGCATCGCCCGGGGGAGCTTGGCCGTGGAAGGGCCGTTCCCTGACCGCTGCTCGCCGGTCCCGCACGTCATCACCCGGGGAAAACCTGATGGGTCATTCATTCCGCAACGCGGGGCTTCGCCTCACGCCGCTCGCTGCCTGTGTCGCGCTCGCGTTCACCCTGGGAGCCACGTCCAGTCTCGAGGTTCACGCCCACCAGAATGGAGCACGTGGCGAGCGCGCACCGCTGTCCGAACGTCTGCGCCGCACCGGAGACGGTTTCCGACGGATCGAGCAGGTTCGTCTCGAGGCAGGGTGGGCCGCAGCCCGCTCTGTTCCACCGCGTCCGGCCGGCACGATCCCGGTCACGTCGTGCACGGACGACGGCAGCCCGGGCTCGCTGCGCGACGTCATCGTCAACGCGGTGGACGGTGATGTCGTCGATCTCGGCGCGCTGACCTGCAGCACAATTACGCTGGCGACGGGCAGCCTCCGCATCAACGTCGACAACCTCGGTGTCATCGGTCCCGGTGCGGGATCGCTGACGATCGATGCTGCCGGCGGCGGCTCGGTGTTCGACTTCTTCGGCGCCGAATACGGTGGCGACGGTGTGCTGTCAGTCACCGGCCTTACGCTGACCAACGGCTACATCCACAATGCTTCGGGCGGCGCGATCTGGGCCGGCAACGGTGGCAGCATCGTACTCACCGATTCGGTCGTGACGAACTCGATCTCGACCGGCAAATACGGGAGCGGCGGTGGCGTCTTCGCGGACGGCGATGTCACGATCGTCAATTCGACGATCAGCGGCAACCTCGCCGACAGCAGCCGATACGACGGCCTCGGTGGCGGCGTGTACGCCAAGGGCAATGTGTCGATCCGCAACAGCACGATCTCGGGCAATACCGCACGCTCGAACGGCAGCCATACCTATGGCAGCTACACGTACCCCGGCGCCGGCCTCGGCGGTGGCGTGTCGGCCGGCGGACTCGTCACCATCTCGAACTCGACGATCAGCGGCAACGACGCGAGCTACGGTGGTGGCATCGCGGTCGCCGCGATCGGCGCATTGACCAACAGCACGATCACGCTCAACTCGGCCGACGTGGCGAACAGCTCCGGCGCGTTCGGTGCCGAAGGCGGCGGCGTGGTGATCCTTGCAGGCACGTCTCTCGTCACCGAGGGGGGCGGCGTGACCGACATCGGCAGCTCGATCCTGTTCGGCAACTCGGGAGGAGGTGCGCAGTTCGGAGCCGATCTCGGCGGTTCGCCGGACTCGGCCGTCACGGGAGCCAACGCCCTCGTCGGCGCATCGACACTGATGCTGCCTGCGGGGACGCTCAGCTCCGATCCACTGCTCGAGCCACTCGCCGACAACGGCGGCCCGACGAGGACGCATGCGCTCGGCGCCGGCAGCCCCGCCATCGACGCCGGCAACAACGCGCAGAACCTGACCACCGACCAGCGTGGCGAAGGCTTCCCGCGTGCCCACGGCCCAGCGGCCGATATCGGTGCGCTCGAGACGCCTCCCGCATCCGACGTGATCTTTCTGGACGGCTTCGAAGACTTCGGGCCCCGGCAGGACCTGGCCGGGATCGATCGGCAGACGTGCATGCTCGCACGTCGGGCGTGAGGGTTGGCCGGATGATCCCGGAGGGATGGCGCGTCGCAATCCGTGCTCGAGCGCGTATGCCGGTCTGATCGAACACGACGGAATCGTTGTCTCGCCGGTGTTGGCGCTACCGATGACGCGCTCGCCCCTGCCAAGAACTGATCGAACATGCGCACCTCGTTCTGGTCGGATGGCCGCCGTGCGAGTGAAGGTCGCCGTCGAGCAGGTATCGGAGTCGGGGCATTGGGTCGACGGCATCTTCGGACCGCGTGTTTCGTGCGCGAGCGTCCGGCCATACGCCGCGGTACACGGATGGCGCCCGCGCTGTCCGAACCGGCGCGATCCGGGGCTCGGCACGCGCCAACCCCACCTCGCCGTCGCGATGCGCTAAACTTCGCGCCCCCGCCGGCGCCGTCCCGCACGACGCCACCCGCATGCCACCCCGGCATCGCCATGGCGGCGGGCTCGCGCCACGCGCGCACGATCTCCAGGGCCGTTAGCTCAGCGGTAGAGCAGTGGACTTTTAATCCATTGGTCGATGGTTCAAATCCATCACGGCCCACCATCTCCTTCATTTCGCTACATTCTTGGGGCGCTGGGTGTCTACTGAACTTGACGCGGCTTGTAGGTTGCATGCTCGCCTCCTGCTCTCGAATGACGCACCCTCCCCATAAAGCCGATACGATGCGGTGGTCTCGTCAGAAGAGCGTGAGAGTCTGATGAGGAATCATCAAGCCGTACCCTTCTCTGCCGTGCATGAGGGGAGCGTTTTGCCGCTGACCATTGTAGAAATCCTTGAGCGCAGCGAGCAGGGCGTGACACGTCCCTTCTTGTGCCGCTGCGACGACGACAGGCTCTACTATGTGAAAGGGCATGCTGCGGGCACTCGCAGCCTCTTGTGTGAGTGGCTAGCAGGCCATCTCGCCCGTGCGCTAGGGCTGCCGGTTCCCGAGTTCGCGGTCGTTGAAGCGCCCCAGGCACTTATCGAGATCGCTGTGGAAGGACGAGATCTCGGTGCAGGTCCGGCATTCGCGTCGCTGCAGGCGACCAGCCCACAGTGGTTGAGCGTCGCGCATCGCCAGGATGTACCGACATCCCTCCAGCAAGACGTGGTGATGTTCGATTGGTGGGTTCGGAATCAAGATCGGACCTTGACCGAGATGGGCGGAAACCCGAACTTGTTGTGGCAACCTGGCAGCAAGAAGCTTGTAGTCATCGACCACAACTCTGCCTTTGATCCTGCGTTCGATGAGCGGCTTTTCCTTGGAACGCACGTCTTCGCAGCAATGTTGTCCGAGGTATTCGACGATCTGGTCGCGCGCATGGAGTACGCGAGGCGATTTCGACAGGCGCTAGTTGGCTGGAAGCAGGCCTGCGAGAATGCCCCTGACGCTTGGTGGTTTGTTGATGAAGAGCGGACTGTGTCGACTGACTTCGACATCAATGCGGCCCTGATCACACTTGATCGTTTCAATCATGAGGATTTCTGGAAGCTTGTGCCATGAACCGGTTTGCATGCCAGTACGCGATCGTCCGCTTTCTGCCGTACGCTGAAACGGGTGAGTTCGCCAATGTGGGCGTCGTACTCGTTTGCCCGGCGACCGGTTACCTCGATGCCAGAGTGATGCCTTCTCGGCGGACTGGCCGTATCGCTGGATTTTTCGAGCAGCTCGATACGCGCATCTTTCGCGAAGCCATGGGCTATTTGCATGACGAACTAAAACGCTTTCGTGGCATTGCTCAAGAGTCTTGGCAGCAAGGGAAGAGAGGAATCGCGGAGCGTATGTTTGTCGCTCTGATCCAGCCAAGAGAGGCATTGCTACGATTCAGTTCGGCTCGTGGAATCCTCGTTGAGGATCCGGAGCGAGGGCTCGAGGCATTGTTTGGTCGATTCGTGGAACGTGACTTCGCGAGCAAAGATCATCATGATCAAATCCTCGAGCGTGGCGTACGCGAAGTGCTTCGCAAGGCTGATCTGCGAAGCTACTTTCATGAAGGTCGCATTGGTAACGACGATTTCTACGTCAATGTGCCATTTCTTCACGAGCACAATGGCCGCGCTCGGCTCGCTATCAAGCCGCTTGACCTCGCAAAGGACGAGCCCAACAAGGTCTTCGACGTGGGCGGGCATTGGTTGGAGCGCATGCGACGTCTTGGGAAGCACGGCTCCCTTCCCCAAGAGGTGCTTTTCGCCGTGAACCTGCCAGATCGATGTGGTGGAACTTATCGAGCTGCGGAGGAAATCCTCGGAGAGTTGCGCGACCAAGGCATCAAGGTTGCCGCATTGAACGACACTGACCTTATAGAGAGCTTCGCCAAGCGAGCCTTATCGCATTGAGCGTTCATGCTTGGCGCCTCGGAACCATGACTCATAGCCAAAGTCTGGTGGCGTTGCGAGAGATGATGACAAGGTAAACGTCCTGCTGGGTCACCCCGTCGCCGGCCTCGGCAGCGTGATGCGCGCGACGAGACCGTGCGGCTCGGCGTTCGCGAGGGTGAGCGTGCCGTCGTGTGCGCGCACGATCTCGAGCACGATCGACAGGCCGAGTCCGATGCTGCCGGGACGGTCGCTGCGTGAACCGTCGAGGCGGAAGAACGGTTCGAGCACGTCGCGCAGGTGCTGCGGTGGGATGCCCGGACCGTCGTCGGCGACGTCGATCGTGATCGCGTGTTCCTCGATCGTGGCCTTCACGGTGACGACCGTGCCGAACTGCGTGGCGTTCTCGACGAGGTTGAACAGCGCGCGCTGCAGTGCGCCTGGACGTCCGTGGAAGCGGATGTGGCCGGGGCCCTCGTAGCGCACGTCGTCACCCGAGTCGGCGTACTCGTCGCACAGCGTCGCGAGCAGCGCGTCGAGGTCGAGCCACTCCTTCTTCTCGTCGTCGAGGCCGCTGCGCAGGAAGCCGAGCGCGGAGGCGACCATGGCCTGCATGAGGTCGATGTTGCGCGTGAGCTTGTCGACGTCGATGTCGCGTGGCGAGGTTTCCAGCTGCAGGCGCATGCGCGTGAGCGGCGTGCGCAGGTCGTGGCCGATCGCGGCGAGCGTTCGCGTGCGCTCGTGCATCGAGCGCGTGATGCGCTCCTGCATGAGGTTGAACGTGCGCGCGACGGCGCGGATCTCGCTGGGACCTTCCTCCTCGATCGGCGTCGGTGCCAATTCGCGGCTGAACGCGTCGGCACGCTCCGAGAGCCGTCGCAGAGGTCGCACGACGCGCCAGATCGCCCACGTCGACATCGTCGTCACGCTCACGAACAGGAACAGCAGCGCACCGACGCCCGGCATGCCGAAGCGGAACGGGCCGCGGCCGACGTTGCCCGTGTAGATCTCGAGCACGTGCGCGCCCATCGGCACGAGCACCTGGATCGCGCGCTCGGGTTCGGCCTCGTCGCAGGAGCGCACGGTGAGCTCGGGCATGCTGCGCAGATCGGCGAGCAGCACGCCTTCGAGATCGAGCGCGTCGAGCGAGTTGCCGCGGCAGGCGACGATGGCCTCGCCGGGCGGCTCGCGCACGGTCACGGACAGGTTCGGCCGCTGCGCCGAGGTCACGAGCGTGGCGCGCTTACGCTTGTCCTCGGGCACGCCCTCGAGCAGGTTGACGAGGCTCGTGATGCGCAGCGCCTCGTCCCACGGCCACGGCGGTGACGGCGGCGGATTCGGAACCAGCACGATCGCGACGAACAGCAGGAACGTCGCCAGCGTCGAGCACGCGATGATCGCGAGGATCTGGCCGAGCGTGGAGCCGATCCAGCGCCGGATCATGCGCAGGCGACGGTCGCGTGGAACGCGTAACCGTCGGCACGCATCGTGCGGATGAGGTCGTCGAGCGGGCTGTTGCCGGCCAGCTTGCGGCGCAGGCGGCTCACGAGCAGGTCGATCGAGCGCGTCGCGATCGGGAAGCCCTCGCCACGCGTGAGACGGATCAGCTCCTCGCGCGAGAGCACCTGCTTCGGATGTTGGCACAGCACCAGCAGCAGATCGGCTTCGGCACCGGTGAGCGGCACGCGCAGGCCGGTCGGCGAGCGCAGCAGGCGGCGGGTCGGCGTGAACGTGAAGCCCGCGAAGCTCAGCGTCTGCGCGAAGGTGGCGGGCGCCGGCACGGCTTCGTTGCCATGCGGTGATCGCCGCAGCAGCGCGCGGATGTGCGCGAGCAGTTCGCGCAGGTCGACCGGCTTGGTCAGGTACTTGTCCGCGCCGACCTCGAGGCCGACCACCTTGTCCATCGATTCCGAAAGCGCCGTGAGCATGATGATGCGCGGCCCGTCGGGCGTGTAGACGCGGCGGCAGAAGCTGATGCCGTCCTCGCCGGGCAGCATCACGTCGAGCAGGATCAGGTCGATGCCGCCCTTGGCGAGCTCTTCCTCGGCCGACAGGGCGTTCTGTGCCGTGCGCGACTCGAAACCCTTGCCGTCGAGGAACAAGGCAAGGGGCAGGCTGATGTCGGCGTCGTCGTCGACGATGAGGATGCAGGGGCGGGACACGCGGCGCGACCTTCGTGATGCGGGCCGGAGCGTCCATGCGATGGGCCTTGCGGCGCGACGACGGGCGACTTCGCGACCCGGCGGCGGCAGGGGAGACCCGTCGATTGTGCGGCACACGACGCCAAGCTTTGTGTGTCAATCCGGATACAAATTGTTGATGCTTACATAAAGCATTGACGTTATTGGATTTATTGTCGAGATTGGTTCTCATTCGCGAATGGGGCTGGCGGCGCCATGAGTCGAATGACCGCCTGCGCGCCCTTCGCGCGCCTCTCGAATCAGGAGTTCCGAATGAAGAATCGTGCCGTCTCCACGGCCGCCCCGCGCCTGCGCCTCGCGGTGCTCGCGCTCGCCTTGTCGCTGTGTGTGGAAGCCTCGTGGGCCCAACAGGGCCGCCGTGGTCCCGAAGGTCCCGTCGTGCGCGCGACCGCGCCGGTGGTCGAAGCCGGCAGGTCCACCGATGTCGCCGGCAGCGGCTTCAAGCCGGGCCAGAAGGTCGATCTCTCGGTCGCCGGCAAGAAGCTCAACGACACGGCCTTCGTCACGGACGCGGAAGGTGCGTTCAAGGGCGCGATCCAGGTGCCGGCCGATGCCGCGCTCGGCACGCTCGTCGTGCAGGTGGTCGCCGATGGCGGCGCGCCGATCACGACCGAGATCAAGATCTCGCGCCAGCTGCCGCTGTCGGGGCAGGAGCGCTTCACGCTGGTCGGTGACAAGCTCGTGCAAGGCCTTTACCAGTCGGCCTACAGCGCGCGCAACGATGCCGTGTTCGTGACGAGCGCGGTCGGCCGTCCGCCGGTGCGCCAGTCCGAGCTGCTCAAGCTCGATGCGAAGACGCTCAAGGTCGTCGCGAAGGCGACGCCGGCTGCGGCGCCGCCGCGCCCGCCGCGCGAGGGCGCGCCTGCCGCGCCGGCTGCCGACGCCGATCCAGGCGTCTACGCGGTCTACGGCGTCGGCGTCGACGACGTCAACAACACCGTGTGGGTGACCAACACGCGCCAGGACACGGTTGCGGTGTATCGCCAGAACGATCTCGCGCTGGCCAAGCAGTTCCCGGTCGGCGCGGTGCCGCACGCACGCGACGCGGTGGTCGATGCCAAGCGCGGCCGCGCCTACGTGTCGGCGACCGGCGAGGATTTCATCGCCGTGTTCGACACGCGCTCGCTCGAGCAACTGGAGCCGATCCGTATCGCCTCGTCCAAGGCAGGCGAGCAGTTCGTGCCGGCCAGCCTCGAACTCGATGCAGCGGCGGGCAAGCTCTACACGGTCGGCCTGCGCACCTCCGAGGCGGCGATCGTCGACCTCGCCAGCGGCAAGGTCGACAAGGTGATTCCGCTCGACGGCGCGAAGGGCGCGATCGGCGTGGCCTGGGATGCGGCCGGCAAGCGCCTGCTCGTGGTCTCGCAGGGCAGCGACAACCTCCTCATCGTCGATCCGGCGACCGGCAAGACGCTGCACGATGTCTACGTCGGCGCAGGCGCGCTCAACGTCGCTTACGACCCGATCGGCAAGCTCGCCTACGTGAGCAACCGCGCGGCCGGCACGGTCACGGTCGTCGATCCGGCCAAGGGCGCGATCGTGGCGAATCTCGACGGCGGCACGTTGCCGAACCACGTCGTCGCGGACGGCAAGGGCAACGTCTACGCGGTGAACAAGTCGCGCGGCACCGACGATCCGAAGGGTGACCGCATCACGCGCATCACCGCGAAGGCCCCCTGACGGCGTGCTTCCACCGCCGCGACGCGCACGGTCCAGGCCGTGCGTGTCGCGGCGTTCGTGCATCTCCGGGATCGCCGTCCATGACGCGATCCCTTCCTCGTTTCCGAACCTGCGAACCGCGATGACCCGACCGCTCCTTCATTCCATGACCGCCCTCGCTGCCGCGATCACCCTGGCCTTGTGCGACCCCGCGAACGCTGCCGACGCGCCGGCGACCGACAACCTCGGCACGGTCGTCGTGACCGCCGGTGGCTACGAGCAGCTCGTCGAAGACGCGCCCGCGAGCATCACGGTGATCACGCGCGAGGAGCTCGCCTCGGCTCCGTTCGCCGACCTGCAGGATGCGCTGCGCAGCGTCGAGGGCGTCGCGATCGGCGGATCGAACGTCGCGCGCCAGGACATCCTGTTGCGCGGCATGCCCGGCAACTACACGTTGATCCTCGTCGACGGCCTGCGCCAGGGCACGCGCGAGAACTCGAGCCGCGAGGACATCGGCGCGGCGCAGGCCGCGCAGATCCCGCCATTGCAGGCGATCGAGCGCATCGAGATCGTGCGCGGGCCGATGTCGTCGCTGTACGGATCGGACGCGATCGGCGGCGTCGTCAACATCATCACGCGCAAACCCGGCGACGCCTGGCACGGCGCGATCGATCTCGACGCGACCGTGCAGCAGCACTCGGATCTCGGCAACCGCCGTGGCGGCAACGCCTACATCGCCGGTCCGCTCGTGCAGGACCTGCTCGCGCTGCAGGTCTACGGCAAGGCCAGCGAGCGCACCGAGGCCGAACACATCGACGGTGCCTACGGCCTGCGCGACGAAGGTGCGACCGTGCGCCTGCTGCTGACGCCGAACGAGCGCCACGAGGTGCTGTTCGAAGCGGGCGAACACTCGCTCGACATGCACACGACGCCCGGCAGGACGCTCGCGACCGCGCTGCCGATGGACCTCGACTACGCACGCTCGCACCAGCTCGTGCGCCATCGCGGCAACTGGGATTTCGGAACCTCCGAACTCAGCGTCTCGCGCGAGAGCGGCGAGACCGCGCACCTCGTCGGCGATGCGCCGAGCAACACCTGGCCCGTGAACCGCATCGTCAACCGCATCGTCGAGGGCAAGCTCAACCTGCCGTTCGGCGCGCACGCGCTCACGCTCGGCGGCCAGTACCAGCACAGCGAACTGGGCGGCGTGAACAACGAAGGCAGCAACACGATCCGCAGCCTCGACAATGCCTCGTACGCGCTGTTCGCCGAAGACGAGGTGCGCCTGCTCGACGACCTGCTGCTCACCGGTGGCCTGCGTTGGCAGCACGACCGGCGCTACGGCGGCGAGTGGAGCCCGCGCCTCTACCTCGTGCATCACCTCGACGAGCGCTGGTCGCTGCGCGGCGGCGTCGCGCGCGCGTTCCGCGCGCCGACCCTGCGCCAGACCGCGCCCGAGTACGCGAGCGCCGAAGGCGTCGGCATGATCGGCGTGCCGAGCGGGCGTCTGCCCGGCAATCCGGACCTCGAACCCGAGACGAGCACGAGCACCGAGTTCGGCGTGCGCTACGAAGGCGACGGCGGCACGAGCGCTGCGGTCACGCTGTTCCACAACGATTTCAAGAACAAGATCTTCAGCCAGTGCGTGGTCGCGTGTACCGGTTCCACCGGCGCGACCTACGCATGGGGCAACATCGGCAAGGCGCGCATCCAGGGTGTCGAGGCGAGCTTCGGCTGGCCGCTCACGGAACGCGTCGAAGTCAGCGGCAACTACACCTACACGGATTCGAAGCGCCTCAGCGACGAGGAGATCGCGTTCAACCGCGAGTCGCTGCGCGGCCAGCCGCTCGATCGCACGCCCGAGCACGCCGCGCACCTGCGCGCGGACTGGCGCGCTTCGGAGTCGCTGTCGACCTATGCCGCGATCAACGCGAGCAGCGAACAGATCTGGGCCAACTTCCGCAATGCCGCGCAGTCGATCCGCACGCGGCCCGGTTCGACGACCTACGACTTCGGCGGTCACTACATCTTCAACGAGCACGTCGTACTGCGCATGGCCCTGCTCAACGTCACCGACAAGCGCGTGTGGGTCGACCGCCGCAACCGTCTCACCGGCCTCGACGGCAACTGGCTCGTCGATGACGGGCGCCGCCTGTGGACCAGCCTCGGCGTGTCGTTCTGATGTCGACGCGACGTTCACGCACCCTCGCCGCCACGGAGTCCACGATGTCCTCCCGTTCCCTTCGCCACCTGCTGTCGTGGTGCTTCGGCTTGGTGCTGTCCTGCCAGGCGTTCGCCGCCGACATCGTGGACCTGCGCGGTCGCACGGTCAGCGTGCCCGACGAGGTCAAGGCGATCTCGATCGACGATGGCCGCTACCTCGTCGCGCTCGCACTGATCCTCGACGACCCCGTACAGCGCCTCGCCGCGTGGCCGCGCGACATCAACCGCATCGGCGACGAGACCTACGCGCAGTACGTCGCGCGCTTCCCGCGCCTGAAGGGTCTCCCGCAGGTCGCGAGTTCGGCCGGCGCATTCAATGTCGAGTCGGTGCTCGCGGCGGCACCCGACGTCGCGGTCGTGTCGCTCGGCAGCGGGCCGAGCGAGGCGCAGGTCGCGCAGCTCGAAGCGGCCGGCATCGCGGTCGTCTTCATCGACTTCTTCACGCATCCGTTCAAGAACCAGGAGGCGAGCCTGCGCATCCTCGGCGAGCTGACCGGTGGCCAGGCCAAGGCGCAGGCGTTCGCGGCGTTCCGCCGCGAGCACATCGAGGCGATCTCGAAAGGCGTCGCCGGCCTCGCCGACGCCGCGCGTCCGACCGTGTTCCTCGAGGCACACGCCGGTCGCACGGGCGACTGCTGCAGTGCGCCCGGCAACGGCAACGTCGGCGACTACATCACGTTCGTCGGTGGCCACAACATCGCGGCCGACGTGCTCAAGGGGCCGTTCGGCAAGGTCAACATCGAATACATCATCGCGCGCGATCCCGCGGTCTACATCGCGACCGGCGGCCCGCATCTCGCGAAAAGCGGCGGTCTCGTGCTCGGCGTGGGTTACGACGCCGCGGTCTCGCTCGCGTCGCTGAAGAAGATCGCGGCCCGCCAGGGCCTCGCGGAACTCGGCGCCGTGAAGCACAAGCGCTTCCATGGCTTGTCGCACCAGCTCATCAACTCGCCGATCGACATCGTCGCGATCGAGGCGTTCGCGAAGTGGATCCACCCCGAACGCTTCGCCGACCTCGACCCGGCGCGCACGCTCGAGGCCATCAACACGCGCTTCCTCGCCGTGCCGTACGGCGGCACGAGCTGGATCGACCTCGAGTGAGCGAGGTGTTCCACATGAAAGGCGGGCACACCGCGGGCGTCGATGCAGAGGTCGTGCTCGCACGCTACCGCGCGCTCGTGCGTCGCCGCGTCGTCATCGTCGCCGGCATGGCGCTGGTGGGCCTCGCGGCATTCGCCTGCGACCTCGTCACGGGGCCGTCGGCGCTGACGCCGGGGCAGGTGATCGCAGGCCTGCTGTCGCCCGACAGCCTCACACCGCCGCAACGTGCGATCGTGTTCCAGGTGCGCCTGCCGTACGCGCTCATGGCCGTGCTCGTCGGTGCCGCGCTGTCGCTGGCCGGTGCCGAGATGCAGACCATCCTCGACAATCCGCTCGCGAGCCCGTTCACGCTCGGCGTGTCGTCGGCGGCGTCGTTCGGCGCGGCGCTCGCGATCGTGCTCGGCATCGGCATCCCGGGACTGCCGACCGACTGGATCGTGCCGATCAACGCGTTCGTGTTCGCGTTCGGATCGGTGATGCTGCTGCAGGCGATGGCCGCGCGTGCGCGCGGTGGCGGTGTCGAGACGGTCGTGCTGCTCGGCATCGCGCTCGTGTTCGCGTTCAACGCGCTGGTCGCGTTCGTGCAGTTCCTGTCCTCGCAGGAGGCGTTGCAGCAGCTCGTGTTCTGGAGCATGGGTTCGCTGTCGCGCGCGACCTGGGGCAACGTCGGCGTCATGGCTTTGGTGCTGCTGCTCGTCGCGCCGTTCTCGTGGCTCGCGGCAGGGCGACTCACGTCGCTGCGCCTCGGCGAAGACCGCGCGCGCAGCTTCGGCGTCGACGTCGGGCGACTGCGCTTCGCGACCCTGCTGCGCGTCAGCGTGCTCGCCGCGACCTCGGTCGCGTTCGTCGGCACGATCGGCTTCGTCGGCCTGGTCGGCCCGCACATCGCGCGCCTGCTGATCGGCGAGGATCATCGCTTCCTGCTGCCGGCCAGCGTGTGCAGCGGCGCGGTGGTGATGTCGCTGGCCTCGGTGGCGAGCAAAACGCTGGTGCCGGGCGTGCTGATGCCGGTCGGCATCGTCACCGCGATCGTCGGCGTGCCGGTGTTCCTGCTGCTGGTGTTCCGCAAGCCGGGGCGCGCGTGATGGCCGGGCAGAACGGCATGCTCGAGGTCGTCGACCTGCACGCGGGGTATCCGCGCCGCAAGGTCATCGACGGCGTCACGCTTCCGCCACTCGCGCGTGGTGGCGTGCATGCGCTGGTCGGTCCCAATGCGGCCGGCAAGAGCACGCTCATGCGCGCGCTCGCGGGCCTGCAGCCGGCCAGCGGCAGCGTGCGCCTCGACGGCGAGGAGCTGCTCGGCCTGCCGCTTGCCGCGCAGGCGGCACGTGTCACCTACATGCCGCAGACGCTGCCGTCGGGCGTCGGCCTCAACGTGCTCGAAAGCGTGGCCGGTGCCGTGCGCGCGTCGGGCACCGGACAGGATCCGCGCACGCCCGAGCAGCGCGCGCTCGCCGTGCTCGAACGCGCCGGCATCCTCGCGCTCGCGCTCGAAGGCCTGGATCGGCTCTCCGGTGGACAGCGCCAGCTCGTCTCGCTCGCCCAGTCGCTCGTGCGCGAGCCACGCGTGCTGCTGCTCGACGAGCCGATCAGCGCGCTCGACCTGCAGCACCAGATGCGCGTGATGCGCCTCGTGCGCGAGCTCGCACGCGAACGCGGCATGATCGTGCTCGTCGTGCTGCACGACCTGCAGATCGCCGCGCGCTGGGCCGACGGCATCGTCATGCTGTCGAGCGGCGCGGTCGCGGCGACCGGCACGCCGGCCGAGGCGATCACGCCGATGACGCTCGCGCGTGTCTACGGCGTCGATGCACGCGTCGAGCGCTGCTCGAAAGGCAGCCTGCAGATCATCGTCGACGACGACCTGCACACCGCGGTGCCACGCACGTGAGTGCGCAGGGCATGACGGGCGACGATCCTTGGCCGGCGGTCACATGGCCCGGCACGCAGACGCGGCGACTCCGCGCGGCGTCGAACGGTGCCTCGTATCGTGTCGACGTCTGGATCCCCGAGGTCACGCCGCCGCCGTCGGGCTTCGCGCTCGTCGTCGTGCTCGACGGCCAGGCGATGTTCGGCACGTTCGTCGAGGCGATCCGTCGTTCGAGCCGGCGCCCCGATGCGACCGGCATCGGCCCTGCGGCGGTCGTCGCGATCGCCCACGACGACGCCCTCTACGACGCCGATCGTCGCCGACTCGACTACACCGAGGGTCCGGCCGGCATCGAGGGCACGGGCGGTGCCGACGCGTTCCTCGCGTTCCTGCTCGACGAACTCGCGCCGTCGCTGCAGGCGGAGTGGCCGCTCGATGCGCGGCGTCGCGTGCTGTTCGGTCATTCGATGGCGGGCTACTTCGCCTTGCTCGCGCTCGGGGCACGTCCCGGGGCATTCGACGTCGTCGCGGCGATCAGCCCGTCGATCTGGTGGGACGAGCGTGCCCTGCGCGCGCGCCTCGCCGACCTGCACGGCGCGCGCCGCGTGTTCATCGCGGTCGGCGAGTGGGAAGACGAACTACCGCCTTGGCAGGCCGAGGCGAAGGATCGCGACGACGTCGTCGCGCGGCGCCGCGAGCGCGCGATGATCGAACGCGCTGCATCGCTCGGGACGACGCTGGCCTCGCTCCTCGGCGCCGGACGTGTCGCGTTCCATCGCTTCCCCGAGGAAGACCACGCCTCGGTGCTCATGATCGCGATCCAGCGCGTGCTGCGTTTCGCGCTGGCACCGCGCTCAAACGACTGAAGCCGTCGGCGGCACGCCATTCGCGCGGCGTGCCTGCGGCTTCCGTTCGCGCTCGGCACGCTGTGTCGATCCCGACACATTGCATCAATATCGTTATGAATCAATGATTTGATTGATGGAGGTAATGAGAATCACTATCGTTGTCGAGCTCGATGTCGATCGCCGGACGCGCGTCGCGTGTCCTCGTCGAAACGCTGCACGGGCCGTCGTTCGCGCCGCCACGCGACGCGGCCCTCTCTTTCGACCCTCCGCCATTCGACACGCCTTCCACGCTTCCCGCGCGATTCGCGTCGACGAGGGAACGCACGTCATTCCGCTCACCTCCGAGGTTCCATCGATGTCCATCGAAGCACGGCTGCGCGCACGCGTGGCGTCCCGTTCCATCCGACCCGTCGCGTCGCCCGCGCGTCGTCCGCTCGTCGTGGCGCTCGCCGCGGCGTGGATCGCGTTCGGCGCGACGACGCCCGTGTTCGCGCAGTCCGTCTCCGATGACGACGTGCGCAGCACGGCGAACGAGGACGGGGACGACGCGGAAGCCCTGCAGGCCGTGCGCGTGACCGCGGCCGAGATCGCACGCCAGGCACTCGGCACGTCGACGATCACCGCCGACGACATCGCGCGTCGCCCGCCAGCGAACGACCTTTCGGAACTGCTGCGCACGATGCCGGGCGTCAACCTCACCGGCAACAGTGCCTCGGGCCAGTACGGCAACAACCGCCAGATCGACCTGCGCGGCATGGGGCCCGAGAACACGCTCGTGCTCGTCGACGGCAAGGCGATCGGTTCGCGCAATGCGATCCGCATGGGCCGCAGCGGCGAGCGCAACACGCGCGGCGACACCAACTGGGTGCCGGCCGAGATGATCGAGCGCATCGAGGTGCTGCGCGGTCCCGCAGCGGCACGTTACGGTTCGGGTGCGTCGGGCGGCGTCATCAACATCGTCACGAAGCGTCCGACCGGCGAGTTCAAGGGCTCGGCCAATCTCTACATGCTGTCGCCGCAGCACGACGAGGAAGGCGGCAGCGAACGCGCAGGCGTGCAGATGAGCGGGCCGATCAGCGAGAACCTGTCGTTCCGCTTCTACGGCAACGCGAGCAAGACCGAGGCCGACGCGCTCGACCTCAATGCGGAGTACGCCACCGGCGTGACGCCGCCGGCCGGTCGTGAAGGCGTGCGCAACAAGGACGCCAACGCCCTCGTGCGCTGGGACCTCAACGACGACCACGTCGTCGAGTTCGAGGGCGGCATGAGCCGGCAGGGCAACATCTACGCGGGCGATCGCGCCGTGAGCGGCGGTGGCAGCGACCTGCTGACCGAACTCGCCAACGCGGGCGCGGAGACCAACGTCATGCTCCGCAACACGGCATCGGTGACGCATCGCGGCCGTTACGGCGAGATCTCGTCGCGCCTCACGCTGTCGGGCGAGGCGACCAACAACAAGCGGCTCGACGAAGGCCTCGCCGGCAGTTCGGAGGGCAGCATCAACGGCGGCCTGTGGTCGACCTCGCGACTGCGCAACACCGCGCTCGACGGCGAGCTCAACGTGCCGACCACGCTCGCCGGCACGAGCAACATCTGGACGTTCGGCTTCGAATACGCCGACAACCGCCTCGAAGATCCGTTTTCGGTGTCGCAGACCGGCGGCAACGGCGGCGGCATCGGCGGGCTCGATCCGGATCGCGCCGGCGGCAAGGCCGATGCGCAGACCGCCGCCGTCTACGTCGAGGACAACATCTACGCCGGCGACGACTGGATCATCACGCCGGGCCTGCGCGCCGACCATCACAGCCAGTTCGGCAACAACCTGAGCCCGAGCCTCAACGTGCAGTACCGTTTCGCCGACGACTGGATGGTCAAGGGCGGCGTCGCGCGCGCATTCAAGGCGCCGAACCTCTACCAGTCCAACCCGAATTACCTCTACTACACGATGGGCAACGGCTGCCCGAACAGCTTCCCGAGCATGGGCGCGGGCTGCTACGTGCAGGGCAACGCGAACCTCGATCCCGAGACCAGCGTCAACAAGGAAATCGGTGTCGAGTGGGCTCCGGCGAGCGGCCATCATGCGTCGCTGACCTATTTCCACAACGACTACGACAACAAGATCAGCGCGGGCTACGTGCCGATCGGCGTCACGATCGGTGGAACCGGCCGCATCTTCGAGTGGGAGAACGCGCCGAAGGCCGTCGTGCAGGGCTTCGAGGGCAACCTCGTGATCCCGCTGCTCGGCGATGCGGGCGACGTGCTCAAGTGGAACACCAACGTCACCTACATGATCGAGAACGAGAACAAGACCACGGGCCAGCCGCTGTCGGTCATTCCCGAGTACACGGTCAACACGTCACTCGACTGGCAGGCCACGGCGAAGCTCTCGCTGCTGCTGACCGGCACGTTCTACGGGGAACAGGAGCCGGCCGGCGCGAACATCAACAACGACCCGCTGACCGGCGACTACCTGAGCACGCGCGGGCCGTACAGCATCTGGGGCGTGAGCGGCCGCTACCGCATCAACGAGAAGCTGAGCATCGGCGCGGGCATCAACAACCTCGCCGACAAGCGCCTGTTCCGCGAAGCCAACAGCAATGCGTCGGGCGCGGCGACCTACAACGAGCCCGGTCGCGCGTACTTCGCCTCGCTCAACGTCGGGTTCTGACGACACGCTGGATGCTGCAGTCCGGACCGCCACGTCCTGACGTGGTGGTTCCGGAAGCGACGTCGCCTGCCGTCGCGACGCGACCCATCGCTGCAACGTGCGACTGCAAGGTCGCGGGAGCCACGATCGATGCACGACCTTTCCACGGGCTATCCCGATGCGGTCGCCTATCCGGACACGTTCCAGCGCGAGCTCATGCCGACGTGGCTGCGCTCGACGACTGCGGCGCTCGGCTTCGGTTGCCCGGATCTGCGCGCCGGCTACCACGTGCTCGAGCTCGGTTGCGGCGGCGGGCTGAGCACACTCGTCGCGGCCGCATGCAACCCGGAGGGCCGCTTCACGGGTGTCGATGTCGATGCGCGCCAGGTCGCGCGTGCGAAGGCGCGTGCGGCGGCGCTCGGACTCGACAACGTGGACTTCATCGCCGCGGATCTGCGCCACGCGTCGCTGCCCGAGGGTTCCGAAGACGTGGACTTCATCGTGTCGCACGGCCTGTGGTCGTGGGTCGCGGCCGATGTACGCGAGGCCTTCGTCGCGATCGTGCGCGAAAGGCTCGCGCCGGGCGGGCTCGTCGCGCTCGGCTACATGAGCCATCCCGGCGCGGCGCAGACACAGGCCTTGCATCGCCTGCTGCGTGAATGCGCGCGGCATGTGCAGGGCGATGCGGTCACGCAGGTGGTCGCGGGGCTCGAGCTGCTCGGTCGTCTCGCCGACGCGGGAGCGGGCTTCTTCGTCGAGCATCCGGGTGCACGCGCGCAGCTCGAGGCGATGCGCCGCGAGCGTCCCGAGTACCTCGTGCACGAGTTCCTCGCCGAGCATCGCGAACCGCAGCACGTCGCCGACGTCATGCGCGCGTTCGCGGGTGTCGGTTGCGCCTGGATCGGCAGCGCGACGCCGCTCGAGAACATCGATGTGGCGTCGGTGCCCGGTGCGGTGCAGCCGCTGCTGCGCCAGTTGCCACCGGGGCCGTTCGCCGAGACCACACGCGACCTTGCGCGCAACCAGAGCCTGCGTCGTGACCTGTTCCAGAAGCGCGCCGAACGCCTCGCACCCGAGGCGCGCATGGCCGCACTCGACGCGATCACCTACGCCGCCTTGCCCGGCGCGCCGCAGGGCGGGGATCTCGTGTTCGATACGCGCATCGGCCCTGTGCCGGGACCGGCAGAGCGTTTCGGTCCCGTACTCGCGGCACTCGCGCGACGGCCGCACCGCTTCGGCGAGCTGCGCGCGCTGCCCGCGTACGCGGAGCGTCCCGGCGTGTTGAACCAGGTCGTGCAGATGCTGGTCTGGGCAGGTCTCGCGCATCCGTTGCGCGACACGCCATCGATGCGTGCGCTGCCGCCCGTTGCGCTCGAAGGCGTGACGCTGCTCGATGCGGCGGGTACTGCACTCGTGCGCGCTCCAGCGTGAGCGTCCGGGCATCCGATGCATCGGTGTCGAACGGCGTGTCGTATCGCCGCATGCCGTGCAGCAGTGACGCCTGACACGCGACGTCGACGTGTGGAGCGGGCACGTTGACCTTTCCATCGCATACCGCGACGCCTTCCATTCCGTCACCGCGAGCCTCACGCAAGCCATGCCATCGAATCCTCCCGACACGACATCCGCCTGGCGCGACACGCCCGAACGCTACGGTCGCATCAGCCGCATCCTGCACTGGAGCATGGCGCTGCTGCTCCTGTGGCTGTTCACGGGCATGATCCTCAAGAATGCGCTGGGCCTGCATCCGCGTGACTCGTGGATCGTCGGCTCGCACGCGAGTTTCGGCGTGATCGCGTGGTGCCTCATGCTCGTGCGCGGCGCGTGGGCGCTCGCGAACCTGCATCGTCGACCGTCGTACGGTGAAGGGCGCGTCGCACGACTCGCCAGCCTCGGCCATCTCGGCCTCTACGTGCTCATGTTCCTCGTGCCGACGCTCGGCCTGCTGCGCCAGTTCGGCAGCGGGCGCGCATTCGCGCTGTTCAACACGATCCCGGTGTTCGGCGCAGGCGAGCCCGTGCAAGGCCTCGTCGACGCGGTCAACGCGACGCGCGATGCGATCGGCTTCTCGGTGCACGGCCTGCTCGCATGGACGATGCTCGCGCTCATCGTCGGTCACCTCGTGATGGTCGTCGTGCATCACGTCGTGTGGAAGGACGGCACGCTGCGTCGCATGGTGGGTGCGTCACGCGCGGCATAGGTGCCTGAGCGACGTCCTGTCGCGACGGGGCGTGATCATCGATCGTGTTGAACGTGCCCTCACCCCCGACCCCTCCTTCGCAAGGGGAGAGGGGGGCCGGTCGGCGCGATGCGGGTTGACGGCGTTCGGTCTTCGGCATTGGTGCAAAAGGGCGGATGCGACAGGGGTATCGCGTCCGTCGGCATCGCGTTCGGGAAGATCGCGACGCTTTTCTCCCCTCTCCCCTCGCGCGAGAGGGGTTGGGGGAGAGGGGGCTCCTCGAACGCCGCGCGGTCTGCATGTCCGACCCTGCGCAAGCGCCGGCGGCTGACGCGCGGCGCTCAGTCCAGCGTCGAACCGCGCAACGCGCGCACCTCTCCCGGCGCGATCGCGGTCGCCTCGTTGCCCCAGCTCGAACGCACGTGGTTGAGCACGTCGGCGATCTGCGCGTCGTCGAGTACCTGCGAAAACGGCGGCATCGAATGCGGCCTGGGATTGCCGGGCGTGGTCGGCGGGATGCCGCCCGCGAGGACGAGGCGGATGCTGTTCACGGGATCGTCCGCGACGACGTGCGGATTGCCCGCGAGCGGCGGGTAGTCGAGTCCGCGGCCGCGGCCGTCGTCGCCGTGGCAGCTTTCGCAATGCTCGGCATAGAGGCGACGCCCCGCCGTACCGACCACGCGGCCCGCGGCATGGCGCTGGCGCAGGTCACGCTCGGTCGCCGACATCACCGGCGCGGGCGCCGCGGGCACGGTCTTGAGGTAGGTCGCCATCGCGACCGCGTCGTCCTCGCGCAGGTGGCGCAGGCTCACGTAGATCACTTCGGCCATCGGACCGTAGGCGGCGCCGTGTTTGGACACGCCGTGGCGCAGATAGCCTGCGAGATCGTCGACGCTCCAGCGTGCGAGGCTGTTCGTGTCGAGCGGCGGTGCGTACCAGTTCTGGCCGAGGATGCGGCCGCCGGCGAGGTAGCGGTCGGCCGGCAGCGAGGCCATCGCACCGCGGCCGCTGTGGCACATCGCGCAGTGGCCGAGACCGTCGACGAGGTAGCGGCCGCGGTTCCACGCCTCGGACTGCGACGGCTCCGGCGTGAACGGGTGCGGGCGGTGGAACAGCATGCGCCACGCGAGCAGCAGGCGGCGCGAACTCGCCGGGAAATCGAGGGCATTCGGCGTGCGCGGGGCGTCGACCGCGGGCAGCTGGCGCAGGAATGCGAACAGCGCGGCGAGGTCTTCGTCGGTAAGGCGCTTGAAGTGGTCGAACGGAAACGCCGGGTAGAGCAGGCCTTCGCGGCTCGCACCTTCACGCATCGCGTGGCGGAACTCGGCGAGCGACCAGTCGCCGAGGCCGGTCGTGGCGTCGGGTGTGAGGTTGGTCGAGTACAGCGTGCCGTAGTCGGAGCGGAACGCGCGACCGCCGGCGTACGGCGTGCCGCCGCGCGTCGTGTGGCAGGTCACGCAGTTGCCGAGGCGCGCGAGGTATTCGCCGTGCGCGAGCGTGGCTGCATCGGTCGCGACCGGCGTGGCATCGCCTTGCGGCACGCGCAGGGCCGCGAAACCGCCCTGTGCGTGGAACAGCACGCCGCCGACGACCGCGATGAGCGCGACGAACGGGAACAGGATCGCGAGCTTGAGCAGGCGCAGTTTCGTCGAGGCTTTCATCGCACAGCCTCCACGGGCAGGTCGCCGCAGGCGAGCGGCAGCACGCGCGTACCGGCCGCTGCGGGACGTTCGCCGTCGGGAGCGGCCTGGCGTGACAGCCACGTCGCGACGATGCGCAGGTCGGTCGGTTCGAGCTTGCGGGCGATCGACGCCATGCAGTCGGGCGCGGTCGACTGGCGCACGCCGGTGATCCAGCCGCCGAACTGGGCAATGATGTACTCGGTCGGCAAGCCGACGAGCGCAGGCACGCCGGGCTCGAGCCCGGCCAGCGCGCGACCATGACAGGCCGAGCATGCGGGAAGCCCTTTCGCGGGATCACCGTCGAAAACCAGTTGGCGCGCGCGCGCGACATCGGCGTCACGCATCGGCGTGCCCGATTCGGCCTGCTTCACGATCGGCGGCTGTGCCGCGTACCAGTCGGCGACCTCGGCGAGCCAGGCATCGTCGAGGTATTGCATGAGGTAGATCATCTGCGCGTAGTGGCGCTTGCCGTCGCGGAACGCGCGCATCTGCTCGAGCAGGTAGCCGGCGGGTTTGCCGGCGAGGTGCGGGACGTACTCGGCACCGTGCGCACCCTGGCCGCGATCACCATGGCAGACGGCGCAGCCGGCGAGGCGCTCGCGCATGCCGGCATCGGCATCGTCGGCACGTGCGTGACCCGGCATCGTGAAGCCGGCGAGTGCGATCACGACCACAAGGGCGTTCGCGATCCGAGACAGGAAGGGCTGGGAAGACATGGTGTGGAGAGGCTTCGTCATCGTGTCGGTGCGTGGCGGCGTCACGTCGCGCGCGAGGCGGCGGCGAGCCGGCCCAGCGTCGCGATCGCGGCGTCGACGCGGGCATCGAACGGATGCCCGCAGTTGAGGCGCAGGCAGTGCCGGAAGCGGCCCTGCAGCGAGAAGACCGGGCCCGGCGCGACGCTGATGCCGTGCGACAGCGCGTGGCGGTGCACGTCGAGCGCATCGACGTGCGCGGGCATCTCGACCCAGATGAAGTAGCCGCCGGCCGGTCGCGTCGCGCGCGTGCCTTCGGGGAAGTGCCGCGCGATCGCGCGCATCATCTCGCCCTGCTGCACCGACAAGGCGTGGCGCAGCTGCCGCAGGTGGCGGTCGTAGCCGCCTTTCTCGAGATAATTCGCGAGCGTGGCCTGGGTCGGCGCCGCGGTGGCGATGCTGGTCGACAGCTTGAGCCGGGCGACGTCGCGCACGTGGCGGCCCGCAGCGGCCCAGCCGATGCGCCAGCCCGGCGCGAGGCATTTCGAGAACGACGAGCAGTGCATGACGATGCCGTCGCGGTCGAACGCCTTCGCGGGCGTCGGCCGGCGCGCGCCGTAGTAGAGCTCGCCGTAGACGTCGTCCTCGATCAGCGGCACCGCGTGGCGCGTGCACAGCTCGACGAGCGCGCGCTTGCGTTCGTCGGCCATGAGCGCGCCGAGCGGGTTCTGGAACGTCGTCATGAGCCAGCAGGCCTTCGGCTTGTGGCGCGTGAACACGCGTTCGAGGGCGTCGAGGTCGACGCCTTCGCGCGGATGCGTCGGCACCTCGATGGCCTGCAGGCCGTTGCGCTCGAGCGCCTGCAGCGCGCCGTAGAACGTCGGCGACTCGATCACGACCGCGTCACCGGGGCGCGTGACCGCCATGAGGCAGAGGTTGAGCGCCTCGAGCGCACCGTTGGTCACGACGATGTCGTCGGCGCGCACGTGCAGGCCGTCGGCGAGGTAGCGCAGCGCGATCTGGCGGCGCAGCGCGGCGTTGCCGGGGCCGAGATCGTCGACGCTGGCCCAGGGATCGAGCCGGTGCACGGTCGAGGCCATGACGCGCGCAAGGCGCGGCAGCGGGAACAGCAGCGGACTCGGGAATGCCGAACCGAGCGGCACGACTTCGCGCGCGCGCGTCGCCTCGAGGATCTCGAACACGCGCGCGCCGAGGTCGACGGGCCGGCTGCCCTCGTCGGGCTGCGAGGCCGTCTCGGGTTCGGCCGGCAGCGTGCGCGGGCCGGCGGTGACGTAGTAGCCGGAGCGGTCGCGTGCGCGGATCAGGCCGCGCGCCTCGAGCAGGTAGTAGGCATGGAACACCGTCGACGGGCTGACCTCGCGCGAGCGGCTGGCCTGGCGTACTGACGGCAGGCGATCGCCCGGGCGCAGCACGCCGTCACGGATCGAATCGGCGATCTCGTCGGCGAGGTGTTCGTAGCGCTTGGCGGCGGCCGTCGGCATGGCGGCATTGTCCGCGCCTCGATCTGATCGGAACAGATGCAGGATTGGTGAAAAACACCATATCAGTTGGATGTGTGTCGCCCGGGCGCCCCGATTCGCCCGCGTTTCGGCCGATCCCGCCGCGGCCCGGCCCGCCGCGCGCGCTGGAATGCCGCCATCCCGCCATCGGAGGAGGTGATTCATGTCGTTGAGAGACGGACAAGGTGCGACGCTCAAGGCGCTCGGCGTGGGGTTCCTCGGCCTGCTCATGCTGATCCCGCTGCTGCAGGTGCGCCTGCTCATCGAGGAACGCGAGGGCCTCGAACAGGAGTCGCGCGCGACGATCGCCTCGCGCTGGGGCGGCGAACAGGTCGTCGGCGGCCCCGTGCTCGTCGTGCCGGTGCGCACGCAGGTGCAGAACGACAAGGGCTGGAGCGCGGTCGTGGTCAACCACTACCTGCTGCCCGACACGCTGCGCATCGGCGGCAGCCTCGCCACCGAGCGGCGTCGCTACGGCATCTACGAGACGCCGGTCTACACGGGCGATCTCGAGGTGTCCGGGCATTTCGAGACCGCGGCGCTGGTCGCGCTCGGCAGCGGCGGTGGCGAGCCGTTGTGGGCCGATGCGCGGCTGCGCGTGCCGGTCTCGGACGTTCGCGGCATCCGTCGCATCTCGGCGATGCGCGTCGCCGGGCGCGAGTTCGCATTCGGTCCCGGCGGAGACGTCGGCGGCATGTCGGCGACCGAGGTCGCGCTGCCGCTCGCCGACCACGAGGCCGAGCGCATCGCGTTCGCCTACGACATGCGCCTCGCCGGCACCGCGCTCATGCGCTTCCTGCCGCTCGCGCGCCAGACCGATGTCTCGCTCACCGCGCCGTGGCCCGATCCGGGCTTCACGGGCGCGTTCCTGCCGACCCGCCACGCGATCGACGAAAAGGGTTTCGAGGCGCAGTGGCAGGTGCTCGACCTCAACCGCTCGTTCGGCCAGCACTGGCGCGAGGGCACGATCAGCTTCGGCGCGCTCGATGCGGCCGCGTTCGGCGTCGAGCTGTACCAGCCTGCGGGCACCTACCAGCGCAACGAGCGCGCCGGCAAGTACGGCATCCTGTTCGTCGCGCTGACGTTCGTCGCGCTGTTCCTGTTCGACGCGCTCGGGCGCTGGCGCGTGCACCCCGTGCAGTACCTGCTGGTCGGCCTGGCGCTGTGCACGTTCTACGTGGTGCTGCTGGCGCTGTCGGAACAGATCGGCTTCGGTCCTTCGTACGCGATCGCGGCCTGCGCGGTCATCGGCATCGTCGCGGGCTATGCGGCCGCGGCATCGCGGCGGCGCAGCGCGGGTGCCGCGCTCGGCGCGTTGCTGGCGGGCGTCTACGTGCTGCTGTACGGCCTCGTTATCAGTGAACAGTACTCGCTGCTCATGGGCGCGATCGCGCTGCTCGCCGCCGTCGGCCTGCTCATGTACCTGACCCGCCGCGTGGACTGGTACGCTCTCGGCCCCGTCGTCGCGCCGCAGCCGGTGCCGCCTCCCGCCCCGCGCGCCGCCATGGAGTCCGCATGAACCTCCTCGCCATCGAAACCGCCACCGAGGGTTGCTCGGTGGCCTTGCTGGCCGGCGACGAGCTCGTCGTGCGCAGCGAGATCGCACCGCGCCGCCACGCCGAACTGCTGCTGCCGATGTGCGACGCGGTCCTCGCCGAGGCGGGCCTGTCGCGCCGCAGCCTCGATGCGATCGCGGTCGGCCGCGGACCCGGTGCATTCACGGGCGTGCGTCTCGCGATCTCGGCCGCGCAGGGCATCGCGCTCGCGCTGCACCTGCCGGTCGTGCCGGTGTCGTCGCTGGCCGCGCTCGCGATGGATGCACCGATCGAACACGGCCACATCCTCGCCGTGATCGACGCGCGCATGGGCGAAATCTACGCGGGCACGTTCCGTCGCACCGCCGACGGGCTCGTCGAGGCGAGCGGGCCCGAGACGGTCGGCCCTGCCTCGGGCCTCGCCGTGCACGGCCACCACGCCTGGGCCGTCATCGGCACGGGTTGGGATACCTACGCCGAGGTGATCGCGGGCCGGCTCGACACGCCGCCCGCGTGGACCGCCGGCCAGCGTTTCCCCCAGGCCGCGGCGGTCGCCCGTCTCGCCATGCCGCGCCTGCGCGATGGCGAAGGCCTCGCGCCCGAACTCGCGCTGCCGGTCTACCTGCGCGACAAGGTCGCGCTCACGAGCGAGGAGCAGCGGCGCGCGCGTGCTTAATCCAAGGATTGGAAATCGATTCGTCCAGCGCGGTTAGCAACTGTGAGTTCACGGAAAGACGCTTTGCGTCCATGAAGGCAGCTGCAGCGGTTGTACCGCTGCAGCTGCGTGAACTCATTCAATCGAAGTACGCCAGGATGGCATCTTTGGTAGTCGAAACATGTTTGAAATTACCTACAGCGCTCATCACGGCTTTGATCGTGTGTGTGCCAGGAGCGAGAGGTGCAGAGTTCGGCCCCGAAGCTGAAAGATAGGACGCAGTCAAAACGCGCCTGCTGACGCTATCTGGTGAGGCCAGCACTTGGACGCCATAACTACCTCTGTCGACACCATCGATGTTGATGGCGAGGAACGTGGTTCCACCGCCATCGCTAGGATCGCCTTGAATGGGAGCTTTGGCCGTAAAATATATGATTCCGTTATGACCGGGTGGTACGGTTATGGTTGTCTGTGCGACAGTAACTGGGGTCCCGGTCGGTAGGCACGGACTTCCTGAAGTCGAGGATATACATTGATAATTGTAGCTGGCGCAATTCTGGCTCGCACTCGCAACGACTCCGGCCATGCTCATGCCAGAAAGCGTTATCAACCTCGTATTACTTCCGGCTCTGTAGCAGACACCGTTTTCGCTTGTGTCGAATGCCAACTCGCCCATCGCAAGGTTGAATTGCTTGGAGCTGTTCGCTGCGATCGTGTCATAAGCGTGAAGATAGAACGGGGCATGCTTTTCAGCGCCATGCCAAAGGTCGTTGGTAGCCTGAGTACCACTGTCGATGTTCACGCATTGAGAAGTCCCACTGCGGATGATCCAGGAGGCGTCACCCTCTCCGTAGGTAATGAACGGTGGGGTCTGAGTATCATTTGAGGAGCACGAAACATATGCCCGACCAGATCCAAGACTTATTACTTTAGCTTGGCTATTGGTTGTGTTTGCTACCGAATGGCTAAGAACATCGACGAATGGTTTGTTCGCTCCATCACCTAGCACCAGGCTAGGGGGGTGATATGTATTTACGTCGATATGCGGACCGTCTGCATTGAGCACGCTCTGGACGCTTGTAGGAGCTGGATTCGTCATCACCGATAAGTTGGATCCGGCTCCGACGTAAAAACTTCCTGGACTTGCTCCGCCATTCGAGGCTATCAGCTCGATGAGATTGTTGCCTGCCTGGAGAGTTACGAGTCCTATAGTGTTGAAACTATGCTGCTGTGGGTTGCTGCTCGAAGATGCGCTCCAGTCAATCGTGGAGTCCGACGCAACGCCGGTTGCCCCGTTGACTCTAATGGTCATGCTTGCGAGGCCGGGCGAGTTCGGAAAATATCTACCGTCGGAAGTAATGAGTGTCTTGGGCTTTATCCTGTCCGCAGGATCAACATAGACGTTGGTGCTCAGAACTACGATTGGCGTCGTACCACTGATGAACCTGTCTTGCGCGAGCTGAACGTATTTCGAATCAATCGACGCACACCACGATGCTTGAGAAAATAGCGCTGCGGCAAAGCAGAATATCATTCTCACGATAAATCCCTTCTATCCACGGTGGATTTTTATTCCAAGCGGCAATGACTTCTTTTTGATTTCTCGATAACTTGCATCCTTGTTCTTACTGGGAAGGTGACGTCCGTTTATCATCTATCGCACTATAGCGTTTTCTCTGATCGTTTCAGGAGGCGTCGGCTAGAAATCGGCTTTTAAGGAGGCAGAAGGCTCGCTCGTCTCCTCCCTGTGACGCAGGGTCGGAGAAGTGTGTGTCGCCAACGGTTACAAAATCGAGAATGTCCCAGCCGGTCCTGTCAATGATTCTCCGCAGGCCCTCCTCCGAGAAGATCCAGTAATTGGTGGGGTCGTTGTTGGTTTCCGTGGGTGCCACGAGGTACGCCGCCGGAATCGAGCGGATTTCGACTCTTTCACGGTTGAGCCTTCCGTCACTGCGCGCGCCCTTGGCGACGTTGTAGCGCGCGATGCGTGTGCTGAGCACGGCATGTTTGGCGAGGCGCGCGAGGCTCTCCAGCGCGTTGTAAGGGTTTTTGAGGTGATAGAAGATGCCGAGGAAGAAGGCGAGGCCGTAGCGTTCGCCCGGCAGATCGAAACGCGCGTCGAGATCGACTTCGTGGATCGACACCGATGAGCCCAGGTGATCCTTCAGGAGTCTCACGCCCCTGCAGCTGTTGAAGTTGGTCGGCGGATAGTCGATGACATCCGCATTGAGGCCGAGAGACTCGAGGAAGAATGCGGAGTCGCCGTCGGCGGCACCGATGTCGGCTACCGGAGAGCCGCCGGCCAGTTCGAGCAGGCGGCGGCGATCACCGGTCAGCAGCCTCTCGAGATGGTTGAAGTTCGACAGCGTGCCGTACGGATACCACCCGAAGTCGGGCGATAGCGCGTTCTTCTTCTCGGAGAGCTCCCTCTCGTAGGTCCGGGCGGCTCGTGCGATCTCAGAAATGTCCATCGAGGTCTTCCAATTTTCGGGATGTCGGGTAGTGACGGGTTCAAGCGTTCTCACGTCGCATTCGGCGTCAATCACCAGCCGTGATCGTCGTGGTGCGCACGGCAGGTGACAGCGTCGCGCTCGTAGGCGACGCTGTACCCGATCGCGTGTCCAGAACGACGATCCGGTACGTCGTTTCAGGTGAGTAGTCGTGGATGTAACCGTCGAAACCACGCTTGACGACGCCGATCTTCCACATGCTCGTGCTCTCGTAGCCGACGAAGCTCCTCGCAAGGAAGCCGCGGACCCGCTGTTCGGCGTCGACGATCGCGAGCGATCGGGCGCCATGCCACGCTTCGACTCCCGACTCGACGACGCCTTCGACATGTCCCGCGGGTTTGCCGTCACGCATGTCGGTCTTCATGTCGACCCGCACAATCCGGAGCTCCATCGGCGAAGCATCGCCCTCGACAGTGATGCGTTGATCGAGCGATCGGGACTCGTCCGGCGCGAACATCGCGAGTCGATGTTCGCGGAACAGTTCCAGGGCATGTAGTCGATGCGACCATCGCGCGGCGTCGTCGTCGGGGTGGTGCTCTGCCAGCATGACATTCGATCGCGCCGCCGCGCCCGAAGCGATGCTTATTCTGGATACGGTGGCGCCCCAGCCGAACCAAGCCCGGTGGGTCGGAATCAGCATGACGGCGGCAATGACAACTACCGTGACCGTTCCCCATCGTGTGGTTGCCGAACGGTCCAGCCTGCACATCGCGATCAGCGCGCATCCGAGCCAGAAAAGGCAGGGCCAGATGAGGTACCTGTCGGCGAATATCTGATCCGGATTGGCTTCCAGATAGCCGAGGCGCCCAACGCCGATGATCAAGGATGTGGCGCCCCCGAACAGTGCGAGTCCCGTGCCGACGCCCTCGGCAAGTGCCGGCGTTCTACCGCGTGCGAGGGATGCCACGATGGAGAAAGCGACGAAGGTGAAGCCCGCGATGCCGATCGCGAAGGCGCCTCGAGTGCGCCAGTCGATGCCGAGTGTGGTGTGTCCGGCATTGGCGCTCCATTTGAGGGCGCTCAAGATGGGGTCGTGGTCCGCACGATCGGCCAGCCATACGTGCAACGGCGGATCCGCCAACCCCAGCCATGCATTGATCCAGGGTGAAGCGATCCAGCGGGCCGCCATCTGGATGCTGTCCAGCGGGCGGAAGTCCAGCACTCCGCGAACACCTCCGTCGCCGGGGAGCACCCAGAGATACACGACGAGTGTCACGACCATGGTCGCGGCCGGCAGCGCCATCCACCTGTAGGGTAGCCGGTTCAGCGCCATCAGCAGAATGACGGCAGGAAAGAGGGCGATGCCTGGGCCGAAACAGAACGTCGCGATCACGCAGCAGCTCGTTGCAACCCCGATCCATCGGAGACCTGACGTATCGTTGACGCGTTGAACCGCGAGCGACCCTGCGACGACGCAAAGCGTCAGCAAGTACGCGTGAACGAGCTCATTCCCATGCAGAAGCATGCGGGCGTTGGCAAGCCAGAACACCGCCATGCATGCGGCTGCCACGCCTGACGCACGGATCGGCAGTGAAAGCGTCGTCTTGTCCCTCCACACGGCACTCGCCGCGAGCAGCATCGTGAGGAACGCGAACAATGCTCCGAATGCGATCTGCATCGACTGGTCGGCCGCGAGCCAGTGGATCTCGGCAACCCTGATGAGGGCAGGGAAGATCGGCCTGTGTCCGTTCTCGAGCTGGATAATGTTCTGGGGAAACGGACGCTCGATGTAATCCGCGTACAGGCGGTACTGGTCGAACATCGGCTCCGGCCACGCGTAGTAGGCGATCGCATAGAGACCCGTGTAGACGAATCCAGCGGCAACGAGAAGAAGCGCGAGAGCTGAAGTGCGATGGACGGCATCGCGCACGCGATACCGGTTCTCAAGATGCATGGACAAGCATTCCCTGCGGGTCGTCGGACTCTTCGAGGTTGGTGGAAAGCACGAGGCGGTGCAAGTGTTCCAGGCATCGCGAGGGCAAGTCGCGCGCAAGTCGCGGTTCTTTGATGACGACCCGTCAAGCCGGAGAGCATCCACTCATCATGAGCAAATGGATACCCGAGCGAAGCTGAGGAACGCCGTGAATTGCATTTCGCCAGCACGACCCGGTCGGGGGTGCAGAGGCGTCACGTCGACGCGTTCGACTCGGACTGCAAGGCGATCGGCAACGGAAGGCTTCCGATCGCAGCGGCGAGCTCTTCGCGGCAGCCGGACTTGAGCAGTGCGGGCGCGTGCCGGCGCAGCTCGCGCCGATCGAGCGCATTGACGGCTTCGCGCACCTCGAGGATGAGGCCCGGGTGCATGCTGAAGCTGGTGAGGCCGAGTGCGAGCAGCAGGGCGGTGTGGCGCGTCTCGCCGGCCATTTCGCCGCACAGCGTGACGGGGCGGCCTGCACGGCGGCCGACCGTGATCACGTGGGCGAGCAGCTTGAGCACGGCGGGGTGCAGCGGGTCGTAGAGCGTGCCGAGTTCGTCGTTGTTGCGGTCGACCGCGAGCGTGTACTGCACGAGGTCGTTGGTGCCGATCGATACGAAGTCGAGGTACTGGATCATCGACGGCAGTGCGATCGCCGCGGCCGGCACCTCGATCATCGCACCGAGTTCGACGTGGTCGGCGATCGCGTGGCCTTGCGCGCGCAGCTCCTGTGCGCACTCGCCGAGCAGGCGACGCACGGTGTGGACTTCCTCGATGCAGCTGATCATCGGCACGAGCACGCGCACGGGCCCGTACGCGGTCGCGCGCAGGATCGCGCGCAGCTGCGTGTACATGAGCTGCGGCGTGCGCAGCGACAGGCGCACGCCGCGCACGCCGAGCGCGGGGTTCGGCTCGTCGCGCAACGCGAGACCGGCGCCGTCGACCTTGTCGGCGCCGAGGTCGAGCGTGCGGATCGTCGCGGGCAGGCCGCCCATGCCGAGCACGACGTCGCGGTAGGCGAGGAACTGCTCCTCCTCGCCCGGGGGATCACGGCGCTGCAGGAACAGGAATTCGGTGCGGTACAGGCCGATGCCCGAGGCGCCGCAGGCACGTGCCTGGGCGACGTCGGAAGCGAGTTCGGCATTCGCGTGCAACTGGATCGGCACGCCGTCGAGCGTGCGCGTCTCGGCCGTGCGCAGACGCGACAGGCGCTTGTCCTGCTGCGCCATCTCGCGCTGCCACTGGCGGTAGCCGGCGAGATCCTGCGCGGTCGGGTGGACGATGACCTCGCCGCTGTCGCCGTCGACGAGCACGAGGTCGCCGTCGCGCAGGTGCGAGAGTGCATCGTGCGCGCCGACGACCATGGGCAGGCGCATCGAGCGCGCGAGGATCGCGCTGTGCGAGAGCGTGCTGCCGGCGCTGAGCACGAGGCCGAGCAGGCCGTGCTCGGCCAGCGGCACGAGTTCGGCCGGCGCGACCGTGTCGCTGACCAGCACCTCGCCGACGCGCGAGGCGAGCTTGCGCTCCTCGACACTGGATTCGCGCGCGAGCGCGCCCTGCACGCGGCCGATGACGTGCTCGATGTCCTCGCGGCGGCTGCGCAGGTAGGCGTCGTCCATCGCCTCGAACACGGCGACGAGGCTGTCGCGCTGCAGCTTGAGCGCGGCGCTGGCGCGGTAGTGGCCCTTGCCGATGAGGTCGTGCAGGCCGCGCACGAACTCCGGATCCTGCAGGATCAGGCTGTGCGCATCGATGAATTCGGCGACCTCGCGTGCGAGCGGGCCGTCGAGCTTGTCGCGCAGCGCGCGCAGCTCCGCCAGCGCGACCGTCAGCGCGGCGTCGAGGCGTTCGAGTTCGTCGGCGACCTCGGCATGGTCGAGCGGGGTCTCGTCGACGAGGAATCGGCTGGGCTGCTCGAGGCGAGCGCGTCCGAGCGCCTTGCCACGCGATGCACCGCTGCCGGTGAGAATGAGTCGCACTCGCGGTCCTTGTCCGTTGAGCCGTGCGCTCCCTGTACGCGCGGCGGGTCGGGAATGTCGTTCGTTACTGGCCCTCGTCGAACTTGCGCTCGAAGAGGTCGACGAGCGCCGCGATCGCGGCTTCCTCGTCGGGACCCTCGGCGCGCAGGCGGATGACCGAGCCGAGCCCGGCCGCGAGCATCATGACGCCCATGATGCTCTTCGCATTGACCTCCTTGCCGCGGTGGATCATGAACACGCTGGACTGGAAGCCGTGCAGGGTCTGCACGAGCTTGGCCGAGGCGCGCGCATGAAGGCCGAGCTTGTTGCTGATGGTGATGTCCTGTTCAAGCATGGTCGATGAAGATTCCTCCGCGCCCGCCGGTGGCCGCCGTCTGGGCGAGCTCGTCGAGCGATTGTTCGGGATAGTTGAGCACGCGCAGCAGCATCGGCAGGTTGAGGCCGGAGACGCAGTGCGTGTTGAGGCCGAGCGACGGCATGCGTTGGGCCACGTTGCACGGTGTGGCACCGTAGAGGTCGGTCAGCACGAGGACGCCGTCGCCCTCGTCGAGGCCGCGCGCGTGCGCGGCGGCATCACGCAGCGTGTGTTCGGGATCGGCGCTGGCGCCGACCTCGAGCACGTCGAGCGGCATCGGCAGCTTGCCGAGCACGTGGCGCGCGGCACCGACGAGCGCCTCGCCCATCGCCTCGTGCGTCATCAGGAGAACACCGACACTCATCGCAGGGACCCCGGGACGCCATTGCCCTGCCGTGCAGCGTACCCGAGTGCGTGCACCGGCGGGAGGGGGCTGCGACGGCGGGTCATTCGAGCTCGCGGTGGTAGGTCAGCACCTGCTCGTAGCTGCCGCGGAAGTGCTCTGCGAGGCGTTCGACGAGGTGGACCGAGCGGTGGCGGCCACCGGTGCAGCCGATGCAGGTGGTGACGTAGCTGCGGCCTTCGCTGCGGAAGCGCGGCAGCCAGGTGTCGAGGAACGTGCGCAGCTGCTCGAGGAACAGCGCGGCGTCGTCCTGCGCCTCGAGCCAGGCGCGCACCGGCGCATCGCGCCCGGTCAGCGGACGCAGCTGGGCGTTCCAGTGCGGGTTCGGCAGGCAGCGCGCGTCGAACACGAAGTCGGCATCGGTCGGCACGCCGCGCTTGTAGGCGAACGATTCGAACAGCAGCGTGAGCGCGCCGGCCGACATGCCGAGTTCGGCGATGACGAGGCGGCGCAGCTGGTGGACGTTGAGCTCGCTCGTGTCGATGACGCGGTCGGCGATCGCCGCGGTCGGCTGCATGAGCTTGCGCTCGACCGCGATCGCGCCCGCCAGGCCGAGGCCGTCGCCCGACAGCGGATGGCGACGGCGCGTCTCCGAATAGCGCTTGATGAGGACGTCGTCGCGCGTGTCCAGGAACACGAGCTCGTACTCGATGCCGACCTCGGCGAGGCCTGCGAGCACGCCGGGCAGGCGGTCGAGGTCGTCGGCGCGGTTGCGCACGTCGACACCGACCGCGAGCTTGGGGTGCAGGCCCGCATCCTCGCTGACCGCGCGCACGAACGCGGGCATCAGCGCGCTGGGCAGGTTGTCGACGCAGTAGTAGTCGAGGTCCTCGAGCGTGCGCAGCGCGACCGACTTGCCCGAGCCGGACAGGCCGCTGACGACGATGAGGCGGGTCTTGCCGGTCGCTTCGCTCATGGCATCACCAGGGCGGCAGGCGGCGCAGCTGGTGCGCCTGGCGGTCGACGAAGGTCTGCGCAGGGTCCAGCCCCTTGGATTTGAGCATGTGGCTGCGCACGGCGGCTTCCGCGAGCACGGCGATGTTGCGGCCCGAGGCGACCGGGATGACGATCTGCGGGATCTGCACGTCGAGCACCTCGCGGTAGCCGACGTCGCCGTACAGGCGCTTCATGGCGTCTCCGGTGCCGAAGTTCTTCATCGGCTCGAGGTGGACGATGAGGCGAAGGTACTTCGACGGCTTGACCGCGGTGTGACCGAACATCTCGCGCACGTTGAGCACGCCGAGGCCGCGCACCTCGAGCAGGTCGCGCAGCATCTCGGGGCAGGTGCCGTCGACGACGTCGGGCGCGATCAGCGTGAACTCGGGCGCGTCGTCGGCGACGAGGCGGTGGCCGCGCGTGATGAGTTCGAGCGCGAGCTCGCTCTTGCCGGTGCCGCTCTCGCCGGTGATCAGCACGCCGATCGAGTTCACCTCCATGAGCACGCCGTGCAGCGTGATCTGCCGCGCGAGTCCGCGCGCGAGGTGGTACTGCAGGTACGTCAGCAGTTCGTGGCCGCGCTTGGGGCTGATCCACAGCGGCGTCTGCGATTCCTCCGCCGCCTCGCGCACATCGCCCGGGATCGCCTGATCCTTGGTGACGAGGAGCGCGATCGGCTTGTAGGCCATGATCTTCTCGACCGTCTCCCAGCGCTGGCGCGGATCGAGGCTGTCGAGGTAGTTGAGCTCCTCGGTGCCGATGATCTGGACCTTGTTCGGGTAGATGATGTTGAGGTAGCCGATCTGCGAGGGGCGCCGCGACTGGCTGTCGCCGGGCTCGATGGCGCGGTTCTCGCCGCGCATGCCGGCAATCCAGCGCAGCTGCATGCGTTCGCCGACGGTGTCGTAGAGTTGCCGGGCGGTCAGTCGATCCATCAGGGGCCTCGCACGCGGTTGGCGCTGAAGGTGGCCAGCTCGCTGCGCAGCGTGGCGGCATCGCCGGCCTCGCGCAAGGCTCCGGTGACGCCGGTGTCCGAGAACATCTCGGCGAACTCGGCGAGCAGGGTCAGGTGCTGGTCGGTGAAGTGGCTCGGCACCACGAGCGCGGCGACGAGGTCGACGGGTTGGCCGTCGATCGCGCCGAACTCGATCGGCGTGGCCAGGCGGACGAACGCCGCACGCGGCGAGGACACGGCGTCGAGGCGTCCGTGGGGAATCGCGACCCCATGGCCCAGTCCGGTCGACACGAGGGCCTCGCGCGCGACCAGCGCATCGCGGATCGGGCCGATGTCGTCGGTCGAACCGGCGAGAATGCCGGCGAGGGTGTCGAGCAGGGTGGCCTTGTCGGCCACGTCGAGGCACGCGCGCACGCGTTCGACCGGAAGGATCTCGAGGAAGGGCATCGCGGGCGGTCTTGCGGAATCAGCCGGAAGTATTGCATCGGCATGCGCGCGTTGTCGCGCGTGGACCACCGTGCCGCGGTGTCCCGCCGCACGAGGCGGCGGGACGGGCGGGGAATCAGGCGTAACGCGCGTCGCGCACGTCGTGGTTGTGGTGGTCGGTGACCTTTTCCTTGTGCTTGCGCACCTGGTTGGTCAGCTTGTCGGCGAGTGCGTCGATCGCGGCGTACATGTCGGGGGCGACGGCATCGGCGTGCAGGGCCTTGCCGGAGACGGTCAGTGTCGCTTCGGCCTTGTGCAGCAGCTTCTCGACGCTGAGCACGATCGAAAGGTCATGCAAGTGATCGAAATGCTTCGTCAAGCGCTCGAGTTTCGCCTCGGCGTGCTCGCGCAGCGCGGGCGTGACGTCGATCTGATGGCCTTTGACGGTGATCTGCATGACTGCCTCCTTCGTGGTTCGCCTCGGCAGGTGCCTCGGCGTTTGAAAAAGCGTTGCGCTGATCGTGTGACCGGCGATGGGCCCGAGTGTTCCCCACGCGACATGATCATCGCGTGAAGAAAACGCTCAGCCGAGTCGGCAGCGGTCGTTGGATGACGGAATATTCAGGGCTTCCCGGTACTTGGCGACGGTGCGGCGCGCGACACTGATGCCGCGGCGGTTCAGTTCGGCGGCGAGTGCCTGGTCCGACAGCGGACGCGCGGCCTTCTCGTCGTCGATGAGCTTGCGGATCATGGCCTGGATCGCGGTGGCCGAGGCGGCGCCGCCGTCGACCGTCGAGACACCGCTCGAGAAGAAGTACTTGAATTCGAACGTGCCACGCGGCGTGTGCAGGTACTTGCGCGTGGTCACGCGCGACACCGTGGACTCGTGCATCTCGATCTCCTCGGCGACGTCGCGCAGCACGAGCGGCCGCATCGCCTCGGCACCGAATTCGAGAAAACCCTGCTGTGCGCGCACGATCGCCTGGGCGACCTTGAGCATGGTCTCGGCACGCGTCTTGAGGCTCTTGATGAGCCAGCGGGCTTCCTGCAGCTGGCCGCGGAGGTAATTCGCGTCATCGCGGCGCGCACGCGCGATCAGGCTCGCGTAGTGCTCGTTGATCGCGAGGCGCGGCTGGCAGTTGGCCGACAGCGAGACCTGCCAGCGTCCGCCCACCTTGACCGCGTAGGCATCGGGCGCGACGAACTCCGACGGGCCGCTCGAGAAGCCGGCGCCCGGCTTGGGCGTCAGCGAGCGCACGAGCGCGATCGCGACGTCGAGCTGCTCGGGCGTCACGCGCAGCTTCTGGCAGAGCCTCGCACGGTCGTTGCGGGCCAGTGTCTCGAGGTGTTCGGCGACGAGCTGGCGCGCGGTGTCGAGGCCGGGTGTGTCCGTATCGAAGCCGTCGAGCTGGACCTCGAGGCATTCGCGCAGCGAGCGCGAGGCGACGCCGACCGGATCGAAGCGCTGCACCAGGTGGCGCACCGCCTCGACCTCGTCCTCGTCGACCGCGAACAGGCCGGCGAGGCCGCTCGCGATCGCTTCGTTGGGCTCGGACAGGTAACCGTCTTCGCCGATCGCCTCGATGATCGCCGTCGCGATCGCGCGGTCGCGAGCCGATAGCGGCGTCAGGTTGAGCTGCCAGAGCAGGTGGTCGCGCAGGTCCTCGGCTTCGGCATCCTGAGACTCGAGGCCTTCGTCGTCGGTGCCGGCGGCGTTGCGATGCTCGTTGCGCTCGGCGCCGAGATCGAGCGGGCCGTCGTCGAAATCGGGGGTGGCGTCGACCGGCTCGGCGTCCGACGCCGTCTCGACCGGCACGCTGTCGGTGTAATCCTGCAGCGCGGCCTGTTCTTCCTCGGTGGCCTCGTCCTCCTCGGCCTCGGCGAGGTCGAGCAGCGGATTCGATTCCAGCGCGAGGTTCAGTTCCAGCTCGAGCTCCATGCTCGACAGCTGCAGCAGCTTGATCGCCTGCTGGAGTTGCGGCGTCAGGGCCAGTTGGGACTGGACGCGGAGTTGTAGCGCGGGTTTCATGCCCCAGCGGTCTTCAGTGCGGTTGCATGCAATCCTAACGCCAAGGCAACGGGGCGTCATGTCTTGACGACGGCGCGGCTCGGGTCCAACCTCCGGGGCTGACCGCGGCCGGAGCCGTCTCCGCCCCGAAGGCATGGCGTTGCACACGCGTCCGCAGGCGCCCTCGCGAGGCGCGGATCGCGTTGTCCCCCCCATCGTGCCGGAAACGGCGTTCCTGCCGCTTCGGGCGGCGTACTGCGGTCCTGCGAAGTGGATCTTCCGCGCCGGCCGGCGCGGATGCTCACATGCGGAATTCGCGTCCGAGGTAGACGTCGCGAACCTGCTCGTTGGCGAGCACGTCGTCCGGCGCGCCCTCGGTGAGCACGCCACCGCCGCTCATGATGTAGGCGCGATCGCAGATGCCGAGCGTCTCGCGCACGTTGTGGTCGGTGATGAGGATGCCGATGCCGCGCGCCTTGAGCTGGCGCACGATGCGCTGGATGTCGACCACCGAAATCGGATCGATGCCCGCGAATGGCTCGTCGAGCAAAAGGAAGCGCGGCTTGGCCGCGAGCGCGCGCGTGATCTCGACGCGGCGGCGCTCGCCGCCGGAGAGGCTCACGCCCTTGCTGGAGGCGATGTGGGTGATCTGCAGTTCGTCGAGCAGTGCGTCGAGTTCGGCCTTGCGGCCTGCCGCATCGAGATCGCGGCGCAGCTCGAGGATCGCCATGACGTTGTCGGCGACCGACAGGCGCCGGAACACCGAGGGCTCCTGCGGCAGGTAGCCGACACCGAGGCGTGCGCGCTCGTGCATCGGCATCGAGGTGATCGGCCGGTCGTCGATCGCGATGTCACCGCCGTCCGCCGCGACGAGGCCGACCACCATGTAGAAGCACGTCGTCTTGCCCGCGCCGTTGGGGCCGAGCAGGCCGACCACTTCGCCCTGGTCGAGCGAAAAGCTGAAGTCGCGGACGACCGTGCGGCCGCCGTAGGCCTTGCGCAGGTGGCGCGCGGTCAGCATCAGGGCGTGCCGCCGGACGCGGCGGGCGGCTGCTTCGGCTTGGGCTTGAAGATCAGTTCGACCTGGCCGCCGCTGCCCTCGGAGGAGCCGCCCTCCATCGCGCCCGTGTTGGTGTTGTAGACCATGTGCGGACCGCGGAACTGGCTCTTGCCTTCCTGGATCACGACGACGTCGCCGGTCAGTTCGGCAATGCCGGTACCGTCGTTGTAGTCGATCGTCGCGGCCTGGGCGCTCATGCTGCCGCCGTCGTCGAGGCGCTGCTCCATGCGTGCCGGCGCACCGGTCAGCACGAGGCGTCGCGTCGCGGTATCGGCACCGGGGGCGCTGACGTCGAAGATGCGTGCCTGATCGCCGCGTGCCTTGAGCGAGCCCTGCGCCATGCTGACGGCACCGGTGAGCAGCGTATGGTCGGGTTCGCCGCCGGCATTGCGTGTGCCGCCGAGCATGCTCTTCTGGTGGTTCGCGCGTACGGTCAGGTCCTGCTCGCGGTCGCTGCTCAGCGCGAACGCGGGCGACGAAGCGAGGATCAACGCGAGGCACGGCGCGACCACGCGCATCGCACGGTCAACGACGCTTGCGGGCCGGCTCGAAGGTGTTGTGGACATCGGACAGGAACTCCAGGGTTCTCGTGTTCAGATCGCCGCGCAATCCGGTGCCGCTCAGTATAGAGCCGGGCTGCGTGATGCGTGCCGGGGCTTCGGTCTCGAGCGTGCGCGCCTTCGGATGCACGGTGAGGTCGGCCGTCTCGATCGTCGCGGGCTTGAGCGTCGGCGTCGGCGTGCGACGCATGCGCACGTCGCCTTCGAGGCGCATCGTCGAGCCGTCGCGGTTGACCCAGGCCGACTGCGAGGTGCCGATCCACGGGTTGCCGTCGTTGTCGACGAGCACGTAGTCGGGCGTCGTGACGAAGATCGAGCCATCCTCGGCGCCGCGCACGAGGCGCGGGCCGCTGACCGTCATGGCGAGCTTGCCCTGGTCGTCGAGTGCATGCAGCGTGAAGGTCTCGAGCGCGTAGCCCGATCGCGGCGGACCGCGGAACGGCTCGGGCTCGGGGCGCGGGCGGGTCAGCCAGAGCAGGATCTGCGTCGCCGCGGCGACGAGCGCGAGCACGACGATGACGAGGCGACGACGCCCGCTCACGGCGTGCCTCCGCGCACGACGGCGCCCGGACACGACATGGCCGATCCGCGCACCACGGGATCAGCGCGTTCCGAGATGATGGGCGAGCTCGCTCTCGCCGCGCCCCTGCGCGCAGAGCAGCAGGTCGCAGACCTCGCGCACGGCACCGTGGCCACCGGCGAGACGCGTGCGCCAGTTCGAGCGCTCGCGTACCCATGGATGCGCGTTCGCGACCGCGATCGACAGGCCGACCGTCTGCATGACCGCGAGGTCGGGCAGGTCGTCGCCGGTGTAGGAGCATTGCGAGGCGTCGAGGCCGAGCGAAGCCAGCATCGCCTGCAGGCAGGCGCGCTTGTCCTTCTGGCCCTGATGCACGTGGGTGATGCCGAGCTCGGTCATGCGCCGGCCGACCAGCGCACTCGTGCGTGCCGTGATGATGGCGACCTCGATGCCGTTGGCCTGCAGGCGCTTGAGGCCGAGGCCGTCGTGCACGTGGAAGGCCTTGGTCTCGCGGCCGTCCTCGGCGTACCAGAGCTTGCCGTCGGTGAGCACGCCGTCGACATCGAACACGGCGAGCTTCACGCGCGCGGCGCGCTCGCGGAGGTCGGCGGGCAGGTCGTCGAGGTGGCTGTAGGGCATGCGAAGGAACCGCGTGCGAAAGGGCGCGCAGTCTAGCGCGCCCGGCGTGAACGGGCGTTCAGACGACGCGCGCGCGCATGAGGTCGTGGATGTTGAGCGCGCCGACGACGCGGTTCTCCGCGTCGACGACGAGCAGCGCGTGGATCTTGTGCGCCTCCATGACGCGCGCCGCTTCGACCGCGAGCTTGTCGGCCGTGATCGTCTTAGGGTTCTGCGACATGAGGCGACCGACCGGCGTATCGCGCAGGTCGATGTCGTCGTCGTCGACGGCACGGCGCAGGTCGCCGTCGGTGAACACGCCGGCGAGGCGGCCCTCCTCGTCGACGACCGCGGTCATGCCGAGGCCCTTGCGGGTCATCTCCACGAGCGTCGCGGTCAGCGAGGCGTTGCGGTCGACGACGGGCACGCGGTCGCCCGAATGCATGATGTCGCTGATGTGCACGAGCAGGCGGCGGCCGAGCGAGCCGGCCGGATGCGAGCGTGCGAAATCCTCCGACGTGAAGCCGCGCGCCTCGAGCAAAGCGATCGCGAGCGCGTCGCCCATCGCGAGGGCGGCCGACGTGCTCGCGGTCGGCGCGAGGCCGAGCGGGCAGGCCTCGGCCGGTACGGCGACGTCGAGGTGCACGTCGGCCAGGCGCGCGAGCGAGGAGTACTCGTTGCCGGTCATCGCGATCAGCGGCACGTTCTGGCGCTTGATCAGCGGCAGGATCATGAGCAGTTCGTCGGTCTCGCCCGAATTGCTCAGCGACAGCACGACATCCTTGTGCGTGATCATGCCGAGGTCGCCGTGGCTGGCCTCGGCCGGGTGCACGAAGAACGCCGGCGTGCCGGTCGAGGCCAGGGTCGCCGCGATCTTGTTGGCGATGTGGCCGGACTTGCCCATGCCGGTCACGACGACGCGGCCCGGGCAGTCGAACATGAGCTGGCAGGCGCGCAGGAAGCTGCCGTTGATGCGGTCACGCAGCGCGTCGATCGCGCGCGCCTCGGTGTCGATGACGGCCAGCGCGCTGCGCCGGATCGTCTCGGCATCGAGCAGGGGATGGGACAGGGAGAGCGCTGCGGCGTGGTTGGGGTTCATCGAGAGGGTCGGATCGAGCAGCCAGAGGGCCCGGTCGGCCGGGTCGAGTTTTCGGCGCCGGAGGATTTTGAGTACCATGTCGCCCCCCCAAGTGTAACGGTAACCCGCGTCCGTGCTAAGACGGACGCGCACGGCCAGCCGTCGCAAGCCCGTCAGGATTCCGCCCCATCGTGGACACCCGAACCATCCAGACTCTCATCGAGCAAGGCCTTCCGGGCGCGGAAGTGCTCGTCGAAGGCGCCGACGGCGTGCATTTCGAAGCACGCGTGGTCAGCGCGGCGTTCGCCGGCAAGCTGCCGCTGGCGCGGCACCGCATGGTCTACGCGACGCTCGGCGAGCTCATGGGCGGCGCGATCCACGCGCTGTCGCTGCGCACGCTGACGCCCGAAGAGGCCGCGCGAGCAGGCTGACACGATGCCGGTGCGCCAGCGGGCGTGCCGGTCCCGGGATGCCGCGATCCTTCGCGCCTCCCTTCCTTACCTAAAGCGACCCGACATTCCATGGCCAAGATCGTGATCAACGGCGGTGCACCGCTCCAGGGCGAGGTGCAGATCTCCGGCGCCAAGAACGCCGTGCTGCCGATCCTCGCCGCGAGCCTGCTCGCCGACGAGCCCGTGCTGATCGGCAACGTGCCGCATCTGCACGACGTCACCACGACGATGGAATTGCTCGGCCAGATGGGCGTGCAGCTGGTCGTCGACGAGCGCATGAAGATCCACGTCGACCCGCGCACGGCCGATCGCTATTTCGCGCCGTACGACCTCGTCAAGACGATGCGTGCGTCGATCCTCGTGCTCGGCCCGCTGGTCGCGCGCTTCGGCGAGGCCGAGGTGTCGCTGCCCGGCGGCTGCGCGATCGGCTCGCGCCCGGTCAACCTGCATATTCAGGGCCTGCAGGCGCTCGGCGCCGATGTGCGCGTCGAGAACGGCTACATCAAGGCCCGCGCCAAGCGCCTCAAGGGCGCGCGCATCAACCTCGACCTGGTCACCGTGACGGGCACCGAGAACCTCATGATGGCCGCCGCGCTGGCTTCGGGCACGACCATCATCGAGAACGCGGCGCAGGAGCCCGAGGTCGTCGACCTCGCCAACTGCCTCAACAGCATGGGCGCGAAGGTCTACGGCGCCGGTACCAACACGATCACGATCGAGGGCGTCGAGCGTCTGCACGGCACCACCTACGACGTGCTCCCCGACCGCATCGAGACCGGCACGTTCCTGGTCGGCGCCGCGATCACGGGCGGCAAGGTGCTCGCGCGCAACGCGCGCCCGAAGACCCTCGACGCGGTGCTCGGCAAGCTCGAGGACACCGGCGCACACGTGTCGACGGGCGACGACTGGATCGAGGTCGACATGCGCGGCCGCCGCCCGAAGGCGATCAACATCACCACCGCGCCGTACCCGGCGTTCCCGACCGACATGCAGGCGCAGTTCACCGCGCTCAACTGCGTCGCCGAGGGCGTCGGCGTGATCACCGAGACGGTGTTCGAGAACCGCTTCATGCACGCACTCGAGCTGCAGCGCCTCGGCGCCGACATCCAGCTCGAGGGCAACACGGCCATCATCAAGGGCGTCCCCGCGATGACCGGCGCACCGATGATGGCGACCGACCTGCGTGCCTCGGCGTCGCTGGTCCTGGCCGGCCTCGTCGCGACCGGCGACACGATCGTCGACCGCGTCTACCACATCGATCGCGGCTACGAGAACATCGAGGAAAAGCTCGGTTCGCTCGGCGCGCGCATCCGTCGCCTGCCGGCCTGATCGGCCGGCCGCGCGTCAGGGCCTGCCGAGCGAGGCGAGCCTCAGCGTGATCGTGTCGCCCTTGTTCTCGACCTGCTCGATCTGCACGGGCAGCCAGCCCGTGCTCTCGGCGAACCAGCTCGTCGAAGTGCGCTTGCTGCGCTTGCGCTCGAGGCACGAGGTCGCGTAGCTGCCGGCAGGAACGTCGATCTTCGGCGAGCCGCACGAGGCGTAGTGCACGTCCTCGAGGCCGTCCTTCATCGCCACCTTGTAGTCGAACGTGTTGCCGCGGCGCGCGAGGTCGCCGGCCAGCGCGAGCATGACCGCGTGGCGGTCGATCGCGCCCGGCACGAGGGCGTAGCGCGCGGCATCGTCGCCGTCGCGCATGTCGACCTCGTTGGCGTTCCAGTCGAAGGTCGCGCCGCGCTGCTTGGACTTGAACGCGGCATCCTGGCGGAACGTGTAGCGCAGCGTCTCGGGGCGATCGTCGCGCCAACGGATCACGGACTCCTCGTTGACGTCGAGCCCGGCCATCTTCGCGATGCCCTCGGTGCCGCGCGTCGTCGTGGTCAGCGTCCAGGTCTGGTCGCCGTTGTCGCGCAGCACGATCGTGGTCTTGCCGAGTGGCTTGCCGTTGCGCAGGACGATGTAGTCGGCCTTGAACGGCTCGATCGGCGCGGCCAGTACGGGGGCCGCGGGCAGTGCGGCGAGGATCAGGGCGAGGGTGGTGCGGGTCACGCGATTCTCCGGGACATCGAACCGCGCGAGTCTGCGTGCCGATGCATGAACGCCGGCCGTGGGCGCGTTCAGCTCGGGTCTGCCGCAGCCCAGCCGGAAGGGCTCCAGCGCAACGGCGAGACGAGCGCCCTCCCGTCGAGTAGCGGCGCGGCGCCATTCCAGCCGAGCCTGCCTTCCGCGGCGAGGTCGACGCAGGCGACGAGCAGGCGGTGCTCGAGCGGCAGCAGGCGGCGCGCGAGCGTCTCGGCCGTGTCGTCGGCGAGGATCGGCAACGCGACCTGCGCGATCACCGGGCCGCCGTCGAGTTCGCCCGTGACCACGTGCACGCTCGCGCCGTGCTCGCGGTCGCCTGCGTCGAGCGCGCGCTGGTGCGTGTGCAGGCCCGGGTGGCGCGGCAGCAACGACGGATGGATGTTGAGCATGCGCCCGATCCACGGCGCGAGCGCGTCGGCATCGAGGATGCGCATGAAGCCCGCGAGCACGACGAGGTCGGGTTGCAGGGCGGCCACGCGCGCGAACAGGTCGCGGTCGTAGGCGGCGCGATCGCGCTGCGCGCGCGCGTCGAGTGCGATCGCGGGTATCCCGGCCGAACGCGCGAGCTCGAGTGCGGGCGCGGTCGGGCGATCCGACAGCACGCCGGCGAGTTCGACGTCGAGGTCGCCCGCGTCGCGGGCCGCCACGAGTGCGGCGAGGTTGCTGCCGCGCCCCGAGGCGAGGACGACGACGCGCAAGGTCCGGCCGCTCAGCGGATGTGCACGCGCTCGTCGCCGCGCGCGGGCACGACTTCGCCGATCGTCCAGGCCTGCAGGTCGAGCGTCTCGAGCGCGTCGAGCGTGGTACCGACCTGGTCGCGCGCGACGATCAGCGCGTAGCCGATGCCGCAGTTGAAGGTGCGCCACATCTCCTCGCGCGCGACGTTGCCCTCGCGCTGCAGCCAGTCGAACACGGGCGGCAGCTTCCAGGCCGAGCTGTCGAGCTCGATGCCGAGCGCGTCGGGCACGACGCGGATGATGTTCTCGCGCAGACCGCCGCCGGTGATGTGCGACATGCCGTGCACGCTGAGCTGCTGCATGAGGCGCAGCACCGGCTTGACGTAGATCGTGGTCGGCGCCATGAGCGCGTCGGCGAGCGTGGTGCCGCCGAGGTCGAGGTCGAACGGGCTGCCGGCGCGCTCGACGATGCGGCGGATCAGCGAGTAGCCGTTCGAGTGCGCGCCCGACGAGGCGATGCCGATGATCGCGTCGCCGGCCTGGATGCGGCTGCCGTCGATCAGCGCGAGCTTCTCGACCGCACCGACGCAGAAGCCGGCGAGGTCGTACTCGCCGGGCGGGTACATGCTCGGCATCTCGGCGGTCTCGCCGCCGATCAGCGCGCAGCCGGCCAGCTCGCAACCCTTCGCGATGCCGCCGACGACCGCGACCGTGGTATCGACGTCGAGCTTGCCGGTGGCGAAGTAGTCGAGGAAGAACAGCGGCTCGGCGCCCTGCACGAGCACGTCGTTGACGCACATGCCGACGAGGTCGATGCCGATGGTGTCGTGGCGGTTCAGGATCTGCGCGAGCTTGAGCTTGGTGCCGACGCCGTCGGTGCCCGACACGAGCACCGGATCGCGGTAGCGGCCACCGAGTTCGAACAGCGCGCCGAAGCCGCCAAGGCCGGCCATGACTTCCTTGCGGAACGTGCGCGCCACCAGCGGCTTGATGCGTTCGACGACCGCGTTGCCGGCATCGATGTCGACGCCTGCGTCGCGGTAGGTGAGGGCCTCGTTCTCGTTCGACATGCCAGAAAGCCGGTGCGCGGGGCCGCGCATCATACCAGCCCGGATGGACGCGGAAGCGGGCGTTCGGGCAGACTGGTCCGCCTTCCGTCGCCCGGGTTCCACGTCATGCGCGCCATCCCGCCATCGCGCCTGCCGGCCTTGCTGCTCGTGCTGTTCACCGCTTTCGCGTCGACGGCGCACGCGGCGCCGGCCACGTACACCGGCGAGGCGCCCGTGACGAGCCAGTCCGAGGGCGAGCGTGCCGAAGCCCTCAAGACCGCGCTCGCCGGCGTGGTCACGCGCCTGAGCGGCGATCCGGGCCTGCTCGCGCGTTCCGATGTCGCCCAGGCCGTCGCGACCGCCGCCAAGGACGTGTTGCAGTACCAGTACCGTCGCGACGTGGTGAACGATCCCGGGGCGCCGCCGCGCGCGGCACTCACGCTCGTCGCCGAGTTCGACAGCGGTGCCGTCGACGCGATGATGGCGCGCCTCGGCGTGCTCGGCGCCGGCCCGACGGCGGCGATCGACGCGACGCCCGGCGAGAGCCGCCTGTGGATCAGCGGCATCCGTTCGGCCGGCGACTACGCGCGCGTGGTCGGCTACCTGTCCCGGCATGCGTTGCTGCGCGGCGTGCAGCCGCAGGAAGCACGCGGCGACGGCCTGCTCGTGCAGGTGCGCACGAGCGCCGGTCTGCACGCGTTCCTGGATCTGGTTCCCGGCGAGGGCGTGCTGCGCGTGGCCAGCGCGAGCCCGCCGGTCGACGGCATCGACGCGACCCTGATGCTGTCGCCGTGAGATGTGGAGGCACCTTCCCAACCTGATCTCGGGGCTGCGCCTGCTCATGGTGCTGCCCGTGTTCTGGCTGGTCACGGGGCGCGACTACGCGGCTGCGCTCGTGCTCGCCGCGATCGCAGGTGCGAGTGACGCGATCGACGGCTGGCTGGCCCGTCACTTCGGCTGGCAGTCGCGTCTCGGCGGCATGCTCGATCCGCTCGCCGACAAGCTGCTGCTGCTCGCGGGCTTCCTCGGCCTCGCGCTGATCGACGAGCTGCCGTTCTGGTTGTTCGTGCTCGTCGTCGCGCGCGATGTCGTCATCGTCGTCGGCGCCGTCGCGTACCACAACCTCGTCGGCCCGTTCGATGCGCAGCCGAGCCTGCTTTCCAAGATCACCACCTTCGTGCAGATCGCCTGCGTGCTCGCCGAACTGCTGCGCCTGTCGGGACTCGCGCCGCTGCCGCCCGGCATCCTCGTCTGGCCGACCGCCGCGCTGACCGCCTCGAGCGGGCTACACTACGTCGTCGCCTGGTCGCTGCGCGCCTGCCGCGACATCTCCCGCCGTCATCCCTGAGGACCGCCCTGCATGAGTACGGTCGCGCTCGACCTGCGCCTGAAATGGATCATCACGGTCGCCCTCATCGGCTGGGTGCTCTACCTGCTCGGACCGGTGCTCGCGCCGTTCGTCGCCGCGGCGCTGTTCGCGTACCTGTTCAATCCCCTCGTCGAGCGCCTCGAGCGTCGCGGCGTCGGCCGCGCGCTCAGCGTGAGCCTGCTGTTCCTCGTGCTCACCCTCGCGCTGGTCGGCATCGTGCTCGTGCTGATCCCGTTCATGGAGCGACAGGTCGCGAACTTCCTCGAACAGCTGCCGCGCTGGACCGAGTGGGCGCAGACCAGGGCCGCACCGTGGATCGAGCAGCGCTTCGGCATCAGCCTCGGCACGTTCGACACGTCCAACATCGTGCCGATGCTGCAGTCGCACTGGAAGGAGGCCGGCGGTTTCGCCACCACGGTCGTCGCCAAGGTGTCGAAGTCGGGATTCGCGATCATCGGCTGGATCATCAATCTCGTCATCGTGCCGGTCGCGGCGTTCTACCTGCTGCGCGACTGGAACATCGTGGTCGACCGCGTGCATGCGCTGATCCCGCGCTCGATCGAGCCGACCGTCGTGCGTCTCGCGCGCGAGTCCGACGACACGCTCGGCGGGTTCCTGCGCGGCCAGCTCAGCGTCATGATCGTGCTCGGCGTGATCTACGGCATCGGGCTGTGGGCAGTCGGCATCAGCGTGGGTCCGCTGATCGGCATGATCGCCGGCCTCATCAGCTTCGTGCCCTACCTCGGCGCGATCGTCGGCGTCGGCATGGGCATCATCGCCGCACTCGTGCAGTACCAGGACGGGTTCCACGTCATGCTCGTGCTGATCGTGTTCGCGGTCGGCCAGACGCTGGAAGGTTACGTGCTCGTGCCGAAGCTCGTCGGCGACAAGATCGGCATGCATCCGGTCGCGGTCATGTTCGCGATCCTCGCCGGCGGCGAGCTGTTCGGTTTCGTCGGCGTGCTGCTCGCGCTGCCGATCGCGGCCGTCGTCATGGTGCTGCTGCGCTACGCGTACGAGCGCTACACGCAGAGCGAGATGTACCAGGACACCGACGGGCCGCAGATCGTCGTCGATGCCGGCGCGGCCCGCGTCGTCGCCGAACCCGGCGAGCGCGTCATCGTCGAGGCGCGGCCGGGCAGCACGCGGCGCATCATCGACCCCACCGAAGGCGCATGAGCGCACAGCTTCCGCTGGCCCTGCGCTGGCCCGCACACCAGCGCTTCGAGACCTTCGTGACGGCACCCGGCGACGACGTCGTCGCGGTGCTGCGCGCGGCGCTCGCGGCCGAAGTCGCGTCGCGCGTGCTGGTCAACGGTCCTGCGGGCAGCGGGCGTACCCATCTGCTGATCGCCGCGTGCGCGGCAGTCTCCGGGGCGGGGCGCCGTGCGCAGTACGCCACGCTCGCGGGCACCGGGCCCGAACGCATCCGAGCACTCGGCGGCAGCGACGTGCTCGCGCTCGACGATGTCGATGCGGTCGCCGGTCGCCGCGAGGCGGAACACGCCTTGTTCGATCTCTACAACCGCTGTGTCGCCGAGGGCGCGACGCTGGTGTTCGCCGCTTCGGCGCCGCCGGCCCAGCTCGGCATCGGACTGCCCGATCTCGTCTCGAGGCTCGGCGCATGTACCCAGGTCGCGCTGCGTGCGCTCGACGAAGGCGCGCGCAAGGCGCTCGTTCGGGAGCGTGCCGCGGCGCGCGGCATCGAACTCGACGACGGCGTCGTCGACTGGTTGTTCACGCACCAGGCGCGCGATCTCGGTTCGCTGCTGCAGCTCCTGGACCGCATCGACCGCGAGTCGCTCGCCGCGCGTCGGCGCGTGACCCTGCCGTTCGTGCGCGCGCTGCTCGCACGCGATTCCGCGCAGGATTCAGCGGACGCCTGAGAGCGGGACACCGCGGGTGATTCAACGTCCCGTGCGTGCGCCCAGTTCGGCCTCGAGCTCGGCGAGCCGTTGCGGTGTGCCGACGTCGGTCCACGCGCCGCGATGATGGGTGCCGTCGACCTCGCCGCGTGCGATCGCCGCGCGCAGCAGGTGCACGAGTGCGAACCGTGGCGGCTCACGGCCGTCCCAGGGATGGCCTTGTGCGTCGAGATCCTCACGCCAGTGCGTGAAGAGGGCGGGGTGGTAGGTCGCGATGCCCGAGTACGTCAGGCGTGCATCGTCCGGGGCGCCGTCGACGACGCGTCCGTCGTCGCGCAGCACGAAGTCGCCGCGCGGATGGTGCGTGGGGTTGTCGACGAGGACGAGGTGGGCGAGCGCGCGCGGCGCAGGCAGCGCCGCGACGTCGACGTCGGTCCACACGTCGGCATTGACGACGAGGAAGGGCTCGCCATCGAAGCTTGCGAGCGCGTGCAGCATGCCGCCGCCGGTTTCGAGCGGTTCGTCGCCTTCGTGGCTGTAGCGGATGCGCAGGCCGCGCTCGCGGCCGTCGCCGAGCGCGGGCTCGAACTGCGCGGCGAGATGGGCCGTGTTGATCACGACATCGACGATGCCGGCCGCGGCAAGGCGATCGAGGTGCCAGTCGATGAGGCGCTTGCCGCCGACCGGGATCAGTGGCTTCGGTGTCGTGTCGGTGAGCGGGCGCAGGCGTTCGCCACGACCGGCCGCGAGCACGAGGGCGCGCCGGATCAAGACGCCGCCTCCTCGCGGGGCATGGTCAGGTCGCGTTCGCCGCGCACGCGCTCGAGCAGGTCGACGAAGCCGTGCAGCTCGGGGTATCGGCGCGCGACGTCGACCGTGTAGCGCCACACGAGCGGCAGGTCGGCGAGGTAGCCGGGCTTGCCGTCGCGGTAGCAGAGGCGGCAGAAGATGCCGAGCACCTTGATGTGGCGTTGCAGGCCGACGAGGTCGAACGCACGCGTGAAGGTCGCGGCGTCGATGTCCGCACGGATCACGCCCATCTCGACGAGACGCAGGCGATGCCGTTCGCGCCAGGTCTCGACGCGAGCCTCTGGCCAGGCGATGTAGCCGTCGCGCAGCAGCGAGACGAGGTCGTAGGTGACGGGGCCGAGAAGCGCGCCCTGGAAGTCGATCACGCCGGGATTGCGCGTGGTCGTCAGGAGCAGGTTGCGGCTGTGGAAATCGCGGTGCACGAAGCCGCGCGGTGCCTGCATGAACGCGTTGGCGAGCAGGTCGAACGCGCCTTCGACGACATCCCACTCCTCGCACTCGGGCACGTAGCCGAGGTGACGCTGCAGGAACCACGTCGGCATGAGCTCGAGCTCGTCGACGACGCGCACGCGGTCGTAAGGCGCGACGCCTGTCGTGTCGACGCGTGACTGCATCGTCGCGAGGGCGTCGAGCGCATCGCCATAGAGTCCGTCGACCGTGGCGTCGTCGAGTTCGGGCAGGTAGGTGCGCGTGCCGAGGTCTTCCATGAGCACGAAGCCCGCGTCGACGTCGCTCGCGTCGACCGCCGGCACGTGCACGCCCGCGGCGTGCAGGCGCGCGCCCATGTCGAGCCAGGTGACGATCTCGTCGCGGTCACGCGGCGCGTCCATGAGGATGCGCGTGGCACCGTCGGCGTCGACGCGCCAGTAGCTGCGGAAGCTCGCGTCCTCGGAGGCGCGCCCGATCGCGAAGTGCGCGTGGCCGAAGTGACGTTCGAGCCAGCGCAGGCGCTCGGCCTCACGTGCGGTGGGGGAAGAGGTGGTCATGGTGTGCGGCGCGGTAGGGGCCGAAGGGTTGCCCGCGGGCTCAGAACGTCTCGAAGCCGTTGCGGAACAGGATGTCGTTCGGGCAGGCGAGGAACCACGGACTGGAGCCCGTCGCGACGTCCCATGCCGTCGACGACGACGGTGCCAGCAGATTCGGGCACAGGCTGCTCGCGCCCGCGACGAGGGCGCTCGGCACCGGAACCGCAGGCGCCGGTCCTTCCAGCGCATTGCGTGCGACGAGGAAGGCCTGCAGCGACGACAGGCCGTCCAGCGACGGGATCGTCCCCGTGAATGCGTTGTCGGTCACGTTGAACACGGACAGGTCGGGATGGCCTGCGAGCGAAGGCAGCGAACCGGAAAGGCGGTTGTCGCTGACGTCCAGGCGCAGCAACCGTGTCAGCGTGGCGATCGACGGCAGCGGGCCCGACAGCAGGTTGTTGCCGAGGTCGACATCGCGCAGCTCGACCAGCGTGTCGAGCGACGGAATGGGGCCGTCGAGTGCGTTGCTGCCGAGCGCGAGATCCTGCAGCTCCACGAGGTGCGGCAAGGCCGGTATCGAACCGCCGATCGCGTTGTTGCCTAGGAAAAGCAGGCGCAGGCCGGTGAGATTGTCGAGGGTCGCCGGCAGCGTGCCGGCGAGGCCGTTGCCGGCGAGGTCGAGCGCCTCCACCGACGTCTGCGCGGCATTGCAGCTCACCCCGTACCAGCTGCACTCCGTACCGGCAGCACCGCCCCATCCGGTCGCGTCGGTCCAGCCGACGCCGTGCGTGGCGGCGTGCAGGTCGAGCAGGGCCGTGCGCTCGGTCGTCGGAATGGCGGCGAAAACGGCGCCGTGGACGAGCGCGACGAGCAATGCGGCGATGGTGCGGAACAGGCGAGGCTGGGCGCGCCGGGTGGCGTGCAGGATGCGGATCACGGTCACGAACGGTTCCCTGGTGGACGCGGCACGCGCGGAGGCGCGGCGGGCGTGCCGCCATCGTAATGCGTGTGTCACGCGAAGTCGCCTTCGCCTGTCCATGGCATCGCCTTGCCCGGATGTCCATAAAACAGTACCATTTCAGTACCGATTGCCGTTCCGGACTTCCGCATGCTGCGTGTCAGCAAGCTCACCGACTACGCCACCGTCGTCATGACCTGCCTCGCGGCAGTCGGCGACGACGTGCTCAGCGCGCAGCAGCTCGCCGAGCGCGCGCAGCTGGAGGTGCCGACGGTCAGCAAGCTGCTCAAGCAGCTCGCCCACGCCGGCCTCGTGGCCTCGTTCCGCGGCGTCAACGGCGGCTACCGTCTCGCCCGCACGCCTGCGGCGATCACGGTCGCCCAGATCGTCACGGCCATCGAAGGCCCGATCGGCATGACCGAGTGCAGCGTGCACAGCGGCCAGTGCGGCCGCGAGCCGCATTGCGGCGTGCGCGTGAACTGGCAACGCATCAGCCACGCGATCACGGCGGCGCTCGAGAGCGTCACCCTGGCCGACATGGTCAAGCCACCACCTCGGCGCGGCACGGCGATCCCGTTGCGCGTCGCCGTCACCTGACCTGCAAGGCAGCCCGAATGGCCACCGAACGCAGCGACATCCAGCACCGCCTGCGCGACCGCGAACCTCCCGCGGCCGCCGGCAACGAGCGCCTCGTCGAGGCGATGAACAGGCGCTACGACGCCGGCTTCATCACCGACATCGAAACCGAGTACGCGCCGGCCGGACTGTCCGAAGACATCATCCGTTTCATCTCGGCCAAGAAGGACGAGCCCTCGTGGATGACCGACTGGCGCCTCGCCGCCTATCGGCATTTCCTCACGATGGCCGAGCCGCACTGGGCCAAGCTCGAGATCGCGCCGATCGACCTGCAGGCGCTGAGCTACTACGCCGCGCCGAAGAACCGCCCGAAGTCGCTCGACGAGGTCGACCCGAAGCTGCTCGAGGCCTACGACAAGCTCGGCGTGCCGCTGCACGAGCGCGCCAAGCTCGCCGGCGTGGCCGTCGACGCAGTGTTCGATTCGGTTTCGGTCGGCACGACGTTCCGCAAGGAGCTCGCCGAGGCCGGCGTGATCTTCTGCTCGATGTCCGAGGCCGTGCGCGAGCATCCCGAGCTCGTGCGCCGCTACCTCGGCACGGTCGTGCCGGTCGGCGACAACTACTTCGCGGCGCTCAACTCGGCGGTGTTCTCGGACGGCAGCTTCGTGTTCATCCCGAAGGGTGTGCGTTGCCCGATGGAGCTGTCGACGTACTTCCGCATCAACGCCGGTCATACGGGCCAGTTCGAGCGCACGCTGATCATCGCCGAGGAAGGCGCGAGCGTGTCCTACCTCGAGGGCTGCACGGCGCCGATGCGCGACGAGAACCAGCTGCATGCGGCGGTCGTGGAGCTCGTCGCGCTCGACGACGCCAACATCAAGTACTCGACCGTGCAGAACTGGTACCCCGGCGACGAGAACGGCGTCGGCGGCATCTACAACTTCGTGACCAAGCGCGGTGACTGCCGCGGTGCGCGTTCGAAGATCAGCTGGACCCAGGTCGAGACCGGCTCGGCGATCACGTGGAAGTATCCGAGCTGCGTGCTGCGCGGCGACGATTCGGTCGGCGAGTTCCACTCGGTCGCGCTGACGCATCACCGCCAGCAGGCCGACACCGGCACCAAGATGATCCACATCGGCCGCAACACGAAGTCGAAGATCATCGCCAAGGGCATCAGCGCGGGGCGCGGCCAGAACACCTACCGCGGCCTCGTCAAGGTCGAGAAGGGCGCGACCGGTGCGCGCAACTACACGCAGTGCGACAGCCTGCTGATCGGCAAGCAGTGCGGCGCGCACACGTTCCCGTACATCGAGGTCAAGAACCCCGGCGCGATCGTCGAGCACGAGGCGACCACGTCCAAGATCTCCGAGGACCAGCTGTTCTACTGCCGCTCGCGCGGCATCGGCGAGGAGGATGCGGTCTCGCTCATCGTCGACGGCTTCTGCAAGGAAGTGTTCCGCGAGCTGCCGATGGAGTTCGCGGTCGAGGCCAAGAAGCTGCTCGAGGTGTCGCTCGAGGGAGCGGTCGGATGAACTGGAAACCCGGCCAGCGCGAACGCTGGGAGGCCGAGCTCGCCGCGGCGGGCGAGGCGGAAACCGCCGGTTCGCCCGATGTCGCGTTCGGGCACCTGGAGCGCGCGCACATCCTCGGCCAGCGCCAGGTGTTCGCGCACACGCTCGTGCACTGGCGCATGTTCGTGCACGGCCTGCGCCGTCGCGACCTGCGCGAGGTCCTCGGCCAGCTGCCGCGCATGCTCGCCGCGCTGACCAAGACGCTCGTGTGGGTGCCGAAGGGCAACACCGGCGGCGCGCGCGTGAGCGCGTTCAGGCCTATGCCGGTGCCAGCGGACCTGCGACGTTTCGTCGACTGAAGCCGAGTCGGCTTCGCGTCATTTCCTTTTGATCAACGGCCGCCCGCGGCCGTGCGGAATCCATCGTCATGTTGAAGATCGACAACCTCCACGTCCGCGTCGCCGGCAAGGACATCCTCAAGGGCCTTTCGCTCGAGGTGAATCCGGGCGAGGTGCACGCGATCATGGGGCCCAACGGCGCCGGCAAGTCCACGCTCGGCAACGTACTGGCCGGTCGTGACGGCTACGACGTCGTCGAAGGCTCGGTGACGTTCGAAGGCCGCGACCTGCTCGCACGCGAACCCGAGGAGCGTGCCGCGGACGGCGTGTTCCTCGCGTTCCAGTACCCGGTCGAGATCCCGGGCGTGAACAACACCTACTTCCTGCGCGCGGCGCTCAACGCGCAGCGCAAGGCGCGCGGCGAGAGCGAGCTCGATTCGATGCAGTTCCTCAAGAAGGTGCGCGAGAAGCTCGCCGTGCTGCACCTCAAGGACGAGCTGCTGCACCGCGCCGTCAACGAGGGCTTCTCGGGCGGCGAGAAGAAGCGCAACGAGATCTTCCAGATGGCGCTGCTCGAGCCGAAGCTCGCGATCCTCGACGAGACCGACTCGGGCCTCGACATCGACGCGCTCAAGATGGTCGCCGACGGCGTCAACGCGATGCGCGATCCGGCGCGTGCGTTCCTCGTCATCACGCATTACCAGCGCCTGCTCGACTACATCGTGCCCGACGTGGTGCATGTGCTCGCCGACGGTCGGATCGTCGAGAGCGGCGACAAGTCGCTCGCGCTCAAGCTCGAGGAGCACGGCTACGCGTGGATCGCCGAGCGCAAGATCGCCGGGGCGGCCTGATGGGCGCGGTCCTGCTCGATCGCCTGCTCGACGCGGGCGTGGCGCCCGCCGCGCACGGTGCATGGCTCGACGACGCACGCCGCGAGGCACGCGACGCGCTCGTGCGCGACGGCCTGCCCGGCGCGCGCAGCGAAGCGTGGAAGTACACGAGCCTGCGCGCACTGGCCCAGCGTGCCTATGCGCGCGGCGACGCCGGCGCGGCCGGGCGTGCGGTCGAAGCCTCGCTCGTCGCGTTGCCGGGCGTCGACGGTCCGCGCGTCGTGTTCGTCAACGGCCGCTTCCGCGCCGACCTTTCGCAGCTGCCCGCGACCGCCGGACTGACCATCGCACCGCTCGCCGACGTGCTCGAAGACACCGGTGTGCACGCGCTGCTCGCGCGTCGCTTCGACGATGCGTCGCAAGCGTTCGCGCGCCTCAATACCGCGCTCGTCGACGACGGCGTGCTCGTGCGCGTCGCGCCCGGCGTGCAGGTCGATGTTCCCGTGCACCTCGTGTTCGCGGGCGTCCCGGCCGACGGCGACGTGGCGTGGCAGTCGCGCGTGCTCGTCGAGCTCGGCGAAGGCGCGTCGCTGCGCCTGATCGAGAGCCATGTCGGTACGGACGGGCAGGCGCATCTCGGCAATCACGTCGCGCAGGTCGCCGTGCGACGCGGCGCCACGCTCGACCTGCTGCAGATGCAGGTCGCGGCCGAAGCCGGCGTGCTCGTGCGTCGCAGCGATGTCGTGCTCGACGAGGATGCGCGGCTCAACCTGCGTACGCTCGAGCTCGGCGGCCAGCTCGTGCGCCACGACCTCGTCGTCGACCTCGCCGGTGATCGCGCACAGCTCGAGTCGCGCGGCGTGTTCGCGCTGCACGGACGCCAGCACGTCGACACCCATCTGGACATCCGCCACCTCGCGCGCGACACGCGCAGCGACATGGTCTGGCGCGGTGTCGCCGACGCGCGCTCGCGCGGCGTGTTCCACGGCGCGATCACGGTCGCGCCGGGCGCCGACGGCACCGACGCGAGCCTCGCCAACAAGAACCTGCTGCTGTCCGACCAGGCCGAGATCGACACGCAGCCGCTGCTCGTGATCCACGCCGACGAGGTCAAGGCCGCGCATGGCGCGACGGTCGGCCAGCTCGA